>Ga0210100_1000073_pt1 | contig 20364 bp, 14 predicted proteins | sample MayberryNW_TuleB_FD_185525 | JGI IMG/M metagenome (GOLD analysis project Ga0210100, IMG submission 185525) | Wetland microbial communities from San Francisco Bay, California, USA, that impact long-term carbon sequestration - MayberryNW_TuleB_D1... | ecosystem: Environmental > Aquatic > Marine >... | reverse complement strand
TTCGGGAAGTATTCGGCACCGAGATAAGCACGCCGGCTGGAATCTTCGACGAATTGCGCGTCGAAAAATTTCTCGCTCCCAACGTGGCCGTTATCCCTGCTGGAAGGCAGCCTGAAGGACCGCAGTTGCCTGGGGGGAACGAGCCGGTTCCGCAGTACAGCGAGCCAACGCTCTTGGATTCAACGATTCCTCTAAGCACTGACGGCACGAACGGAAAGCTCGAGGCTGTGGACCTCACGCTGGAAGCCGGCGCGGGGGACCTCCATCCCGTGAACCCCTTGATTGACGTGTCAATCCCGGGCGAATTGGGCGAAGGGGTCGCCGTCCCAGGCCCAGAAATTGGCATTGAACTTGACGGCGCGCCAGTGGGGCGAAGCCCGTCGAAAGTCGAAGGTAGCGTCGCGTTCTATCCGAATGTCGCCGACGACACCGATTTCGCAATCTCCCCCAGCGCTGGCGGGCTTGAGACGCTAACGCAACTCCGAAGTCCTACTGCGCCGAACGAACAAACTTACAATCTCTCGCTCCCAGCCGAAGCAAGTCTGAACGTCAAAGGATCCGGCGCCGAAGTGATCGAAGACGGCGAACAGCTGATGACAATCGCGCCGCCTAGCGCACTCGATGCAGCTGGGAATTCAGTCCCTGCCCAGCTACTCGTTGACGGCAGTTCGGTGACCGTCAGGGTGCAGCCAGGGCAGGAAGCTCAATACCCGATTCTCGTGGATCCACTCTTCCAGAGCTTCAATTGGTACGCCACGCACGAATCATGGGATATTGAAGGCTGGTATCAGGAAAGCTGGGGGCCGAAGTGGGAAGAGCATCCTTGGTACGGTCCGACGCGACAGGATACGTCAACCGACGAGCACATGTCGGCGTTTGTGCCTTACGGGTCCAAGGGTCTCGTTGCCTGGTCAATAAGTACCACCGTACCGGAAGCGGAACTGTTTTGGATCTATCAGGTTCCACGCTACTTCTCCGACCCGGAACCGCCGGAAACCTTCATTCGCAAGATGACCGCGACTGATGTTGCGTGGAGAGCGGAAAGTCAACAGCGAAGCCCTTACATGTACATGGGTCTTTGGGGAGCTAGCACCGGATGGAACGCTGGCCTCTATACTCACGAAGGCCTTGCGGGTCATAGCGTCAACAACTTGCCGTATGTCTATACGTTCGAAAACCCGCTGAATGTACCTGACATCAAGCAAGCTGAGATCGGCCTTTATTCGACCGAAACCGTATCTAGCGGCAACGCCGAGCTCTATGTTGGAGCTACGACGGTCGAATTGTCTGAGCCAAAAACCAGCGTCCCGAAATTCGGCTCCATTACGCCGCCCACTGGCTGGCTGAATGAAGGAACAGCCTACATCCACTTCACAGTGTCCGATCACGGGCTGGGTGTGCACAAGGTGACCGCAAAGTGGGGAGAAGGCTACTCAGTACCCACTTGGACTACCACGGCCAACTGCACGGGTGCCTCACGCAGTGCCTGTCCATTGACCTGGAATTACCTGATCGGGGTTGAACCGGCGTCTATGCTGACGGGAATAGACAACGTCAGCCTCGTTGCGGAAGATCCAGTTGGTCATGTGTCTACCGTCGGCTATGCCCAGCTGGCGGTCGACCACACGCCTCCAGAACTATTGGTAGGGGGTACGGTGACTGAACAAGCAACGCTCGGCACTAGGCGAGCTTCCTACAGCGTCAAAGTGAGCGACGCGGATGGAGCACCGGCCGCTCCGCAATCGGGGGTGGCGAAAGTGAGCATCGCGGTCGATGGAACGGTCGTTAACGAAGTCGAACCGGGCTGCGCGACTGAAAACTGCAAAGTGCCGGTGGAATGGCAGCTTGAATCGGATCAGTATTCGCCCGGCGAACATACTGTCGCCGTGACTGCTACAGATGCCGTTGGCCTGAGCACGACAAAAGCTGTGTCGATGCAACTCCAGCCAGCGCCGCCTCCAAGTGTATCGCTGTCGGGCACCATGACTGAACAGGGGAACGTAGGCGTAATGCGTCCGCGCTACAAGCTTTCCGTGAATGCATCGACCGAAGCGGGAGTTGAAGGTCCCGCCCCGGGCACGCCCACCTACACCTCCTCGTTCGGTACGGCTGGAACCGGCAACGGCCAGTTCGCCCATCCGGCGGGTATCGCCACCGACTCCAAAGGCAACATCTGGGTGGTCGACGAGAATCGCTACCGCGTTCAGAAGTTCAACGAAGCGGGCGAATTCATCAGCACCTTCGGATCTCAGGGGACCGAAAACGGCAAATTCAGCCGCCCCACCGATATCGCGGTCGACGCCAAAGGCAACCTCTGGGTGACCGACGCAGGAAACAACCGAATCGAGAAGTTCAGCGAAAACGGCGAATATCTCACCACAGTGGGCACCTACGGAGCGGGAAACCTTCAGTTCAAAGGACCAGAAAGCGTCGCGATCGACGCCAAAGGCAACATTTGGGTCGGCGATACCTACAACGGCAGGCTTGAGGAGTTGAACGAAAGCGGCGAATTCATCCGAACTGCGGCAACACGCGGATCGGGAGTCGGCCAAATTGGCCAATCGACGGGCGTTGCCGTCGGGCCGGGCGGCAACATCTGGGTCGCGGACTGGGAAGACAACCGCGTTGAGGAGTTCAGCGAAACCGGCACCTACATTCGCCAGTTCGGCAGCAATGGCACCGGCAATGGCCAGTTCAAACACGCGGACGCGATCGAGGTCGACAGCAAGGGCAACGTCTGGGTCGGCGATGAAGGGAACAGACGAGTTCAGGAGTTCAGTCAGACCGGCGAATACCTGACTCAGTTCGGAACAGCAGGCACCGGTCCCGGCCAGTTCAGCTTCGGCTGGCCGATGGGCATGGCTTCCGACGCTCGCGGCCATATCTGGATCTCCGACACGGGCAACAATCGAGTCCAGGAGTGGACCCAGGAAGCGATTCGATCAGAAATCGCTACGGAAATCACGTTCGACGGCGACCACATTAGCGCCAGTCACTCTAGCTGCAGTAGTTCGACCTGTAGCCAAGCCCCAGAATGGACGCTAGACTCCACGTCCTACCCAACCGGTCCGCATACCCTCGTGGTAACGGCGACGGACGGCCTCGGGCGTTCTACGACCAAAACACTCACGGTTGAACTACAGCGCGACACGGCAAAACCGGACGTTGAAATAAGCGGCGAACTCTATGAAGCGCCAGCCGGGTGGGTAGAGCAGGAAAGCTACGATGTCACTCTTGCGGCCGCCGATGCCGGCGCAGGCATTGCCTCGCTCGTTCTAAAGCTTGACGGACAAGCGGTTATGTCCCAAGCACAGGAGTGCCCCGATGGCGGCTGTGGTGATACTGCCACAAAATCAATCAACATGACCAACTACGCCGGCGGCGCCCATTCAGCTGAAGCAGTTGCGATGGACGGGGCCGGAAACATCACGACGAACACCTGGACGCTTAACGTCGATCCTGAAGGGCACATTACCGCTACTGAAGCGGCGGACACCCTCGAAGCCGCAGATTCGACCGCCGATTCCGCGGTCGTCGCCCCGACTAGCGAAGTTCTCGAGCCTGAACAGATTGAACACGGTCTCAATCCCGGTCTAAATCAAATAGGCTCGGAAATAGTCAGCTCGGGAACCACCGATGTAACCCGAATGACGACAGATCCCGAAGACGGCTTCTCCATAGAAAGTCCCGAAGGAACCACCGACATCACACCCATCGTGAGTGAAGGGTCGTCGCCTGTGGCAATATCGGAGGGCGTCGCTGGGGTGTCTGCGAACGTTGCGAATCAGGTCGACAGCGTGATTCGGCCAGAATATAATGGAGTGCAGATCTTTCAGGCTATTCGGTCAGCGGAAAGCCCCGACACGTATTCGTGGGAAGTTCATCTGTCATCAACACAATCGCTTCGACTTGCTAATCCAAGCCAAGCCGAAGTCTATTATACCGACGGTACGCTCGCGTTTTTGATCACGGCCGAGGCAGCTCACGATGCGACTGGTCTCACCGTGCCGACATCGCTCGAAGTACACGGCAATGTCTTGACCCTAAAGGTTGACTTTAGATCAGGGTCGTACGTCTACCCGATTGTGGCAGGCCAGGGTTGGGAAACAAGTTACACGGTGCCGGTTATCGTTGAAGGTCCGGAAGACGAAGCTGAAATCATTCAACGCGAACGGGAAGAAAGAGAAGAACGCGAACGGGAAGAAAGAGAACGCCTCGAAGCCGAAGGCGTGACCTTTTTGGAAAGTGAAGAACTCCCTCCTCCTCCCACGCCACTAAGCGAAAAACAAGCCCAATGGCTCACCAGCTTCGGCCCCTGGGGGAACGAAGATACCTCTCCCCCTCCCTATCCATCCGGCGGAGCATCAGCCAGTACGATCCGGACATTCCAGCTCTATAGGAGTTCGTGTGGGCCGTCTTGCGCGAAGTGGAACGCACATGTGTATAACGCGACGTACGTCAGGGGATTTAAATGGGCAAAGTGGGAACCGGGGACAGAGGTGCACGCCGGTGTGTCTCAGGATTGGAAGTGGGCAGCGCTCATCTGGCCGACGACTTGGAATTGCGGAACAGTTGGTCCAACCTTTGTGAAAAAGGGGTCTGGCGAACACCTAATCGCCTACGCACATTTCACGATGGAATCCTGGTACCTCAAAAAAGGCGTAACGGCAACGCCGTGGGAACGCAACTTTGCACTACAGGCATGGGTATACCCAAATGGAGCACAAGAGAAGCACGTGAAGGATTGGGACGGCCAGCCAGCCGATCAGACGTGCCCAAAGGTAGCTGGCACCTAACAGGTTGGGGCGGATAAGACGCAGTCATGACAATACGTTCGTTGACCTGGAGTCTAATTGTGGCGGCGTTGTGCGTGATCGGCGTTGTATGTGCTAGTTGCGGTGGTTCGTCTGTGAGCGGTGGGTGTCCTAGCGAAGAAGGAGAACGGATCGAGTTGCATACGAGCGGGCTCGAATGCGAAGAGGCGAGCGCACTTGTCAATGTGTTGCCCAACACACCGCGGCCGCAAAAGGTTGGTGAGGGAAAGGAAGCGTGGGTATGTACGTATTTGGCAGAACGGTATCTACCCGTTAGGGTTCGGTGCAAGCAGGACAAGCGATTCTTCACGCTCGTGGAGACGGGGAGCGAATGAGCGCACACCGCTTCTCAGCTGCGGCGTTGGCGGCAATCCTCGCTATGTCATTCCAGGGCTGGGTTGAGTGCCGTGCCGCGGATGCGCGAGTTCCTCATAGGCAGGCGAGCGTGGTGCTCGGCTCGAGCCGTCTAGCGGCCTTTCGATGGAAAGCGACGACCTATCGGCCGAATGCAGCCCACGGGGCTTTCAGGCCTTGCTTGCATGTTGCTTTCCAACCCGAGCGGCAGTCTGGTGCCAATGATCCGCTTGAAATTCCCATTGAATCTACAAACTGCGCTCCTCTTAAGCCGTGGCCCGATGTCGTCAGCCTTGTAGATGAAGTGCACAATCCGAAAATGACCGCGGTTGTAATGGCATTTCCCCTTGCTGCACACAGTGTGTCTCTATACTTCCGAGGTCGTCTCATCGATAGAACGATCAAGTTGACGAGACTGTCTCGGTACATGGCAAAAAAGGCTCGTGTCAGGCCGTTCCGGTACGGCACGATTGCATTTATCGGTAACTCTTGTCTCAGTCGTTTTGTCGCCCATTCGCGCACAGGCCGAGTGATCTACGATGGCGGGCGAATGAAGTGCGGCGTGCGGCCATAGCCATGGTGGCGCTGCGGATTCATGCTGGCGATCGCGATCTGGGAGTTCAACGCGGGCGAGTAGGCCCGCGGCCCGCTCAGGCTTTCGCCGCAGCGCGCAGGGTCTGCACCGCTTCCTCGCGGAGGCGGTGAGGGACCTCGACCATTCCGCGCAGCGCCTCGAGCGCGGCGCGGTCGCCCTCGACCTGGGCGCCGAGGTCGAGCTCGGGATCGGCGACCAGGGTGCCGATCACCTGCATCGGCTCGCCGGCGATGGTCAGGTCGGTGCGGACCGGCAGGCCGCGCGAGACCTCGATCCAGCCGCCGGAGAAGCGCAGCTCGAAGGCTTCGCCGCCGCTGCGCAGCGCCAGGGTGAGGTCGAAGTCGGGCGGCGGCTGGAGGATGACGCGCAGGGCGCCGGCGAGCGAGGCGGAGCCAAGGCCGGCGACGTCCTCGACCGTCTGCAGGCCCATGCCCCAGCGGGCGAGCTCGAGCATCGGCCGCTCGACCCCGCGGCCGAGCTCGGTCAGCTCGTAGAGGACGGCGGGGGCGGGCCGGTCGACCTCGCGCCGCTCGACGATGCCGCTCGCTTCGAGGTCGCGCAGGCGCTTGGTCAGCACGTCGGTGGGAGCGCCGCCGACGGCCCGGTCGAGGTCGGAGAAGCGCAGCGGGCCGAGCGCCAGCTCACGCACGATCAGCAGCGCCCAGCGCTCGCCGACGGCGTCGAGGGCTCGGGCCAGGCTGCATGCCTGGCCGTATTCTCGCCTTCCCATCGGTCCAGGGTAGCAGCTTAATTTGAATTTCAAAGCATCTGCTTGGAAATCTGGTACGGTCCCCGCCGGTGTTCACGCGGATCGCCGATCTGACCTGGAAGCGGCCGAAGCTCGTCCTCGCCGCCGTGGGCGTCTTCGCGCTGCTCGCCGCGGTTCTCGGACACGACGTCGAGCAGCACCTCAAGGCGGCCGGGTTCAGCGACCCCTCCTCGGAGAGCGAGCGCGCCGCCCGCTCGCTCGACACGGCGCTCGGCTACGACCCCAACCCCGGGATCACGATGCTGGTGCGGGCGCCCGGCGGGGGCCGGCTGCCCCTGCGCAGCCCCGTCTTCCGGAGCCAGGTCGCGGCGCTCGCCGCCGGGGTCGCGCGGGTGCCCGAAGTCGGCCGCGTCGTCGACCCGCTGCGCGACCGCCGCGCCGGCGCCGAGCTGGTCGCGCCCGACGGCCGTTCGCTGGTCGTCTCCGCCCACCTCTCGACGGCGGAACTCGAGAGCTCCGGCGGGGTCGTCGCCGAACGGGTGCAGGACGTCGTCGGCCGCAGCCGGCTGGACGTCGCCGTCGGCGGCTTCGCGGCTAGCTTCAACGAGGTCAACGACCGCACCCGCGAAGACCTGACCAAGGCCGAGCTGATCGCCTTCCCGCTGCTGGCGCTGCTCCTGCTGCTCGTCTTCCGCGGGGTCGTCGCGGCCGGCATTCCGCTGCTGATCGGCGGCATCTCGATCGTCGGCACGCTGCTCGTTCTGCGGGCGATGTCGGTCTTCGTCGACACCTCGGTCTTCGCGCTCAACATCGCCACCGGGCTGAGTCTCGGGCTCGCCGTCGACTACGCGCTGCTGATGGTCTCCCGCTACCGCGAGGAGATCGCCGCAAAGGGGGCGACCCGCGAGGCGCACCGGCGGACGGTCGAGACCGCTGGGCGGACCGCGGTCTTCTCCGGCCTCACGGTCGCCTCGGCGATGGCGGCGCTGGTCTTCTTCCCGCAGCGCTTCCTCTACTCGATCGCCGTCGCCGGCGCCTCGGTCGGCGTGCTCTCGGCGACGATCGCGCTGCTCGTCGTGCCCTCGCTGCTGGCCCTGCTCGGCACGCGGATCGACGCCCTCTCGGTGCGCCGCGGCGCCGCCGTCTCCGACGAATCCGACGGCTGGTACCGGCTGGCGCGCGGCGTGATGCGCCACCCGGTGCTCGTCGCCCTGGCCAGCGGTGGGCTGATGCTGCTCTGCGCCTCGCCGCTGCTCGGCACGCGCCTTACCGGGCCCAGCGCCCAGGCGGTGCCGCCCGGGCTGCCCGCCTACGACGCCAACAACTACGTCGAATCGCACTACCCGAGCGAGGTCAACAACGCGGTCACCGTGGTGGTCGAAGGCGCGGCGGGCGCGGCGGGCCTGGCGCGGCTCGACCGGCGGATCGCCGGTGTCGACGGCGTCTCGCACACGGCGCCCTTCGCGCGCGCCTCGCGGCGGATCGCCTTCACCAACGTCGGCCTGCGCGGCGAGGCGCTCTCCTCCGAAGCGCAGCGCGCGCTGCAAGCGATCCGCGACCTGCCGCCGCCGGGACCGGGGACGGCGGTGCTCGCCTCCGGCACGACGGCGCGCTTCGTCGACCTCAAGGCGAGCCTCGCCGAGCATCTGCCGCTGGTCGCCGGCCTGATCGCGATGACCACGCTGGTGCTGCTCTTCCTGCTGACCGGCTCGGTGCTGCTGCCGCTGAAGACGCTCTTGATGAACACGCTGACCCTGGGCGCGACGCTCGGCATCATCGTGCTCGCCTTCCAGGACGGCTGGCTTGACGGACTCTTCGCCTACACGGGGCCCTCGGCGGTCGAGACCTCGAGCCTCGTCTTCCTCTTCGCGGTGATCTTCGGCCTGGCGACCGACTACGCGGTGCTGGTCATGGCGCGGATCAAGGAGCAGCACGATCTCGGCGCCAGCAACGAGGAGGCGGTCGCCGTGGGGATCGGCCGCACCGGCCGGGTGATCACCGCGGCGGCGCTGATGATCGCCGTCGTCTTCCTCGCCTTCGGCGTCAGCTCGGTCTTCTTCATGAAGGAGATCGCCCTGGGCATGGCGATCGGCGTGCTGCTCGACGCGACCGTCGTCCGCGCCCTGCTCGTCCCCTCGCTGATGCGCCTGCTCGGCGAGTGGAACTGGTGGGCGCCGGCGCCCCTGCGCCGCGTCTACCTGCGCCTCGGCCTCTCCGAGGCCTGAGCCTCAGACCGCGCCCTGGGCGATCAGCGCGCGGGCGCCGTCCTCGATCGTCTCCTCGACCGGGCGCGGCGCCCAACCCAGCCGCGTGCGGGCCTTCTCGCTGGTCATCGTCACCTTCTTGCCGAGGTCGCTGGTGAAGGAGCGGACCGAGGGGTCGAAGAGGCCGAGCGTGCGGACCAGCAGGTCGGGGATGCCGCGCTTCGGGACCTTGGCGGCCTCCTCGCCGAGCCGCTCGCGGAGGATCGCGGCGACGTCGGCCATCCAGAGGAAGTCGTTGACGGCGATGAAGCGCTCGCCGCCGGCCTCGGGCGCCTCCATCGCCCTGATGTGGAGGTCGGCGACGTCGCGCACGTCGACCACGCTGAAGCCGATCCGCGGGGTGCCGGGCATCCCGCGCAGCAGGCGCTGGATCAGCTCGAGCGAGAAGGAGAGGTCGTCGCTGAGGGTGGGGCCGAGGATCGCGCCGGGCTGGATCGTCGCCAGCCGCTTGCGGTCGCCGGCCTCCTCGACCAGCTCCCAGGCGGCACGCTCGGCGGCTGCCTTGGAGCGCACGTATGGGGTGAGCGACGCGTTGCCGGGGTCGGTCCAGCGGCTCTCGTCGACCGGGCTGTCGGCGGGGGTGGCGCCGCCGCGCACCGCCGCCACCGAGGAGGTGACGACGATCCGCCCGACGCCCGCCTCGAGCGCCGCGCGCAGCACCCGCAGGGTCCCCTCGCGGGCGGGGACGATCAGCTCGTCGGGGTCCTTGGGCTGCGCCGGCGGAAAGGGCGAGGCGACGTGCAGGACGTAGTCGCAGCCGTGCGCCGCCTCCGCCCAGCCCTCGTCGGAGGTGAGGTCGGCGGCCAGCACCGTGAGCCGGTCGTCGGCGAGGACCTCGGAGCCGATCGCGGCGCGCACGTCTGGCTCGCGGGCGAGGTCGCGCACGGTGGTCCGCACCTCATAGCCGCGCTGCAGCAGTTCGATCAGGCACCAGCCGCCGAGGTATCCCGTGCCGCCGGTGACCAGGACCGTCTGCGCCTTGCCCGCCTCCATCGTGGGCAGGATAGACCGGCTCGCTATCCTGTTTGGACACTAACTACAGAAACTGGACTTGCTTATGGCATATCTCCTGATTCCGCTCGATGAGGCAATCGTCTTCCCCGGCGTCTCCGCGACCCTGCCGATCGACGTCGGCGAGGAGGAGCGCGTCTTCCTGCTGCCCCGCCGCGAGGGAGAGTTCGGCCGGGTCGGGGTCGTCGCCGAGGTGGTCGAGCACGGCCACTCGCGAGGCGGCGCCCCGGTCGCCACCGTCGTCGGCCTGCACCGCGGCCTGGCCGGTGCGGCCGTGGCCGGCGAGGACGGCGACGCCCTACGCGTCGACGTGCAGGACATCCACGACGGCCATCCCGAGGACGAGCACACCCGCGAGGTGGCGCGCGAATACCGCGCCGTGGTCGAAGAGATCCTCGAGCTGCGCGGCGACGACGGGCGGATCGCCGCCTTCCTGCGCTCGGTCGAGGAGCCCGGCGCGCTGGCCGACACGACCGGGCTCAGCCCCGACGTCTCCGCCGAAGCCAAGCTGCGCCTGCTCGAGACGCTCGACGTGAGCGCGCGGCTGGAGCTGGCGGTCGAGCTGCAGCGCGAGCGCCTCGCCGAGCTGCAGGTGCGGTCGAAGATCCGTGAGGACGTCGAGTCCGGCGCCCAGAAGCAGCAGCGCGACTACTTCCTGCGCAAGCAGATGGACTCGATTCGCAAAGAGCTCGGCGAGGACGAGGGCAGCCTGATCGAGGAGTACGAGCGCAAGATCGCCGAGGCCGGGATGCCGGAGGCGGTCGCCGAGCAGGCCGGGAAGGAGCTGCGCCGGCTGGAGCGCCAGGGCGAGTCCTCGCCCGAGTCCTCGATGATCCGCAGCTACCTCGACTGGCTGATCGCGGTGCCCTGGGCGAAGCGCTCCGAGGAGCGACTCGACCCGGCGCACACCCGTGAGGTGCTCGACGCCGACCACGCCGGCCTCGAGGACGTCAAGCGGCGGATCGTCGAGTTCATCGCCGTGCGCAAGCTGCGCGAGGAGCGCGGGGTGGAGGACGAGGGCCGCGCCAACGGGGCGATCCTCACCCTGGTCGGGCCGCCCGGCACCGGCAAGACGTCGATCGGCGAGTCGATCGCCCGCGCCCTGGGGCGCGAGTTCGTCCGCATCAGCCTCGGCGGGTTGCACGACGAGGCCGAGATCCGCGGCCACCGGCGCACATATATAGGGGCGCTGCCGGGGCGGATCGTCCGCGCCCTGCGCGACGCGGGCACGATGAACCCGGTGATCCTCCTCGACGAGGTCGACAAGGTCGGCGCCGACTGGCGCGGCGACCCCTCGGCGGCGCTGCTCGAGGTGCTCGACCCGGCGCAGAACGACAGCTTCCGCGACCACTACCTCGACGTCGAGGTCGACCTCTCCGAGGTCGTCTTCATCGCCACCGCGAACCTCACCGACACGATCCCGGGGCCGCTGCTCGACCGCATGGAGACGATCGCCTTCGACGGCTACACCAGCGCCGAGAAGCTGGCGATCGCCCGCGGCTACCTGCTGCCGCGCCAGCTGAAGCGCAACGGGCTGCGCGCCGACGAGGTCGAGGTCGGCGACGCGACGCTGCGCGCCACGATCGCCGAGTACACGCGCGAGGCCGGCGTGCGCCAGCTCGAGCGCGAGCTGGGCAAGCTGCTGCGCGGGGCGGCGACGAAGATCGCCGGCGGCGCGGTGGAGCAGCCGCTGGTGCTCGGCGAAGATGCGCTGCGCGAGGCGCTCGGCCGCCAGCGCTTCTTCCAGGAGTCGGTCGAGCGCACCGCGATCCCCGGCGTCTCGACCGGGCTGGCGGTGACCGGCACGGGCGGCGACGTGCTCTTCATCGAGGCGACCGCGATGGAGGGCGACAAGGGCCTGGTGCTGACCGGCCAGCTCGGCGACGTGATGAAGGAGTCGGCGCGGATCGCGCTCTCCTACGCGCGCTCGCACGCCGAGGAGCTGGGCATCGACCCGGCCCGCTTCCAGCGCGAGTTCCACCTGCACGTGCCGGCCGGGGCGATCCCCAAGGACGGCCCGAGCGCCGGCACGGCGATGACCACGGCGCTGGTCTCGCTGCTCAGCGGGCGGCCGGTCAAGCACACGGTCGGGATGACCGGCGAGGTGACCCTCCAGGGCCGCGTCCTGCCGATCGGCGGCCTCAAGCAGAAGGTGCTGGCCGCGCACGCCGCCGGGCTGACCGAGGTGATCCTGCCGGAGCGCAACCGCGGCGATCTCGACGAGGTGCCCGACGAGGTGCGCGAGCAGATGACCTTCCACCCGGTGATGAGCATCGACGAGGTGCTGGCGCTGGCGCTGGAGCCGGCGGAGAGCGGCGCGGATGTCGCCGCGCTGTCGTAGCTGCACGCCGGTCTCGCCCGCCCTGCGGGCGCTGGCCGGGGTGCTCGAGCGGCGCTGGACGCTGGCGATCATCTACGCCAGCGCCAACGGCGCCGCCCGCTTCAACGAGCTGCGCCAGTCCCTCCCCGGCGTCTCCCCGACGACCCTCTCCGAGCGCCTCGAGCAGCTGGAGGCCGAGCGCATCCTCGAGCGCCGAGTGGTCCCCGGCCGCCCTCCCCATACCGAGTACGCCCTAACCCCCGCCGGCGCCCGCCTAGCCGCCGCCGTAGTCCGCCTCCTGGAGATCCAAGCCCCCACCCACCCCCCAACCTCCCAGCCAACGGGGACGTGCCGTCCCTAAGGGGCCACGGGTGGTACCTAAGGGGCGGCACGTCCCCGGGTTGCTAGGGGCGTACGGGCTCGGGGGCGGGGGCGGGCTCGACGTCGAGGTCGGGGAGCAGGCGCTCGAGCCAGGCGGGGATCCACCAGTTGCGCTCGCCGAGCAGCTGCATCACCGCCGGGACGAGGACCATGCGGACCACCGTCGCGTCGAGGAAGATCGCCGCCGCCAGGCCGATCCCGAAGAGCTTCAGGAAGACTTCCTGGGAGGCGACGAAGGCGAGGAAGACGACGACCATGATCGCCGCCGCCGCGGTGATCACCCGCGCCGTCTTCGCCAGCCCGTCGGCGACCGCGCGGCGCGTGTCGCGGTCCTTCGCGTACTCCTCGCGGATCCGTGAGATCAGGAAGACCTCGTAGTCCATCGAGAGGCCGAAGAGGATCGCGAACATCATCACCGGCATGAACGGCGCGATCGGCACTTCGTGGTCGATGCCGATCAGTTCGCCGACCGCGCCGCCCTTGGCGACCAGGGTCATCACCCCGTAGGCGGCGCTCACCGAGAGCAGGTTCATCACCGCCGCCTTGAGCGAGATCAGCGGCGAGTGGAAGGCGATCAGCAGGAGCAGGAATGAGAGCCCGACCACGCCGGCGATGAAGATCGGCATGCGGTCCTTGATGTATTCGCTCTGGTCCTCGAGCGCCGGGACGACGCCGCCGATGTAGGTCTTCGTCGGCGAGCCCGCCAGCTCTTCGGGCAGGACGGTGTCGCGCAGGTGGGTGACGAGATCGGTGGTCGCGGCGTCCTGCGGCGAGGTGGTCGGGACCACGGTGAGCACCGCCGCGTCGCCGCTCGAGTTGACGCGGGGAGCGGCGACGTAGGCGACGCCTTCCTCGTGTCGCAGGCGCGCGGCGAGGCCGTCGATTTCGCTCTTCGCTTCGGGACCGTCGAGTTCCGCGGCGATCACCAGCGGCCCGTTGGCGCCCGGCCCGAAGCCCTCGCTGATCAGGTCGTAGGCCTGGCGGGTCATCGTGTCCTTGGGGTCGTTGCCGGCGTCGGGGAAGCCGAGCCGCATGCCAAGCGCCGGCGCGGCCAGGGCCAGCAGCACCGCGGTGGCGAGGATCGCGGCGGTCCAGGGGCGGCGCTGCACGGCGTGGCTCCAGCGCGCCGCGAGCGATTCCTCGCCGCCTTCCGTTTTCGTCGCCCGGCCGAGCAGCGGGACCCGCAGCCGGTCGACCTTCGGCCCGAGGTAGCCGAGCAGCGCCGGCAGCAAGGTGATCGAGGCGAACATCACGACCAGCACCGCGAGCGAGGCCGAGATCGCCACCCCGTACATGTAGGGGAGGGCGGTGAGGAAGAGGCCGAGCACGGCGATCACCACGGTCGAGCCGGCGATGATCACGCTGCGGCCGGCGGTGGTCACCGCCTCGATCACCGCGTCGTGGCGGTCCTTGCCGGATTTCAGCGCGGTGCGGAAGCGGGTCAGGACGAGCAGCGAGTAGTCGATGCCGACGCCGATCCCGATCAGCCCGGTGACCGCCGTCGTCCAGTTGGGCACGTCGATTACGTTGGCGAGCAGGACGATCAGCCCGCCGGAGGAGATGCCGAGACCGATCAGGGCGATCGCCAGCGGCAGGCCGACGGCGACCAGCGAGCCGAAGGCGATCAGCAGGACGATCGCCGCGCCCAGGAAGCCGATGCCCTCCGGGCTCACGCCTTCCTGGGCGGCGTAGATCGGTTCGCCGCCGAGCTTGATCTGAAGCCGGCCGGCGCTGTGCGCTTCGGCCGCGTCGATCAGCTTTTCGCCATCCTGCTTGGGGACGTCCCAGCCGCGCGTGGTCAGCGGCAGGGTTGTGGTGGCGATCGTGCCGTCCTTGGAGACGCGCACCGGGGCGTGCGGTTCGACGTTCTCGATCTTCTCGGCTTCGGCGAAGAAGGCGTTCATGCCGCGCTTGGCGGCGGGGCTGGAGGCGCCGTTCGGGTCCTTCCAGACGACGTAGATTTCCTGCCCCGAGTAGCCGCCGAAGGCGTTTTCGGTGAGCTCGGTGGCGGCCTTCGATTCGGATCCGGGCGTGTTGTAGTCGGCGTGGTAGTCGCCGGAGAACGACGAGCCGAGGCCGATCAGGACGACCGCGGCGACGATCCAGGCGATGACGACGGTTCCGCGGCGGCGGAATGTGAAGTCGCCGAGGCGGGCGAGACGACGGGTCATGCGAGATCCCCTTTCTCGTTCGGGAGGTTCGTTACAAAATGGAAAGGTTCAGGGAGAGAATGGTTTTTAGCAGAAATGGCTTCATATAGTCTGCGGACCGTGGCGCACCACCCCACTTCCCTACTGACGCGCGAGGCGGGCCGCTTGTGACAGGTCCGATCGAGGGCGACAAGGCGCCGTCGACGCTCACCTTCCTGCTCTCGCAGGTGGGGGCCCACGTGGCGATGCGTTTCGCGCGGCGGATCGCCGAGCTCGACCTGCACCCGCCGCAGTTCCGGGTGATGAACGCGATCGACGCCGCCGAAGGCCAGTCCCAGCAGGCGATCGGCGAGGCGATCGGCGCCCCGGCCAGCCGCATGGTGGCGATCGTCGACGAGCTCGAGCAGCGCGGCCTGGTCGAGCGTCGCCCCCATCCAAGCGACCGCCGCGTGCGCGCCCTGCACCTGACCGGCGACGGCCACGAAATCCTCGGCCGCGGCCGCAAGATCGCCCTCGAATGCGAAGAGGAGATCGCCGCCGGGATGAGCCGCGCCGACCGCGACCGCCTCGTCGCCCTCCTGCGGAAGCTGGTCGACGCCCAGGGCATCGGCGCGGGCGTGCACCCGGGCCTGGGCGAGTAGGCCCGAGGGGCTTCGCTACCGTCCCCCTCCCAACCGGAGGAGGATCGATGGCACACCTGGGAGGTACGGCAAGCGCCGAGATCGAGGCGCCGATCGCGCGGGTCTGGGCGCTGGTCGAGGATGTGCTGATCGCGCCCCAGTGGCAGGGCGGCCTGGTCGCGCTGACCCCGCTGGAGCGCGACGGCGAGGGTCGGCCGACCCTGGTTGAGAGCGAGAGCGACATCAAGGTCAGGCACGTCAAGACCCAGGTGCGCTTCAGCTACGAGCCTCCCACCCGTCTCTCCTGGACGCAGGTCAAGGGGGATCTCAAGTCGGTTGACGGCTCCTGGGAGCTGGAGGATCTGGGCGACGGTCGGACGCGGGCGACCTACACGCTCGACGGCGACCCCGGTCGCGTGCTCGGCATAGTCATCCGAGGCCCGGTTGAGGCCGCCGCCCGGGCGATGCTCGTCAACGCCCGTCCGGGTGAGCTGAAGGCCCGCGTCGAGCAAGGCTGAGCCCGCCATCTATCGCACCCAGACCGGGTCTTCGTTGGCGAAGCGCAGGACTCCGCGACTGAGACAGCGAAAGCGCCTGCTGGCGAGCGACTCGATGCAGGCGAATATCGGCTCCTTGCCGACTATGCGACTGCCGTGGAGCGGATCGGCGCCGAATACGAGGCTGCGCCCGTCGGGCGAGAAGTCGGGGTTCTCGAATTCGAAGCCGTGGCCGGCGAGGACGCGGTGAGCACCGCTGCCGTTGGCTCGCATCAGCCAGATCGTGTCGCGGCCGCTTTGACGAGGGTGCGCCCTCGGCGAGGGTTCCTGCTGGACGTAGGCGATCCAGCGCCCGTCTTCGGAGAAGGTGGGTGCAAGCCTGACCCGGCTGGAGTTGGGGAGGAACCGAACTGCGCCGCCGTTGAGCGGGATCGTCCCGATGCCCGACCGCCGCGCGGTGTCGAAGACCCCCAGGATGCGTTGCCCTCCCGGCGTGAACTGCGCGCCCGTCACGTCTGAGCCGGTGTAGCCGTCGACCGTCACCGCGCCGTGTCGGCGGTAGTGGCTTCCATCGGCGCGCAGGGTGTAGAGGCCCTGGGAGCCGCGGACGACGAGAAGGCGAGACCCGTCCGGCGAGATGTCGATCGAGGTGTAGCCGGCGGTGGATGCTTCGCAGCAGCCCTTGCGCTGACGGCTCAATGTCCTGATCGCGCGGGCGTCGCTGCCATCGCCGTTCATCGTCCAGATTTCGTCGCGCACGACGAAGACGTGCGGCGCGCCAGCCACGGGCTGGGCTGAGCGTCTCAGGATGAAGGCGACGCGCCGTCCGTCCGGAGTGGCCGAGGGACCGGTCAACCAGCCGTCGCCCGCGTGGAACAGCACCCGCCTGGCACCGGTCGCGGCGTCGACCGAGACGATCCGGCGCGGCCGCGGGATCGTCAGGATCCGCCCGGCCAAAGCGCCGCCCCCGGCCTGTCCCGCCGCGGGAGCGACGATCCCGCCCAGGCAGAAGAGAATGGCGATCGCACCTGCCAGCTCGGGCCGCCGCATCATGCGCCTAGCGTCTCCGGCAGGCCGAGGCGCTCGAAGGCGCCCTCGTCCCCGGCCCGCGCCGCCGCAAGCAGCTCGCCCATCGCGATCAGCTCCGCTCGACGATCAGCAGCCGGTTGCCGTCCTGGTCGCGGAAGAAGAACATCGGCGGCACTGGGCCGCCCATCCGCATCACCTCCGCGTCGACCTCGACGCCGCGCCCGCGCAGGGCGGCATGGTCGGCCTCGATGTCGGTGCTATCGAAGGCGATCCGGGACTCGATCCCGGTCTCCTGGCCCTCCATCGGCTGGACCAGCGCGACGGTGGTCGCCGCCCCCTGGGGCGCCACTTCGACCCAGCGGTTGCCGTCGCCGAAGGGGATGTCGGCGCGCTTCTCGAAGCCGAGCTTCCCCTCGTAGAACGAGATCGCCCGGTCCTGGTCGGCGACCGGGACCATCACCGTCGCCACCTGTCCGATAGTCGTCACTTCGCTCACTGTTTCACCTCGTAGGTAAGGACGGCGATGCCCTCGCCGACCGTTGTCGATTCCTTCAACTGCAGCCGCTGCTTCGGGCTGGTCTCGGCGAAGAGGCGCTTGCCCTTGCCGAGCACGACCGGGAAGACCATCAGTCGCAGCTCGTCGAGCAGGTCGTGCTCGAGCAGCCCCTGCGCCAGCCGGGCGCTGCCGGCGACGAGGACCACACCCTCGACTTCCTGCTTCAGCTTGCCGATCCGCTCGGCGAAGTCGCCGCTCAGCACGGTCGTGTTCTCCCACTCGGCCTCGCCGAGGGTCGAGGAGAAGACGTACTTCGGCATCGAGTTCATCCTCTCGGCGAAGCCGCCCGGGTCTTCCATCGTCGGCCAGGCCGCGGCGAAGCCTTCGTAGGTCACCCGGCCGAGCAGCTGGGCCTCGGCCTCCATCAGCTCGGCGTGCTTGAACCTGTTGCCGTCGTCGCCGCGGTCGAACTCGAAGGCCCAGCCCCCCTGCTCGTACCCGTCGGCCCCGCCCGGGTCCTCCATCACCCCGTCCAGGGAGACGAACTCCGTAACCACGATCCTGCCCATCATCCGCTCCTTCCAAGTTGACGTTGTCAAAGGCTATGACCGGAGCGGCGCCGCGGATTCATCGGTCTCTTCGGTACGAAGAAGGGATGACTTGGGTACGACTCTTGGGAAATTGAATTAGAGTGGCGCGTCTCGATGGCGAGTGGGGAGCGCTGGGCAGCGAGACGAGCGATGCGCGTGGGTTTGGCCGCGGCCGTCCTCCTCTGGGCGCTGGCCTTCGGATTCGCGGGGCAGGCGCGCGCTCTCGACCTGAACGTGGCGCTCGGCGAAGCCGAAGCAAGCGTCGCGAGCTCAGAAGCGGACGTCGTCCAGTCGGAAACGGAACTGGCGCCGGCGCGGGCTCGATATGAGGCGAGCATTCGCCGGGCCGGCACGGCGGACCGGGCGGCGGCGGGCGCCCGGCGGCAAGCGCGGCGCACGAAGGCCGGCCTGGTCGCGGCTCGGCAGCAGGCGAAGGGACGCATCGCCGCGATCGAAGCGGACCACGCGCAGGCGGTCGACGATCACGACGAAGAAGTGAGGGCAGCGATCGCCTTCGGACTTGCCGCGCTGGTCGCGGCGGCGATCGCGCTCGGGTGGGGCTTGATCCGCGACAGCGGTCCGGCCGCCTGGCTCGCCGAGCAGCCGACCGGACAGGTGGTAGGCGTTTGCGTCTCCGGGGGCGTTCTCGCGCTGATCGTCGGCGTGGCGATGTTCGGCGCCGACGGCGTGATCGGCGTGATCGGCGGCCTGCTCGCGCTGCTCGCCTTCGTCCTGCCCAGCGCCGTTCTCCTGGCGCGACACTCAGCGTCCGTGCGGGCCGGCAAGTCCAAGCCCCTGACCGGCCGCGAGCGCCTGCCGGAATGGGTGCCGCGGGCGACGGCGGGCGTCGCCGGAGCACTCTTCCTGGTTGGCATCGGCTCGGCGCTGCTCGCCGGCGAGCCCTCGGAGCTCGCCGTGCCGGCCCAGCTCGCGAGCGCGGCCGCGCCGAGCGCCCTCACCAGCCCGGCGCTGGCTCGGGCCGAAGGGCGGGCGGCGGCGCTGGGAAAGGCGGCCTCGCGCCTCGATGCGGATCGAGCAGCGGCTGGCCGCGAAGTCGAAGGGCCGCGCCGGCGGCTGCGCCGGGCGCGGCGGAGATTGGCCAGAGCGGAAGGAGAAGCCGCCCGATATTCGCGACGGCTGGTTGTGATCGCTGAACGGGAAGCTCGGGAAACGGAAGAAGCCGAAGCCGAAGCGATCGAAGAAGAAGAACTGCTCGCCGGCGAAGAATCCGAATCTGCCGGTTGCGACTCCAACTACGTTGGCGCCTGCCTCGACCCGAACGCCTCCGACTACGACTGCCTTGGCGGCAGCGGCGACGGACCCGAGTACACCGGCCCGGTCCAGGTAGTCGGCGTCGACCACTACGGCCTCGATGCCGACGGCGACGGATACGCCTGCGAGGAATAGCGATCTGATCTTCTATGGGTGATGACCGATGTCGCCCTCTTCCTGCACATCTGCGGGGTGCTGCTCTTCGTCGCCGGGATTGTGGTCGCGGGCGTGGCGTTCGAGGCGGCGCGGCGACGGGAGGATGCGGGGGAGATCGCGCTGCTGCTTGGCTTGACGCGCTCCGGCGTCGTCCTGGTTGGGATCGGCGCGCTGCTGATCCTCGCCTGCGGCCTCTGGCTGGTTGGCCTCGAGGACGATCTTGACTACGGAACTGGCTGGGTCGACGCGGCGCTTGGCCTCTTTGTCCTCGCGATGGCCCTCGGCGGCCTCGCCGGGCAGCGGCCGAAGCAGGCGCGCCTGCTGGCGACGGAGCTGGCCCGCGAGAACCGACCGCCGACCCCCGAGCTGCGCGCCCTGCTCGACGACCCGCTATCCCGCGCCGCCAACTACGCCTCCGCCGCCCTCGTTCTCGCGATCCTGGCGCTGATGGTCTTCAAGCCGTAGGGCCCGCCGCGTCCTACCCCCAGGACTCCTCCGACATCGGCCGGACGCTGGTCGTCAGGATGCGCATGTTGCGGGGGCGAGTGACGGTGAAGAGGACGATGTCGGCGACCTCCTCGGGACTCATCATCTGTTTCAGCTCGGGATCTCCGTGTTGGCGGCCGGCGCCGATCGCGAACTCGGTGTGGACGCCGCCGGAGCAGATCGAGGTGGCGCGGACGCCGTGCTCGCGGAGCTCGTGGTCGAGCGCGCGGGTGAAGCCGACCTGGCCGAACTTCGAGGCGGTGTAGACGGACTCGCCGGGGAGGGCGCGCAGGCCGGCGACGCTGGCCAGCGAGACGAAGTCCCCGGCGCCGCTCTCGATCAGGTGCGGCAGCGCCGCCGCCGCCGTGTACAGCGTCCCCTTCAGGTTGACGTCGATCATCGCCTCGAGCTGCTCGGGCTCGAGCTCCAGGAACGGCCCGTAGGCTCCGATCCCGGCGTTGGCGATGGCGATGTCGAGCCGGCCGAAGCGCCCGGCCACCTCGCTCACCGCGGACTCGACCGCCTCGCGGTCCCGCACGTCGCACTTGACCGCCAGCGCCCGCTCCAGCCCCAGGTCGCCGCCGCTCCGCGAGAGCAGCCCGACCGACGCCCCCGCCTCC
>Ga0210100_1000068_pt1 | contig 21458 bp, 19 predicted proteins | sample MayberryNW_TuleB_FD_185525 | JGI IMG/M metagenome (GOLD analysis project Ga0210100, IMG submission 185525) | Wetland microbial communities from San Francisco Bay, California, USA, that impact long-term carbon sequestration - MayberryNW_TuleB_D1... | ecosystem: Environmental > Aquatic > Marine >... | reverse complement strand
CCCCGCCGACAACCCCTTCGTCGGCCGGCCGGGCCGCGACGAGATCTACAGCTACGGCCTGCGCAACCCGTTCCGCTTCTCCTTCGACACGACCGGCGCCGGGCAGCCGCGGATCGCGATCGGCGACGTCGGGCAGGGCCGCTACGAGGAGCTCGACTACACGACGGTGACGGCGGCGCGCGGCGCCAACTTCGGCTGGGACGCCTGGGAGGGCTTCCACCGATACGAAGACGAAAACAGCGGCACCCCGGACCCCGGCGGCACAACCAAACCGATCATGGCCTACAGCCACGGCCGCGAAGGCGGCAGCTGCGCGATCATCGGCGGCTACGTCGTCGGCCCCGGCGGCCCCCGCCCGCTGCGCGGCCGCTACATCTACGCCGACCTCTGCTCCGGCGAGCTGCGCAGCCTCGTCCCCCACCTGCGCCACGCCACCGGCGACCGCCGCCTCAACCTCCACGTCCCCTCCCCCACCTCCTTCGGCGAAGACACCCGCGGCCGCATCTACGTCGCCTCCCAGGAAGGCCCCGTCTACCGCCTAACCCAACGCTAGCCCCCACCCGGGGACGTGCCGTCCCTTGGATACCTATATGGACCCCTAAGGCACGGCACGTCCCGGGGTGGGGGCGGTAAGGTTGGCTGACCAGCCAAAGGGTCGAGGAAGGGAGTTGCCGGTGGAGAGTGGAACCGTGGAGACGGGTGCGGCGGAGGTCGCCGGCCCGAACGGCGGCGGCGCCCCGGCCGCCGCGGCGATCGCCGAGGCGATCGAGGTCCTCAACCCGGCGACCGGCGAGACGGTTGCCAGCGTGCCGGTCGACTCGCCGGCGACGGTCGCGGAGACGGTCGCCCGCCTGCGCGAGAGCCAGGCGGAGTGGGAGGCGATCGGGATCGAGGGGCGCTACCACTGGCTGGGCAAGCTGCGCGACTGGCTGCTCGACAACTCCGAGCGGGTGCTCGACACGATGCAGGCGGAGACCGGCAAGGTGCGCGCCGACGCCGCCAACGAGCCGGCCTACCTGGCCGACCTGGTCAACTTCTACGGCACCCACGCGGCGAAGTTCATCGGCGAGGAGGCGGTCCGGCCGCACTCGCCGCTGATGGCGGCCAAGAAGCTGCGCGTCCAGTACCGGCCCCACCCGGTGGTCGGCATCATCAGCCCCTGGAACTTCCCGCTGGTGCTGGCGCTCGGCGACGCGATCCCGGCGCTGCAGGCGGGCGCCGCGGTGGTCGTCAAGCCCTCCGAGTTCACGCCGCTGGGCCTCGCCGAAGTGGCGAAGGCCTGGAAGGAGGAGATCGGCGCGCCCGACGTCTTCGCCTGCGTGCAGGGGCTCGGCGAGACCGGCGGCGCCCTGGTCGACGCGGTCGACTTCGTCCAGTTCACCGGCTCGGACCGCACCGGCCGCAAAGTGATGGCGCGCGCCGCCGAGACGCTCACCCCGGTCAGCCTCGAGCTGGGCGGCAAGGACCCGATGATCGTCCTCGCCGACGCCGACATCGACCGCGCCGCCAACGCCGCCGCCTGGGGCGGCATGTTCAACTCGGGCCAGGTCTGCATGTCGGTCGAGCGGATCTACGTCGAGGAGCCCGCTTACGAGGAGTTCGTCGCCAAGCTGACCGCCGAGGTGCGCGGCCTGCGCCAGGGCGCCGACGGCAAGGGCTTCGGCAAGGAGGTCGGCGCGATGACCTCGCCCAACCAGATCGGCATCGTCGAGGACCACGTCCAGGACGCGCTCTCCAGCGGCGCCACGGCGCTGACCGGCGGCAAGCGGGCGCCCGGCCCGGGCGACTACTTCGAGCCGACGGTTCTCGTCGACGTCGACCACTCGATGAAGGTGATGCGCGACGAGACCTTCGGCCCCGTCGTCGGCGTGATGAAGGTGCGCGACGCCGAGGAGGCGCTGCGCTTCGCCAACGACACCCGCTACGGGCTCTCGGGCTCGGTCTTCGGCGCCAAGGAGCGCGCCGAAAAGGTGGCGCGCCGGGTCGAGTGCGGCGCCGTCAACGTCAACGACGTGCTCGTCAACTACTTCGCCATGGACGTGCCGATGGGCGGCTGGAAGGAGTCCGGCATCGGCTACCGCCACGGCGCGCCCGGGATCAAGAAGTACTGCCGGACGGAGTCGCTGGTGATCACCCGCTTCGGCGGCAAGCGGGAGCCAACTTGGTACCCCTACACGCGCGGGCGCCGCGGCCTCGTCAGTCGCATCGCCAACGCCTTCAACGCGCGCGACTGGCGGCGCAGGCTCGGGATGCGCGGCTGAGCCAAGACTCGGGCGTGGGAGGGTTTTGGGGACCCTCCCCGGAAGACCGTCGCGCAGCAGGTCGTTTGCGGCGATTTGGGAGGTAGAACCGGGAGCCTTCCGAGGAGGGTCCCCAAAACCCTTACCCTCCCTAGCTCATGGCCGAGCGGGACTTCATACGAGCGACCCGGGAGCGGGTTGTCGTCTTCGATGGCGGGATGGGGGCGACCCTGGAGCAGTTCGAGCTCACCAGCGAGGACTACGGGGGGCTGGAGGGGAAGTGCCATGAGGCGCTTGTGCTCAATCGGCCCGATGTGATTGAGGGCGTGCATGCGTCCATGCTTGACGCGGGGGCTGAGGTTGTTGAGACGGACAGCTTTCAGGGGTCGCGGCTGAAGCTCGATGAGTGGGGCTTGGGCGAGCACACGCTCGAGGTCAATACGAAGGCGGCTGAAATTGCTCGGAAGGCTGCCGGGCCCGACAGGTTTGTGGCTGGCTCTATAGGCCCTACCGGGTTCTTGCCGGCTTCCACCGATCCGACGCTTGGGGACATCAGCTTTGGGAAGCTCGTCGAGGTCTTTGCGGAACAGGCTCGGGGGCTGGTCGACGGGGGCGCCGACCTGATCGCGATCGAGACGGCGCAGGACATCCTCGAGGTGAAGGCCGCCGTGTTCGGGGCGCGCGAGGCGTTCGGGGCGACCGGGCGCAAGCTGCCGATCATGACCAGCGTCTCGCTCCTGCCGCAGGGCGGCAAGATGCTGCTCGGCACCGACATCCAGGCCGTGCTGACCACGCTCGCGGCGCTCGCGGTCGACGTCATCGGGCTCAACTGCTCGACCGGGCCGGAGGACATGCGCGACGCGATCCGCTTCCTCGGCGAGCACAGCCCGCTGCCGGTGCACTGCATCCCCAACGCCGGCCTGCCCCTGCAGGGCCCCGACGGCGAGACGATCTTCCCGGAAGAGCCGGAGCCGCTGGCGGCGACGCTGGGCGAGTTCGTCGAGCGCTACGGGGTCGGGATCGTCGGCGGCTGCTGCGGCACGACGCCAGAGCACATCGCCGCGATCCGCGAGCGGGTCGCCGGCCGGGCGCCCGGCGAGCGCCCGGCGCCCGGCCCGATTCAGGTCTCCTCGATGATGACCGCCACCCCGCTCGTCCAGGAACCGCGCCCGACGCTGGTCGGCGAGCGGGTCAACTCGCAGGGCTCGCGCAAGGCGAAGGAGCTGCTGCTCGCCGACGACTACGACGGCCTCGTCCAGGTCGCCGAAGACCAGGTCGAGGGCGGCGCCCACGTGCTCGACGTCTGCGTCGCCCTGACCGAGCGCCAGGACGAGGACGAGCAGATGGCGGCCGTGGTCAAGCGGATCTCACTAACCCAGCCCTCGCCGATCCAGGTCGACTCGACCGAACCGGAGGTGCTGCGGGCGGCGCTCGAGCAGATCCCCGGCCGGGCGATCGTCAACTCGATCAACCTCGAGGCCGGCCGCGAGAAGGCCGACGCGGTGATCCCGCTGGCCAAGGCGCACGGCGCGGCGCTGATCGCGCTGACGATCGACGAGGTCGGGATGGCGAAGACGGCCGACCGCAAGGTCGAGATCGCCAAGCGGCTGCGCGAGATCGCCTGCGAGGAGCACGGCCTCGACCCCGAGGCGCTGATCTTCGACGCCCTGACCTTCACCCTGACCACCGGCGACGAGGAGTGGAAGCCTTCGGCGGTCGAGACGATCGAGGGGATCCGCCGGATCAAGACCGAGCTGCCCGGCGTGAAGACCTCGCTGGGCGTCTCCAACGTCTCCTTCGGCGTCTCGCCACGCCCGCGCGCGGTGCTCAACTCGGTCTTCCTGCACCACTGCGTCGAGGCCGGGCTCGACCTGGCGATGGTCAACCCCAACCACATCACGCCCTACTCGGAGATCTCCGCGGAGGAGCGGGCACTGACCGACGACCTCGTCTTCAACCGCCGCGAGGACGCGCTCGAGCTCTTCATCGCCCACTTCGAGTCAAAGGGCGAGGAGGCCGCCGAGGAGGCCGCCGACCCGACCGCCGGCATGGAGCCCGAGGAGGCGCTGCACTGGCACATCCTGCGCCGCAAGAAGGACGGAGTCGAGGAGTGGATCGACCGCTCGGTCGAGAAGATCGGCGCCGTCCCCACCCTCAACGAGGTGCTGCTGCCGGCGATGAAGGAGGTCGGCGACAAGTTCGGCGCCGGCGAACTGATCCTGCCCTTCGTCCTGCAGTCCGCCGAAGTCATGAAGCGCGCCGTCGCCCAGCTCGAGAACTACCTCGACCGGATCGACGGCCACACCAAGGGCAAGGTGGTTATCGCGACCGTCTTCGGCGACGTGCACGACATCGGCAAGTCCCTGGTCAACACGATCCTCACCAACAACGGCTACACGGTGATCGACCTCGGCAAGCAGGTCCCGGTCGACGCGATCATCGAGGCCGCGGTCGAAAACGACGCCGACGCGATCGGCCTCTCGGCGCTGCTCGTCTCGACCTCCAAGCAGATGCCGATCTGCGTGCAGGAGCTGCACCAGCGCGGTCTCGGCTTCCCGGTGCTGATCGGCGGCGCGGCGATCAACCGCGACTTCGGCCGCCGCACGCTGTACCCGGAGGGCAAGGCGTCCGACGAGGTCTACGCGCCCGGCGTCTTCTACTGCAAGGACGCCTTCCAGGGGCTCGACACGATGGACGCCCTGGTCGACGAGCCGGCCCGCGAGGCGCTGGTCGAGCGGATCCGCGCCGAGGCGCGCGAGCTGCGCGAGAAGCCGGTCGTCGTCAGCAAGGCGCCGCCGACCAGCGACGCCAGCGTGCGCTCCGCGGCGCGCGCCGACGCGCCGATCCCCGATCCGCCGTTCTGGGGCACGCGCGAGGTCGACGTCGACCTCGACGAGGTCTACCCCTACCTCGACCGCCACGTGCTCTTCAAGCTGCACTGGGGAGGGCGCGGCGTCAAGAACGAGGCCTGGGAGGAGCTGGTCAACGGCAACGGCGAGGAGGAGGGCTTCGCGCCCCGCCTCGAGCGGATGTGGCGCGAGCAGGACTACCTGCGCCCGCGGGCGCGGCTCGGCTACTTCCCCTGCAACGCCGAGGGCAACGAGCTGATCGTCTTCGATCCGGAGGACCCCGGGCGCGAGCTCGAGCGGCTCGTCTTCCCGCGCCAGCCCGAACACGACCGCATCTGCCTGGCCGACTTCTTCCGCCCGCTGCAGAGCGGCGAGCGCGACGTGGTCGCCCTACAGGGCGTCACGGTCGGGCCCGAGGTCACCGAGCTGATCGAGCGGCTCGAGCGCGAGGGCGAGTTCGCCGAGCAGCTCTACGTGCACGGCCTCGGCGTGCAGGCCGCCGAGGGGCTGGCCGAGTGGCTGCACTCCGAGGTGCGGCGCGAGCTCGGCATCCCCGCCGCCCAGGGCCGGCGCTACTCCTGGGGCTACCCCGCCTGCCCCGACCAGTCCGAGCACGAGAAGGTCTGGCGCCTGCTCGACCTCGGCCGGATCGGGATGAGCCTCTCCGGCGGCCACGCGGTGCTGCCCGAGCAGTCGACGGTGGCGATCGTCGCCCACCATCCGCAGGCGGTCTACTTCGGGATGAAATCCGGCTTCATCCCCGCCGAGCCGGCCCCGGACGAGCTGATCGCGGGCACCGAGCGCGGCGGCGCGCTGGCCAGTAAGCCCGCAAAGTAGGAAGACTTTGTCTGTACCGACTGGAAACATCGCTATTTGCGCTCTATGCTGTATGGGCCTCATGGGTTCTCTGCCCATGGGGTATTGAGTTACGGTTAGCGCCGGGGTCCCTTCCTCTCACTTCGGGACCCCGGCGCGACATTCGTCTAGGCGGGACCGAACTGGCGCGGCGCGGCTGTTCGAGTGCGCCGGGCAACCGTTTGAGAGCGCGGTGACTGGGACGAAGTCACGAGAACTCCGCCCCAGCGCTTTCCGCTCGCCCCCGGGCTGACGACGTGGGGGTCGACCTTTGGCTTTCGCCGTCTTGGTGGCCCGGACCTGTTCGCCCTGGGCCGAAGAGTGTTCGAGTCCTTTGGGTGAAGCGTCGCGTCGCGCTCTTCACCGTGGCCTCGCGCTGCATTGAACAACAAACCATGCAATCGGTCAAGCGCTACAGGTTTTTTACACTAAAACCCAACTCTTGTGACAAGATCTCAGGCGCGTATTTCCTGCAAATTCCAGCAGTACGAAAATTCGCGCGCGCGTAACAGCGCACTATTGGCGCGCCGAGCGCGCGCCGCGGAAGCAGGTCAGGCGCCGGCAAGCTCCGCGTGGAGGCCGCTGACGATCGCCTCCGCCAGGCGCGGGTCGCGGCCGCCCGTGCGCAGCTTGGCGGTCTCGCCCCCGAGGATCGCGTCCACCCAGGCGTCGACCGCGCCCAGCGCCCAGGTGCCGGGATTCTGCTCGAGGCGCGAGACGCAGGAGACGACCGTGCCATCCTCGACCACGACGTGCGCCCCGGCCAGGCGCGCGCCCGGGGCGGCTCCGCCGCCCCCACCCGTGTCGACCGCCAGCAGGCAGGGCCCGCCGCGGCTCACCTCGAGGTCGATCAGGGGCACGGCGAGCAGGAAGCCGGCCTCGATGTCGATCCTGGCCAGCGACTCGGTGGCCTGGGCCATGTGCAGGCACTCGCAGTGACCGGCGGCGACCAGCGGCCCGACCGCCAGGCGCGCCCACTCGGTGACCGCGTAGGGCTTGCCCCCTCGCCCACGCTCCTCCTCGCGATGCTCGATCAGGCGAGCGGCGCGCATCGCGCTCAGCCGCCGCTCGAGGGCGGGATAGGAGTGGTCGCCGATCACGCTGCTCAGCTCGGTGAGCGAGAGCGGCCGGGCGGCGAGGGCGCGCAGCATGGTCGAGCCCCAGCCGCCGATCAGCGCCCTGATCGCGCCCTTGGCCGGCTCGCTGCCGAGCGCGATCGCGCCCTGCGGCGCCCGCGTCAGCCAGGCCTCGACTAACTCGGCCACCCGGAGGACCGCCCGGCCAGCCTCGGTCAGCTCGTTCTCGACCGCATAGGGCATCCCCCCCAGCGGCCGCCGCTCGAGGGCGCCGATCCCCCGCAGGTTGCCGACCTGACCGCGAAGCGTCGTCTGCGCCGCGCCGCCGATCCTTTCCCTCAGGTCCGGCAGCCGCAAGGGGCCGTCGAGGTGGGCGCGGAGGATCGGCACGCTGAGCGGCGCGGCGATCAGCGAAAGCACTGTCCCTCCCGAACGAACCCGCGCAGGTGACGATTTGCTGTCGGCTTGCATCCTCTTCCGCGTTTAGGTAAGGAGAAATCCTTTTATAAAAACCGCCGTCAGCGTTGCGCACACTATTGGAAACGCCGGACCCCTGCCCTCTTCGGGTCAGAAGTAATGTAGACAATCGTCTGCGGCCGGGTGGGCCGCCCGCTCGGGAGGCGTCAGCCGGAGATGCGCTCGCCGAGGGTGGCGAGCATCTCCTCGACCCTGACGAACTTGACCCGCGGACGGCCGTGCGGCTCGCCCCGGCCGACCTCGGCCTGGTCGATCGCCTGCCAGTCCTCGAAGCTGACGTAGCGCACGCCGCGCTCGGCGAGCAGCGCCTCGACGGCGGCGGGATCGGGGCTCTCGGGGTCGAGCAGCGTCTGCGACTCGACGTCGGCGAAGAGGTGGCGCACGGTCTCCAGGGCGTCCTTCTTGTTGGTGCCGATCACCCCGGACGGGCCGCGCTTGATCCAGCCGGCGGTGTAGTGGCCGACCCTGTGCCCGGCGTCGTGGGAGTCGAGCACCCGGCCGCCCTCGTTGAGGATCAGGCCGCGCTTCTCGTCGAAGGGGACCCCCTCGATCGGCACGCCGGTGTAGCCGACCGAGCGCAGCACGAGGCCGCACTCCAGCTCTTCGCGCTCGCCGGTGTCGCGGGCGCGCAGGGCGCCGCCCTCCTCGACCAGCTCGTTGCGGCCGACGACGATCGATTCGACCTTGCCGTCGCCCTTGATCTCGACCGGCGAGGCGAGGAAGCGCAGGACGATCCGCTGCTTGCGGCCCTCGGGCGCGCGCTGGGCGAACTCGGTCAGCGTCTCGACGTTGACCCTGGTCGTCTTGTCGGCCTCCTCGGATGCGAGGTAGGCGGCGCTCGCCGGGTCGAGCTCGACCTCGGCCGGATCGACGATCACGTCGGCGTCCTCCATCTCCCCCAGCTCCTTGATCTCGGGGTTGGTGAAGGCGGCCTGCGCCGGGCCGCGGCGCCCGAGGACGACGATCTCGCGGATGCCCTTCGCGTCGAGCACCTCGATCGCGTGGTCCGCGGTGTCTGTCTGGCGCAGCTCGTGGTCGGTGAGGGCCAGCATGCGGGCGACGTCCATCGCCACGTTTCCGTTGCCGATCACCACGGCGCGCTCGCAGGAGAGGTCCCAGTCGTCCTCGGCGTAGTCGGGATGGGCGTTGTACCAGCCGACGAAGGCGGTGGCGGCGTGGCTGCCGGGCAGCTCCTCGCCGGGGATGCCGAGCTGGCGGTCGGTCTCGCAGCCGACCGTGAAGACGATCGCGTGGTAGAGCCGTTCGAGGTCCTCTACCTCGATGTCGTGCCCGACGTTGACGTTGCCGAAGAAGCGAAAGCCGTCGCGGGCGGCGGTTTTCTCGTAGACGCGGATCACCGACTTGATCTTCGGGTGGTCGGGCGCGACGCCGCCGCGGACCAGGCCGAAGGGCGTCGGCAGGCGGTCGAAGAGGTCGACCTGGGCGTGCAGGTCGCCGTCCTTGAGGATGTGCTCGGCGGCGTAGAAGCCGGACGGGCCGGCGCCGACGATGGCGACCCGCAGGGGATTCTCTTCGGTTCCGATCTTGGTCATCGCGAGCGCGAAAGAATAGGGAACTCGGGCCGTCCGGCGTCTACGCGGCCAGCAACAGCTCGCTGCACTCCGGGCAGACGCCGTGGCTGAGCGGGGGCAGCTCGGGCCGGTTGAAGAGCTCCAGGCGGCGCGCCGCCTCCTCGACCTCGACCCACTCGCCGTCGACTTCGAAGCGGTCGCACCAGCCGCACATCGCCAGCGGCCCCCCGGCGCGCGGCGCCAGCGGGTCGAGCAGCGGCTGGGGCGCGTCGCGCTCCTCCTCGGAGCGTAGCCGGGCGGCGAAGAGCACGGCGCGACCGCCGGGGCGGGCGGCGATGCGGATGTTCATCTCACGCCGCACGCCGGGGCCGTCGCAGCGGAAGGGCAGCTCGACGCCGGTGGCGCCGTCCCGCACGCGGCGCACCAGCAGGCGCTGGAGTTTGCGCAGCTCGTTGCCGGCGACGTAGTCCCAGAGCGAGCGGCCGAGGCTGCTGCCCGCCTCGCGCCAGCCGTTCTCCTCGGCGAAGCGGTAGTAGCCATCGTCGACCCGGACGATGTGGTCGTGCTCGTCGATCGCGTAGCTCAGCGAGCCGGTGCTCATGCTCCTGCCGCGACGGCGCTGGGCACGCCGTCGAGCGCGTCGAGCGCCTTGCGGGCCGAGAGCGCCACGCAGGTGAAGATCGGCGTCTCCAGCTCCGTGTACTCGCTCGACTCGGTCGGGCGCAGCTCGCTGACGAGGTCGAGGAACTCGCCCGGGTCGTCGCCCTCGAAGCAGACGACGAACTCCTGGTCGTCGAGCCCGTACGAGTAGGTCGTGTTGATCGTGATCTCGGGGTGGCGGCGGCCGACCTCGATGTGGCTCTTCATGATCCGCCCGCGCTCCTCCGGCGTCAGCCCGTACCAGCGGCGCTGCTTGACCATTGGGTAGAGAAAGAGGTACTTGCGTTCCGAGACGCAGATCTCCGGCCGCGCCTGCTCGTCGGAGTAGGGCGAGCGCTTGGTCATCGAGAGGAACGAGTGGGGCGTCTCCATCCACTTCGCCAGGCCGCTCTGGCCGAGCACGACGTGGAAGGTGTGCAGGTCGTCGAGGCTCGGGCTCTGGCTGAGCAGCACGAGGTCGACGTCGCCGCGCGTGCCGATGGTCGAGTATGCGCGCAATGAGCGGTCGATGGCAAAGTCCTCGCAGGCGGCGAGGAACTCCTGCTTGTCGGCGGCCCGCAGCTCGGGATCGCGCCGGCGCCAGGCGGGATCGACCTTGAACATCGTGAACTTGGCGAAGGTGCGGTCGGCCATTGGGTTGACGATAGCTCTTGCTCTAGGCGGTGGGACGGGGGTCGGGCGGGGGGTTCCGCTTAACTTTTTCGGTGAGGCGGACGCCGCCGTCCGAGCTTCACACTACGAAAAAGTACAAGACGCTCCACCCCCCGCCCGACCCCCGAGCACGCGCGTGGTCCTGGCTCTCCTCCCCAGGGGAACCACCGTCAAGCAACTCGCCGCTTACAAGCTCTCACCCGGATTGCTCAGCGCCGGGCTGGGATCGGTGCCCGCAGCACAGACGTATCTCGACGTCAGCCAGGGGAATCGGGTCTTCGATTCGCTTTATGGGGAAGAGCTTCCGCCCAAGGTGGGGAAGCTCTCTCCTCAGGCTTGTCGGGGCTGGTGGCAAGCTGCAACGAAACGAGCGGGTTCCGCTCCTGCGGAAATCGTTCCGGGGTTGCTGGTTTCGACCCTGGAAGCGCATGGAGTGGGAGTGCGGGTGGGGGGTGGAGCGTCTTGTACTTTTTCGTCGTCCGACTCTCGGACGGCGGCCTCCGCTCCACCGAAAAAGTTAAGCGGAACCCCCCACCCGCACTCCCCCCCGACCTTCGAAGCCAGGAGCTCGACCCTTCGGCGCCTCGCATCTCTCATCAGCGAACTCCGCGGCAACGACCTGCTGATCGCGATCGAGCGGGCGCCGCCGGCTAAGGACCGGCAGCTGGCGATTGGGGTCGCGGGACGCGGATTTCAAGGGGATCTGACCTCGGACAGCACTCGGACCGATGGCTACGTGCTCTCGACGGACGTTGCGCCGACGATTCTCGAGCGGTTGGGGATCGGGGTGCCTTCGCAGATGTCGGGGCAGGCGATCCGGGCGCAGGGGTCGGTGGACGTGGCGCAGATCGAAGCGCTGGAGAACCGGATGGCGGCGATCCCGGCGCGGCGCGGGCCGGTGATCGGGGTCGGGCTGGCGGTCTGGCTGGTCCTCTTCGGGATCGCGGCGCTGGTCAGCGCCGAGCGCGTCTCGCGGATCGCGGTGCGGCTGCTGGCGCTGAGCGTCGTCTACCTGCCGCTGCTGCTGCTGGCGGGCGCGGCGCTGGAACCGACCCGCGAAGGGGAACAGCTGCTGGTCATGGTCGGCGCCCCGCTGCTCGCCGCCGCGACCCTGCGCCTGCTGCGCGGCTACCGGGCGCTGGCCTTCGCCGCGGGCGCGGTCGTCCTCGCCTACGCGGTCGACATGATCGCCGGCTCGCCGCTCACCTCGCTCTCGCTGATCGGCCCCAACCCTGGGCTCGGGGTGCGCTTCTACGGGATCGGCAACGAGCTCGAGGCGACCCTCGGCGTGCTCGTCGTCGCCGGCGCCGGCGCCGCGCTGGCCGGCTGGTGGCCGCGGATCGGGCGCCGCCGCGCCGCCATCGCCTTCCTCGCCGCCGGGCTGGTCTGCGCCGCGGTCTTCGCCGCCGGGCGCTTCGGCGCCGACGTCGGCGCGGCGATCGTGCTGCCGGTCGGCGCGACGGTGGCCGCCCTGGCGATCGCCGGCGGGCGACGGCGGGCTTCCCTGCTGATCGTCGCCGCGCCGCTCGGCGCGCTCGCCCTGATCGCCCTCGCCGATCTGCTCACCGGCGCCAACTCGCACTTCACCCGCTCGGTGCTCGACGCGGGCGGGCTCGGCGCGCTGGGCGACGTGGCCCAGCGCCGCCTGCAGCTCTCCGCGCAGAGCTTCGCCCGCCCGCTCACCATCGTCTTCCTGCCACTGACCGCGCTCGCGGCGGCGCTCGCCGTCGCCCGCCGCGAGCGGCTGCGCGCCTGGCTCGACCCCTATCCCGCGGTGCGCGCCGGCCTGCTCGGCGCCCTCGCGGCGACCCTCGTCGGCACCCTCGCCAACGACTCCGGCGCCCTGCTGCTGGAGATCGGCGCCGCCTACCTGCTCGCCTTCCTCGGCTACGCCTGGAGCGAGGCCCGCGCCTGAGGCGAAGCCCGGATTCCCCGCTGGGGAATCCTCTACCCTGTGTGACTCGTGCGAATCGCACTCGTCTCGCCATATTCCTGGAGCTACCAGGGCGGCGTGAACCGGCACGTGGAGGCGCTGGCCGAGGAGTTCCTCGGTCGCGGCCACCACGTTCGGGTGCTGGCGCCCTTCGATCCCCCCGGACGCCTGAGCAAGGCGCTGCATCGCGCTGCGCCGGAGCTCAAGACGCTGCCCGATTACGTTGTCCCGCTCGGTCGCACGGCCGGCTTCCCCGCCAACGGCGCCGTCTCCAACCTCGCCCCCTTCCCGGCGGGCGGCGTCCGCGCCCCGCGGCGCGAGCTGCGCGCGGACAGCTACGACGTCGTCCACGTCCACGAGCCGCTGGTGCCGCTGGTCGGCTGGAACGCGGCGCTCGGCAGTGAGATTCCGGCGGTCGGCACCTTCCACGCCTACTCGACCAAGGCGGTCCCCAACCACATCGCCACGGCGCTCGGCGCGCGGCGCGTGTTCAACCGGCTGGCCGCGCGGATCGCCGTCTCCGAGGCCGCGGCCTGGACCGGCAGGCGCTGGTACGGCGGCCACTACGAGGTGATCCCCAACGGCGTCGACGTCGCCGCCGCGCCGAGCGGCCCCAAGCCGCCTTCCGAGGAGCTGCGCGTCCTCTTCGTCGGCCGCCCCGAGGAGCGCAAGGGCCTGCCGATCCTGCTCTCGGCCTTCGGCGCCCTGGTCGAGCACGTGCCCAGCCGGCTGACCGTGATCGGCGCCGAGCGCGAGGACGTGCTGCGCTACCTCGCCGACCCCGAGACGCTGCGCTGGATCGACATCCGCGGGCGCGTCTCCGGCGCCGAGCTGCAGGCCGCGATGCACGAGGCCGACGTGCTCTGCGCCCCCTCGCTCTCGGGCGAGAGCTTCGGCATGGTCCTCACCGAGGCCTTCGCCGCGGGCACGCCGGCGATCGCTTCGGCGATCGCCGGCTACAGCGACGTGGTCACCGACGGGGTCGACGGGATCCTCGTCCCGCCCGGCGACCCGCAGCGCCTCGCCGAGGAGCTGCAGCGCGTCCACCACGAGCCCGAGCGCCTGGCGGCGATGGGCAGGGAGGCGCGCCGCAGCGCCGAGCGCTACGCCTGGCCGCACGTCGCCGACCGGATCTCCTCCGTCTACGAGCGGGCGATCGAGGCGCCCCAACCGCAGACGAAGACCGAGCGGGCGGCGCTCTGGATGGGCCTGCTCCCGGCCGACGGCCTACCGCCGAGCCCGCCGCGCAAGCTGCCCTCGCTCGACCCCGCCCCGGCGCAGCCGGTCAAGCGCCGCCGCCGGGTCGCGCGCCGCGTCGGGCTGACCGCCGCCGGGGCGATCGGCGTCGGCCTCACCGCGCTGGCGGCGCGCAAGATCGGCGTCGACAACGTGGTCGAAAGCATCGTCCGCTCCAACCTCACTTGGGTGCTGGTCGCCTGCGCCCTGATGGCGCTCTCGCTCTTCTTCCGCGCCGCCTCCTGGTACTGGATCGTGCGCGCGGCGCTGCCGCTGCGCCCGGTGCGCCGCCGCGACGTGACCTCGGCGACGATGATCGGCGTGCTGATGTCGGCGACCCTGCCGGCACGACTCGGCGAGCCCGCCCGCGCGATGTCGCTGGCGCGACGCACGGGGCGCATGCGCGAGACCTTCCCGGTGCTGCTCGGCACACTGGTCTCGCAGACCGTGTTCAACCTCGTCGCCCTGGTCCTGCTCGGGGTGATCATCGTCTCGACCACCGACCTCTTCCACTCCGGCACCCAGAAGCTCTTCGCCTTCAGCTTCCTGCCGCTGATCCTGCTGCTCGTCGTGCTGATCGGCCCGCCGCTGATGCGGCGCAACGGCAACGGCCGGCTGGCGCGGATCGGCGCCTGGATGCACGCCGCGCTGACCCAGGTGCGGGCCGGGCTGAGCGTCTTCCGCGCGCCGCGCCTCGGAATCCCCGCCGCCGCCGCTCAGCTCGCCGCCTGGGCGATCCAGCTGAGCGCCTGCTGGGCGCTGCTCGCCGCGCTGGGACTCAACGGCCAGGCGGGAATCGGCGCCGCCGCTGCGGTGCTCTTCGCGGTCAACGTCACCGCCGTGGTCCCGGCCACGCCCTCCAACATCGGCGTCTTCCAGCTCGCCGTGATCAGCGTCCTGCACACCGGCTTCGGGATCGGCACCGCCGACGCACTCGCCTACGGCGTGATCCTCCAGGCGGTGGAGATCGCCACCGCGGTCACCCTCGGCCTACCCGCCCTGGTCCGCGAGGGCCTCACCTGGAGCGACCTCAGAGTCCAAGCTCTCTCAACAGCTCCGGTCCGCCTGAAGCCACAACCAGTCCCGCGGGAGGGCGCCCCCGCCCGCGAAGGCATTCGCGCGTAAGAGGCCATCCCGGTAGGGGTGGAACGTCTTGTACTTTTTCGTCGTCCGGCTCTCGGACGGCGGCCTCCGCTCCACCGGAAAAGTTAAGTGGAACCCCTACCGGGATGGCCTCTCAACTGAGAACGTCCATCGAGACGCTGCCGACGCCCAGCAGGCCGGGGCCGACGTGGGCGCCGATCACCGGCCCGATCTCCGAGATGTAGACCGGCTCGCAGCCGAAGATCTCGCGGCAGTCGTCGGCCAGCGCGTTGGCCGCCTCGGGGTCCTGGATGTGCTGGATCACCCAGGCGTCGAGGCCGGAGGCGTGCCGCTGGCGGGCGTAGCCGCGCAGCCGCTCGATCGAGCGGGCCCGGGTGCGGACGCGCTCGACCGGCGTGATCTCCTCCTCGAGGGTGAGGATCGGCTTGATCTTCAGCGCCGAGCCGATCCAGGCGCGGGCGCCGCCGATCCGCCCGCCGCGCCGCAGGTACTCGAGCGTGTCGATCGCGAACCACATCTTCAGCTCCTCGCGCGCCCGCCGCGCTCGGGCGAACACCTCCTCCCCGTCGCCTCCCGCGCGCGCCGCTGCCGACGCGGCGAGCGCCGAGTAGCCCATCCCGCCGCAGGCCGAACGCGAGTCGAAGAGGTGGATGCGATCGCCGCCCTTGCCCTCGGCGATCAGCCGCTCGCGCGCCTGCCCGGCGGCCTCGAAGGTTCCCGAGATCCCGGAGGAGATGTGCACCGAGACGATTTCCCGGCCTTCGTCGAGCAGCGGCTCGTAGACGGCGATGAAGTCTCCGATCGAGGGCTGCGACGTGGTCGCCCCGCCCTCGGACGCACGCAGCCGCTCGTAGAAGCCGGCGTAGTCGACGATCTCGGACTCCCGCTCCTGCACCCCGTCGACGGCCACGTAGAGGCTGATCCTGTGGATCCCGAGCCGCTCGACCAGATCGTCGGGCAGGTAGGCCGTCGTGTCGCAGACAACCGCAGTTTCGGAGGAGGGAGTCAAGGCCAGCCCGATTCTCTCAGGTCTCTCGCTACACTTTCTGAAGTGACCGATGCGCAGACCGATACGCCCCAGGCCGCGATCTCGCTGACCGAGAAGGCTGCCGGCAAGATCGCCGAGCTGCTCGGCGGTCAGGAGGGGTCTGAGGATCAGGCTCTGCGGGTCGCCGTGCGCGGCGGTGGGTGCTCCGGCTTCCAGTACGCGCTCGCCTTCGACAAGGCCAAGGAGGACGACAACGTCTTCGAGGTCGACGGCGTCGCCGTGATCGTCGACAAGGTCAGCATGCAGTTCGTCTTCGGCTCGGAGGTCGACTACGTCGAAGGCCTGCAGGGCGCCGGCTTCCAGGTCAACAACCCCAACGTGGTCGCCGCCTGCGGCTGCGGGTCGTCCTTTCAAGTCAAGGACGATTCCGAGGCCGCGGCCGCCGTCTGAGGCGCCGCGCCGCTTCCGTCGGCGCGGACGCCCCCTTTTGCGCGTCCCCCCTACCGCGTCGGCGTGCAGGCGCGCACGACGTTGCCGACCATCGTCGGGCCATTGCGGTACTTGGCGACGGCGTGGGCGAAGAAGTGGCCGTTGGCGCACTTCGCCAGCAGGTAGCTCTGCTTCTTGCCGTGGCGCTTGAAGGTGCGGTGCACGGCGAGGTTGAACTGGACGACGGAGCCGCTGCCGCCGGCGATCACCGGGATCGAGGCGACGGCCCGGGTGCCGTAGCGACCCTTGTGGATCTTCTTGATCTTGACCCGGGTGACGATCGCGGTCGGCGCCGGCACGTTGACGTAGGCGTGGATGTACATCGTCGTCACGCCGCCGTGGACGCCGCCGTTGAAGAGAACCAGCGGGCCGCTCGATTCGAACGGCGCCTGTTCGGGGAAGGCGACCCGCACGCGGGTCTTGCCGGTGCCGACGATCGCCTTGCGGCAGGCAGCCTTGGCGTGCTGGGTGTCGGTCGCCTGCAGTTTGCCCGGCTGGCAGACCGGCAGCCCCTTGGCGTTGACCGTGCCGTGCTTGTCGAAGTCGATCGTCACTTCCTTCAGCGCCGGGGGCTGCGTGCCATCGGTCGTGGCGATGTTGCCCGCCGCGTGCAGGGTGATCGGCGCGAAGCGCTTGCGCGGCAGCTTGCGCGGCGAGACCCCGCCGTTGATCTTGAAGACGATGTTGCCGGCCCTGACCACGGTCGGCTTTTCGGCGGCGGCGATGCTCGCCACGGCAACCGCCAGCGCGGTTGCCAGCGCGAGCGCTGTGAGGAGAATTTTTCGCATGCTCTTCCGCTTCCCGGCGGAGGAGCGGCCTAAACGTCGCGCAAGGCGACGTGCGCGCTATTCGATCTGCAGCGGGGGCGACTGGGCGGGCGGGCCCTGCGGGGCGGGCGCCGCCTGCGGCTGCTCGACGCCGAGCGCCTCGGCGAGCTCGCCGGAGGCGAGCATCTCCTCGACGATGTCGGCGCCGCCGAGCAGCTCGCCGTTGACGTAGAGCTGCGGGAAGGTCTGCCAGTCGGAGATCTCGGCGGTCACTTCGCGCAGCGGCTGCAGCGCCGGCAGCACGTCGATCGCGCCGTACTCGACGTCGATCGTGTCGAGCGCCTGCACGACCCGCATCGAGAAGCCGCAGCGCGGCATCTCCGGCGTGCCCTTCATGAAGAGCAGCACCGGGTTGGCGGCGATCAACTCCTCGACCTTCTGCTTCAGCTCGGCGTCGGCCATGGCCACAGAGTAGCTATCCGGGCAGCTCGGTCTTCACCGAGAGGGCGTGGATCGTGCCGTCGTCGAAGCGCTCGGAGACCGCGGACTTGACCAGGCGGTGCTGGGCGATCCGCGTCAGGCCCTCGAACTGGGGCGCGGCGACGATCGCCCGCAGGTGGTCGCCGGTGCCGGTTTCGTCGGTCACCGAGACCCGCGCGCCGGGCAGGGCGGCGGCGATCATCCGCTCGATCTCAGTCAGGTCGGCAGCCATCGGCGGCGGACCTAGCGGCGACGGCGCAGCATCATCAGGCCGCCGAGGGCGAAGCCGGCGACGGCGGCGCCGACGATCAGCTGCGAGCGGTGCTCGTAGACCTGCCGGCGCCAGTCGGTCAGCTCGGCGACGCGGCCGCGCAGCAGCTCGACCGAGCCACCCAGGTCGCGGCGCTGCATGTCGATGTCGCGGCGGATCTCGGCCGCCGTGCGGCCCGGCAGGCCGGCGGTCGAGGGACGGGCGGGTTCGGGCCGGTCGCTCATTCGCCGCCCGCCTTCGATCCCGATTCGAGCGTTTCCTTAGTCAGCTTGGCCTCCTCGATCGCCTGCTTGGGAACCGGCGGCGCCCCCGCCTGCACGGCGCGGTAGGCGATCAGCCCGGCCAGCGCCGCGATCAGCAGGAAGAGCGCGGCCTCGACGAAGAAGCCCGGCCAGGCGTTGCCGTCGAAGACCTCTTCGGCGAGCAGCCAGGCGACCCCCTGCATGACGAGGATCAGGGCGAGGAAGGCGAAGGCGCCGGCGGCGACGCCGACGACCGAGCCGCGCAGCAGCTTGCCGACCTTCTCGGAGACCTCGGTCTTGGCGAGCTCGATCTCCTCGCGGACCAGCGAGGAGCTCTGCTCGGCGACGTCGATGACCAGCTCGGCGACCGAGCGCTCGTCCGGCGACTGGGGGGCGGCTCCGTCCGCCACGCTACTCGGGCGGCTCCTCGTCGAAGACCCGCTTCCAGACGAAGGCGGCGATCCGGCTGGCGGCGATGCTGGCCAGAGCGCTGCTCGCGGCGAGCAGCCCGCTCCAGGCGAGGCGTTTGACGATCTCGTTCTCCATCACTGGCTCGACATTACCCACAATGGCGCGACCTTACCTATCGCGGCTCGAGGCCGTCGCAGATCGTGCCGACCAGCAAGGTCTTTGCCTGGTCGAAATCGGCGTCGCCGGCGGGGATCACCTCGAAGATCCAGCCCGAGAGCAGCTGCTCGACCGCGCCGTAGAAGGACATCGAGACGAAGTTGGGGTCGATGTCGCGGCGGAAGTCGCCCGCCTCCTGGCCCTCGGCGACGATCTTCGCGATCGAGTCGTAGGCGCGGCGGATCTCGGGGAGGTGGGTGCGGCCGAAGGAGTTGGCGGCGCGCGTCACCTCGACGATGATCACCTTCATCAGCTCCGGGTCGTGGCGGTAGGAGTCGACGATGAAGCCGGCCACCGCCTCGAGCTTGGCGCGCGGCGAGATGCCCTCGCCGTCAGCCTCTTCGATCGCCGCGAGGAGCAGCGACCAGCGCTCGCTGAAGAGCTCGTTGAGCACCTCGTCCTTGGACTTGAAGTAGTGGTAGACGAGCCCGTAGGCGACGCCCGCCTCGTCGGCGATGTCGGCGACGCGGGTCGAGTGGAAGCCCTGGCGGGCGAAGACGCGGATCGCCGCGTCGAGGATCTGGCGGCGGCGGTCGACGGCGGGAGCCGGGGCCTTGGCCATCAGACGCGCGCCTCCTCGGGCCAGGCGTAGGCGGCGGGGCGGCGGTTGGCGAGCGAGGGCAGCGCCTCGCGCACCCGCTCCTGGGCGGCGAGGTCGAGGTCGGCCGCCACGAAGCACTCCTCGTCGGGCGCGGTGGCCAGCACGACGCCCCACGGGTCGGCGATCAGCGAGCGGCCGTTGGAGCTGAAGTGCGGCGGCGCCTCGCCGACCTGGTTGGGAGCGAGGACGAAGGCCTGGTTCTCGATCGCCCGGGCGCGCAGCAGCGGCTCCCAGTGGTCGCGCCCGGTGGCGCGGGTGAAGGCCGAGGGGATCGCGAGGATGCGGGCGCCGCGCACGGCGAGGATCCGGTAGAGCTCGGGGAAACGCAGGTCGTAACAGACGCTGAGGCCGAGGACGACGTCGCCGAGCGGCGCGCCGACGATCTCCTCGCCGGGCTCCTCGTGCGCGGACTCGCGGTAGGTGACGCCGCCCGCTTCGACGTCGAACATGTGGATCTTGCGGTAGGTCGCCAGATCCTCGCCATCGGCGCCGATCAGCACCGAGGTGTTGAAGGACTTCCCAGCCGGACCCGCCTCGGCGATGCTGCCGGCCAGCAGGCCGATGCCCAGCTCACGCGCCCAGGCGCGGGCGGCGCCCAGGCTCGGCCCGTCGAGCGGCTCCGCCCCGGCAACCAGCTCCTCGCCCTCGGCCAGCAGGTTCCACTTCTCGGGCAGCGCGACCAGCTCGGCGCCGCCGGCGGCCGCCGCGCGCACGAGCCGCTCGGCGGACTCGAGGTTCCGCGCCTTCTCGCCGGTTGAGTTGAGCTGTACGGCGGCTGCCCGCAAGCCGATGCCTCCAAGGTTGGTTGATTGACCAGTCAATCGGTCCCGCCCAGTATAGGCCCCCCAAATCGGCTGACTTCGTCTTTACCAGTCCGTATGCACCGGTAAAGACAAAGTCAGCGTCGTTCGAGGGGTACCCTCGCGGCCCTGCGGATGCTCGGGCCACCGGGCAATTGCTAACCGCGACCGCCGCTATGCCGCTCGAGCTCGGCGACCATCAGCTTGGTGTGCAGGGCGGCGATCAGGTCCTGGAGGGGCTGGGAGCCGGCTTCGAGCATCTCGACGACGCGCTCGGGGGGAACCTCGCCGGCGAGGCGGTCCATGACCATGCCGACCTCCTCGCGGACCAGCGCTTCGATCGCTTTCTTGTAGCGCAGGGTGTCGTAGACGGTGAAGCCGATCTGCTCGTCGTAGCCGCCGGCACGGAAGCGGCCGATCGCCTCGATGATCTTCACGTCGGAGGGCGAGTAGCCGCGGCTGTTGGGACTGAGCACCTCGATCTGCTCGAGCCGGTCGAGAACCTCCCGGGGGATGCCGTAGCGCTCGCGGACCTCGGCGGCGCTGGTCCGGGTGCGCTCGCCGGCCAGGGCGCGGTCGAGGATCTGGTCCTCCAGCTCGAGCAGGGCGCGGGCCCGCTCGGGCCCCTCGTCGAGCACCGACTTGATCGCCTTCAGCGGCATGAAGCGCTCCTCCTGGAGCTGCTTGATCAGCCCGATCCGCTCGGCGAACTCGGGCGGGTAGTAGGCCATGTTGCGGCTCGTCTTCACCGGCTCGGGCAAAAGCCCCTCCCGCAAGTAGTGCTTGATCGTCGGCACCGGCACCCCCGAAGCCTCGGCCAGCTCCCCGATCCGCAGCCCCCCGTTGGGCCGATGGGCCGATATGTCAAGGCCACCTTGACTTTTCGGCCCATCGGCCCCTCTCCGGCCGGCGGTCATGCGCGGAACTGGGTTGCGGCGTCGGCGCTCGGGCCGGCGGCGGCGGCTGAGTCGAGCATTGAGTGGATCTCGGCGTCGGTGTAGCCGGCCTCGCGCAGGACCTCCTCGGTGTGCTCGCCGAAGGCGGGGGCCGGGCGGGTCGGGTCGGCGGGGGTGCGGCTCAGCTTCACCGGGTGGCCGAGCTGGCGGACCGTGCCGAGGCCCGGCTGCTCGATCTCGGTGACCATGCCGCGGGCGCGGACCAGCTCCGAGGCGAGCGCCTCGTCCACCTCCAGCACCGGCTCGATGCAGCAGTCGTGCTCGTCGTTGAAGGCCTTCCACTCGTCGCGCGTGCGTGCGCGGAAGACCTCGGCGACCTGGCGCCAGGCGTCGGAGCCGGGCGGCTCGAACTGGAGCTCGATCAGCTCGGGGCGCTCGACCCCGTTGCAGAAGGCGGCCCAGAACTTCGGCTCCAGGGCGCCGCAGCTGACCCAGCCGTCGCTCGCCTCGTAGGGCAGGTAGCAGAGCAGCCCGCCGGCGAGCTGCTGCTCGCCGCGGCGCGGCGCCTCGGCGTCGCAGAAGTAGCGGCCGGCGACCATCGCCAACCAGGAGAGGGCGCCGTCGGCCATCGAGACGTCGACCAGCTGGCCTTCGCCGGAGTGGCGGCGCTCGTGCAGGGCGGCG
>Ga0210100_1000064_pt1 | contig 22122 bp, 21 predicted proteins | sample MayberryNW_TuleB_FD_185525 | JGI IMG/M metagenome (GOLD analysis project Ga0210100, IMG submission 185525) | Wetland microbial communities from San Francisco Bay, California, USA, that impact long-term carbon sequestration - MayberryNW_TuleB_D1... | ecosystem: Environmental > Aquatic > Marine >... | reverse complement strand
ACCGCCGCTACAGCTCGGTCGAGATGGGCGCCAGCCCCGACTGGGTGAAGCTGGCCGAGGCGTTCGGCGCCACCGGGATGCGCTGCGAGGACGCCGCCGACCTCGAGGAGACCATGGTCAAGGCGCTGGAGACCGAGGGGCCGGTGCTGCTCGACGTCCGCGTCGCCCAGGAGGAGAACTGCTACCCGATGATCCCGCCCGGCCAGGCCGCCCGCGACATGGTCGAGGCGCCGCGAGGGGCGGTGCGCGAATGAGGGAGACGCTCTGATGGAGGCCGGGACGCCGGAGATGGTGCGCCTCGAGGACCTGCGGGTCCCCGGGCAGCTGAGCGGCCGCAAGCACATCCTCTCGATCATGGTCGAGAACAAGCCGGGCGTGCTGGCGCGCGTCGCCGGCCTCTTCTCGCGGCGCGGCTTCAACATCGACACGCTCTCGGTCGGGCCGACCGACGACCCCAGCATCTCGCGGATCACGCTGACGCTCGACGGGGCCGTCCACCCGATCGACCAGGTGACCAAGCAGCTGCACAAGCTCGTCAACGTGCTGAAGATCCGCGACATGGAGCCGACCGAGACGGTCGCCCGCGAGATGGCGCTGTTCAAGGTCTCCTCGGCGGTCGAGAACCGGGCCGAGATCATCCAGTTCGCCGAGATCTTCCGCGCCAACGTCGTCGACGTCGCCCGCCGCACGATGACGATCGAGGTGAGCGGCTCGGCCGACAAGATCGAGGCCTTCGAGCGCATGGTGCGGCCTCACGGCCTGATCGAAATGGTCCGCACGGGAGAGATCGCGATCGCCCGTGGTAGCGACTGAGACCCTCCGCGACCTCCTTCGCAAGGGAGTGGCGCGGGGCCGGCGGACGCTGGTCAGCGTCACCGTCGAGGCCGATATCGAGGATCCCTGCGCGGCGGTGTTCGCCTCGCGGCTGGCGAGCGACCGCTGGTTCTGCTGGGAGCAGCCGGACCGCGGCTTCGCGCTGGCCGGGCTCGGGGTGGCGCATGAGGCGACCTCGCGCGGGCCCGACCGCTTCGAGGACGTCGCGCGGGAGTGCGTGCGAACAGGCGGCGAGGCGATCCTAGAGGCGCCGCCGCGGCTCCCGGCGGGCGCCGGGGCGGTCTGGCTCGGCGGCTTCGCCTTCGACCCCGAGGGCGGCGCTTCGTCAACCTGGTCCTCGCTGCCGCCGGCGTCGCTCGTGCTGCCGGAGCTGGCGCTGTGCAGGAGCGACGGGCGGACCTTCCTCACCGTCAGCGCGGTCGTCCAGCCGGGGGACGACCCGGATCGGCTGGGGGCGGGGATCGAGGCCCGGCTCGCCGGCCTGCGCCCGCAGCCGCTGCCGATGCTCGACCCCCACCCGACCGCCGCGGCGGCGATCCGCAGCGTCCGGCCGCCGGGCGAGTTCGAAGCGGCGGTCGCCGCGGCGACCGAGAGGGTCCAGGACGGGGAGATGAGCAAGGTCGTGCTCGCCCGCGAGGTCGTCGTCAGCGCCGCCGCCGCCCACGATCCTGCGCCGCTGTTCGGCGCCATGCGCGAGCAATTCCCCGCCTGCTTCTGCTTCTGCTGCGGCACGCCGGAGGCCGCCTTCATCGGCGCCAGCCCCGAGCTGCTGCTGCGGCGCTCCGGCGCCGGCGTCTCCACCGTCGCCCTCGCCGGCTCGACCCGCCGCAGCTCCGACCCGGCGGTCGACGACCACCTCGGCGAGCAGCTCCTGCGCAGCGACAAAAACCGCCGCGAGCAGCGGATCGTCGCCGAGCGGATCGTCCGCGGGCTGCGGCCGCACGCGGTCTGGGTCGAGGCGGCGGAGGAGCCGGAGATCGTCAAGGTGGCGAACATCCAGCACCTGGCGACGCCGGTGATCGCCCAGCTCGCCGAGCCGCGCTCGGCGATCGAGCTGGCCGGGATGCTGCACCCGACGCCGGCGGTCGGCGGGGAGCCCTGGCCCCTCGCCGCCGGCGCCATCGCCGAGCTGGAGCGGATGGACCGCGGCTGGTACGCCGGGCCGGTCGGCTGGATGGACGCGACCGAGGACGGCGAATTCTGCGTCGCCCTCCGCAGCGCCCTGCTCCGCGACCGCGAAGCCCACCTCTACGCCGGGGTCGGCGTCGTCGCCGGCTCCGACCCCGCCGCCGAGCTCGACGAGACCGAGGTCAAGCTCGAGGCGCTGCTGCCTCTACTGGCCGAGTAGATCCACGGCCGAGTGGACCCGCTCGGTCAGCTTCCGATGGACGGCGACGTTTGCTCTCCGGTCGGTCTTCACCTCGATCAGGCCGGTTCCGGTTGCGAGGGCGAGGGGCAGCTCGTCGAGGGACTCGAGGCGGTGGTGGGGGAGGTCGAAGAGCGCGGCGGCCTTTGCCGCGTCTACCCCGCGAGGGGTGCCGAGCAGGGCCTCGAACTCGTCCCCGTCCAGGGCCTGCTCCTGGGGCAGGAAGTGGAAGATGCCGCCGCCGTCGTTGTCGATGACGACGATCCGCACCGGGGTCGAGACGTCGCGCAGCGCCGCGAGGCCGCCGAGGTCGTGAAGCAGGCCGAGGTCGCCGGTGACGATCGTGGCCGGCCTCCCGCTCGCCTGCGCGGCGCCGATCCCGGAGGAGACGAGGCCGTCGATGCCGTTGGCGCCCCGGTTGCAGAGGAAGAGCGCGTCGGTGTCCTCGGCGCCTAGGAAGGCCTCCTGGTCGCGGATCGGCATGCTCGAGGCGGTGTAGACGAGGTCGCCGTCGTTGTGGGCGCGGCCCAGGGCCAGGTGCAGGGCCGGCTCGGTGATCGCGCTCTGCCGGGATAGCTCCGCCTCCAGCGCCGCCCGGGCCGCCCGCTCCGCCTCCAGCCAGGCGTCGGGGGAGCCGCGCTCCTCCGACTCCAGGCGCACCGCCCAGCCGGCCGCAAGCTCGCTCGGGTCGGCTCGCAGGATCGCCGCCGCCCGGTTGCTCGGCTCGTTCCAGCCGCCGAAGGGGTCGACCGCGATCTCCTCCGCGCCGCTCGCCGCCAGCCAGGCACGCAGCGGCTTGCTGGTCGGCATCTCGCCGAAGCGCAGCACGAGGTCGGGGGCGACCGATGCGGCGAAGCGCTCGTCGCGCAGGAGGTGGTCGTAGGTCGTGATCACCCGCGAGCGGTCGTGGGGGCCGCAGCGCAGCTGCGAGGTCGGCTCGGCGAGGATCGGGAAGCCGCAGGCGCGGGCGAGGTGGGCGAGCGGCTCGCGCAGCTCGGGGTCGAGCTGGCGGCCGGCGACGATCGCGCCGGCGCGGGCGTCGGCGATGTGGCCGGCGACCTCGTCGAGCAGGAAGGCCGAGGGCTCGAGGTCGATCCGCGTCCCCGCGGTCAGCGGCCGGCCGTCGCGCCCGTGCAGGGCCAGCGGGTCCTGGGCCGTGACGGCGCCCTCGACCGGCAGCGGCGCCAGCGGCTCGCGCCAGGGGAGGTTGAGGTGCACCGGGCCCGGGCGGGTCTCGCCGCGAGCGGCGGCCAGGGCCCGGCAGGCGACCGAGCGGAAGTGGAGGAGGCCGGCGTCGTCGGCCTCGTGCGTCCCGACTTCGCAGAACCAGCGCACGCTGGACCCGAACAGCTCGATCTGGTCGATCGTCTGCCCGGCGCCGATCCCGCGCAGCTCGGGCGGTCGGTCGGCGGTCAGCACAAGGAGCGGCAGCGCCGACTCGTCCGCCTCGCAGACCGCCGGATGGAAGTTGGCCGCGGCGGTGCCGGAGGTGCAGAGCAGCGCCACCGGCTCGCCGCTCGCCTGCGCGGCGCCGAGCGCGAAGAAGCCCGCCGAGCGCTCGTCGACGAGCACCGTCGTCTCGATCTCCCCCTCCCGCCAGAGCGCGACGGCCGCCCGCCGCACCCCCCCGCGAGCGAGCTCCTCGACGAAGGCGGAGGCGAGTGCGGTGTTGGCGTTGGTGGAGTCCAATGGAGCGTGGCGGGTTAGTCGCCTATGGGGTTACTAACCCGCCACGGCAGGCTAAAGGCGGTGGGCCTCCAGCGCCGCCTCGTCGATCTCGACGCCGAGGCCGGGGCCCTCGGGGGGGTGGAGCATGCCGTCCCGCAGCTCGCACTCGACCGCGGCGACCGTCGAGGCGAAGAGGCGCTGCGTGGCGAGGCCGTGGGCGAGGCCCGTGTCGCCGCCGCTCTCTCGCAGCGCCCGCGCCACCTGCGCGCCGGCGGCGATTCCCACCGGCCCGTCGAGGGCGCTGGAGACGTAGGAGGGGAGGACCGCGGCGATCTCGGTCGCCTCCTCGGGGCCGCCGACCTTGGAGAGCTTGATCCCGGCCAGGGAGCAGGCGCCCAGCTCAACGGCGCGCTCGGCGTCGGCGCGGCTCTCGATGCTCTCGTCGCCCGCGATCGGGATCGAGGTCGCGGCGGCGACCTCGGCGCATTCCCCGAGCGTCGCCACGGGCTGCTCGGCCAGCTCGACGTCCAGATCCTCCAGGCCGGCGAGCACGCGCTTCGCGGTCTCGACATCCCAGGCCGCGTTGGCGTCGACCCGGATACGGGCGTCGTCACCGACCGCCTCGCGCACCGCCCGCACCTGCCCGGCGTCCTCGCCGACCCCCAGCTTCAGCTTGAACGTGGCGAATCCCTCCGCCGCCCAGCGCAACGCGTCCTCAGCCACCGCGGCCGGCTCGCCCGCGACCAGCGTCGCGTTGCAGGGAATCCCCGCACCGCGGTCGTCATCTCGACCCGTCCGCGGTGGAGATGGCGACCGCGTGCCCGCCGTGAGCGCGGAGGAGCCGCCGGCGCGCGCCCGCAGGTCGATCAGCGCGGTGGAGATGGCACAGCGAGCGGGCGGCGAGAGCTCCAGCTCCTCCTCGGTCGAGCTGCCGAGCCCGAACGAGCCCGGTTTGGTCCACCGCTCGGCGGCGCGGCTGAGGGCACCGCTGGCATGAAAGCCCTCCAGCTCCCGCACGATCTGCTCCAGCCCCGCACCCCCGCGCAGCGCCAGCGGCACCGCTTCGCCGAGGCCGACGACTCCATCCGCGTTGCGAATCCGCAGCAGCACCATCTCACGGCGCTCGAGGCGGCCGCGCGCGGTGACGTAGGGCTCCTTGAACGGAAGCGCGTAGGGGATGACCTCAACCGAGGCGATTCGCATCGGCTCAGCTCGAGATCAGGAGACCCGCGGTGACCAGCAGGCTGAACGCCGCCAGCACAGCCCCGGTCGCGGCCAGCGCGCCGTTCAGCGCCGGGCCGTCGGCGCGGGTGGCCAGCACCCTGGCCGGGCGGAGCGCCAGCGGCGCCGCCAGCAGCCCGATCAGCGGCAGGGCGCTCGCTTCCCCAGCGACAAGTGCGATCGGCAGGACGACGAAGGCCCCCGCGACCAGCAGCCGGTACAGCGCCACCGCGTTAGCGCGGCCCATCCGCACCGCCAGGGTTCGCTTGCCGGCGCGGCGGTCGGTCTCGACGTCCCTCACGTTGTTGACGACGAGGATCGCGGTGGCGAGGAAGCCGATCGAGATCGAGAGGCCGAGCGGCAGCGCGTCGAGCTGCTCGATCTGCACGTAGTAGGAGCCGTTGACCGCGACCAGGCCGAAGAAGAGGAAGACGAAGACCTCGCCGAGCCCCGCGTACCCGTAGGGTCGGGGCCCGCCGGTGTAGAGGACGCCGGCGGCGATCGAGAGCGCGCCGATCAGGAGGATCACCAGTCCCGCCACCGCCGCCAGGTAGATGCCGCAGGCGACGGCGATCGCGAAGGCGACCCAGGTCGCGACCAGGACCCGTTGCGGGGTGACGAGGCCGGCCGAGGTGACCCGCACCGGCCCGAGCCGGTCGGCGGTGTCGGCGCCGCGCCGCGCGTCGGAGTAGTCGTTGGCGAGGTTGGTCCCGACCTGGATGAAGATCGAGCCGACCAGGGCGGCGAGGAAGGCTCCCCAGCGCGGCAGGTGGCCGACCCACTGCACCGCCGCCGCGGTCCCGACCAGGACCGGCGCGATCGCCGCCGGCAGCGTCCGCGGCCGCGCCGCCATCAGCCAGATCCTCATGGCCGCCTCGGGAACTGGGAGAAGTCGGGCGCCTGCTTGCGCTTGAACGCCTCGCGGCCCTCGCGCGCCTCCTCGCTGCCGTAGAAGAGCAGGTTGGCGTCGTGGGCGAGCTGCTGGATCCCCGCGTAGCCGTCCTCGTGGGCGTTGAAGCTCGCCTTGACCAGGCGCAGCGCGAAGGGGGAGAGGGCGAGCATCTCGCGGCACCAGGCGACGGTCTCGCGCTCGAGCTCGGCCAGCGGCGCCACCGCGTTGACCAGCCCCATCTCGAGGGCCTCCTCGGCGCCGTACTGGCGGCAGAGCATCCAGATCTCCTTCGCCTTCTTGGTCCCGACCAGGTCGCGCAGCAGCGAGGCGCCGAAACCGCCGTCCCAGGAGCCGACCCGCGGCCCCGTCTGGCCGAAGACCGCGTTGTCGGCGGCGATCGTCAGGTCGCAGCAGACGTGGAGGACGTGGCCGCCGCCGATCGCGTATCCCGCCACCATCGCGACCATCGGCTTCGGCAGCCGCCGCATCTGCACCTGCAGGTCGGTGACGTGGAAGCGCCCGAGCGAGGCGCCCTCGGCGACGTAGCCGGTGTCGCCGCGCACGGCCTGGTCGCCGCCCGAGCAGAAGGCGCGCTCGCCCTCGCCCGTGAGGACGACGACGCCGACCTCGGTGTCCTCGCGGGCCAGCTCGAGCGCGGCGGAGACCTCGACCAGGGTCTGCGGCCGGAAAGCGTTCAGAACCTCCGGGCGGTCGATCGTGATCTTCGCGATCCCGCCGGCCTTCTCGTAGCGGATGTCCTCGTACTCGGCGGCCGCGCTCCACGCGACCGGGGCGTAGAGGCTCTCCTCGGGCGGTGCGCCTTTGTGGCGTTTGGGCATGATGCGCACGATATGAAACTCGACAACTGGCTCGCGCAGCGGTCCCAGAGCTGCCCCGACCGGACGGCCCTGGTCGCCGACGGCGCCGAGATGACCTACGCCGAGCTGGAGGCCGAGGCGACCTGGGTCGCGCGGCGGCTCGCCGCGCAGGGGGTGCGGCGCGACTCGACCGTCGCGCTGACCATGCACCCGCGCCGTGAGCAGGTGGTGCTGGCCCACGCGCTGATGAAGCTCGGCGCGCGGCTCCTGCCGCTCGGCCCGCGCCTCACCGCGGCCGAGCGGGAGGCGATCGTCGCCGTCGCCGAGCCGAACGTCGACCTCGAGGACGCCGGCGAGCTGACTCAGACCGAGGCCGACCTCCCCCTGCTCGGCGAGCACGACATGGACGACGTCTGCGCCCACGTGCTCTCCAGCGGCAGCTCCGGCGCCCCGCACCCGGTCTCCCTCACCTACGGCAACTTCCTCTGGAGCGCGGTCGGCTCGGCGTTCAACATCGGCGTCGACCCGGAGGACCGCTGGCTCTGCTGCCTGCCGCTCAGCCACATCTCCGGACTCGGGATCGTGATGCGCTCGGTGATCTACGGGACCGCGGCGGTGCTCCACGACGGCTTCGACGTCGACCGCGTCGCGGCCGCCCTGGAGGACGACCGGATCACCGTCCTCTCGGTGGTCGTGACGATGTTGAACCGTCTGCTCGCCGCCGGCGCCGATCTCTCGGCCCCGCGGGCGATCCTGGTCGGCGGCGGGCCGATCCCGGAGGAGCCGCTGCGGGAGGCGATCGCCAAGGGCGCGACAGTGGTCCAGACCTACGGCCTGACCGAGGCCTGCTCGCAGGTGACCACGCTCGCCCCGGTCGATGCCGCCCGCAAGCTCGGCTCGGCGGGGCGGCCGCTGCTGACCACCCACCTCCGCATCCACGAGGGGGAGATCCTCGTCCAGGGCCCGACCGTCGCGCCCGGCCTCACCGACGCCGACGGCTGGCTCCACACCGGCGACCTCGGCCACATCGACGACGAGGGGTTCCTCTACGTCCAGGACCGGATCGACGACGTGATCGTCACCGGCGGCGAGAACGTGGTGCCGGCCGAGGTCGAGGAGGTGCTGCTGCGCCACCCCGAGGTCGCCGACGCGGCGGTGATCGGGCGGCCCCGACGAGCTGCGCCGCCACTGCGCCGAGTCGCTGGCCGGGTTCAAGGTGCCGAAGCGGGTCGAGCTTGCGGCGGCGCTGCCGCGCACCCCCTCGGGCAAGCTGATGCGCAGGGCGCTTCGCTAGGCGGTCGGATAGCCTGCCCGCAATGCGCACCGACGACATCTACTACGACAAGGACGCCGACCTCGGCAAGCTCGCCGGCAAGACCGTGGCGATCCTCGGCTACGGCTCCCAGGGCCACGCCCACGCCCTCAACCTGAAGGACTCCGGCGTCGACGTCGTCGTCGGCCTGCGCCCCGGCTCCTCCAGCCGCGCCAAGGCGGAGGAGGCCGGGCTCGAGGTGCTCGACGTCGCCGAAGCGGCGAGCCGCGGCGACCTCGTCATGGTGCTGCTGCCGGACGAGAAGCAGGGCGAGGTCTGGCGCGAGGAGATCGCCGACGGGATCGCCCCGGGAAACCTGCTGCTCTTCGCCCACGGCTTCGCGATCCACTTCGGCGAGGTCGAGCCGCCGCCCGGCGTCGACGTCGGCATGGTCGCGCCCAAGGGCCCGGGACACCTGGTCCGCCGCCAGTACGAGGAAGGCAACGGCGTCCCCTGCCTGATGGCCGTCCACCAGGACGCGAGCGGCGAGGCCCACGACCTCGTCCTCGCCTACGCCTCCGGGATCGGCGGCGGCCGCGCCGCGATCATCGAGACCAGCTTCAAGGATGAGTGCGAGACCGACCTCTTCGGCGAGCAGGCCGTGCTCTGCGGCGGCGCCTCGGAGCTGGTCCGCGCCGGCTTCGAGACCCTGGTCGAGGCCGGCTACGACCCCCGCCTCGCCTACTTCGAGTGCCTGCACGAGCTGAAGCTGATCGCCGACCTGATGTACGAGAAGGGGATCCAGGGGATGCGCTTCTCGATCTCCAACACCGCCGAGTACGGCGACATGACCCGCGGCAAACGGGTGATCGGCGAGGAGTCCCGCGCCGCGATGAAGCAGATCCTCGGCGAGATCCAGTCAGGCGAGTTCGCCCGCGAGTGGATCGCCGAGAACCGCGCCGGCGGCGAGAGCTTCGACCGGATGCGCAAAGAGGCGGCGGGGCACGAAGTCGAGGAGGTCGGCCACGAGCTCCGCGACATGATGCCCTGGATCGACCAGGAGTTCTGAGTCGGCGGGTCCCGGGCAAGGGGGGTCGGTACCCCTCTGCGGGAATTCAGTCGCGCCCGCTTCGCGGGCTGCTCCGGATGATTGTGCGCCCCTATGGGGCGCAGATATCGGATTGCATTTCTGCGCGCTTCGCGCACATTCCCGCAGAGGGGTACCGACCCCCCTCGCGCGAAACGGCCGCTCGGATACCTGAAGCTTCCGGCGAATTGGCCGCGGCGCTCATTCTTCGAGAGGTCTGACGCGAGCGGGGCCCGAGTCGCGTGTGGAGGGGAGTCCGGTCGTCACCTGAGCGAATGTCGCCGAAGGCGGCGATATGCAATCTGTCTTCTGCGCGCCATAGGCGCGCACCATCATCCGGAGCAGCGCGCAAAGCGCGCGCGACCAAATTCGCTCAGGTGACGACCGGACTCCTCTACCGGTGCGTCTCGCCGGGTGCCAGATGCCCGTCGCGCCCGACGTAGCCGCCCTTGCCGCCGACGATCAGGTAGACCGCCTCCTCGGAGTCGCTGAGGTTGCGGATCCGGCGCGGCGTCGGTGCGTCGACCCAGGCGAGGCCGCCCGGGCCGAGCTCCTCCTTGGAGCCGTCGCCGAACTCGAGCTCGACCCGCCCCCGGTGGACGAAGTAGAGCTCCTCCTGCTCGTCGTGGTAGTGGCTGCCGGTCGCGTAGGAGGGAGGGAGGACGATCGCGTTGACGCCGAAGGCGGTCACGCCCAGCTCCTTGCGGATCTTGCGGAACCCCGGCCCCTGGCCGAGGCCCTCGAGCTGGGCGACGGCGTAGCCCTCGCCCTTCCTCGCTCCCTCCGCCGCCTCCATCGTCGCGGCGCCCCTATGCCGCCGGCGGCGGGGGTGGGGGAGGCGGAGGCGCCGCCGCCGGAGCCGAGGCGGCCGCCTCGAGCCCGATCGGGGGGTAGTCGTCGGTGAGGATCAGGATGTAGCCGTAGACCCGGGCGTAGAAGCTGTTGACGAAGGTGAGTGCGTCGTTGATCCCCTCCGGCAGGTAGCCGCGGAAGACGATCGTCAGCCAGGCGACGATCGCGGCTCCCAGGTGGATGAACTGGATGCCATAGAGGACGATCAGCATCGGCAGCGCGAGGATCAGCCGGAAGAGCGCCTTGAGCCGGCTCTGCCGCTCCGCCGCCGGGGCGATGTTGACGCGGATCGGGTAGGACGGGTCCTCGCTGATCCCGAACGGCGGCCAGACGTCGGTCTGCAGGAAGGCCCAGGCGTAGAAGCGGATGAAGTAGCGCAGGACCCCGCCGTTGAACTCGTAGAGCCATTGCGGGTAGCGGCCGAGGACGATCACCGCGATCCAGGCGATGATGTAGGTGATCGCGACGAGGATCTCGTAGACGTAGGCGACGATCAACCACGGGATCGCGAGGATGATTCGGAAGAAGGTGGTCCAGCGGTTCGGGGTCGGGTTGAAATCCGCTTCGTAGCTGATCGGATACATCGGTCCCTCCTCGGGTTGGACGAGCCGGACTGGGGCGCGCCGCCAGCCTAACCCGAGGCCCGGCCGGAGTCCACCCGCGCCTGTCAATAACCTGTCGCCGGATGGTGCCGCAGACCACCGACACCCGGATCCCGCCCGAGCTGAAGCCCGCCGACGGCCGCTTCGGCTGCGGCCCGTCGAAGGTGCGCCCCGAGGCCCTGGCGAAGCTGGCCGAGCGGGTGGAGCTGATGGGGACCTCGCACCGGCAGGCGCCGGTGCGCGATCTGGTCGGCTCGATCCGCGCCGGGCTGGGCGAGCTCTTCTCCCTCCCCGAGGGATACGAGGTCGCGCTCGGCAACGGCGGCGCCACCGCCTTCTGGGAGGCCGCCGCCGCCTGGCTGGTGCGCGACCGCGCCCTCCATCTCACCTACGGCGAGTTTTCCCAGAAGTTCGCCAAGGCGACCGCGGCGGCCCCGTTCCTCGCCGACCCGATCGTGGTCGAGGCGGAGCCGGGCGACGCGCCGGAGCCGACCGCGGACCCGGGCGCCGACGCAATCGCCTGGGCGCACAACGAGACCTCGACCGGGGTGATGGTGCCCGTGCGCCGCCCGGAGGGGGCCGGCGAGGCGCTGGTCCTGATCGACGCGACCTCGGGCGCCGGCGGCCTGCCGGTCGACGTCGCCGAGGCCGACGCCTACTACTTCGCGCCGCAGAAGGCCTTCGGCGCCGACGGCGGCCTCTGGCTGGCGCTGCTCAGCCCCGCCGCGATCGCCCGCATCGAGCAGCTCGACGCCGCGACCGACCGCTGGCAGCCGGCCTTCCTCTCGCTGCGGACGGCGCTGGAGAACTCACGCAAGCAGCAGACCTACAACACGCCGGCGCTCGCCACCCTGGTCCTGCTCGGCGACCAGGTCGAGTGGATGCTCGCCAACGGCGGCCTCGACTGGTGCGTGCGGCGGACCACCGACTCCTCCGCGCGCCTCTACGGCTGGGCCGAGCGCAGCGACTTCGCGACCCCGTTCGTCGCCGACCCGGCGAAGCGTTCGCTGGTTGTCGGCACGATCGATTTCGACCAGGCGGTCGACGCGGCGGCGCTGGCGGCGGCGCTGCGCGCCAACGGCATCGTCGACGTCGAGCCCTACCGCAAGCTCGGCCGCAACCAGCTGCGGATCGGGATGTTCCCCGCGGTCGAGCCGGCCGACGTCGAGGCGCTCACCGCCTGCGTCGACTGGGCGATCGCCAACGTCGAGGGGGTCGCCGCGTGAGGGTCCTGGTCAAGGAGAAGATCGCCGACACCGGCGTCGACCTGCTGCGCGACAACTTCGAGGTCGACCTCGGCCTCGAGATGTCCGACGCGGAGCTGGGCGAGAAGATCGCCGACTACGACGCGATCCTGATCCGCTCGGCGACCAAGATGACCGCCGAGCTGATCGAGAGGGCCGCCAACCTGAAGGTGATCGGCCGCGCCGGCACCGGCGTCGACAACGTCGACATCCCCGCCGCGACTCGCCGCGGGATCATCGTCGCCAACGCTCCCGAATCGAACTCGGTGGCGGCGGCGGAGCACACCCTGGCCCTGGCGCTCTCCCTCTTCCGCAACGTGCCGCAGGCTCACGCCTCCCTGGTCGCCGGGCGCTGGGACCGGAGCAAGTTCAAGGGGGCCGAGCTCTACGGGAAGACGCTCGGGGTGATCGGCTTCGGCCGGATCGGCCAGCTCGTCGCCAAGCGCGCGCAGAGCTTCGAGATGGAGGTCGTCGCCTTCGACAAGTTCGTCTCCGCCGAGCGCTTCCGCGAGCTCGGCGTCGAGGGCGCCGAGAGCGTTGAGGACGTCCTCGGCCGCGCCGACCTGCTCACCCTGCACGTGCCGAAGACGCCGGAGACCGTCGGCCTGATCGACGCGGCGACGATCGCGCGGATGAAGGACGGCGCCCGTCTGGTCAACTGCGCCCGCGGCGAGCTGGTCGACCTCGACGCGCTGCTGGCCGGGCTCGAGGCGGGCAAGCTGGGCGGCGCGGCGCTCGACGTCTTCCCCTCGGAGCCCTTCACCGAGCACCCGATCTTCGCCCGCGACGACGTCGTCGCCACTCCGCACCTCGGCGCCTCCACCGCCGAGGCGCAGGACCGCGCCGGCGTCGTCACCGCCGAGCAGGTGACCGCCGCGCTGAACGGCGGGGTGGTCACCAACGCGGTCAACATCGCTGCGGTCCGCCCGGAGGAGATGGAGGCGTTGGCGCCGTTCGTCCCCCTCTGCGAAAAGCTCGGCCGGCTCGCCCAGGGACTCGGCGACGGCTCGGTCGACAAGGTCAGCGCCGAGTTCCGCGGCCGGATCGCCGCCCACGACACCCGCCTGCTCGGCATCGCCGTGCTGGTCGGCATCCTCTCCGGCCACACCGAGGAGCCGGTCAACCTGGTCAACGCGCCGCAGATGGCGGAGGAGCGGGGGATCGAGCTGATCGAGACCAACGACGCCAGCGCCGAGGATTTCACCGAGCTGGTCACGGTCCGCCTCCAATCGGGCGGCGAGGAGGTCGAGGTCGCGGGCACCGGCGTCGGGCCGCGCAACGAGCCCTATCTGGTCTCCGCCTGGGGCGAGGGCTTCTACCTGCCGTTCGCGGAGCACATCGCGGTCTTCCGCTACGCGGACCAGCCGGGGATGATCGGCAAGGTCGGGACGATGCTGGGCGAGGAGGGGGTCAACATCGTCTCCGCCGCGGTCGGCGCCGAGCCCGGCGGCGACAGCGCGGTGATGACGCTGACCACCGACGCCGCGGTGCGCCCGGAGACGATCGAGCGGATCGTCGGCCTGGAAGGCTTCTCGGTCGGCCGCGCGGTCGACCTCTAAGGTTTCCCTTCGTGAAGGCGGTGGTGCTGACCGGGACGGGCGGGCCGGAGGTGCTCCAGGCGCAGGAGCGCCCGGACCCGGCGGTCGGTCCCGGCGAGGTCCGCATCGCGGTCCGCGCCGCCGGCATCAACTTCGCCGACACGATGGCCCGGGTCGGCCTCTACCCGGACGCGCCGAAGCCGCCCTGCGTGCTCGGCTACGAGGTCGCGGGCGTGGTGGAGAGCGTCGGGGAGGGGGTGGACGACCATCGGGCCGGCGACCGCGTGGTCGCCGGGACCCGCTTCGGCGGTCAGGCCGAGCTGGTGACCGTGCCGGCCGGCCAGGCCCTGCCGCTCCCCGAGCGGTTCAGCTTCGAGCAGGGCGCCGCCTTCCCGGTCAACTACGGCACCGCCTACGCGGCGCTTGTCGTGATGGGCGGGATGCGGACGGGGGACCGGGTGCTGATCCACGCCGCCGGGGGCGGGGTCGGAACCGCCGCCACCCAGCTCGCCCGCAACGCCGGGGCCGAGGTCTTCGGCACCGCCTCGGCCACGAAGCACGAGGCTATCCGCGCCCAGGGCGTCGACCACCCGATCGACTACCGCAACCGCGACTTCGAGGCGGAGGTGCTGAAGCTGACCGGCGGCGAGGGCGTGGACCTGGTCATCGACGCGCTCGGGCCGGCCTCCTTCCGCAAGGACTACAGGCTGCTGCGGCCGGGCGGGCGCCTGGTCATGTACGGGCTCTCCGAAGCCACCAAGGCCGGCGCCCGCGACCTTCCCGCCACCCTGCGGAGCCTCGTCCGGATGCCGCTGGCGACGATCCCCTGGTGGAAGAGCCTCTCGCTGATGAACGAGAACAAAGGGGTCTTCGGCCTCAACATGCTGAAGTGGTGGGAACGCGAGGGGAGCCTCGACCGGGTGACCGAGCCGCTCCTGGCCGACCTCGAGGCCGGCCGCCTCGAGCCGGTGGTCGCCGAGGCGTTCCCCTTCGAGCGGGCAGGGGACGCGCACGAGCTGATCGCCCAGCGCCGCAACGTCGGCAAGGTCGTGTTGTTCCCTTCATAGGGCCACGATCCGGGCCCGGCTGGAGCATGGCGCGATGAAGAGGGCGATCCTGATGGCGACGGTTGTGCTGGCGTTCAACGCCGGGGTCGCCCGTGCCGCGAGCCCGTCGCTGACCATCCTGCTCGCCGGCGGCTCGGAAGGGAACACGATCTCGATCTCGCTCGGCGCCGACGGTCGCAGCTACACGATCGAGTCGGCTGGGCCGCTCGAAGTCGGCGGCGACGTCTGCTCCCATCCGGAAGGGATGGAAGACGAGCTGATCTGCGAAGCGGAGCCGATCGGCGGCTTCGAAATCAACGCCGGCGGGGGGGATGACTCGATCTCGGTCGGACGGACGGTGCCGGTTCCGGTGACGATCCGCGGCGGTCCCGGTGGGGACCAGCTGAGGGGCGGCAGCGGCAACGACAAGCTGGTCGGCGGCCCCGGCAACGATGTCCTGATCGGCCGCGCCGGCGCCGACTCGCTCTACGGCGGGACGGGCGAGGACCGCCTGGTCGGGTGCAGCGGCAACGACCTGCTCAGCGGCGGCCCCGGACAGGACGCTCTGCTGGGCGGATCCGGCCAGAACGAGCTGATGCCCTGATGACTCAGGTCGCGGGGCGGACGCGGCGTGGCATCAGGCTGCCCCCGACCAGCAGCGCGGTGACGATCAGCCCGACCAGGGAGAGCGAGGCGTCGAGCCGGAACCCCGCCGAGATGCCGTCGACGAAGGGCGGGATCGCGGCCGAGAAGACCGTCGTCGTCAGCCCCAGGCCGATCGAGCCGCCGGCGATCTGGAACATGTAGACGATGCCGCCGGCGAGGCTGGTCTGCGATTCGTCGACCGAGGTGACCCCGGCCGTGGTCGCCGTCGGGTAGAAGCTGCCGATCCCGATCCCCAGCACGACCATCCCGGCAACCAGCGAGCCGTAGCTGGAGCTGTTGCCGAGCTGGGAGAAGAGGAAGGGCGCGGCGGTGATGCAGGCGGCGCCGACCGTGGCCAGGACCTTGGGCCCGAGCCGGTTGTAGAGCGGCCCGGCGACGAAGGAGACGAGGGCGAAGGTGCAAGGAAGGGCAGCATGCCGACGCCCGATTCGAGCGGCGAGTAGCCGAGGTGCCTCTCCATGAACTGCGGCAGGTAGAGCAGCGCCGCGAAGAAGGTCGCCGACATGAAGAGGATCGCCACGCAGGAGGCGCTGAAGCTCCGGTTGCGCATCACCTCGCGCGGCACCAGGGCGTGCGTGCCGGCACGCCGCTCGATCGGCACGAAGGCGGCGATTAGGACCGCGGCCAGCGCGAGCAGCCCGATCACCCGCGGGTCGCTCCAGCCCCAGTCGTCGATCTGGTCGAGCGCGATCAGCAGCGAGACGAGCCCGACCGAGAGCGCCGCGATGCCGGCGTAGTCGATCCTCTGGTCCGCGACCTCCGGCTCCTCGACCCGGACCAGGAGGTAGGTGACCAGGACCGCGAAGGCGGCGACGGGGACGTTGAGGAAGAAGATCCAGCGCCAGCTGGCGGCGTCGGTCAGCACGCCGCCGACCAGCGGCCCGATCGCGTTGCCGAGCCCGGCGGCGCCGATGACGATCCCGCCCGCGAGGCCGGCCTTCTCTTCCGGCAGCAGCGCGTAGGTCATGCCGAGGATCGCCGGCCACATCAGGGCGCCGCCGATCCCCATCAGGCAGCGGCTGAAGATCAGCCAGGTCTCGCTCTGCGCAGCGCCGCCGAGGGCGGACATCGCGGCGAAGATCGCGGTGCCGGCGAAGAACGCGTTGCGCCGCCCGAACATGTCGGCGAGCCGGCCGCCGGTGACGATCATCACCCCGAAGGTGAGCGCGTAGGCGTTCACCACCCACTGGATCGTGTTGATGTTGGTGTGGAAGTCGCGCTCCATCGTCGGGAGGGCGACGTTGATCGCCGAGAAGTCGTTGGCGATCACGACCACCGCGATCCCCATCGCGAAGAGCGCTAGCCAGTTGATCCCCTGCGGCTTGGCGATCGTCGGAGCCTACGCTAAGCTCAGGAGCGAATGGTCAACCGGCTCGCCAGCCTGGCGCTTCTCCTTCTCCTCCCCCCTCGGGGGGAATAGCGCTGGGCGGCGCGATAGCCGCGAGAGACAGAGGCCATTCGAACTTAAGAGAGAAGGAGGAGGTCCACGATGGGGCCCGCATCTGACGCCAACCGCGTCCACATATTCGACACCACGCTGAGGGACGGCGAGCAGTCGCCTGGGATCTCGCTGAACACGGCGGAGAAGGTGGAGATCGCCCACCAGCTCGCCCGCCTGGGGGTCGACGTGATCGAGGCCGGCTTCCCGATCACCTCGCCGGGCGACTTCGAGGCGGTGCGGGAGATCTCGCGCAGGGTCGAGGGGCCGGTCATCTGCGGTCTCGCCCGCACCCACAAGGCCGACATCGACGCCGCCTGGGGGGCGATCCGCGACGCCCAGCGGCCGCGCATCCACACCTTCATCTCCACCTCCGACATCCACATCGAACACCAGCTGCAGACCGACCGCGAGGACGTCAAGGGGCAGGCGCGCGCCGCGGTCGCGCTGGCCAGGTCCTACTGCGAGGACGTCGAGTTCTCGCCGATGGACGCGACCCGCGCCGACGTCGAGTTCACCGCCGAGGTCTGCGCGATCGCGGTCGAGGAGGGGGCCACCGTGGTCAACATCCCCGACACCGTCGGCTACACCACGCCGGAGGAGTACGCCGGCTACTTCCGGCGCCTGCACGAGCTGGTGCCGGCGCTGCGCGAGGTCGAGATGTCGGTCCATTGCCACGACGACCTGGGGTTGGCCGTCGCCAACTCCTACGCCGGGGTGCTGGCCGGGGCGCGGCAGGTCGAGTGCGCGGTGAACGGGATCGGCGAGCGGGCCGGCAACTGCTCGCTGGAGGAGATCGCGATGCTGATCCGCGTCCGCGAGGACGTGCACGGCCTCGCCACCGGGATCGTCAGCCGCGAGATCGCCCGCACCAGCCGCATGGTCTCGCGCCTGACCGGCTACCCGGTGCAGCCGAACAAGGCGATCGTCGGCCGCAACGCCTTCGCGCACGAGTCCGGCATCCACCAGGACGGCGTGCTGAAGGAGCGCAGCACCTACGAGATCATGGACGCGACCGAAGTCGGCCTGGAGTCGAACTCGATCGTGCTCGGCAAGCACTCCGGCCGCCACGCGCTGCGCGACGCGCTGGAGCAGCTGGGATTCAAGGTCGAGGGCAACGCGCTCAACTCGGCCTTCAAGGCGTTCAAGGAGGTCGCCGACCGCAAGAAGCAGGTGACTGCGCTCGACCTGGAGGCGATCGTCTCCGACGAGATGCGCGAGCGGGCCGACGCGCACGAGCTGGCCTGGTTCGAGGTCGAGGCGGGCTCGCGCCGCGAGCCGCTGGCCCGGGTCGCGGTGACGCTCCCGTCGGGCGAGGAGTCGGTGGGCGAGTCGAGCGGCGACGGCCCGGTCGACGCGATCTTCCGCGCGATCCAGCAGGCGACCGAGTGCGAGTGCGAGCTGCGCCAGTACACGGTCGAGGCGGTGACCGGGGGGGAGGACGCCCTCGGCGAGGTGACGGTGATGCTGCGCGCCGCGGGGCGCCTGGCGAGCGGCCAGGGCGTCGCCACCGACATCCTCGAGGCCTCCGCCCGAGCCTACGTCCGCGCGCTCTCCAACGCCCTCGAAGGCGCCGCGACCCGCGAGGCCGAGGCGGCCACCGCCGAGGCCGCGATCGAACGCACCCCGGGCCCCTAGCCTCGACGGGGGGGGCGAATCTCCACGAGTCTGCTCTTAAGCACCGTATGGGTGCTCTGGAGCAGACTCGTGGAGTCGATGCCCGGATTGCGGGACTGGCGGAGCGCCAGCATGGGGTCGTTGCGCGGCGACAGCTGGAGGGACTCGGGGTGGGGCGGCGAGCGATCGCCCTTCGTCTGCGCTCCGGCCGGCTTCACCAGCTCCACCGCGGCGTCTACGCGGTGGGGCACCGGGTGGTGTCGCGGGAGGGGCGGTGGATGGCGGCGGTGCTCTCCTGCGGCGCGAACGCGGTTCTGAGCCACAAAGCGGCCGCGGCGCTTTGGGGGCTCCGCGACCCGTCGGGTGGGGCGATCGACGTCACGGCGCCGACCAAGACCCGGTCGGGAGGGAAGATCCGCCGCCACTTCGCCTTTCTCCCGCCAGACGAGATCGCCGTGCACGACCGCATCCCGGTGACGACCGTGCCCCGGACCATCTTCGACCTGGCAACGGTCCAGCCCGCGGCTGTCGAGAGCGCTCTGCGGCAGTCCGAATACCTGCGACTCCACGATCGCCTCTCCCTGCCCGATCTCCTCGAGCGTTATCCGCGCCACCGGGGCTCGCGCGCGGTGCGAGCGGCCCTGGAGCGGAGGGCCGAAACGCCGGGGCGGACCCGCAGCCCGCTGGAGGAGCGGTTCGTTCCCTTCCTCGACCGGCACCGACTGCCTCGCCCGCGGCTCAACGCCTGGATCGAGGCGGGAGGAAGGCGGTTCCAGGTCGATTGCCTGTGGCCGAAGCAGAAACAGGTTGTGGAGCTCGACGGCTGGCAGGGCCACGGCACCCGCTCGGCCTTTCGCGACGACCGCGCCCGCGACCGCACCCTCCGAGTCGCCGGCTATTCGGTCACCCGCCTAACCTGGTCCCAGCTCGAAGATGAACCCGAGGCTCTCGCCGCGGACCTGCGCGCCCTGCTCGAAACGAAGCGCGCCTGAGCCGGGCCGCATCGACCTCGTACCTGCGGAGTAGAGGTCGATGCGGCCCGGCTCTACGTGTTAGAAAATCCGGCTTCATATACAAATATATGTGATAACGTACAACCGATGACGAAGACGACGGAGCGAGCTAAGGCGCGGCGAGCGGTTGCTGCTCAGGTTTCAGGCAAGGCGGATCTTGCTGCCGGACAACCCGCCGACCCCTCCGCCGCCCTCGGCCTGCGGATCCGCGCGCTGCGCGAGGCGATGGGGCTCTCGCTGCGCGACCTCGGCGAGCGCTCCGGCGTCAGCGCGCCGCTGCTCTCCCAGGTCGAGCGGGGGGAGACCAGCCCGACCCTGGCCTCGGCGGCGAAGATCGCCTCCGGGCTGGAGCTGACGCTCTCCCAGCTGCTGCGACTGGACGAGGGCCAGCACGTCGCGGTCAGCCGCGCCAGCGGCCGCCGGCGCTACCAGCGAGGCGGGCACCGCTTCGAGGAGCTGACCCCGCCGCTTCCCGGGCAGCGCGCCGACGTCTCCCTGCACGCGCTGAAGCCCGGCGCCACCACCGGCGGCCGCGCCGACCCGCCGATGCACGAGCCGGGCAGCCGCGAGACCGCCGTCGTCCTCGCCGGGGCCCTGGCCCTGGTCGTCGACGGCACCCGCCACGAGCTGGGCGAGGGGGACAGCGTCACCTTCGACGCCGACTTGCCGCATCATTTCGAGAACGACGGCGAGGAGCCGACCGAATTCGTCGCGGTGATCGCCGCCGGACTGAGAAGGAGCTAGCCGATGGCACAGACGATGTTCGACAAGATCTGGGACGCCCACGAGGTCTCCGACGGGCTGATCTACATCGACCTGCACCTGGTCCACGAGGTCACCTCGCCGCAGGCGTTCGACGGCCTGCGCATGGCCGGGCGCCAGGTGCGGCGGCCCGACAAGACGCTGGCCACCGCCGACCACAACGTGCCGACCGACGGCACGATGGCCGCCCGCCTGATCGCCGACGAGCTCTCCCGCGTCCAGGTCGAGACGCTGGAGCGCAACTGCGAGGAGTTCCATATCCCGCTCTACTCGCTGGGCTCCGAGCGCCAGGGCATCGTCCATGTGATCGGCCCCGAGCTCGGGGTGACCCAGCCGGGGATGACGATCGTCTGCGGCGACAGCCACACCTCGACCCATGGCGCATTCGGCGCGCTCGCCTTCGGCATCGGCACCTCGGAGGTCGAGCACGTGCTGGCGACCCAGTGCCTGGTCCAGAAGCGGCCGAAGTCGATGCGGATCTCCTACGCGGGCGCACTCGGCGCCGGGGTCACCCCGAAGGACCTGATCCTGGCGACGATCGGACGCCTGGGGACGGGGGGCATGGTCGGCCACGCGGTCGAGTACGCCGGCCCGGCGATCGAGGCGCTCTCGATGCCCGGGCGGATGACGATCTGCAACATGACGATCGAGGGCGGCGGCCGCGCCGGCATGATCGCCCCCGACGAGACCACCTTCGAGTGGGTGCGGGGACGGCCCGCCGCGCCGCAGGGCTTCGACGCCGTTGTCGAGCGCTGGCGCCAGCTGCCGACCGACCCCGGCGCCTCCTTCGACACCGAGGTCGAGATCGACGCCTCGGCGATCTCGCCGATGGTCACCTGGGGCACCAACCCCGGGATGGTGGTCGAGGTGACCGACCGGGTCCCCGACCCGGCGGCGATCGACTCGCCGGCGGACCGCGAATCGGCCGAACGGGCGCTCGCCTACATGGACCTGGCGCCGGGCACGCCGATGACGGAGATCGCGCCCGAACGGGTCTTCATCGGCTCCTGCACCAACTCGCGGATCGAGGACCTGCGGGAGGCGGCCGAGATGGTCGACGGGCGCCGCGTCGCCGGCTCGGTGCGGGCGATGGTCGTTCCCGGCTCCCAGCAGGTCAAGGCCGCGGCCGAAGCCGAGGGCCTGCACGAGGTCTTCCGCGGCGCCGGCTTCGAATGGCGCGAGGCCGGCTGCTCGATGTGCCTGGGGATGAACCCCGACATCCTCGCCGAGGGCGAGCGCTGCGCCTCCACCTCGAACCGCAACTTCGAGGGGCGCCAGGGGAAGGGCGGGCGCACCCACCTGGTCAGCCCGAGGATGGCGGCCGCGGCCGCGATCGAGGGGCGTTTCGTCGACATCCGAGACTGGAGCTGATGCGAATGAGGCCGATCGACGTGATCGAGGGCGGAGTGTCGGTGCTGGACCGCGCCGACGTCGACACCGACCAGATCATCCCGAAGCAGTTCCTGAAGCGGGTCGAGCGGACCGGCTTCGGCGAGTTCCTCTTCTACGACTGGATCCGGGACGGCGAGATCGAGCTGGAGCCGAACCCGATCCTGGTCGCTGGGCGCAACTTCGGCTGCGGCTCCTCCCGCGAGCACGCCCCCTGGGCGCTCGAGGACTTCGGCTTCCGGGCGATCGTCGCGCCCTCCTTCGCCGACATCTTCTATTCCAACTGCACCAAGATCGGGCTGCTGCCGGCGATCCTCGACGAGGAGCACTGCCGCGCCGTCGCCGAGGCCGGCGAGGCGCGGATCGACGTCGACGACGAGACGGTGAACTGCGCCGCCGGGGTCTTCGAGTTCCAGATCGAGCCCGACGTCAAGCACCGGCTGCTGAACGGGCTCGACGACATCGGGATCACGCTGGAGAACGCCGCCGCGATTGACGCCTTCGAGCGCGCTGGCGGCGCCGCGGCGGGCCCGGCGACCACCGTGCTGTGAGCGGCGATCGGCCGGCGGGCGCGATGAACACCGACGCCCGCGAGTGGGACGCAGAGACCTACGACGCCGTCTCCGATCCCCAGCTCAGCTGGGGGATGGAGGTGCTGGAGCGGCTCGAGCTGCGCGGCGACGAGGCCGCCCTCGACGCCGGCTGGTCGCTCGACGCCCCCGGGGTGACGCTCAACCGCTTCTGCGGTTCGGCGCAGCAGGCCGTCAACTTCGGGGCGATGGCGGTGCTCTCCGGCCACCAGGACGTGATCGTCAGC
>Ga0210100_1000062_pt1 | contig 22323 bp, 16 predicted proteins | sample MayberryNW_TuleB_FD_185525 | JGI IMG/M metagenome (GOLD analysis project Ga0210100, IMG submission 185525) | Wetland microbial communities from San Francisco Bay, California, USA, that impact long-term carbon sequestration - MayberryNW_TuleB_D1... | ecosystem: Environmental > Aquatic > Marine >... | reverse complement strand
CTCCTCGCTGAGCCCGGCCCGGCGGCCGAGCCGCTCGTGGTGGCTCCACTCGTATTCGCAGCCGCTGTTGTGGGCGACGCGCAGGATCAGCAGCTCGGTGTCCTCGCGCGGCAGCTTGCCGCCGGGCATCAGCGCTCCCGCGAACCAGAGCCAGCGCCGGAAGAGGCGGCGATTGCGCCCCAGCGTGGTGAAGATCCGCGGCGCCCGCGCGCCGATCACCCGCCCGCCGATCCGCGCGATCCCATAGTTCACCCACCCAAGCTGCCGCCTGTTCCCCGGCCCAACCCTCGCCCCGCCGCCTGCCATGGCACGTGACCGTACCCAACCTCGCCGCCGACGGGCCGATATGTCAAGGATGCCTTGACATATCGGCCCGTCGACCCCCGAGCGCGTAGGGTGGCTGGGTGGCCGGGCCGCTGCTCGTGGTTGACGCTCCCTCGATGCTGTTTCGGGCCTTCTACGCGCTGCCGGATTCGATCGTGGGGGCAGACGGGAAGCCGGTCAACGCGCTGCTGGGCACGGCCAACCTGGTCCTGCGCGAGGTCGAAGAGCGGGGGCCGCGGGCGGTCGTGCTCTGCTTCGGGCCGGACGCCGCCTCCTACCGCACTGAGCTCTACCCCGCCTACCACGCCGAGCGCGAGGCTGCGATGCCCGACGACCTTCCCCACCAGTTCGCCGAGGCACGGGGCTTCTTCGAGGCCTTCGGCTGGACGGTGGCGACCAGCGACAACCTCGAGGCCGACGATCTGCTCGGCACCTACGCCCGCCGCGAGGCCGAGGCCGGCGGCCACGCCCTGCTGCTGACCGGAGACCGCGACATGTACCAGTGCGCCGCCGAGCGGGTCACCGTCCTCTACGTGAAGACCGGGACGAAAGGCGCCGAAGAGGTCGGCCCGGGAGAGGTCGAGGAGCGCTACGGCGTCCCGCCCGCGCTCGTCCCCGACTTCATCGCCCTGCGCGGCGACCCCTCCGACGGCCTGCCGGGCACCAAGGGCGTCGGCCCGAAGACGGCCGCCGATCTGCTGCGCCGCCACGGCTCGCTCGAGGCGATCCTCGAGAACGCGATCCGCGAGACCCGTCCCGCCCTGCGCGCATCCCTGATCGAGTCCGCCGAGGACCTGCGCGCCTTCAAGGACATCGCCACCCTCCGCGACGCCGGCGTCAAACCCCCGCCCGACCGTGCCACCGACTGGCCCGCCGCCGCGGCCGCCGCCCGCAAGCGCGGCATGAACCGCCTCGCCGAGCGCCTCGAGGCAAGCACCACCTGACGTCCATCCGCTCCGGGGACGTGCCGTCCCTTAAGTACCACCCGTGGCCCCTTAAGGACGGCACGTCCCCGTTGGTGGCGGGGGGTCAGCGGTAGTCGGGGTTGGGGAAGTCGAAGCGGCAGCCGGCGTCCCACTCGGTGCGCTGGTTGCCGTGGGCGGGAATGCCGCCGGCGTCCTTGAGCATCCGCGCCAGGTGGAGCATGTTCCAGGCGGCAAAGGTGGTGTTGCGGTTGGTGAAGTCGTTCTCCGGGCCGCCGGAGCCCTCGTCGAGGTAGGACGGGCCGGGGCCGGCCTCGCCGATCCAGCCGGCGTCGGCCTGCGGCGGGATCGTGTAGCCGAGGTGCTGGAGGGAGTAGAGGACGTTCATCGCGCAGTGCTTGACGCCGTCCTCGTTGCCGGTCACCAGACAGCCGCCGACCCGGCCGTAGTAGGCGTACTGGCCGGCGTCGTTGAGCAGGTGCGAGTTGCCGTAGAGGCGCTCGATCACCTGGGTGGCGACCGAGGACTTCTCCCCGAGCCAGATCGGCATCCCCAAGACGAGGATGTCGGCGGCCATCACCTTCTCGAAGATCGCCGGCCACTCGTCGCGCTGCCAGCCGTGCTCGGTCATGTCGGGCCAGACGCCGGTGGCGATCTCGTGGTCGATCGCCCGGATCGACTCGACCGCGACGCCGTTCGCCCGCAGGATCTCCATCTGGCGGTCCATCAGGCCCTGCGTGTTCGACGGCTCGGGGCTGCGCTTCAGCGTGCAGTTGACGTAGAGCGCACGCAGATCCGCGTAGTCCGTCACGCGGCGACCATATCCGACGGTCGCTCACCGGCCGCGGCGGGCGCGCCGGAGAACCGCATCGCGCCGTCGTCGATCGGGCCGCGACGGATCGTGCGGATGTCGAAGACGTAATTCTGGCGCAGCTTCCAGGGCTCCACCGAGCCCTGCTTGGGGAATTCCTCGAGCGAGCGGGTGACGTAGCCGGAGTTAAGGTCGATCAGCGGCAGCTCTTCGACGCTCGGATCGTTCACCTCGGGCACCGATTTCACGAAGCCGCGCTCGTCCATGTAGGCGAGCAGCCGGCAGACGTATTCGGAGACCAGGTCCGCCTTCAGCGTCCAGGAGGCGTTGGTGTAACCGACGGTGAAGGCGCAGTTGGGAACGCCGCTGAGCATCATCCCCTTGTAGGCCATCTTCTCGGAGATCTCGACCGGCTCGCCGTCGACGACCATCTCCATGCCGCCCAGGAAGAGCAGGTTGAGCCCGGTGGCGGTGACGATCACGTCGGCCTCCAGCCGCTCGCCGGAATCGAGCTCGATCCCGGTCTCGGTGAAGCAGCGGATCGTGTCGGTGACGACCTCGGCGCGGCCCTGGCGGATCGCCTTGAAGAGGTCGCCATTGGGGACCAGGCACATGCGCTGGTCCCAGGGGTCGTACTTCGGCTTGAAGTGCTTGTCGACGTCATAGCCGGCCGGCAGCGAGTCCCGGACCCCCTTGCGGATCAGCCGTTTGACCAGCCGCGGCCGGCGGCGGCTGAGCTGGTAGAAGAGCGACTGGATCGCGACGTTCTTCCAGCGCACCAGCGGGTAGACGACGCGATCGGGGAGGAACCGACGCAGGCCGTTGGCGACCGGGTCTTCGGCCGGCAACGAGGCGATGTAGGTCGGCGAGCGCTGCAGCATGGTCACCTGCGCGGCCGCCTCGGCCATCGCCGGGACGAGGGTGACCGCGGTGGCGCCGCTGCCGATCACCACGACCCGCTTGCCGGCATAGTCGAGGTCCTCGGGCCAGTGCTGGGGATGGACGACCGCGCCGCGGAAGCGCTCGCGGCCCTCGAACTCCGGGGTGAAGCCTTCGTCGTAGCGGTAGTAGCCGCTGCAGACCCAGAGGTAGCCGCAGGTTAGCTCGACCGTCTCGCCGTCGCGCTCCGCGCTCACCCGCCAGCGCGCCTCCTCGCTCGACCACTCGGCCCGCACCACCCGGTGGCCGAAGCGGATCCTGCGGTCGATCCCACCCTCGCGCGCGGTCTGCCGCACGTACTCGAGGATCGAGGGCCCGTCGGCGATCGACTCCGCCGCGGTCCACGGCTTGAAGCGGTAGCCGAGCGTGTGCATGTCGGAATCCGAGCGGATACCGGGATAGCGGAACAGGTCCCAGGTCCCGCCGAGCCGGTCGCGCCCCTCGAGGATCGCGTAGCTCTTGCGCGGGAACGCCTCCTGTATGTGATGGGCGGCGCCGATCCCGGAGAGCCCGGCGCCGACGATCAGCACGTCGAGGTGCTCGGCTGGGTTCCCGTCAGTTCCCAAGACCCGGCCATTCTCGCATGCTGGCTGGTCAGCCAGTCGAGCCGTGCGGATCTCACACAGCTCTAGGCGAACTCGCCGACCAGCGCGTCCACATATTCCGGGACCTCGACTCCGGGCGCCAGCTGCTCGTCGGGCTCGGGCGGCGCGGCTACTGTCCGCATCGGCACGACCCCGGCCCAGACCGGCAGGTCCATGTCCTCCTGCTCGTCGGCCGGGCCGCCCTCGCGGACCTTGGCCGAGGCCTCCTCGAGCGGCAGGCGCAGCACCGCGGTGGCGCGCAGCTCGCGCTCGGTCGGTCGGCGGGCGTCGGCCCAGCGGCCGGGGACGATCTTCTCGACCAGCGCCTCGAGCGCGGCCAGCTTCTCCCCCTCCTCGGCGACCAGCGAGGCCCGGCCGAAGACGATCGCCGAGCGGTAGTTGGCCGAGTGGTGCAGGGCGGCGCGGGCGAGGACGAGGCCGTCGAGCAGGGTGGCGGTGAGGCAGATCTCGGCGCCGCCGGACTCGCGCAGCGCGCGGCTGGCCGCCGAGCCGTGCAGGTAGAGAGTGGCGCCGACCCGCGCGTGCAGGGTCGGCACGACCACGGGCAGCCCGTCGTCGATGAGGCCGGCGTGGCAGACGAGCGCCTCGTCGAGGATCGCCTCGACCGCGGCGCGCTCGTGCGAGCCGCGCGAGGGCATGCGCCGCAGCTTGGTGCGCGGCGTCTTCAGCGGGCTCTCGGGTGTCTCTTTCATCTGTTACAGTACAGATTAGGTCTCTGCAATGGCACAATACCCCATCTCCGGCAAGAGCGCGAGCGAGATCGCGGCCAGCGCCGAGGCCGCGATCGAGCTCGGCGAGCTGGCGCCGGGCTCGCCGCTGCCCGCCGTGCGCGCCCTCGCCAAGCGACTCGGCGTCAGCCCGACGACGGTCTCCGCGGCGCTCGGCGAGCTGCGCGCCCGCGGCCTGATCGTCACCCACAAGCGCAGCCGTTCGCGGGTCAGCTGGCGGCCACCGCTCTCCGGCGCCCTGCTGCGCGCCGGCATACCGGCCGGCGTCCGTGACCTCGCCAGCGGCAACCCCGACCCCGAGCTGCTGCCCGACGCCACCCCCTTCCTGCGCCGCATGGAGGCGCCCCGCCAGCTCTACGGGGACGCGCCGGTGGAGCCCCGGCTGCTCGAGCTGGCCCGCGCCGAGCTCGGCGGCGCCGGCATCGAGACCAGCTCGGTCGCCGTCGTCAGCGGCGCGCTCGACGGGATCGAGCGGGCGCTCGGCGCGCGGCTGCGGCCCGGCGATCCGGTCGCGGTCGAGGACCCGGGCTTCGCCGGGCTCTTCGACCTGCTGCGGGCGATGGGGCTGGCGCTACGCCCGGTCGCGATCGACGAGCGCGGGATGCTGCCCGGGGAGCTCGCCGCGGCGCTCGCCGAGGGGGTCGCGGCGGTCGTCGTCAACCCGCGCGGGCAGAACCCGACCGGCGCCGCGCTGGACGAGGAGCGCGCCGCCGCGCTCCGCGCCGAGCTCGAGCGCTTCCCCGCGGCGATGGTGGTCGAGGACGACCACCTCGGCCCGGTCGCCGGAGCGCCCCGGCTGACCCTGACCGCGGGCCGCGAGCGCTGGGCCGCCGCGCTATCGGTCGCCAAGTCGCTCGGCCCCGACCTGCGCCTCGCGGTCCTCGCCGGCGACCCGCGGACGATCAGCCGCGTGCAGGGGCGCCAGGCCGTCGGCCCGCAGTGGGTCAGCCACCTGCTGCAGCGCCTGGCCGCCGAGATGTGGTCCGACCCCGGAGTCCAGGCGGCGCTCGGGCGGGCCGCCGAGGCCTACCGCGCCCGCCGCGAGCGCCTGGTCGAAGCGCTCGGCGAGCACGGGATAGAGGCGCGGGCGACGGCTGGGATCACGGTCTGGGCGCCGGTCCCCGAGGAGGCGCCGGTCGTCCAGTCCCTCCTGGAGGACGGCTGGGCGGTCCTCCCCGGCGCCCCGTACAGGCTGCGCGGCGGACGGGCGATCCGCGTCACGGCTTCGCTGCTGAAAGACGGCGAGGCAGCCGACTTTGCCGCCGCCATGGCGCGCGCCCTGCGGCCGCGCGGCCTCACCCGGCCCGCCTGAGAGCCCGGCGCCGTCAGCGTTCTTACGAGATTGCAGGCATTAACGCAACCCGTTCCCGGGTAGCGGTTGCCAGATAGAGACGCAAGCAAAGGCAACCAAAGCCAAGGGAGGCAGAGATGTTCCTCAAGACGGCGATCGCTACGGCCTGTATCGCGCTCTGCGGCGCGCTGATGCTCGACGGCGCGGCGGCGGCGACGCACGGTGGCCGCACGCTGCTGCGCGGGCGCACCGGCCAGAAGCGCAAGATCAACCTGACCAGGCACGGCAACCGCATCCAGCTCAAGCACTTCACGGCGCGGCTGCGCTGCCACGGCGGCGCGGTGCTGATCGACGCCGAGAGCGGCTTCCAGCCGACCCACGTGCACGGCAACAACTTCAACGACGTGCAGGTCGGCTCGACCGACGAAGTGCTCTTCAGGGGCAGGGTCCGCGGTCACAGGATCAACGGAAAGATCCGGGTGAAGGACAAGCTCGGCAAGAAGAAGTGCGACTCGCGCTGGGTCAAGTTCTCTGCCCACGGCTGAGGGTCGCTTGTCCGACCGCGACGCCGGCAGCGGACGACGGGTCTACGCTTGGAATGTGACGACAGTCCCACTGCTGAGCCTCGACCCTGACCTCGGCGGCGGCATCGCCGCTTCGAAAAGGTCGCTCGCGGAGCGCTCCTGCCAGGCCCGCGCCCTCGACATCCCACGCGGCGCGTGGGATGTCGAGGCGGTGCCGGCCGAGGATCGCGGCGGCTTCGGCCTGCTCGTCCTCTCGGGCGTGCTCTGCCGCCGCGTCTCGCAGCGCCATCACCACGGCGCGGAGGTGATCGGCCCCGGCGACCTGCTGCGGCCCTGGGACCAGGTCGGCGGGTGGTCGAGCATCCCCGCAAGCGCCGACTGGCAAGCCCTCGTCCCCGGCCAGATCGCGATCCTCGACGCCGACTTCAGCGGCCGGGCGGCGCCCTACCCGGAGATCGCGGTCGCCCTCCTGCGCCGCGGCGTGCTGCGCTCCCGCTACCTGGCGATCCTCGTGGCGATCCTCCGCCAACGCAAGGTCGAGACGCGCCTCCACCTGCTCTTCTGGCATCTCGCCGACCGCTTCGGCGAGGTGCACGGCGACTGGATACACGTCGACGTGCCGCTCACCCACAGCCTGCTCAGCGAGCTGGTCGCGGCCCGCCGCCCCTCGGTCACCACCGCCCTCACCAACCTCAGCGAGCTCGGCATCCTGCGCCGCGACGGCGAGGATTGGCTGCTGAAGGGGCCGGCCCCGGCCGGGTTCGAGGAACTGCGCAAGGCGGCCTGAGCCGCCAGAACGCTTCGCCTCCAAACCCAGCCTCTCAACTCCTCGCAGGTCGCCGCCTGGCGGATCTCAAGGTGACGGTTGCGAGCGCCGATAGCAAGGCGCCGTCAATCGGAATCCAAGGAGAGAGAGATGCTGAAGCGCTTCAAGCCGCGAGTCACCTTTGCCAACGCGATCGCGACGATCGCCCTGTTTGCCGCCCTCGGAGGTGTCAGCTACGCGGCCGTCGAGGTCCCCAAGGACAGCGTCGGCACAGAACAGATACAAGCCGAAGCGGTGCGCACCGGCAAGATCGCCGATGAAGCGATCACCGCCCGGAAGCTCGCTCCCGAAACGCTGCGGCGATTGCTCAATCCCGAACAGCCACCGGCGGCGCCGGCCTCTTCGGATTCCGCGACACCTTCGAGCCCCGCGACGATCGAATCGGTCAAGCACGCCGAAACAGCCGACACGGCTACGCACGCCGAAACGGCCGATACCGCCACGAACGCCGAAACGGCCGACACGGCGACGCATGCCGACGCAGCAGACGCTGCTGCGAACGCCGAAGAACTGGGCGGCGTCCCCGCAGGCCAGTACATGAAGACCGACGCCGTGCTGGCCTCGGGCAAGACCGAGGTCGGCGACTTCATCGCGGCCGCGCCGTCCGGGTCCTATGGCACCAGCCTCATCCAGTTCTGGCCCCACCTGCCCGAAACGATGCAGGAAAACCACACCAGGCTCCTACAGCCTGGCGAATCGACCGCCGAATGCCCCGGCCCGGGAGAGGCAGAAGCCACGTACCTGTGCGTCTACGTGAGCTGGAATTACCACATGACCTATGAATCGTTCATTTCCACGCTGCCGGGATCGAACTACGCCGGACCGATCAGCGGCGTGATGTATTGGTTCAGCGGCAACAGCCAGGGCAACGTGCGCGGCAACTGGGCCTACACCGCACCCTGAGCAACTCCTGAGCGTCGGCTTTCCACGGATGCCGTGGGGGCCGGCGCTCTTCGGTTCGGCCATGCGCACGTCGCTTCCTACCGCGGGCCGTCGGTGTGGACGAAGAGGAGCGGGCCGGCGAGGCGGCCCTCGCTGCGCTGGGCGAGCAGGCCGGCCATCGCCTTCGCTGTGTAGACGGGGTCGAGCGAGAGGTTCTCTTCGGCGGCGAGGGCGGTGGCGCGCGTGGCGGCCTCGGTGCGGTGGCCATAGCCCTCGCCGATCTGGTCGCGGGTCAGGTCGAGCATGTCGGGGTCGAGGCGCAGCGAGCCGAGGCTCGCGCCGCGGCGCTCCAGCAACTTGGCGGCGCGGCGCGCCAGGCGGACGAGCGCCGGCGGATCGAGGCGCAGCTGGTCGTTGACCACGACTCCGAGGACGCGGGTACGCAGGCCGGCGATCTGGAAGCCGAGCGCCAGGCCGGCGGCGGTGCCGCCGGTGCCGACCGCGACGACGGCGTGCGCCGGCTCGGGCAGCACGCCGTCCTCGACCTGGGCGGCAATCTCCAGCGCCGCCTCGACGTAGCCGAGCACGCCGACCGCCGAGGAGCCGCCGGCCGGCAGCAGGTACGGCGGCCGACCGCCGCGGGCATTGCGGGCGATCAGCCAGGGCAGCATCGCCACGGTGCGCGCCTTGGTGTGGGTGCGGTGGATGCGCGCGCCCGAGGATTCGAGCCGGGCGAGCTGCGCTTCGACGTGGGCGTCGACCGGCTGGTCGACGAGGGCGAGTGCGATCTCGAGCCCGTGCTCGCGACCGTAGAGCGCCGTCGCCAGCCCCCAGTTCGTGCCCAGCCCGCCGAAGGTGAGGATCGAGCGACGCCCGCGGCGCCGCGCGTCGGGGATCAGCCACTCGAGCTTGCGCACCTTGTTGCCGCCCCAGCCGCCGGCGCCGAACTCGCCGTCTTCCTTCACCCAGACGCCGAGCCCGGGCAGCTCGCGCACGGGAGTCGGGCGCTCGGACAGCGCGAGGTGCGGCAGCGTCCCGGCCAGCGCCGGGAAGCGCTCCTGCAGGCGAGGGGTCACCGGGCGGCGTTCAGCTCCACGACCGCCCGAACGAAGATCCTCATGGGGCCGAGCTGGGCGGCGCCACGTGGCAGACGCCGCTCAGCACGCGGGAGCGGGTCGAGCCGTCGGTGAGGCGGAATTCGCCGCGCGCCAGCTTGAACGGGGCTCTGTCGATGCCGCGCGGGGCGGGGCAGCCGGCGGCTAGGAGGCTGCGGTCGCGGCCGTGGAAGCGGTAGCGGCGGCCGAGGTTGACTTCGAAGCCAGTCACGTACCCCCATTCCTGGCCGACGTCGGGCAGGCTCGCCTTGAGCGTCAGCCCGAAAGGCCCTCTGCGCTCCCGATGGAGCCGGAAGTACATGTCGAGCGCGGTCGGGACCGGCTGGCTGCCGTAGACGTGGCCGAGCAGGGCCCGGTGCCCGCGATAGTGGGAGTTGAAGACCAGGAGCCGGCCCGCGGCGGGAAAAGGCGACTCTTCGGGCAGGTCGATGTGGGCGGTGAAGCTCCCGTTGCCGACCAGCGCATCGCGGCAGCGGGCGAGCGCCTGGCTGGTGGAGCTCCCCGTGAGGCGCCGCAGCGGGCAGGTCGGCAGGCCGCGCAGCGAGAGCTTGGCGTGCCGGTTTATCGAGACGGTGAATTCGCGCAGAGGCGGGGACGGGGGGCCGGGAAGCTGCTTGACGGCGCCGCTGACGCTGACCCGGATCGGCCGCACTCCGACGCGCGGCAGCTTGGCCGGCGTCATCGAGCCGCTGAAGCTGACCCGGTAGTTGCCGCCGGTGATCGTTTCCGCGGAGGCCAGCGCTTGAGCGCAGAGGCAAGCGGCGGCGAGCGCAAGAAGAACGAGTGCCGCTCTTGCTCCTGCCTTCATGTTCATGTCATATCAACTCAAGCGACGGCCAACGCGCCCCTCATTCGTAGACCTCCCCCAGCGTGTGGCTTTCTTGACCCGCCGACATGCTTTCGGGGTAAGAGGCTCCGACCGTCGTGCAGGCCGTCGCCGAGGCGCAGGAGACGGACGCAAGGGAGCTGAAGAGGGTCGCTTCCGGGTCGGCGGTCGCCTCGACGATCCATTGCGAGCCGTCGTAGGCCTCAGCCAGGGTGCGCTCTTCGAGGACGCGGTGGGAGTTCGGTTTGAATTCTTCTTCTTTGTTGATCCGCCGCCCGACCGCAACGCAGGAGGTGTTGCTCGTGCAGGAGACGCTGTAGAGGTCCTCGCCGCCTGGCGCTTCTTCCACGGTCGGGGTGGGGCTCAGCGACCAGGATGCCCCGCGGCGCAGGACGAGGGCGTGGTGGCGCCCGTTTTCGTCGAGGTAGTGGCCGACCGCCATGCAGAATTTGTTCGAGGAGCAGGAGATCGCCGCGAGCGTCGAGCTTTTAGCTCCTTCGGGAGTCGGCGTGGAGACGATCGCCCATTCTTCTTCAGGGAGGTACCAGCTCTCGACGAAGGGGGCGTTGTTTGCTTCGCCGGCTGTGTAGCAGAGGTATTCGCTCGGACAGGAGACGGCGAGCATCGACTTTTGGGCGCTGCCTTCGGGTGGACCGGGAGCCGTCACCTGCGACCAAATCCCTTCGGAGTAACGCTCGACCAGCGGCTTGGCGCCTTCGGCGTAGTAGGTGCCGACCGCGACGCAGAGCGTTTCGCTGTAGCAGGACACCCCGTGCAGCAAGGTTTCGGTCGCCCCTTCGGGGGCGCTCAGCAATCCCGCGCCTTTGGTGGCGATCGACCAGGAGCCGCCCGATTCGACGATCCTCCAGGCCTTCGGCACGCCGGATTCCGAGCCGACCGCCCGGCACAGGGTCGCGGTCGGGCAGGAGAGGCCGGCTACTTCCCCGGCGACGCTGCCGAAGACCTGCCATTCGCCGCCCGTCCTGACCTCGAGCACGGCTTCGTCGGTGAAGCTGTCATACCCCGCGCCGATGCAGGTGCCTTCCGTCGGACAGTCCGTGGAGGTCAGCGTGTCTTCGGTGCGCGGGGTCGGCGGGGGCGGATCGACCGTTGAGGAGAGGGACCATTCGCGCATCGTGAACGTCTGGCCCGCGCCGTGAGCCATCCCCTGACTGTTGCTGGCAACGATGCGGAAGTGGTAGGTGACTCCCTCTTCCAGGCCCGTGACCACCACGGACGCAGCCACGTCGCTTACGCCCGAACCGGTGTGCTGAGTAGCGGCAGGGGCAGCCGCGGCGTGTTCGAAGCAGGCTTCTTCGCCTTCTCCGGCTTCCATGTCATGGACGCATGTGGCGTCGTCGACGTACTGGAACTGGTATTCCGTGTCCTCGCCGTGCGGATTGACGCTACCGTGCAGCGTTGCATATGGGGTATCGATTCCCGAGGCCGTTCCCGTCGTGGCGGAAGGGGCTCCGCCGGGTCGGTGGGTCTCGACGAACGGTTGCTGTGGTTTGCCCGTGCCGTGGTGGCCCACGGCGATGCACATCCTCGACGATGAGCAGGAAACGCCTCTGAAGACGCCCACCCCCTCGCCGAGACCGGCTGGGTCCGTGGGTGCGGTCACTTCCCACGCCGTTCCATCCCAGCGCTCGGCGAGCGGCGCCGTGTGATCGCTCGCGATGTAGGAGCCGACGACGGTGCATGCGCCCGCCGAGGGGCAGGACACGGAGCTGATCATTCCGAAGGTGCCGCTTGGTTCGGCTGCACTTTCGCGGCTCCATCCCCCTTCGCTGTAACGCTCGAGGGTCAGCCCTTCGCCAACGAGGGCGACGCAGGACGCCGACGTGGGACACGAGACTGCTCTGAGCTCTTCCGGAGCTTCAGTGAGCATTTCCACATTCCATTCGCCGCCTTCGTAGTGCTCGACCAAGGCTTCGGGGCTCGTGCCTTTTTCAAACGTCGACTGACCCACGGCCCAGCAGTCCCCCGCACCAGAGCACGATACGTCATACAAGTAATTCTGAGGCGCCGGGTCGGGGCTCTGCTCAATTGAGAATTCGCTGCCATTCCAGCGCTCGACAAGTGTGTGAGGCTTGCCCGAGCTGTCCGAGAAGTAGCCGGCCGCAACACAGTTTTCGGCCGATATGCACGAAACCCCTCCCAGATTCGTTCCCGTGGCTTCTGCCGGCGCGGGCACGCTCACCAACGTCCATGCTTCGCCATTCCATTCCTCGGCAAACGCCGAGGCGACTCCAGTGCCGGCCGCGGCGTAGCGGCCGACCGCAAGGCACACGCTCGGCTGACCGCAAGACACCGAATCCAGCCGTGCCCATGAGTCTTCCGGCGGATTGGGAACTTCCACCTGCGTCAGGCTTCCCCCCTGGCGAAGCTCCGCGAAGGGCCGCATGGAGCTCCCTGCGTTATAGCTGCCTACGGCAACGCATTCTCCTCCCGCGGCGCATGAGGCGGCGTTCAGATCACCACCCGTGGCTTCCGCCGGCAGTTCCGCTTCGAGCAGCGCCCATTCCGGCGTCGTGAACGACTCCACTTCGCCTTCGCTCACACCTTCTTCGTTTTCGGCGATGAGATGGAAGTAATAGGTCGTTTCCGCCGCGAGCCCGTGGATCGCCTCTTCTACCGCAACATCCTGCGTTCCCGCGCCGGCGTCGCCATCGGGCACCGGCACGAAGGTCTGCGCTTTGTACGGACTGGTTCCGTACGAGAACCGGTAATGCGTGTCCCTCGCCCTCGGGTTGATCAGTCCGTGCAGCGTCGCCTGCGACGTGTCGACCGGGCCTTCTTCAAAGGTCGCGGTGCCCGTTGCGCCTTCCGTGCTTACAACCGGCCGCCAGTCCGGGGTGGTGAATGTCTTGGCCGCGCCCTGCTTGGTCGTCGGCGAGCCATTTCCGCTATTCGTCGCGAAAACCTGGTAGCTGTATTGCGTTTCGCCCTTTAGCCCTTCGATGTCGAGCGACACTTCCTGTTCGCCTTCCCCCGTCAAGGCCGTTTTCGCTTCGACAACGTGGTTCAGCAGCTGGCCTTCGCCGTACTTGAATCCGTAGGTCGTCGAGAAGCCATGCGGATTGACCTTTGCGTGCAACGTATAGATGTGCGGCGAGGATTCTTCCGCTCCATCCGTGCTGACCGTAGGGCTCCAGTCCGGAGTCGTGAACGTTTGCTGCGCTCCCTTGAGATCCGCATAGACGGGGGTGGGTCCTTGAAGTTCGTAGCGAAAATAGTAGGTCGTATTTGGCTGTAGTTCATTGATCCGGACGCTGCCCCCGCCCGTGGAGGACAGACCCCCGTTACACGTTGGACAGGTTCCCCACCTATACGCTCCAGTGAAGTCCCTGATTTCGCTAGCACTCACACTTGAGTGAAGCGTGGCTTCCCGCGGCGTGATTTCCGTTGCGGCTTCGGTCGTGATCACCGGATGGGTCTGCGCGGGCGAGGCATCGAGCGTTGAGCACCAACCGCTCGAATTGTCCTTGAGCCCGACGACTTGCACTTCACCAGGCAACCAATTGTTGGTCGGAAGTGTGCCGTATTCGCCACCGCAAATATCCGCGATCTCGCCTTCGCCGTATCCCCAGTCTCGCCAACCATTGTAATACGGGTCTGTTGCGGCCTCGGCGTACTCGTGCGAACCGGTCGGAGTGATGCCGCAATTGCTTGTCCACCGCACCATGTCGAAGACGTACCCTCCGTCGGTATGGTAGTGGGCTCCACACCAATTCGTCGCCGGCTGGAAGCTTGCCGCCGAGGTCATGAGAAGAACGAACTGGTCATTTATGTCCGTTTTTGCCTGAGCCAGCGTCGGCCAGCCGTAGCCGCGGGCATTTGCGACCGAAATTGCGCTTTCGATCTCCGCGATCATGCTTGCTTCGGTGATGTTCTGCGGTTCCGGGCCTTCGTCGATATAGGGATGGCCAACGACGACGTTGTGCGAGATGAACCCGTAGCGCGTGGCTTCGGCAGGATTCGGCGGATCTTCGGGCTGCCAGTACTGCGTGAGGATGCCCTGGTAGCCGGAGCCCGGTGCGGCTATTTCGCTGTAGAGGCGTTCTCCTTCCCCTCGGGCCGTGGCCGCTGCCCCGGAATTCCAGCCCCCGCCCCAATAGATCTGGTATACGTGCGGTTCGGTCTCGACCTTGTCGCCGTGAGTGGTGACATAGCTGAACGCGTGCGCTGCGAGGGTGATCTGCAAGATCAGAATCGCGATTACCGCGCACGACAAACGGGCAGCCAGCGATCGCAGGCTGACGCCGATCCCGGATACTTCTCCCCCCCAGCAATTCATTCCGCGCCTCCCAGCGTGGCTTCGTGTGGACGGGGTCTTCTACCAGACGCACACGATGAGTCAAGCGTCAGTGACTTCCGGAACATAGGTACTTAATAAGGTCCGTTGAGGTACGCAGACAAGGAGGGGCGACAGGTTCTCCTGTATTCGTCGAAAGCTCGATCTTAAGGCCGAATGGTGACTGTGCGCAGGTGATAAACGGCGTCTCCATGGCCGTGCAGGGGGCCGACGACGGTGACGAGGGTGATTCGCAGCGGCTTCGGCTTGGCGCCCTTGCGCTTAGCCGCCTTTGCGTGCCGCTCGTAGGCTTCGACCTTCCAGCGGCCGGCCTTGGTCAGGCGGAGCCTTCGCTGTCGCCGATCCCCACGTAGTGCAGCGAGGGTCGCTTCAGCCGCTTGCCCCCGGTGCGCAACCGGTGTGCGGCGGGCCGGTTCGGGTAAGCAGTGTTCGTGACGCGAATCTCCCTTGCGGCCTGCGCCGCCTTGGCGCTGATGGCCGCCTGGCCGGCGGCGGGCGCCGCCGCGCCGAGCTGCGGGGAAGGCCCGCAGATCGTCGGCGACGTCTATTACGGGACGCCCTGCGACGACACGATCCGCGCGCCGCGCGGCGTGACCACCGTCTACGGCGAAGGCGGCAACGACACGATCTACGGCCAGCGCGGCAACGACACGCTCTACGGCGGGATCGGCGACGACGAACTGCGCGGGGGACCGGGCAACGACCTGCTCTCGGGCGGCTTCGGCGCCGACAACCTCGACGGCGAAGAAGGCGACGACCTGGTGCGCGGCGACGCGGCGATCGACCGGATCGAGAACACCGGCGGCGGCTTCGACACGCTCAGCTACGCGACCGGCGTCACCCCCGGCTTCTTCGACGGCCACAAAGGCGTCTCGGAATTCAGCGGCCTGCCCGCCGGCCGCGAAGGCCGCGGCGCCTACATCGACCTCGAAGCCGGCAAGGGCGACAACGGGCTCGCCCCGGCCGGCGGCGGGGTCGACGAAGAAGTCGACGGGAGCGAATTCGACGCGATCGTCGGCACGCCGTTCTCCGACTACATCGTCGGCAACTCGAGCAGCCAGATCATCTACGGCGGCGGCGGCGCCGACGTGATCCTCGGCCACGGCGGCGGCGACCGGATCTACGGCGGCGAAGAGGGCGACTACTGCGAAACGGCCGGGGCCACCGTGCACGAATGCGAGTTCGAGGGGAGCGAAAAGAAGGTCGAATCGCGAGACCCCGCCGAAGTTCGGGCCGGCGCGATGGCGCCGCAGGCCGGCGAGCCGGCGGCCCTCTACCTGACCGGCAGCGACGGCAACGACGCGATCGTCGCGACCTACTCCGAATCGACCTCCACCGTGAGCTTCACGAACCACGGCGCCCTCGTCGACTCCTTCGAACTCAGCGAAGCGCCCGACTCGGTCGTGATCGCCGGACTCGACGGCAACGACACGATCGAAGCGTCCGGCTTCCCGGAAACCACCTCGCTGATCCTCGCCGGCGGCAACGGCAACGACCGCCTGGTCGGCGGCGAAACCGAAGACGCCCTGATCGACGGCCCGGGCGACGACGAAGTCGAGGCCGGCGGTGGCGACGACGCCGTGCCCAACAACGAAGGCAAGGACAGCCTCCACGCCGGGGCCGGGGAGGACCTCTTCATCGACGACGCGGTCTGCGAAGGCGACCTGCTCGACGGCGGGCCCGGCCGCGACAACGCCAACTGGGCGAACTTCAAGAGCGGTGTCTCGATCGATCTGCAGGCGGGGGTCGCCGGGCTCGTCGGGGCGGGCGGCGCTCCGTCCTGCCCGAGCGGCTCGCCGACGACGCTGTCCGGCCTCGAGGACGTCGAGGGCACCGGCTACGCCGACGTCCTCACCGGCGACTCCGGCGAAAACCAGCTGCTCGGCCGCCCCGGTGCGGACACCTACTCCGGCGGCGCCGGAAACGACTCGATCCTCGCCAACTCGGGCGACTCGGACCTCGCGATCGAATGCGGCGAAGGCTGGGACACGGCGCTGATCGACATCCCGACGGGCAGCTACGAAGACCCAAGCCCGGTGGACTGCGAGGACACCGAAGAACGGGAAGTCAACAGCTTCCGCCCGCCGGGGACGCCGCCCGAACCAGAACCAGAACCGGAACCCGAATCCGAAGAACCGGAGCCCGAACCCGAAGCGCCGCCCTCCCCTCCCCCGCCGGCCGGCCGGCCGAGCCCCGACGTCTCGCCACCGGCCACCTGGCTCGGGCGGCGGCCCGGGCGCCTCCTCGCCAGCGGCCACCGGCTTCGCACGGTGGCCTTCGCCTTCGAATCGAGCGAGCCCGGCTCGACCTTCCATTGCCGCCTCGACCGGCGACGGCCGGCGCTCTGCGGCTCAGCGCGGCGGTTCCGGGTCGGCGCCGGCCACCACGTGCTGCGCGTCTACGCCGTCGACCCGGCCGGCAACGCCGACCCGACGCCGGTCGTCTACCGCTTCCGGGTCGTGCGCCCGCGGTTCCGCTCGCACCGCCACCACCACCGGTGACGGCCCGGTGGGCCGGCCGCGAATCAGCGACCGGCCCACCGCCGTGAATCAGTGGAAGCGACCGCCGTTGCAGCGGGCGCTGCCGGCGTCGCCGTAGGTGGCCGGAGTGCCTTGCGGCGCTTCGGGGCTGAGCATCGCCGACTCGTAGTCCCAGCCGTAGCCACCGGGGCGCAGGGTGAGCTTCATCGCGCCGTAGTACTGGTCGGCCGATGCCTGCAGGTTGGGCGTGGCGGGGATCGTTTCGTCGAGCGACTCGCCGCCGGTCCCGACGATGAACTCGCGGATCCCGTGGCGCGGGTCCGCTTCGCCGCCCGGGTTCATCGGCGCGAACCGCGAGTAGACGTGGTCGTGGCCGTTGAGGACCAGGGTCGCGTGGTGGGCGTAGAGCAGCCTCCACCAGGCGTCCGTCACTTCGCCCTCTTCGCTGTCGGCGGTGAACGGTTCCGCGGTCGAGCTGAAGGTCGGCTGGTGCCAGTAGGCCAGGGTGCACTGCGCGTGGTCGCCGGCAAGGTCCTGCGCCAGCCAGCGCGTCTCGCTGGAGAACCAGGCTCCGTTCGGGTCGCAACCGCCGGGCTGCACTTCGCACTCGGCGTTCAGCGAGATCAGGTGCCAACCGCCGAGGTCGTATGAGTACCAGCCGTCGCCGTCTTCACCGTAATGGCCGGCCTGGCCGTCCTGGCGGGGCCGCGGCTGGGTGAAGGGCGCGCCGCCGTGTTCGGAGGCGATCGTTTCCTCGACCGGCGTGCCGTCCTGGTTCAGTTCGGCGCCGTTGTAGTAGTCGAAGTAGCCGCGGCCGTGGACGCCCGTCTCGCCGTGCTCGGAGTAGAACTCGTGATTGCCGGGGGACGGGCGCTGCAGGAACTTGAAGGCTCCGTAGGTCTTGTCGAAGGAGCCGAGGAAATCTTCGTAGCGACCGACCTCGTACTGCTCGTCGCCGAGTATCGCGACGAGGTTCGGCTTCATTTCCTCGATCTGGTTGGCGGTCGCCGCCTGCGCTTCCATGCGGGTCGTGTAGCCCGCCCCGGTCTTGTCGCAGACGTCCTTCTGCTTCTCTTCCTCGACCGGTTCGCCGGGCTGACAGGAGGTATCGCCGATCGTCGCCAGCACCGGCGCCGGGCCGGTCCGCGCATAGGGCCAGGTGTTGCTGTCGCCGCCCGACCAGAAGTGTCCCTCGGCCAGCACGACGCCGCTCAGGCCGGCAAGCGCGAGCACACCCACCAGCAGTCCGATTCCGAGCCCGCGGGAGCGCCGCGGGCCAAACAGAGCCTTCGTCATCGTCTTCCTTTCCGTAGTAGGAGAAAGCGCGACGACCCTACGTCCGGGGAATCGACCCAACCGTTAACCGGCGGGGACGATCGTGTGAAGAGCCGGTGAACCGGTCAGGCCGCTTGCGCGAACATCACGGCGCCGGCAGGATCGTGAAGCTCAGTGCCTTCGGCGAAGCGCGGACTCCAGCGGAGTTCGCGGCGGTAATAGTGAGCCTGTAGCGGCCGGGCTTGAGCTTCTTCGCCGAAGATATGCGGCCCTGAAACGACACCTTATTGGCGCCACGGTGGCCGGTGAAGGTGAGCCTGCCCGCCGCCCCGCGGCCGCTGCCGCGCCGAGTGAAGCTGAAGGTCACGGTCGCCTGCTCGTTGAGGGAGAACGAGAAGGTCGTTCCGGTGGGCGCCTTCGCGCGGCTGATGCCGGCGAGGCGGTTGCCCTCGCGCCAGCTTCTGCTGGACTGGCGCACCTGCCCCAGCTCCGGGCGCGGAAGCCCTTCGCCACCGGGTCCTGGCGCCGGGGATGCCGGTGGGGTCGGGGGCGCTTCGCTCGCCGGGGTTTCGTCCCCGCCCTGAGGACTTTCTTCCCCGCCCGTCCCCCCGGGCGGGACCGCGAAGACCCACGCCGCGCCGACGCCGCCGTTGTCGCGCCAGGCGCCGATCAGCGCAGTGCTGCCATCCGAGGAGAGCGCCACGTTGGTGCCGAATTCGCCTTCTCCGCCCTCGCCGCCGCCAGTGAGCTTTTCGCCCTGCTGTGACCAGGTGGAGCCGGAGCGGGCGAAGATCCACGCGGCGCCCGCGTTCTCGTCTTTCGCGCCGCCGATCAGCGCGGTGGTGCCGTCGCCGGAAAGCGCAACGCTCGTGCCGAACCTGCCTTCGCCGCTCTCGCCCCCACCGGCCAGCTTTTCGCCCTGCTGGGTCCAGGTAGAGCCGGAGCGAGTGAAGACCCAGACCGCACCGGCGTCGCCGTCATCGCCGGGAGCGCCGATCAGCGCCGTGTTGCCGTCGGCGGAGAGCGCCACGCTCGTGCCGAATTCGCCTTCTCCGACGTGGGCGAATTCGCCTTCGCCCACGTGACCGGCGCCGACGAGCTTCCCGCCCTGCTGCGTCCAGGTGGAACCGGAGCGCGTGAACACCCAGGCCCCGCCCGCGTCGGGGCTGCGGAAGTCACAGCCAACCACCACTCAACCCCCCAACCACAGCGACATCGTAGCGCCGGCTTCGTCACCTTCCGCGACGAGCGGCCCCTCTCGATCGGCGGCTCCTGCTGCTACCGTGGCTTGCTATGGAGACGAGCGACGGCGGCCCCTGGCGGGCCGGGTCCCGCCGGACGCCGTTCCGGGCACGTGGACGCGCCCACTGGCTTGCCCCGCTGGCGGGCCTCTGCACGATCGGCCTGGGACTGGTCAACGTCGGGTCGGCGCTGACGCCCGGCCTGCATTCGCGGATGCAGCTGCTGCTCGAATTGGTGCCGCGCGAGGTGCCGGTGGCGGCGCACGCGCTGGCGCTCTCCGCCGGGGTCGCGCTGACGATCCTCGGCGTCTACCTGATGCGCCGCCGGCGCCGCGCCTGGGCGCTGGCGCTCGGTGTGCTCGCCGCGGCCGGCGCGCTCAACCTGCTGAAGGGACTCGACGTCGAGGAGGCGCTCGCCTGCTGGAGCCTCGCGGCGCTCCTGCTCGTCGGCCGGGGCGCCTTCACGGTCGTGCACGAGGACCGCGGCTGGCGGGTGCCGTTGCTGCGCAGCGCCGCCGTGCTCGGCGGCGTGCTCGCCGCCAGCCTCGCCACCCTGCTGGCGGTCTCCCACTGGGGCGTGCCGGGACCGACCCCGGCGCGAATGCTGGCCGAGCTCGGCGACGCGCTGACCCTCTCCCCCGGCCCGGTCCGCTATCGCGAGGGCTTCGAGTGGGTGCCGGGAGCGCTCGTCGTCCTCTGGACCGGCGGCCTGCTGATCGTCGCCTGGCAGCTGTTCCGGCCGCTGGCGGCGCCGCGCGGGCTGCCGCCCGGGGAGCCGCGGCCGCTCGCCTGTGAGCTGGTCGCCTCGCACGGCGTCGACACGCTCAGCTTCTTCAAGCTGCGCACCGACAAGCACCACTTCTTCGACCGCTCGCGACGGGCCTTCGTCGGTTACCGGATCGAGGCGGGCGTGCTGCTCGTCTCCGGCGACCCGGTCGGGCCGGCCGAGGCGGTGCCGGGCCTGCTGCGCGACCTCTGCGGCTTCGCCGAAGCGCGCGGCCTGGCGATCGGCGTCGTCGGCGCCAGCGAGCAGTTCGCCGAGCTGGCGACGGGCGCCGGGCTGAGCTCCTTCTATATCGGCGACGAGGCGATCGTCGAGCTGGCCGGCTTCTCGCTCGAGGGGCGGGCGATCCGCAAGCTGCGCCAGGCCGTCACCCGGGTCCGCAAGGCCGGCTACACGGTGGGGCTGCAGCCGATGGGCGAGCTCTCCGAGCGCCAGCTGCGCGAGCTCGAGCGGGTCTCGGAGCGCTGGCGCGGCGACGAACCCGAGCGTGGCTTCTCGATGGCGATCGACAGCCTGCGCGGCGACCACCTGGACGAGAGCCTGGTGGTGGTGGCGCGCGACGCCGGAGGCGATGTGCGCGGCTTCCTGCACTTCGCCCCCTGCTACGGGCGGCCCACCGTCTCCCTCGGCCTGATGCGCCGCGACCGCGACACCGTCAACGGGCTCACCGAGTACCTCGTGGTCAGCGCGATCGAGATGCTGCGCGAGCGCGGAATCGAGGAGATGTCGCTCAACTTCGCCGCCTTCGCCCGCTGGCTGCGCGAGCCGAGCGGCCTGCTCGAGCGCGCCCTGGGCCGCGCCGCGGGCCTCGCCGACCGCCACTTCCAGATCGAGAGCCTCTACCGCTTCAACGCCAAGTTCTCCCCCCGCTGGCAGCCCCGCTACCTGCTCTACGAGCGCCGCCGCCCCCTGCGCTTCGCGCGGACCGGCCTGGCGGCGATGTTCGCCGAGGGCCAGCTGCCCTCGCCGAGCCTGCTCGCCGGGCGCCGGTAGCGGCGGGGCCTCTTCCCACCCGGACCGCGCCAGGCGGCTTCCGCGAGCCCCGATCGCGAACGCACGACCGGCCGCCGAGGCGGCCGGTCGTGTTGGAGGGGCCTTGTCGGCCGATCAGGCGACCCGCACGTGGCCCTTCATGAACCCGAAGTGGCTCATCGACCACGGGTCGCAAGGCAAGTCGCAGAACCATTCGTAGCTGCCCGCTTCGGCTGGCGCCGTGAAGGTGAACGTCGTCTTGCTCGGCTTGCTTTCCGAGCCGGCGGCGACTTCCTCGTTGACGCCCATCTCCGGCGAGGTGAAGCTGTGCGGCATGTCGTCGTAGTTGTAGACGGTGACCTGCACCGTTGCCCCCGCCTTGACCGAGAAGTCGGCGGGCAGGTAGGCGTCGTGCCAGGCGCCGTCGCTCCCCTTCTTGGCGTGCTCCTCATCGGACTTGACCACCAGCTTCACGTCTTCCCCGCTCGCGGCCGAGACGCTGCTTTCGGCGGACTGCGTGGCCGCGTTGGCGGACTGTTCGCCGCTGCTGTTGTCCAGCTTGAAGGCGACGCCGAGCAGGGCGGCCATCGACATCAGCACGGCGATCCCCGCCGCGAGCTGGGTGAACCCAAGACCCTGGTTGTTGTTGTTTGGTGCCGACATGGATTCCTCCTTTGGTTTCAACGAGGATCGGCCAGGCGGGCGCCGCGCGGAAGACCCCAACCGGTTGCGGGCGCGATAACCGCTGGTTATGGGGACACTTCGGGCCTTCCGTAGAGTGGCCGCATGGTCTCCGCGATCGTCGCGACCGATGAGTAGGCCCAGGGTCGTGATCGTGGGCGGAGGCCTCGGCGGCCTCGCCTGCGCCCGCCGGCTCGCCGGGCGCGGCGAGCTCGACGTCCACCTCGTCGACCGCAACGCCGAGCACCGCTTCCCCCCCTCTTTCCCCTGGGTCGTCGTCGGCAAGCGCCGCGGCAGGCCCGAAGAGGCCTCGCGCCCGCTGGCCGCCCTCGCGGGACGCGGCGTCCGCTTCACCCAGGCGGAGGCGAGGGGGATCGACCTCGATCGCTGCTCGGTGTCCACGATCTCCGGAGAGCTGCCCTACGACCATCTCGTGCTGGCCCCGGGGGCGGCGCTCGCCCCGGAGTCGATCGAGGGGCTCGCCGCGGCGGCGTACGGCTTCTACACCCTCTCCGACGCCGAGCGCCTGCGCGACGCGCTGGCGAAGTTCGGGGGAGGCCGCGTCCTGCTTGTCGTCGCCGCGACGCCATACCGGTCGCTCGCGGCGCCCTATGAGGCCGCCTTCCTGATCGACGATCTGCTGCGCGGGCGCGGCGTGCCGGCCCGGGTCGACATCGTCACCGCGGAGCCCCGGCCGGTCCCGGTCGCCGACCGCGCGATCGGCGATCGGATCGCGACTCTGCTGGAGCGACGCGGCATCGGGTTGCAGACGGACCGC
>Ga0210100_1000060_pt1 | contig 22698 bp, 20 predicted proteins | sample MayberryNW_TuleB_FD_185525 | JGI IMG/M metagenome (GOLD analysis project Ga0210100, IMG submission 185525) | Wetland microbial communities from San Francisco Bay, California, USA, that impact long-term carbon sequestration - MayberryNW_TuleB_D1... | ecosystem: Environmental > Aquatic > Marine >... | reverse complement strand
CGCCTGCGCCAGCTGCAACCGCCGCAAGGGCAACCGCCTCCCCAAGGAGATCCACATGCACCCGGCCAAGATCCCGAAGCCTCCAGAGCCCACGGTCTTCATCCAAGTAGCCAGCCCGCGGATCCCGGCTGCCTGGGAGCAATACCTGCCGGCAGCGGCGTAGGGCGTGTGTGGGAGGGTCGGGGTCCCCTCCCAAAACGCTCGGCAGGAGCCTCGCTTGAGTGTTTTGGGAGGGGACCCCGACCCTCCTCCCAATCCCCGTCGGCAGCCTACGCTTCGAGCTGCTCTTGCTCCGGAGTTTCGTCAGCTTCGGAGTCGTCGTCGACGACGAGGGCTACGGCGCTGACGCGGTCGTCTTCCTTCATGTTCATCACGCGGACGCCCTGGGTGGCGCGGCCCATCTGGGAGATGCCGCCGGCCTGGGTGCGCTGGACCATGCCGTTCTGGGAGATGAAGAGCAGGTCCTGGTGCTCGCGGACGATCAGGGCGCCGGCCAGGCCGCCCTTCTTGGCGGTCAGCTTGGCGGTCAGCACGCCCTTGCCGCCGCGGCCCTTGACCGGGTACTCGGAGACCGAGGTGCGCTTGCCGTAGCCGTTCTCGGTGACCACGAAGAGCTCGGACTCGTCGCGGGCGACGTCCATCGCCAGCACGCGGTTCTCCACCCCGTTTACCTTGGCGGTGACGTTCATCCCCTTGACGCCGCTCGTGTCGCGGCCCATCGGGCGCGCCGCGTCCTCGGAGAAGCGCACCGCGTGGCCCGACTTGGAGACCAGCAGGATGTCGTCCTCGCCCGAGGTCAGCCGCACCTGGACCAGCTCGTCGTCGTCGCGGATCTTGATCGCGATGATTCCGTCGGCGCGGATCGGCGTGTTGTAGGCGATGAACTCGGTCTTCTTGACCAGGCCCTTGGCGGTGGCGAAGACCAGGTACTTGTTCTCGGTGAAGTCCCGGGTGGGGATCACCGCCGTCACCTTCTCGCCGTCGCGCAGCGGCAGGACGTTGACCAGGGCGCGCCCTTTCGCGGTCCGCGAGCCCTCCGGCAGCTCGTAGACCTTGAGCCGGTAGACCTTGCCGCGGTTGGTGAAGAAGAGCAGGAAGTCATGGGTCGAGCAGATGTGCAGGTGCTCGATGTAGTCGTCCTCCTTGAGGTCCATGCCCATCACCCCGCGCCCACCGCGGCGCTGCTGGCGGTAGGTGGCGAGCGGCAGCCGCTTGGCGTAGCCCGAGTGGGTGATCGAGATCACCATCTGCTGGTCGGCGATCATGTCCTCGATGTTCATGTCGCCCTCGAAGTGGGTGACCTCGGTGCGCCGCTCGTCGCCATAGCGCTTGTCGACGTCGTCGAGCTCCTCGACGACCACCGCGTCGATCCGCGCCGGGTCGCCGAGGATCGCGCGCAGCTCGGCGATCCGGTTGGAGAGCTCCTCGTGCTCCTCGCGCAGCTTGTCCGACTCGAGCGCCGTGAGCCGGGCGAGGCGCATGTCGAGGATCGCCTGCGCCTGGATCGCCGAGAGCGCAAAGCGCTCGATCAGGCCCGTCTTGGCGATTTCCGTGTCGGCCGAGCCACGGATCAGCTCGATCACCGCGTCGAGGTTGTCGAGCGCGATCAGCAGCCCCTCGAGGATGTGCGCGCGAGCCTCGGCCTGGCGCAGCTCGTGCTGGGTGCGGCGGATGACCACCTCGCGCTGATGGCTGACGTAGTGCTCGATCAGCTCCTTGAGGCTGAGCGTGCGCGGCACCCCGTCGACCAGCGCCACCATGTTGACCCCAAAGGTGCTCTGCATCGCGGTGCGCTTGTAGAGCTGGTTGAGGACCACCTCGGGCGGATCGCCGCCGCGCTTGGTCTCGATCACGAGGCGCATGCCGGAGCGGTCGGACTCGTCGCGCAGGTCGGATATGCCGGTGATCTTCTTGTCGCGGACGAGGTCGGCGATCTTCGTGATCAGGCCGCCGTCGCCGCCCTTCTTGACCATGAAGGGCAGCTCGGTGACGACGATCGCCTCGCGACCGCCCTTGATCGGCTCGACGTGGGCGCGGGCGCGGACCCGCACCGAGGCGCGGCCCGAGGCGTAGGCGTCGCGGATGCCTTCCGCGCTCATGATCCCGCCGCCCGGGAAGTCCGGACCCTTGACGTGCTCCATCAGACCTTCGAGGTCGATGCCCGGGTTGGCGATGTAGGCCTTGACCGCGCCGATCGCCTCGCTCAGGTTGTGCGGCGGGATGTTGGTCGCCATCCCGACCGCGATGCCCGAGGAGCCGTTGACCAGCAGGTTGGGAAAGCGCGCCGGCAGCACCAGCGGCTCCTGCTGGGACTCGTCGTAGTTAGGCCCCCACTCGACCGTCTCCGCGTCGATGTCGCGCAGCAGCTCGGTCGAAAGCCGCTCCAACCGCGCCTCGGTGTTGTGACTGACGAAACCGTTGGTGAGGAACGAGTGATCGTCAGTGTCGACGCGGATCGAGTAAACGGGTTGAACCCCGGCGTCGGCAATCGACTCGACCTCCGCGTAGAAGTAGTCGCCCGTTACGAGTGGGGCGGCAACCCTGCGGACCTCGGGTGACTTGACCCGCTCCAGGAGAGCGGTACTCGCGGCGGTGTCGGCTAGTCCGGCGCCGAATCCAGCCGGCTCGCCCTCGGACCGTAGGTAGGGGCCGATCAGTGCCTCGGCATCTTGGCGCGGCAGAGGGGCAACGTGCGTACGTGAGATCAACGCCCGATCGCCGGGCTTGATCTCCTCGAGCAGCTTCCAGAGAAGGATCGGTACGCCGGCCATATCGACGAGGCAGAGCACAGGGTGGTTGTGGGTGCCGGTGAGCTCATGGCCCTGGGCGGTCCGCAAGCGGAGGGTGGGGTGGTCCCCGGAGTGGAAGAGCTTCGACGCTTTAACCGGCCTGCCCAGCCGATCGAGCACGTCCAAGTCGACGTCGTTCTCCGAGTTCGGCTTCGCGTTCCCGACGATCGAGTCGATTCTCACCGTTCCATTTGAGGTGGCAACCCGGGTATCGCCGGCCACGCAGTACCTCATCGCCGCCGGCGGGTCGTCGTCGATCGAGCCGAAGTTGCCCTGACCGTCGACCAGCGTGTAGCGCAGGGAGAAGTCCTGCGCCATGCGGGCGAGGGTGTCGTAGATCGCCGAGTCGCCGTGCGGGTGGTACTTGCCCATCACCTCGCCGACGATGAAGGCGGACTTGCGGTAGGGACGGTTGGGCTGCAGGGCGAGGTCGTGCATCGCGTAGAGCACCCGGCGGTGCACCGGCTTCAGCCCGTCGCGCACGTCCGGCAGGGCACGACCGACGATCACGCTCATCGCGTAGTCGAGATACGACGAGCGCATCTCGTTGGTCAGCTCGCGCTCCTCTATGCGCCCCCCACCGAGGACGTCAGCGGCCTCCACTAGATCCCCACCTCCTTACCTTGATCAGACATCTAGGAAGCGGACCTCCTTGGCGTGTTTTTCGATGAACGCCTTGCGCGGCTCGACCTTGTCGCCCATCAGGTCGGTGAAGATCCGCTCGGCGGCCGCGGCGTCCTCGATGTGGACCCGCTCCAGCGTGCGGGTCGTCGGGTCCATCGTCGTTTCGCGCAGCTGCTCGGCGTTCATCTCGCCGAGACCCTTGAAGCGCTGCATCGTCACGCCCTGGCGGGCGAGCTCGAGCACCATGCGCCGCAATTCCTCGAAGGACTCGGCGGCCCGGTCTTTCTCCCCGAGGCGCAGCGCGAAGGGCGCTTTGCCGACCTGCTTGAGCAGCTCGGCGTGCGAATCGACCAGGCGCCGGTACTCGTGGGAGCCGAAGAGGTCGGCGGTCAGCTCGAAGTCGCGGGCGAGCCCGTCGCGACGCTGAACGGCGCGGACCAGGATGCCTTCGCCGGATTCCGAGGCGATCTCGGTCTCGAAGGGCTGCGACTCGTCGTCCTCGGCGCCGATCAGCTCCTTGACGCCGTCCAGCGAGGCGACGCCGCGGTCGAGGATCTCGGACTCGCCGAGGAAGCGGACCAGCTCGTGGCCGAAGTCGGCCTGCAGCGAGTCGGCCCAGCCCTCGTGCTCCTTGAGCTTGCGGTTGAAGCGCTGCCAGCGCGCGGCGGTGAGCTTGTGGGTCTCACCGTCGGCGTCGACGATCTCGACCCGCTCGAGCTTGTCGCGCAGCAGCAGCTCCTCGAGCTCGGACTCCTTCTCGACGTAGGTCTCCTGCTTGCCGTTCTTCAGCTTGTAGAGCGGCGGCTTGGCGATGTAGACGTAGCCCTCCTCGATCAGCTGCGCCATCTCGCGGTAGAGGAAAGTGAGGACCAGGGTGCGGATGTGGGCGCCGTCGACGTCGGCGTCGGTCATCAGCACGACCTTGTGGTAGCGCGCCTCTTTGACGTCGAACTCCTCGCGCACCCCAGTGCCGACAGCCGTGATCAGCGCCTGGATCTCCTGGTTGGAGAGCACCTTGTCGATGCGGGCCTTCTCGACGTTGATGATCTTGCCGCGCAGCGGCAGCACCGCCTGGGTGTTGCGGTCGCGGCCCTGCTTCGCCGAGCCGCCGGCGGAATCGCCCTCGACGATGAAGAGCTCGGCGAGCGCCGGGTCGCGCACCGTGCAGTCGGCCAGCTTGCCCGGCAGGGTCGAGTTCTCCAGCGCCGACTTGCGGCGGGTCAGGTCGCGGGCCTTGCGGGCGGCCTGCCGGGCGCGCGCCGCGTCGACCGCCTTGCCGACGATTCGCTTCGCCTCGTTCGGGTTCTCCTCGAAGAACTCGCCGAGCTTGCGGTTGACCGTCTCCTTGACCAGCCCCTCGACCGGCGGGTTGCCGAGCTTGGTCTTCGTCTGGCCCTCGAACTGCGGGTCGGCGAGCTTCACCGAGATCACTGCCGTGAGCCCCTCGCGCACGTCGTCTCCGGTCAGGTTCTCGTCCTTCTCTTTGAGCAGGCCTTTGCCGCGCGCGTAGGCGTTCAACGTGCGGGTCAGCGCCGAGCGGAAGCCGGAGAGGTGGGAGCCGCCCTCGTGGGTGTTGATGTTGTTGGCGAAGCTGAAGACGGATTCCTGGTAGGAGGAGTTCCACTGCATCGCGATCTCGACGTAGCCGTCCTCGGTCTCGCCGTCGAAGTAGACGGTCTTGCGGTGCAGGGCGTCCTTGTTCTCGTTGAGGTGCTTGACGAAGTCGACGATGCCGCCCTCGTAATGGAAGGTATCGCTCTGGCCCCCGGCCCGCTCGTCAAGCAGCTCGATCCTCAGGCCGCGGGTGAGGAAGGCGGTCTCGCGCAGACGCTCGGCCAGAACCGAGTAGTCGAACTCCGTCTCGTCGAAGATCTCGTCGTCGGGCAGGAAGGTGATCGCGGTGCCGTGGTTCTTGGAAGCGGCGCCCTTCTTCAGGTCGGCCTGGGGCTTGCCGCGCTCGTAGTCCTGGGTCCAGACGTTGCCGTCGGTCTCGATCTCCAGGTGGAGGCTCTCGGAAAGGGCGTTGACCACCGAGACGCCGACGCCGTGCAGGCCGCCGGAGACCTTGTAACCCCCGCCGTCGCCGAACTTGCCGCCGGCGTGCAGGACGGTGAGGACGACCTCGGCGGCGGGCTTGCCCTCTTTCTCCATCGTCCCGACCGGGATGCCGCGGCCGTTGTCGGTGACCGTGCAGCTGTTGTCCGGGTGGAGGACGACGCGGACCTCGTCGCAGTAGCCGGCCAGGGCCTCGTCGACGGAGTTGTCGACGACCTCGTAGACGAGGTGGTGCAGGCCGCGCGGGCCGGTCGAGCCGATGTACATGCCGGGCCGCTTGCGAACCGCTTCGAGGCCCTCGAGGACGGTGATGTCCTGGGCGCCGTAGGAGGCGGATCCGTCTTTCGACTTCGCGGCAGGGTTCGTCTTCTCAGGCAATTAGTCCCTTCCCATCTCATGGAAAACCCCGACCGTTTGGGCTATCGCGGCCCGGGTCGGGGCGGAAAAGCAAGTTGACATAAGGATACCAGTTCGCCCCATCCGGCGAACCCTTTCCGGCCCAAAAAAGTCCTGCAAATCACACATAATTGAAATCAATCGCGCAGATCTTCCGCGCGAAAGCGCAAACTGCGCGGCGCCTGCTCGCCGAGTCGCTCTCGCAGACGCTCCAGCAGCTGGCTCTGCATCAAATCCAACTCCTGTGCCCAGACGGAATCGGCGCAGCGCACCGTCGCCTCTCCCCCGCGCTCCGACACCGGCTCGGCGACCGCGGCGATCCGCTCGCCGACCGTCTCGGCCCAGGCGGCCTGGAGCGCCGCGAGCGGCGTCTTCGGGGCGGCCTGGCTGAGCGCGGCGCGCAGGCCCGAGGCGGCGGGGCGGGGCGCGCGCCGGTGGCTCACGCGGCAGCCGACTCCTCGACCGCGAGCGGCATCCGCACGATCGTCTCGCGCGCCGCCGCCGGCAGCGAGTCGGCGGCCGCCGCCGTGACCAGCGCCTGGCCGCCGCCGGCGAGCCGCTCCACGAGGCGCTCGCGACGACCCGCGTCGAGCTCGCTCATCACGTCGTCGAGGAGCAGCAGCGGCGTGACCTGCCGCGCCGCCAGCAGGGCATCCCGCTCGGCGAAGATCAGCGCGAGAAGGGCGGCGCGCTGCTGTCCCTGGGAGCCGTAGCGGCGCAGGGAGCGGCCGGCGGCGGCCAGCTTCAGCTCGTCCAGATGCGGGCCCCACGACGTTCTTCCAAGCCGCAGGTCGGCCTCGCGACGTTCGGCGAGCCCGGCCTGGATCTCCCCCGCCGAGCCGGCCGCGCGCGGCGCGTATTCGAGCGAGGACTCGCCGGGGATGCCGAGCTCCTCGGCGGCCTCGGCGAAGCGCGGCGCGAGCTCGTCCACCGCCTCGCGGCGGGCGTCGTGCAGGGCGGCGGCGGCCTCGGCGAAGGTCGCGTCCCAGGCGTCGAGGCCCGCGGTCGACCCGGCGCCGGCCGCCAGGCGGGCGAGCAACGCGTTGCGCTGCGCGAGCGCCTGGCCGAAGCGCTGGCGCAGCTCGGCGCGCAGCGGCCAGCGGGCGGCGACGAAGCGGTCCAGGTGCGCGCGGCGCTCGGCGGGCGGTCCCTTGACCAGGGCCAGGCGGTCGGGAGAGAAGACGGCGACCGGCGGGCGGGCGCGGGCGATCGTCGCCGAGTCGGCGGCGCTGCCGTCGAGCAGGTGGCGACGCCCCTCGGCGCGGCTGACCGAGGCAAGCAGGCGCGACTCGATCCCGTCCTCGTCGCGGACGGTCGCTTCGGCGCGGGCGAAGGACTCGCCGAAGGGGATCAGGTCGCGGCGGTCGGAGGTCCGGAACGAGCGGCCGGTGAGGGCGAAGTAGAGCGCCTCGAGCAGGTTGGTCTTGCCGATCCCGTTGGGGCCGACGAGGCTGGTCAGGCCGTCGCCGAGCTCGACCCGTGCCCGCGTCAGGCTGCGCAGCGGGCGCGCTTCGATGGCGGTGACCAGCACCGGCCGGCCCTCACACGTTGAGCCGGATCGGCATCACCAGGTAGCGGAAGTCTTCGTTGTCGACCGGCTGCAGCAACCCCGGGCGCAGCGGCGATATCAGCCGCAGCAGCACCTCGTCGCCCTCGACGCTTTCGATCCCCTCGCGCAGGAACTCCGGGTTGAAGCCGATCTCCAGCGGCTCGCCCTCGAAGGCGGCCGGGATCGTCTCTTCGGCGTCGCCGACGTCCGGCGTCGAGGCCGCGATCGTCAGCTCCCCGGGGGCGAAGGAAAGCCGCAGCGGCGCGTTGCGCTGCGCCAGCTGGCTGACCCGGCGCGTGACCTCGAGCAGCTCCGGCCGCGGCAGCCGCACGTCGTGCTCGTAGGACTCGGGCAGGAGCTGGCGGAAGTTGGGGAACTGCCCCTCGATCAGCCTCGTGTTGAGGACGATGTCCCCGGCGCCGAATATGGCCTGGTTACGGAGCAGTGAGACGGAGACCGAATCGACCGACTCCGAGGCGACGATCCGGCCGAGCTCGCGCAGCGCCTTGGCCGGGATGTTCGCCTCGAGCTCGCCACCGATCGGGCTCTCGAGCTCGGTCCGCTTCACCGCCAGCCGGTAGGAGTCGGTGGCGACCATCGTCATCTCGCTGGCCGAGGCGTTGACCAGGACCCCGGTGAGGACCGGGCGCATGTCGTCGCGCGAGGCGGCGCGGGCGACCAGTTCGACGGTCGCGGCCAGGGCCGGGGCGGGGATCTTCAGCGGCTCGCCCTCGGCCTGCGGAAAGGCGGGGAAGTCCTCGCTGGGCAGCACGCGCAGGTGAAAGGAGGAGGAGCCGCTGCGAATCTCGACGTCGCGCTCCGCCTCGCGGGTTTCGATCTCGACCGGGCCCTCGCCGAGCGAGCGGGCGAGCTCGGCGAGCAGGCGGCCGGGCAGGAGGACGGCGCCGCTGCCCTCGGCCTGCGCCTCGAGCGTCGTCTTCATCCCCATCTCGAGGTCGGTCGCGCAGAGGGAGATGCCGCCCTCGCCCGCGCTGAGCAGGATCCCGGAGAGCGCCTGGGTCGCCGCGCGGGTCGAAACGGCGCGGGATACGACGCCGAGCTTGGCGACGAGCTCATCGCGTTTGATCGTCAGCTTCAATTCTCAGATGCTTTCTTGAGTTGGAGTAGGGCTTGTGGAAAAGCGGGAAATGAAAGTCGATTGGGCTCTGGCGAGCGCTTTCGCGCCTGTGGGCAGCGCTGTGGAGGACACCGCATTCTTACAGCGCCGTCGGCCGTCAGCGCCGCCCTGTGGTTGCCTTGTGGATTGAGCCGCGCAGCTCATCGACGCGATCGCGAAGGCCTTGGTCCTCACCGAAGCGCGCCTCGATGCGGCGGATCGAGTTGAGCACGGTTGAGTGGTCGCGGCCTCCGTAGAGGCGGCCGATCTGGGGAAGCGAGAGGTCGGTCATCTCGCGGGTCAGGTAGATGGCGACCTGCCGCGCGCGCAGCGGGGTGGCCGCGCGGGTCGAGCCGATCAGCTCGGCGCGCGAGATGCCGAAGGCGGTGGACACCCGCGCCTGGATCTCCTCGACCGGGCTGGACTGGCTGGGGGCGGTGCTGGGCAGGACGGCGTCGACCAGCTCGCGCGTCAGCGGGCTGGAGGTGAGCGAGGCGTGGGCGAGGAGGCGGGTGAGCGCGCCGTAGAGCTGGCGCACGTTGATGTCTATGCGGCGGGCGAGCTCGTCGAGCACTCCGGGCTCGGCCTCGATCCCGGCCTCGCGCACCAGGCGGCGCAGGACGGTGAGCCGGGTGGGCAGGTTGGGGGGGTCGACGGCGATCGTCAGGCCCCACTCGAAGCGGTCGCGCAGGCGCGACTCGAGGCTCGAGAGCTCGCTCGGGATGCGGTCGGCGGAGAGCACCAACTGGCTGCCGCCTTCGTAAAGGGCGTTGAAGGTGTGAAAGAACTCGTCCTCGGTGGCGCGCTTGCCCTCGAGGAACTGGACATCGTCGACGAGCAGCACGTCGAGGTCGCGGTAGCGGCGCTTGAACTCCTCGGCGCCGGCGCTGCGCAGGGCGGCGACGAACTCGTTGGTGAAGCGCTCGGCGGTCGTGTAGCGGACCTGGAGGCCGGCGGCGGAAGAGGCCAGGTAGTTGGCGACCGCGACGAGCAGATGCGTCTTGCCGAGCCCCGGCGGGCCGTGCAGGAAGAGCGGGTTGTAGGCCTCGGAGGGCGCCTCGGCAACGGCGAGGGCAGCGGCATGAGCGCCGCGGTTGCCTTCGCCGATCACGAAGCGATCGAAGGTGTAGCTGGCGTTGAGGTCGGCGCTCGGGGCGGCCGCGGCCTCCGGTGGCGAGCTGCCCTCGGCCAGGAAGGCGACGGTTGCGAGAGGCGATCCCGTCTCGCGCAGCGCCTCGCGGATCAGGCCGGAGTAGCGCCGCTCGGTCCAGGCCCTGATCCCGTCGGGCGCGGAGAGGTAGAGGGTCCCCTTCTGGGCGCCGGCCGGCCTCAGCGGCTCCAGCCAGAGCTGGAAGGTCGACGGCGGGACCGAGGCGCGCAGCCGTTTGCGCACGTCCCGCCAGAGGGACTCGAGCTCCTGTTTCGAGGGTTCATCGGGCACCGACCGCCGACCATATCGACGGTCGCCTGGGCCGAATTTCGGCCGCCCGCAAATCCCGGGGAAATGATTTTGGCGTCGAGCCGCCGCGAGCGGAGCGCCTCCGTATACTGCGACGCCCGATGAAGCGGACCTACCAGCCGAAGAAGCGGAAGCGGGCGAAGACGCACGGGTTCCGGGCGCGGATGCGGACGCGCGGCGGACGCGCGATCCTCAGCCGCCGGCGCCGCAAGGGCCGGAAGCGCCTCACGCCGTAGATGGCGAAGCGACGCCGTCTCTCGCGCAGCGGCGAGTTCGACCGCGTCTACCGCGACGGATCATCACATGCGACCCGCTACCTCGTGCTCTACAGCTTTCCCCGCAAGGCGGAGGAGACTGGCGAGGTGAGGCTCGGGGTCTCCGTCAGTCGCCGGGTGGGCGGATCCGTGGATCGCAACCGCGTCAAGCGCTCCCTGCGCGAGGCCTTCTGGGGCATAGCCGACCCGGTTCCCACGGGGCACGACTTCGTGATCGTCGCCCGGCCCGAGATCGGCGAGCTGATCGAGCGCGAAGGGGTCGCGGGCCTGCGGGCGAACATCGGCGAGGCGCTGAGCGCCTTCGCCGGAAAGAAGCGTTCCACGTGAAACGGGTTCTGCTCGGCCTGATCGCGGCGTACCGCCGCTGGATTTCCCCGGCGATCCCCCCCCGCTGCCGGTACGAGCCGAGTTGCTCGGCCTATGCGGCCGAAGCGATCGGCCGCTTCGGCGTCGTTCGTGGGCTCCTGCTCGGCTCCTGGCGCCTGCTGCGCTGCAACCCGTTCAGCCACGGCGGCTTCGATCCGCTGCCGGACCGCTTCACGCTGCGCGTCGGACCGGTCGATCCGGCCGTCTACCACGGGGAGGTGCGCTCGTGATCCCCGCGGCGAACATCCTGCAGCCGCTGATCGACATCGCCAACTCGGTCCTGCAGTTCTTCCACAACAGCGCCGGCCTCAGCTGGGGGATGTCGATCATCGCCCTGACGATCTGCACCCGGGCGCTGCTGATCCCGCTCACCTACCGGCAGCTGAAGGGCATGCGCGCGATGCAGGCGCTTCAGCCTCAGATCAAAGAGATCCAGGCGAAGTTCAAGAACGACCGGCAGCGCATGCAGCAGGAGATGATGCGCTTCTACCAGGAGAACAAAGTCAACCCGCTTGCCTCCTGCATCCCGCTGGTCGCCCAGTTCCCGGTCTTCATCACCCTCTTCTACGTCCTCCGCCACGAGTTGCCCAGCGACATCGGCTGCCAGGCGGGACATTGCGGCGCCGAAGCGTCGTTCCTCTTCATCAACGATCTGACCGCGAAGGCGACCGGGGCCGAACTGATCGTGCTGCTCGTTCTCTACGTCGGCACGCAGCTGATCTCCGGCATGGTGATGGCCGTAACGGCCGACAAAAGCCAGCGGATGATGATGATGGTCCTGCCCTTCATCTTCGTCCCCTTCATCATCAACTTCCCGGCCGGCCTCGTCCTCTACTGGATCACGACCAACTTCTGGACGATCGGCCAGCAGTACGTGATCCAGCGAATCATTCCCCCGCCGCACGTCGCTACGCCGGAGGGCGTGGCGGCGGTGCAGGCCGCCAAGCCGCCGCCCCCGCCGCCCAAGAAGAAGAAGCGGCGCCGGTAGGGCTCCCGCTTCGAATGCTCAGGTTGCACCGGGCAGACAGGTTCTGCATAGACTGCCCGCCTAATGGGTGAGCTTGAAGGGTGGCCGCAGGAGCCTGCTGAGCGGGTGAGGGAGCTCGTTGAGGGCGTTCTCGACGAGCTCGACCTGGACGGCGACGTCGAGATCCTCGAGGAGGATGGGCGGATCACCGCCCGGGTCGCGGGAGACGACGACTACGGGCTGCTGATCGGCAAGCGCGGACAGACGATCGACGCGCTGCAACTGCTCGCCTACCAGGCGGCGTTCCGGGGGGTCAAGGAGCGCAAGCGGGTCGTCGTCGACGCGGCCGGCTACCGCGACCGGCGCCGCGAGACGCTCGAGGCGCGGGCCGATCGGGCGGCCGAGCAGGCGCTGAGCGGCAATCGCTCGGTCGAGATGGACCCGATGAGCGCCCAGGAGCGGCGGGTGGTCCATGAGCGACTTAAGGAGCGCTCGGGGGTCGAGACGTTCAGCGAAGGCGACGAGCCGCATCGGTGTGTGGTCGTCGCGCCGCTGGTCTCCGAGTAGGCGAGTCTCCCGGTAGGGGTTTCGCTTAACTTTTCCGGTGGAGACGGGTCAGGCTGTCGCCTCGTGGCTCACTACGAAAAAGTACAAGACGCTTCACCCCTACCGGGAGACTCGCTCGACGATGCGCAGAGGGCGACGATCACGGTTGTTCTGGAGCTTTTGGCGAGCGAGCGGGCGTCGGTCAGCTCCGTCACGGAGTTGGAGAAAGCTTGGAAGGTTCACGTCGCGGATAGCCTTACTGGGCTTGAGGTTGCGGAGCTTCGGAGGGCTTCTAAGATCGCGGATATTGGCTCTGGGGCTGGGTTTCCGGGGCTTGTGCTTGCTGTCGCGCTACCCGGCGCCCAGGTCGATCTGATCGAGTCCGTTGGGCGCAAGTGCGAGTTCATTCAGCGGGCTGTCGATGCCGCCGGGATCTCCAACGCCCGGGTCCTGAATCTCCGCTCCGAGGAGCTCGCCAGAGATCCAGGAGCTCGCGAGTCCTACCAAGCCGTCACCGCCAGAGCGGTGGGACGCCTCTCAACCCTCGCCGAGCTTGCCTCCCCGCTCCTCGAAGAAAACGGTGTCCTGGTCGCCTGGAAGGGCAAGCGCGACGAGAACGAGGAGGGCCAACTCGCCAACGCGACCGGTGCCCTGGCCATGAAGCCTGAAAAGATTCTCCCCGTAGGCCCTTACGCCGGCAGCCAACACCGCCACCTTCACGTGCTCAGAAAGGTGGCCCCTACGCCTCAGAAGCTTCCGCGGCGACCGGGTATGGCGAAGAAGCGGCCGTTTGGCTAGGGGTCGGGCTAGTCTCCCCTCGCGATGGGCGTCGTCTACGCAATCTCCAACCAGAAGGGCGGCGTCGGCAAGACGACGACCGCGGTCAACGTTGCCGCCTGCGTGGCCGCCGGGGGCGCGCAGACATTGCTGGTCGACCTCGATCCCCAGTGCAACGCGACTGTAGCCCTCGGCGGCGAGCGCGACATGCATCCCTCCTCCTACGACTGCCTGACCGGCGACGTCTCGGTGGCCGAGGCGGCGCGGCCGGCGGGGCCCGACAACCTCTGGCTGGTGCCCGCCAGCCGCGACCTTGCCGGCGCCGCGGTCGAGCTGCCGCGAATCGACGGTTCGGAGTCGCGGCTCCGCGAACGGCTTGGCCCGGTGCGCGAGCGCTTCGCCTACACGCTGCTCGACTGCCCGCCCTCGCTGGGACCGGTGAGCGTCAACGCGCTGACCGCGGCCGATCGGGTGATCGTCCCCGTGCAGGCCGAGTACCTGGCGCTCGAGGGGCTGGTCCAGTTCCTCGACACGCTCGGGATGATTCGCCGCGAGCTGAATCCGGCGCTGCAGGTGTCGGGGCTGTTGGTCACCATGCACGATGAGCGCACCCGCCTGGCGCAGGACGTCGAGCGGGAACTGCGCGAGCACTTCCCCGAAATGGTCTTCGACACGGTCATTCCGCGCAGCGTCAGGGTCGCCGAGGCGCCCAGCTTCGGTCTGCCGGTGACCGAGCACTCGCCCGCCTCGCGTGGCTCGCAGGCCTACCGCGCGCTGGCCGAGGAGCTGGCGCGGCGTGGCTAGCGCCGCCAAGAAGCGCGGCTTGGGCAGTGGCCTGGCAGCGATCCTGCCGGAGGCGACGGCCGAGGGCGCCGGCGAGCTGCGCGAGCTGCCGACCGAGCTGATCAAGCCCAATCCGAACCAGCCGCGCACCAGGATCGACGCCGACTCGCTGGCCGGGCTCGCCTCCTCGATCGAGGCCAACGGCGTCGTGCAGCCACTGCTCGTCCGCCCCCTTCCCGATGGCAGCTACGAGTTGATCGCCGGCGAGCGGCGTTGGCGAGCGGCGCAGGCGGCCGGCCTGAAGAAGGTGCCGGCGGTGGTCCGCGACCAGGAGCTGGCCGAGCGCCTACAGGTGGCGCTGATCGAGAACATGGTGCGCGAGGACCTCAACCCGGTCGACGAGGCGCGCGCCTGCGCCGCCCTGGTCGACGAGCTCGGTCTCTCGCGCGAGGAGCTCGCCCGCCGCGTCGGTCGCAGCCGGCCGGCCGTCTCCAACCTGATCCGCCTGCTCGACCTGCCCGACGAGGTGCTCGACCTGCTCGAGTCGCGTGAGCTCAGCGAGGGCCACGGCAAGGCGCTGCTCGCCGCCGAGGGCAACGACGTGCGCCGCCGCCTGGCGCGCGACGCGGCACGGGGCGGATGGTCGGTGCGCGAGACCGAGAACCGGGCTAAGCTGGCCAGCCAGCCAAAGGAAAGGGCGAAGCCAGCCGGGGGAGGTCTCTCCGCCGAGGAGGAGGCGGCGCTGCGCGACGCCGCCGACAAGCTCGAGTCAGCCCTCGGCCACGAGGTCAAGCTCAGGCCCAGGGGAGGGGAGCTCGCGGCCGAGATCCGCCTCGCCGACCTCGACGAGGCGCTCTCCCTGGCCCGCAAGCTCAAGCGACGCGGCTGAGCGTATTTTGTCCGTATTTACGGACATACGCCAATTTTGCACAGATGTCTGAAAAACCGGACAATTAGCATTTTCGGTAGGATGTCCGCATATGCGGACTCCCCCAACTCCCAACAGCGAGCAGCCATTTCGCCTCTACAGCGCAGCCTCAATCGGTCCTGCCATAAGGCAATATCGCAATGAGGCGGGCTTGACCCAGGGCCAACTCGCCGAGATGGCCGGCCTCAACCGCACCTATCTGTCGAATTTGGAGCAGGGCAAGGAAACGGAGCAGCTGCGCCGGGTTCTCCACGTCCTCAAGCTCCTCGGCGTCCGGGCAACCCTTCAAAAGGCAGACTGGTGATGGCCTCCCAGCTGACGATATGGCTCTATGGACGGCCGGTTGCCGTCGTTACGAGAGAGCGGAAGAACCGCCTTCGCCTTTCTTACACCGAGGACGCCCTGGATTCCTATCCGGGCGGCACGCCACTGCTATCGCTCGCTCTGCCGCTCACACCGGATCGGTATCCAAACGGAGTCACCAGCGCCTTCCTCGACGGCCTATTGCCGGAGGGAGAGTCCCGCGCGGTGATCGCCGACGACTTCGGCCTGCCTCCCAACGACGTCTTCGGGCTTCTCGCCGCTCTCGGTCGCGACTGCGCGGGGGCGCTCGTCGTTCTGCCGGAGGGAGATTCTCCACCTCCCACGTACACGACACGGGGGGCCGAGCCGCTTTCCGAAGCCGATCTATCGGCCCTCGTCGCCAATCTCCACAGCACGCCGCTCGGCGTCGACCGCAACGTGCGGCTCTCGCTCGCCGGCGTGCAGGAAAAGCTCCTGCTGGTGCGGCTGCCGGATGGCGGCTGGGCCCGGCCCGTCGGGGGGCTTCCATCGACCCACATCCTCAAGCCCGAGATCGAGGGATTCGAGAACACCGTTGAGAACGAGGCATTTTGCATGCGCATCGCCAAGCACCTCGGCCTGCCGGTTGCCGAGGTGGACACGATCGTCGCCGACGGGAGCTCGGTGCTGTCCGTCGAGCGGTTCGACCGTCGGGTAGATCCCGACGGGACGGTCCACCGGATCCACCAGGAGGATCTGTGTCAGGCGATGGGACTGCCGCCCAAGAGGAAGTACGAGCAGGACGGTGGCCCATCGCTGGCCCGGATCGCGCGCATCCTCCGGGATGTCGCCGACCCCGAGTCGCCGATCGCCCTGCTGCGAGCCGCCACGCTCAACGTGGCGCTCGGCAACTGCGATGCGCACGGGAAGAACTTTTCGCTGCTGCATACCGAGTCGGGCGGCCTTCGCCTGGCACCGCTCTACGACCTGATCTCAACGAGGCTGTATCCGCTCGACGACAAGCTCGCCATGTACGTCGACAGCGTGCAGAAGGCCGACCGCGTGACCGCCGCGCGCATCGTGAATGAGGCTGAGGGGTGGGGAGTATCGAGAAAGGTCGCCGAGGAAACAGTCTTTGACCTTCTCGACCGTTTGCCCGCCGCCGTATCGGCGGCAGCTGGCGAGATCGACCACCTTCCCCCTGAGCTGCCCGAGTTGGTGACTGAAAGGGTTGGACGGCTGCGGGGATCGCGTGATTGACCCCTCGCTATCCTTCGCATGGCTGCGGGCGATTAGCTCAGTTGGTTAGAGCGCGTCTCTGATAAGGACGAGGTCCCTGGTTCGAATCCAGGATCGCCCATCCGTGCAACAGATGCAGATCTATGGCGTGAGCTTCGACATGGTCGGCAAGCAGCCGATCGTCTTGCTGAAGACCGTTGACGGCAACAGGTTCCTGCCGATCTGGATCGGGCACCCGGAGGCGGCGGCGATCCTGATGAAGCTGCAGGGGGCCTCGACGCCGCGGCCGATGACCCACGACCTGCTCTCCGACCTGCTCGAGCAGCTCGACGCCAAATGCGAGCGGGTCTCGGTCACCGAGCTGCGCGACAACACCTTCTACGCCTCGATCACGGTCTCGATCAACGGCTCGGAGATGGAGATCGACTCGCGGCCCTCCGACGCCCTCGCCCTCGCGGTGCGAGTCTCGGCGCCGATCTTCGCCGACGAGGGCGTGATCGAGGAGTCGGCGATCGAGTTCGAGCACGACGTCGAGGACACCGAGGAAGTCGTCGACAAATTCAAAGAGTTCCTCGACGAGGTCAGCCCGGAGGACTTCGCCCAGGGCGAGGATTCCTAGGCGTTCGCGGTCGTAAGCGCCAGGTCGAGGATCCGCTCAACCAGTTGCTCGAAGGACATGCCGGCGGCCTCGGCGGCCTGGGGGAGGAGGCTGGTGTCGGTGAGGCCGGGGATCGCGTTGACCTCGAGCACCTGCGGGCCTTCGTCGCCGAGGATCAGGTCGACCCGCGAGAAGCCCGAGCAGCCGAGCGCCCCGTAGGCGGCGAGGGCGGCCTCGGTGACCGCCGCGGCCTGCTCCGCCGGCAGCTCCGCCGGGCAGGCGAACGAGGTGCGGCCGATCTCGTAGCGCGCCTCGAAGTCGTAGGCGTCGCCCTCCTGGGGGATCGCCTCGACCACCGGCAGGGCCTCGTCGCCGACCACGCTGACCGCCAGCTCGCGACCGTCGACGAAGCGCTCGAGCAGGACGCGGTCGTCGTAGGAGAAGGCCGAGACGAGGGCCTCGGGGACGTCGAACCAGTTCTCGGCGAACTTGATCCCCAGCGCCGAGCCGCCGCGGCTGGGCTTGACCACCAGCGGGAAGCCGAACCGCTGCTCGAGCGCGCCGAGCGCGTCGCCGGCGCCGAGCTCGCGAAAGGCGGTCTCGTTGAAGGCGAACCAGTCCGGCGTGGGCACGCCGGCCGCCCGCAGCTCATGCTTGGCGAGCACCTTGTCGATGCAGCGGGCGCAGGCGGCGACCCCCGGGCCGGTGAAGGGGATGCCGAGGATCTCGAGCAGCTCCTGCGCGGTGCCGTCCTCGCCGCCGGCGCCGTGCATCGCGACGAAGGCGACGTCGGGTCGGCCCTCGGTCAGCCTGCCGACCAGGCTCGCGTCGGCCTCGAGCGGCAGCACCTCATGTCCGAGCCGCTCGAGCGCGTCTTCGACCCGGGCGCCCGAGCGCAGCGAGACGCCCCGCTCCAGCGAGCGCCCGCCCTTGAGCACGGCGACCTTCAAGCGCCCTCCGCCTTGCGGAAGGGAACCACGTTCTCGGCGTCGGACGGCCGCGACTGCGACCGCGGGGCAACCTCCGGCGTCTCGCCTGTGAGCGCCCCGTACAGCTCCACCTGCTCGGCGATCGTCTTGCCGATCCGGCGGATGCCCTCGCGGATTTCCTCCTCGCCGCCGGCGGAGAAGTTGAGCCGCATCGAGTTGCGCCCGCGGCCGTCGACGTAGGCGGCCTGGCCGGGGACGAAGGCGACGTCCTCGCGCAGCGCCTTGGCGAGCAGGTCGCTGGTGTCGATGTAAGGGGGGAGGGTGGCCCAGACGAAGAGGCCGCCCTCGGGCTCGGTCCAGCTCGCCTGCGGGGGGAAGTAGCGCTCCAGCGCCGCGAGCATCGCGTCGCGCCGCTCGCGGTAGATCTCGGCGACGCTGTCCACGTACTCGCGCCAGCGTCCGCCGGCGAAGTGCTCGCGGACGAAGTACTGGGTGAGGGTCGATGTGCAGAGGTCCGAGGCCTGCTTGCCGAGCACCACCTTCTCCATCACGGGGGGTGGAGTCACCGCCCAGCCGAGGCGGATCCCGGGGGAGAGGATCTTCGAGAAGGTGCCGATGTAGATCACGAAGTCGCCGCCGTCGAGCTGGTAGAGCGGCGGCAGCGCCTCGCCGCCGAAGCGCAGCAGGCCGTAGGGGTTGTCCTCGACGACGAGCAGCTCGCGCGCGCGGGCGAGCTCGACCAGGCGCCGGCGCCGCTCGAGGCTCATCGTCACCCCGGCCGGGTTCTGGAAGGTTGGCACCGAGTAGATGAACTTCGGCCGGCGGCCTTCGATCTCGAGCCGCTCGAGCGTGTCCTCGAGTTCGTCGATCCGCATTCCCTCGGCGTCGCACTCGATCTGGATCGTGTCCGCCTGGTAGCTGCAGAAGACCGGGATCGCGCCGGGGTAGGTGGGCGCCTCGCAGATCACCGCGTCGCCGGGGTCGACCAGCGTCTTGCAGATCAGGTCGATCGCCTGCTGGCCACCGGTGGTGACGATCACGTCCTCGGGGTCGGGAAGCATTCCCTCGGCGCCCATCACCTGGACGATGCAGTCGACGGTCTCGCGGAAGCCCTCGGTCGGCCCGTACTGCAGCGCCTCGGCCGCCGACTCCTGCGCGATCCGGGTCATCTGCGCGGCGAAGGTCTGCGGCGGGAAGGTCGAGGTGTCCGGCAGGCCGCCGGCGAGCGAGATCACCTCGGGCCGCGCGGTGACCGCCATCAGGTCGCGCATCGCCGAGGAGCGCATCACCCTGGTGCGCTCGGCGAAGAGGCCCGCGTAGCGCTCCAGGTCGCTGCTGCTGGCGTGGGCGCGGCGCCGGTGGGGCGGCTCGGGCATCCGAATAGTGTGGCGGATCGGCAACGAGTGCCCGGGGCAGCTAGGTTTTCCGCGTGGGATCTTTCTCCGGAATCTGTCTCGTGCTCGGCATCGGCCTGGCGATCGGGATGCTGGCCGGCACGACCGGCACGCACGGCGCCGCGCGCGGCCGGATGACGATCCTCGCCGGGGCGATCGCCTTGGTGATCGGCGCGCTGCTGGCGGACGGCGTCAGCACCGTTGCCGGCGCTCTCTTCTGCCTGGTGGGCGCGGTCTTCGCCTGCATCGTGGTCAGCGACGTGGTCGCCGGCGCCGGGCGCCGCGAGGGCGGTGGCTCGGGAGCCCTCGCCTTCCTCGTCTCGCTGGCCGCCCTGGTCGTCCTCGCGATCGCGATCCTGATCTCACCGGCGTCGCTGCTCGTGGTCGCCGCCCTCGCCTGGCTGGCTGTCTCGCGCCGCCGCAAAGCTCAAAGAAAACACGCCGGCCTGCGCGTCCTGCGTTAGAAGGCCGTTCCGGCCGGGAACGGCCCACCCCGCCCGTTGACGATCATGGCTGGCGTGCCCTCCAAGAAGCTGCTCCTGACCTACGTCGACTCGCTGCGCACGGACATGCTCGAACGCGCGGTCGCCGAAGGGCGCGCGCCGAGCTTCGGGGCGCTGCTCGAGCGGGGCACGCTGATCGGGGACTGCGTCTCCAGCTTCCCCTCGGTGACGCCGGTCGCCTGCGCGGAGATGGTCACCGGGCTGGCCGCCGACGGGCACGGGATCAGCGGCATGAACTGGTACCACCGGCTCGAGCGGCGCTACGTCGAGTACGGGTCCTCGCTGGAGGCGAGCCGTGCCTTCGGCGTCTTCCGGGTGCTCTACGACCTCGTCTACAACATGAACCTGGCGCACCTCGACCCGGACGCCGAGACGCTCTTCGAGCGACTTGACGACGCCGGCCTGCGCACCGCCTGCACGCCCTTCCTGATCTACCGTGGGCGCCACCGCCATCAGGTCTCGCTCGAGGGGCTGATGCGGCGCGCGGTCGAGGCCACGCGGCTCAAGTTCCGCCACCACACCTGGGGCCCGGCGGAGCTTTTCTACGGCGACCTCTACGCGAGCCGCAAGGTCGAGTGCAAGCCGACCTCGATCCCGGGGACGCGCGACGGCTACTCGGCCTGCTGCGCGGCGGAGCTCGTCGCCCGCGGCGACGTCGACTTCCTGCTCCTCTCACTGCCCGACAACGACAACTACTCGCACCGCCACGGCCCCGAGGCGAGTGCCGAGTCGATCGCCAAGGCCGACCACTGCTTCGGGAAAGTGGTCGAGGCGGGGGGCGGGCTGGAGCGTTTCCTCGACGAGCACGCCGTGGTCCTGCTCGCCGACCACGCGCAGACCGGGGTCGACCGCGGCCTGCCGCTGGCCGAGCTGCTGGGCCGCGAGTGGTCGGTGCTGCGGCCCTCGGAGTCGCGGCCCGAGCAGGCGCAGCTCGCGGTCAGCCCCACCGGCCGCGCCGCGCACGTCTACCTGCTGCCGGGGGAGGGCGAACGCGCCGATCCAGAACGGGTGCGGGCGACCCTGGTCGCGACCGAAGGCGTCGACCTGGTCTGCCGCCTCGAGGACCGCGACGGGCGGCCGTGGATCCGCGGGGAGCCGGGGCCTCCGGCGCCGGGGGTGCGCGCCGCGGTCGAACGCGGCGAGTCGTGCCTGCGCTTCCAGCCAGGCGCCGCGCTCGCCGACCCGCGCGGCGGGCGCTGGGAGGTCGAAGGCGACCTCGCGGCGCTCGATGCGAGGCTGGAGGACGGCGTCCTGCGCAGCGAGACCTACCCGGACGCGCTGGACCGCGTCTGGTCGGCGCTCGGCGCGCCGCATGCCGGGGACTTCGTCCTCTCGCTGGAGCCGGGCTACGAGGCGGTCGACTGGGGCGGCGTCTCCCACGCCGGCGGCGGCAGCCACGGCGCCCTGCACGCCGGCGACTCGCTCGGGCCGCTGCTCTTCGTCGGCTGCGGCCCGGACGGCGCCGGCGAGCGCGAGCAGTGGGCGCTGCGCGACGTGGCCCCGGTCGTGCTCGAGCACTTCGGGCTCGAGTGATGCGACGCCTGGCGACGGCGCTGGCCCTCCTCGCCCTCGCGGCGCCGGTCGCCCCCGCTTCCGCCGCGCGGGTGAGCGGCGCCGAGGCGACGCGGATCGCCGCCCACGACCCGAAGGCGATCGGCGAGCGGGAAGAGCACACCGTGCTCACCCACAGCGCCAGCATGGTCGAAGGCAAGTGGCAGGTGGCCTGGTTCGCCGGCGACAAGGAGGTGGCGCTGGTCGTCGTCGACCCGGCGACGGGCGAGGTGCGGGAATCGTGGACCGGCGACCAGGTCGCCTGGAAAATGGCGCGCGGCTACCCGGGGGCGTTCGGCCACAAGCTCAACGCGCCGTATGTATTCCTGCCGCTCTGCGCGATCTTCCTGCTCGGCCTGATCGACTGGCGCCGCCTGCGCCGCGTCGCCAACCTGGATCTGCTCGTGCTGCTCGGCTTCGGCGTCTCCAACTTCTTCTTCAACCGCGCGGAAATCGGCGTCTCGGTGCCGCTGCAGTACGTGCCGCTCGCCTACCTCTTCGGCCGGGCGCTGTGGATCGGGCTGCGCGGCCGCTCGGCGCCGGTCCGTCCGGTCTGGCCGGCGGCCTGGCTGCTGGTCGCCGCGCTCTTCCTGATCGGCTTCCGGGTCGGCCTCAACGTCGCCGACTCGGGTGTGATCGACGTCGGCTACGCGGGCGAGGTGGGTGCGAGCCGCATCGCCCACGGCGAACCGGTCTACGCCAACTTCCCCGAAGACGTCTCCCAGGGCGACACCTACGGCCCGGTGAACTACTTCGCCTACGTCCCCTTCGAGCGGATCTGGCCCTGGTCGGGAACCTGGAACGACCTGCCGGCCGCCCACGCGGCTGCCGTTTTCTTCGACATAGCCACCTTCGCCCTGCTGATCCTCCTGGGCCGCCGCATCCGCCCCGGTCCCTCCGGCAACAAGCTGGCCGCGACCCTGGCCTTCGGCTGGGCCGCCTACCCCTACACGGCCTACGCCTTGCTCTCGAACTCCAACGACACGCTTGTGGCAATGCTGCTCACAGCAACCCTGGTCGTTCTCGCCCGACCCGCCGCGAGGGGCGCGATGTCGGCCCTGGCGACCTTCGCCAAGTTCGCCCCGGTGGTGTTGGTTCCGATGCTCGCGACGTATCGCGGTCGGCCCGCGGGTCCTGTCGCCGCAGGTCAACGGGGTTGGCTGACGAGCATCGGGACCAGGGTGGGGGCGTCAGCTTCATTCCTCCTCGCGTTCGTGGGGACATCGGTCCTGGTAATGCTCTGGCCCGCGCTGGACCCTGGCCTGCATACCGTCTGGGACCGCACGATCGCCTACCAGGCCGGTCGCGAATCTCCGTTCAGCATCTGGGGCCAGGTGAACGGCCTCGAACCCCTCCGAATCGCCCTGATGGCAGCAGTCGCCCTGCTTGCGGTCGTCCTTGCCATCCGCCCCAAGGAGAAGAAGCTCTTCCAACTGGCAGCCCTGAGCGCCGCCCTCCTGATCGGCGTGCAGCTGACGATGCACCACTGGTTCTACCTCTACATCGTCTGGTTCTACCCACTGCTCCTGGTCGCTATCTGTGCTTCTGAAGTTGAACGGCGGTCGGGGACT
>Ga0210100_1000056_pt1 | contig 23213 bp, 18 predicted proteins | sample MayberryNW_TuleB_FD_185525 | JGI IMG/M metagenome (GOLD analysis project Ga0210100, IMG submission 185525) | Wetland microbial communities from San Francisco Bay, California, USA, that impact long-term carbon sequestration - MayberryNW_TuleB_D1... | ecosystem: Environmental > Aquatic > Marine >... | reverse complement strand
CCGTCTTAGAATCGGCCAGTGAGCTCGCCAGAACGTATCTACCGCGGCTCGGTCCGCCTCCTCTCTCTCGTCTTCGTCGCAGTCGGCCTCGTCGTGCTGGTCAGCACCCTCGTCCACGGCGGTGGCCCGCTCTCGGTCGGCACGCTGCTCGGTCTCGCCTTCCTGGCCGTCGGCCTCGGCCGGCTCTGGATAGCGTCACGGACGTGAGCGACGCGCCCGTCCAAGCGCCGCCCGGGGATAGCGGGCAGCCGCCCAAGCCGCGGCTCGAGCCCCTGCTGCAGCGCGGCCTCGGCGTTCCCGGCCTCTTCGTCGCCGTCTACTCGGCGGTCGGCTTCAGCATCTACTTCGCGCTCGGCGTGGTCGCCGACCGCGGCCTCGGCCTGACGCCGCTGATCTTCCTCGCCGCCGGCGTGCTCTTCGTGCTGACCACGCTCAGCTACGTCGAGGGCGGCGCGATGCTGCGCGAACGCGGCGGCTCCTCGAGCTTCGCCCGCAACGCCTTCAACGAGCTCATCGCCTTCATCGCCGGCTGGGCGATCCTGATCGACTACCTGATCGTCGCCGCCCTGGCCGCGCTCTCGGTCCCGCACTACCTGGAACCGATCACCCCCGACCTCTCGGCGCCCGACAGCCAGATCGCGGTCGCCGCCGTGGTGATCGCCGCCGCCTGCGTGCTCAACGTCTTCAACGTCACCGGGCGGGGGAGGGAGCGGCCGCTGGCGTTCCTCGCCCTCGCCGACATCGCCCTGCAGCTGGCGGTGATCGTCGTCGGGGCGCTCGCCGTCCTGCACCCCGAGCGGCTCACCGACCAGGTCCACCTCTTCAGTAGCCCGACCCTGCGCGACGTCGTCTACGCCTCGGTGGTCGCGATGCTCGCCTACGCCGGGATCGAGGCCGCCTCCGACCTCGCGCCCGACATCGAGGTGCGGCCCCGGGACCTGAAGCGGATCGTCACCGCCGGCGCGCTGATGGTGCCGCTGGTCTACGCCGGCATGGCGGCGATCGCCCTGATGGCGGTGCCGGTCGTCGCCGGCCCCAACGGCCCCGAAACCGCGCTCGGCGGCGAATTCGTCAAGGCGCCGGTGCTCGGCGTGGTCTCCGCGTATCACCCGATCTGGGTGTCGCACCTGATGCGTTGGGTCGTCGCCGTGATCGCCACGCCGGTCCTCTTCTGGGCGGTGACCACGGCGCTGCTCGGCGTCTCCCGCCACATCTACACGCTGGCGATCAACCGCCAGATTCCCAGCTGGCTGGGCAAGCTGAACAGCCGCCACGCGACCCCGCACGTGGCGATCGCGATCTCCGGCGTGATCGCGGTCGGCCTCGTCGTCCCGACCGACGTCAAGCTGCTGGCCAGCTTCTACGCCTTCGGCGCCACCCTGGCGATCACGATCGCCCAGTTCTCGATCCTCCGCCTGCGCGTCACCCAGCCCGACCGCCCGCGTCCCTACCGCGTGCCCTTCGACGTCCCCTGGGGCGGCGCCCGCCTGCCGCTGCCCGCGCTGCTCGGCGCGCTGATCGGCGCCCTCGCCTTCCTCAGCGTGCTCGCCTTCCACCCGGTCGGCCGCCTGGTCGGGCTCGGCTGGATGACCTTCGGCCTGCTCTTCTACGTCGTCTACCGCAAGGTGATCGAGGGCACCAGCCTCACCAAGCGCGTCTCGGTCACCGAGAAGGCGCTGACCAAGCAGGTGCCCGAGGTCGCCTACCGCAACATCCTCGTGCCGGTCTTCGGCACCAAGCTCGACGACGACATCGTCGCCACCGCCGGCCGCCTCGCCGCCGCCGAGCAGCGCGACGGCGAGTTCGGCGAGGAGACCCGGCTCGACCTGGTCTACGTGATCGAGGTGCCGCTCACCCTGCCGCTCGGCGCCCAGCTGCCGCCCGAGGTCGAAGCCGAGGCCTGGCGCACCCTGCAGCGGGCCAGCGACGTCGGCGCCGAGTACGCCGACGTGCACGTCTCGCCGGAGATCGTCCGCGCCCGCGGCATCGGCGCCGGCATCGTCGAAACCGCCCGCAAGCGCAACTCCGAGGCGATCGTCATCGGCGGCGAGCCGCCCACGAAGATCAAGGGCGGCGCCACCCTGGGCGGCATCGGCGCCGCCAAGCCCGCCGAGATCGGCGCCGCCACCGAGTACGTCCTCAAGAAGGCCCCCTGCCGCGTCCTGCTGACGGCCCCTCCGGAGACCGTCGGCATCTAGTATCCGTCGCGTGTTCATCTTGATTGTCGGATGCGGTCGAGTGGGCTCCTCGGTCGCCCGCGCGATGCTGCGCGAGGGGCACGAGGTGTCCTGCCTCGACGAGGACCCCGAGTCCCACGCGCGCCTCGAGGTCGGGCTGGAGAAGGGCTGGGAGGACCTCGGCGGGCAGTTCACGGTCGGCGCCGGGCTGGAGACCGCCGCGCTGGAGGCCGCCGGGATCGGCCGGGCCGACGCCTTCATCGCCTCCACCGACGGCGACAACACGAACATCGTCATCGCCCAGATCGCGCAGAAGCGCTACCAGGTGCCGACCGTGATCGCCCGCATCCTCGACCCGCTGCGCGCCGAGTGGTACTCGCGGCAGGGCCTGCAGACCGTCTGCCCGACGCGGGTCGCGATCGACATGCTGGAAGGCGCCGTGCGCGAAGGCGCGCCCCGCGAGGCGGCCTGATGTACATCATCGTCGTCGGCGCCGGCAAGGTCGGCTGGAACCTCGGCCGCGAGCTGCTCGAAAAGGGCCACGAGGTGACCGTGATCGAGAGCGACCGCCGCCGCTACCTGACCGTCGAGCAGGAGCTCGAGCACAACGTCTCCTACGGCGACGCCTCCGAGCTCTGGGTGCTGGAGCGGGCCGGGATCCAGCGCGCCGACATGGTGATCGCGGTGACCGGCGACGACGAGGACAACATGCTGATCTGCCAGGTGGCGCGCGAGAAGTACGAGGTCGAGCGGATCATCGCCCGGGTCAACAACCCGCGCAACAAGCCGCATTTCGAGCTGCTCGGGATCAAGCCCTACGTCTCCGCCACCGACCTGATCCTGCGCCTGCTCGAGCACGAGGTGCCCGAGTACGGCCTCGTCCACCTGCTCGACCTGCAGGAGGAGCAGCTGGAGATCATTGAGATGTTGCTCGGCAAGGACTGCGGGGTAACGGGACGGCGTGTCGGCGATCTCGAAATGCCCGAAGGCAGCCTCTTGATCTCGATCCTGCGCGAGGGCAAAGGCTTCGTCCCCGGGCCCGACACGGTGCTCGAGGTCGGCGACGAGGTGCTGGCGGTGCTCGACCCGGGCCACGAGGAGCAGCTCAAGGTGCTCTTCGGCCCGGCGAGCGAGAGCGCCAGGGGCAACGGCGCCGGCGGGGGCGGGTAGTCGCATGGGGTCTGGGAGGGAAGTCGAGTTCCTGCTCGTCGGCGGGGGCATGGCGTCCGCCCACTGCGCCGCCGAGCTGCGCCGCCGCGGCGCCGAAGGTCCGCTGATGCTGGTCGGCCGCGAGCCCGAGCCGCCCTACGAACGCCCGCCCGTCTCCAAGGAGTACCTGCGCGGCGAGGCGGGCCGCGAGGAGGCCTACGTCCAGGAGCCGTCCTGGTACGAGGAGAAAGGCGTCGAGCTGCGCACCGGGGCGAACGTGATGTCGCTCGACCCGGGCGCGCGGCGGGCGAAGCTCCAGGGCGGGGAGGAGGTGGTCTTCGACAAGGCGCTGATCGCCACCGGGGCGATGGTCAACATCCTGCGCGTCGAGGGCGCCGAGAACGAGGGCATCCACTACCTGCGCGCCTTCGGCAACGCCGACGCGATCCGCGCCGACGCCGCCGAGGCCCGCCACGTGGTGCTCGTCGGCGGCAGCTACATCGCCGCCGAGGTGGCGGCCTCGCTGACCGCGCGCGGCACCCGCTGCACGATGGTGATGATCGAGGACGTGGCCCTCTCGGGCGGCTTCGGCGAGGCGGCCGGGCGCTGGTTCCAGGAGCGGCTGGAGGAGCGCGGCGTTGCCGTCGTCGGCGGCGAGCAGATCGAGGCCTTCGAGGGCGACGGCCGGGTGCGGGCGGTGCTGACGCGCGGCGGCCGGGCGATCGAGTGCGACACGGTCGTCGTCGGCGCCGGCGTGCGTCCCGACACGATGCTCGCCGAGCGCGCCGGCCTCGAGGTCGAGGACGGGGTCGTCTGCGACGCGAAGCTGCGGACCAGCGCCGAGGGCATCTACGCGGCCGGCGACTGCTGCTCGTATGAGAGCGTCGTCCACGGCCGCCGCCTGCGGGTCGAGCACTGGGACGTGGCGATGCAGCAGGGCATGCACGCCGCGGGCAACATGCTCGGCGACGAGCGCGACTACGAAGTCGTCCCCTACTTCTTCAGCGACCTCGCCGACTGGGCCAGCCTCGAGTACGTCGGCCCCGCCGCCGAGTGGGACGAGGAGATCTGGCGCGGCGACCGCGACTCCGGCGAATTCTCCGTCTGGTACCTGAAGGACGACCGCGTGGCCGGCGCCCTCAGCGTCGAACGCCCCGAAGACCTGGCCGAGGCCCGCCGCCTCCTAGCCGCCCGCACCGACCTCTCCGAGCTCAAAGACCGCCTGCCCGACCCCGAGTTTGAGCTGGCATCGATATCCTGAGCCCCGGTGCCTATCGGTGCCCGGTCGTCCAGCGGCAGGACGCTCGGCTCTGGACCGAGAAACGGTGGTTCGAATCCATCCCGGGCAGTTCACGCAATTGGGGCAGGCGGCGCATGCGGCGGCCGGGGTGTTGAGCCGTCCAATGCCTTTGCTAGCTTCGGGCGCCTTGTGAGGTCTCGTCGCGCCATGTTCCTCGCCGTGCCGCTGGCTGCGCTGGTCATCGCCGGCTGCGGCGGGGGAGGGGGCGAAGAATCGACCGAATCGACGGCCGCCGCGACGACGACGGCGCTGACCAAGGCGGAGTTGCTCGAACAGGGCGACTCGATCTGCGCCGAGGTGAACGCCGCCGCCGGCTCGGACGAAACGAGCGAAGGCGAAAGCGGCAGCCCGGCCGCGACCCTCGCCGGCCTCTACAGCGGCATGGTCAACAGCCTCAACAACCTCGGCACGCCGCAGGAAAGCGCCGGCTACGCCGAATTCTCCAGCGCCGCCGAAGAGCTGGCCAAAGCCGAGGACGAAGTCAAGCTGGCGGCTGAACGCGAAGACAGCGCCGCGCTCGAAGCGGCCGAGTCGAGCGCCTCGACGGCGCTCTCCGAATTCCAGGAAGCGGCGAGCGAATACGGCTTCGAAGACTGCGCCGAAGGCCCCAAGGCGCCGACCACTAGCGGCCCGACGGGCTCCGAAGCCGCCGAACCCGAAGCGGAAGGCGGCGTCGAAGCCGAAGCGGTCGAACCGGAAGCCGCCGAACCCGCGCCGGAAGAAGCTCCGGCCCCCGAAGAAGCCCCCGAAGGCGGTGGCGCCGGCGTCGAAGGCGGCGGCACGGGCGGCGGCGCCGGCGGTGGCGGCGAATCGGGCGGCTCCTCCGGCGGCATCGGCCCCGGCTAGGCCGCCGAGGAGTCCTGCCAGGCGCCGTAGAGGCGCGAGTAGGGGCCGCCGGCCTCGATCAGTTCCTCATGGGTGCCCGACTCCGCGATGCGGCCGCCTTCGAGGACGACGATCTTGCCGGCGCGGCGGATCGTTGAGAGGCGGTGGGCGATGACGATCGCCGAGCGGCCGGCGAGCAGCCGCTCGAGGCCCTTCTCGATGATCTTCTCGGTGCGCACGTCGACGTTCGAGGTCGCCTCGTCGAGGATCAGGATGCGCGGCTCGGCGAGCAGCGCCCGGGCGAAGGCGACCAGCTGGCGCTGGCCGGCTGAGAGCTGTACGCCGCGCTCGCCGACCTGGGTCTCGATCCCCTCCGGCAGCCCGGCAATGAATTCCGTGGCGCCGACCGCCGCCGCTGCGGTCTCGATCTCCGCCAGCGTCGCCTCCGGCCGCCCGAAGGCGATGTTCTCGCGCACCGTGCCTGAGAAGAGGAACCCCTCCTGCGGCACGATCCCCAGCTGGCGGCGCAGCGCCTGCTGGCGCACCCCGCGCAGGTCGTGCCCGTCGACCAGCACGGTCCCCCGCTGCGGGTCATAGAAGCGCGCCACCAGCTTGGCGAAGGTCGACTTCCCCGCCCCGGTCGCCCCGACCAGGGCCAGCGTCTGCCCCGGCGGCACGTGCAGGTCGACGTCTCGCAGCGCCCAGTCCGCGTCCCCGGCGTCGTGCGGTCGTATTTCTCTCTCCATAGGGTGGGTGTCTACGACCGCATCGGCCTCGTCGGTGCTGCCAGCCCGTTGCGGTCGTATTTCTCTCTCCATAGGACTGGTATCTACGACCGCATCGCGCTCGGCGTAGGAGAACCAGACGCTCTGCATTTCGATCTCGCCGCGGATCTCGCCCGGGTCGATCGCGTCGGGCGCGTCCACCATGTCGGGCGGCGTCTCGAGCAGCTCGAAGATCTTGTCGAGCGCCGCCATCCCCTGCTGGTAGGTCGTGTACAGCTGCGAGAGCTGTTGGATCGGTTCGAAGAAGATCTGGAGGTAGCCGACGAAGGCGACGATCACGCCGATCTGCAGCGCCCCGTCAACCGCCTGCGTGCCGCCGTAGAGCAGGATCGCCGCGGTCCCCACAGCCGACATCAGTTCGACCGCCGGGAAGTAGGAGGCGTTCAGGTAGACGGTCTTCAGGTTGGCCACGCGGTTGGCCTCGTTGCGCGCCGTCATCTCCGCCGCGTGGCGCGGCTCCTGGCCGAAGCTGCGCACCACCCGCACACCGCTCAGCGTCTCCTGCAGGTAGGCGGTGACCGCCGCGATCCGCTCGCGCGTTTCCCGGTAGGCACCGTGCGAGACGATCCGGAAGATGACGCTGGCGATCGCCAGCAGCGGGAAGGTGATGAAGGTGACCAGCGCCAGCTTCCAGTCCAGCGCCAGCAGGATCACGACCACGCCGACGAGCGTCAGCGTGCTCGAGAACATCGTCACCACGCCGGTGCTGAGCAGCTGGTTGAGCGCCTCGACGTCGTTGGTCATGCGGCTGATCAGCACCCCCGGGCTGCGCCGCGTGAAGAACCCGATCGACATCCCCTGCAGGTGGACGTAGACCCGTTCGCGCAGGTCCTGCAGCGCCCGCGTCCCGACCCAGCCGACCAGGTAGGTCTGCAGGTAGGAGGCGCCCGCGTAGAGCGCCGCGACGACGACGAAGGCGACCACGATCAGGTCGAGCGCCGAGACGTCCCCGGTGACGATCCCCGAGTCGATCGCCTTGCCCGCCAGATACGGCGGCGCCAACCCCGCCCCGGTCGAAGCCAGCATCGCCAAAAACATCAGCGCCACCCGCCCCCGATACGGGCGCAGCAACCCCGCCACAAACCGAATCCGCCTCATCGCAGCCCCTTCCGGTGCGCCTTATCCACGCATACCGGAGCAAAGGCGCAGCGGAACGTCATAGGCGGGCGACCTCCTCGCGCTGCTCGAGGTCGCGCTGGAGGAAGACGGAGTCGGCGAGGCCGTGCTCGGCTATCTCGCGGTAGAAGCCGCAGCCCTCGAGCAGCTCCTCGTGGGTGCCCTGGTCGACGATCCGGCCGCCGTCCATCGCCACCACCCGGTCGGCTAGCGAGACGGTCGAGAGCCGGTGGGCGATGACGAACGTCGTGCGCCCCGCCATCGCCTCGCGCAGCCCCGCCTTGATCGCCGCCTCGGTGGTCGCGTCGACCGAGGAGGTGGCGTCGTCGAGGATCAGGATGCGCGGGTCGGCGAGCAGCGCCCGGGCGATCGCGATCCGCTGCCGCTGTCCCCCGGAAAGGGTGAGACCGCGCTCGCCGACGACCGCGTCGTAGCCGCCGGGCAGGTCGCGGATGAAGCCCTCGGCCTGCGCCCGCCGCGCCGCCGTCTCGATCTCCGTGCGGCTCGCCCCGGGCCGCGCGTAGGCGATGTTCTCGGCGATCGTCGCGCTGAAGAGGAAGCTGTCGTCGGCGACGAAGGCGACCTGCGAGCGCAGCGAGGCGACGTCGATCCCGCGCACGTCGGCGTCGTCGACCAGCACCGCCCCCTCGCTCGGGTCGTAGAGCCGCGCGATCAGCGCCACCAGGCTCGTCTTCCCCGAGCCCGAGGGCCCGACCAGCGCCACCGTGCTGCCGGCCGGCACGTCGAGGTCGATGTCCTCCAGCGCCGCATCCGACTTTGACCCACCCAGAGGTGGGTCAATCTCCGACACGCGCCCCGCGCCCGCCGCCTCGTAGCGCAGCGTCACCCCGCGCAGCTCGACGCGCCCGCCGCCGGCGGGCAGACCCGGCGCGCCCGGCGGGCTCTCGATCCGCGGCTCGCGGTCGAGCACTTCGAAGAGCCGGTTGCCGGAGGCGATCGCCCGCTGCGCCATGCCCATCGTCATGCCCAGCACCCGCATCGGCGAGGCCAGCATCACGACGTAGGTGTAGAAGGCGGTGAAGCTGCCGAGGCTGAGCGAGCCGTCGATCACCTGCCGTCCGCCGACGACCAGCACCAGCGCCACGCCGATCTGCGGCAGCAGCCCGATCAGCGGCGAGAAGGTCGCCTGCAGGCGGGTCGAGTAGACGCTCTGGGCGAAGACCCGGTCGACCGCCCGGCGGAAGCGGCTCAGCTGGTGCTCCTCGCGCGCGAAGGCCTTCACGATCCGCACCCCGGAGATGCTCTCCTCGGCCTCCGCGGTCAGCTCGGCGATCCGCTGCTGGACCTCCTGCACGGCGGGCCGCGAGACCCGGTTGTAGCGGGAGGCGGTGTAGACGACGAACGGCGCCGGGACCAGCGCGATCAGCGCCAGCAGCGGGTTGATCGCCACCATCACGATGCAGGCGAGCGTGATCGTCAGCAGGTTCTGGGTGATGAAGATCAGCCCGTAGCCGAGGAAGAAGCGGATCGCCTGCAGGTCGACCGTCGCCCGCGACATCAGCTGCCCGGTCTGCTGGGAGTCGAAGAAGCCGAGCTCGAGCCGCTGCAGGTGCCCGTAGAAGCGCTCGCGCAGGTCGAATTCGACCGCCAGCGAGACCTTGCCGGCGACCAGCCGCCGCACCACCGTCAGCCCCAGCCGCAGCACCCCCGCGCCGACGATCGCCAGCGCCAGCGGCAGCAGGTCGGGCTTGTTGCCGCTCTCGATCGCGTTGATCGCCCGGCCGATCAGCCAGGGGATCAGCACGGTCATCCCCATCGCCAGCCAGGCGAAGACCAGCGACCCCCAGAGCTGGGGGCGATAAGGCCGCAAAAAGCCCAGCAGACGCCGGTAGGTCCGCATCGCCAAGCACTATACAAAGTGAAGTATTGGCCCAGATCGGGCCCTGCTCAGCCGAACGCCGCCGCCTTGGCGCTCGGCACTTTGCCGGGGCCGCACGGTTTGGGACCGTGACCGGGGCGGGGGAGGATCTGGAAGTTGGTCACCGCGTGGAACGGCGTGGTCGAGCCGTCGTTCTGGGCGAGCGTGATGACCAGGCGGTAGAAGCCGGGGAGGAGGTCGTGGTAGTAGATCTCCGGCCGGGTGGCGGGGGAGTAGCCGCCGGCGGTGCCGATCCGTTCGGCCAGCAGCCCGTTCGGCCCCGAGTATTCGGCGAAGTCGAAGGAGGCGCCGACCAGCCGTTCGTGTCCCAGCGGGCTGTCGAGCGCCCGCTGGAGCTTGACCGGGTCGACGCAGTCGGGGACCCGGTTGAGCGAGAAGCGGATGTGGCCCTGGCCGAGCTGCGGTTCGCGGCCGAACTGCCGCGGCGCCAGCTGGAAGTCGTGCACGTCGACCTTGACGACCACCGCGCGGCTCGACTGGCGAGCGCCGTTGCGCGGCGAGATCACCGTCACCCGCGGTTCGCCGGGAACCGCCGGGGCCGCCGCCCGCGCGGCCGATTCCTGCTTGCCGCCGCCCAGCGCGAGCACGGCCGCGACGGCGCCGGCCGCCGCCACGCAGACGATGAGAGTGGCCGTTCTCGCGCGCATCGGACCGGGGAACCTTAGGCGAGCCACCTAACGTTCACGTCTTGGCCCGTCGCCTCCGAACCTCCTGCGCCCTCGCCTTCGCCCTGCTCGCCGCGCTCGTCCCGGCCGCCCCGGCCGCCGGGGCGGCGAGCCTCGCCGCCCGCGTCCACGTCTTCGCCGGGACCCGGCCCGGCCCCGGCACCTTCGGCGGCGGCCACAACTTCCCCGGCGCGGCGCTGCCCTTCGGCATGGTCCAGTGGAGCCCCGACACGACGCCCGCCGACCGCAACGGCCGCGGCGGCTACGACTACCGCGACTCGCACCTCAAGGGCTTCAGCCTCACCCACCTCTCCGGCGCCGGCTGCTCGCTCTACGGCGACTTCCCCTTCCTGCCGACGACAGAGCCGCTCGAATCCTCGCCCGCCGCGCCGGAAGGCGAAGGGCTCGCCGGCCAGTTCCAGCCCGGCTTCTCCCACGCCCATGAGAGCGGCCGGCCCGGCTACTACTCGGTGCGCCTCAACCCGGACGGCGGCGGCAACATCGGCGTCGAGCTCTCGGCGACGACCCGCACCGGCATCGCCCGCTTCACCTTCCCCCGCAACCCGCACGCGAGCGTCCTCATCGACGCCGGCGGCAGCGCCCAGCCCGACGACTTCGCCTCGGTCCAGATCGACCCGGCCCACGCGGAGATCGACGGCACCGCCTCGAGCGGCCTCTTCTGCGGCCAGCGCCCCCGGTACCGGGTCTACGTCGCCGCCGTCTTCGACCGGCCCTTCGCCGCCTACGGCGCCTGGGAAGGCGGCACGCTGCACCCCGAAGCGACCTCGGCCGCGGCCAGCGCCGCGCCGCCCGCCAACCCGCGCCCGGGCGCCGCCGCCGGCGCCTACGCGACCTTCGACACCCGCCGCAACCCGACCGTGCTGGCCCGCGTCGGCGTCTCCTTCGTCAGCGTCGAGGACGCCCGCGCCAACCTCGCCGCCGAAGACCCGGGCCTCTCCTTTGGCGCCGTCGCCGAGCGCGCCGAAGCCGCCTGGAACCGCTCGCTGGGCCGGATCCGCGTCGGCGGCGGCACGCCCCGTCAGGTCGACACCTTCTACACGGCGCTCTACCGCGCCTTCCTCGCGCCGCGCACCTTCAGCGACGTCGGCGGCGCTTACATCGGCATGGACGGCCTCCTGCACCGCGCCCGCAGGCGCATCCAGTACGCCGACTTCTCCGCCTGGGACACCTACCGCACCGAGATCCAGCTGCTCTCGATCCTCGCCCCGCGACGCGCCTCCCAGATGGTCCGCTCGCTGCTAGCCGACGCCGCGCAGAGCGGCTGCCTGCCGCGCTGGCCCTACGCCAACGGCCAGAGCATGACGATGGTCGGCGACTCGGCCGACCCGCTGATAGCTTCGGCCGCCGCCTTCGGCGCCACCGGCTTCGACCGCGCCGCCGCCCTCGAAGCGATGCTGCGCGGCGCCGAAGGCGAATGCCGCAGCGCCAACGGCGAATACCTCGAGCGCCAGGGCATCGCTCCCTACCTGGCGCTCGGCTACGTCCCCTTCGACCTCGACGCCAACGTGCGCAACGCCAACTCGATCTACGGCAGCCCCGACGACGTCTGGGGCTCGGCGGCGACCACGCTCGAGTACGCGATCGACGACTTCGCGATCGCCCAGCTCGCCGGCCGCCAGCTCGGCGACCGGGCCACCTACAGCCGCTTTATGCAGCGTTCAGGTAACTGGCGCAAGCTCTTCGACCGCGCGAGCGGCTATATCGAGCCGCGCTACGAAAATGGCTCCTTTCCAGCGGAATACGACGACCTGCGCGGTGGCGGCTTCGTCGAGGGCGACGCCGCCCAGTACACCTGGATGGCGCCCCAGGACCCGGCCGGCCTCTTCCGGGCGATGGGCGGGTCGGTGAGCGCGAGCGCCCGCCTGCGCCGCTTCCTGCGGCGCCTCAACGGCGGCGCCGGCGCAACCCACACCGACCACGCGCTGCTCGGCGACGAGCCCACCCTGCACACCCCCTGGCTCTTCGACTGGGCCGGGCGTCCCTACCTGACCCAGGAGGCCGTCGCCCGCGCCCGGCGCCTCTACAGCCCGGCGCCCGGCGGCTGGCCCGGCAACGACGACCTCGGCACGCTCTCCTCCTGGTACGTCTTCGCCGCCCTCGGGCTCTACCCGGAGGCGCCCGGCAGCGGCCTGCTGGCGATCTCCAGCCCGCTCTTCCGCGACGCCAGCGTCGCCCTGCCGCACCGCCGCCGCCTGACCGTCTCCGCCGCCGGCCACGGCCCCTACATAGGCGGCCTGAAGCTGAACGGCCACGGGTACGGCCGCCCCTGGACCACCTGGTGCGCGCTCGCCCACGGCGCCCGCCTCGCCTTCAGCCTCGCCCGCCGCCCCGACCGCCGCTGGGGCGCCGCCCCCGCCGCGGCGCCGCCCTCCTTCGGCCCCCGCCGGCCGATGCCCGCCAACGCCTGCGCGCCTTGACCGTCAGTCTCGCCCCGACCCGCTCCCGCGCGCTCTGGATGCTCGCCGGGATCACCGCGATCGGCGTCATCGCCCGCTTCGCCAGCCTCGGCCTGCAGAGCTATCACCACGACGAGGTGATCACCGCCGCCCGCGTGATCCCCGGCAGCTTCACCGACATGCTCGGCGCGGTGAAGCGCAGCGAGTCCAACCCGCCGCTCTACTACGTGCTCGCCTGGGGCTGGGCGAAGCCGTTCGGCACGAGCGAGGTCGGCCTGCGCTCGCTCTCGGCGCTGTTCGGCGCGGCGACCGTGCCGCTCGGCTACTGGATCGGCGCCGAGCTCTCCTCGCGCCGCGCCGGCCTGATCGCCGCCGGCCTGCTCGCCGTCAACCCGATGCTGATCTGGTACTCGCAGGAGGCCCGCTCCTACGCGGTCCTCGTCTTCTTCTGCGCCGCCTCGCTGCTCTTCCTCGCCCGCTCGCTGCGCACCCGCTCGGGCAGCGATCTGGCGCTCTGGTCGCTGAGCTCGGCGCTCGCCATCTCCAGCCACTACTTCGCCGTCTTCGCCGTCGCGATCGAGGCCGTCTGGCTCGCCGTCGCGCTGCGCGACCGCTGGCGCGCGCTGCTGCCGGCGCTGGCCGGCGTCGCCCTCGTCGGCCTCGCCCTGATCCCGCTGATCGAGGCGCAGGTCAACCCCAACCACATCGGCTGGATCGAAGTCACGCCGCTCGGCGGGCGCTTCCTGCAGACCGGCGTCAGCTTCCTGATCGGCGAGACGGGACACGTGATCGCCGAGCCGCCCCGCACCCGCTACGCGCTGCTGCCGGCGATCCTGCTCGGCGCCGCCGCCCTGCTCGTCGCCCTGCGCGGCACCGCCCGCGAGCGCCGCGGCGCGGCGCTCGGCGCCGCGGTCGGCCTCGGCGTCGGCGCCCTCGCCCTGGCGGCCGCGCTGGTCGGCAAGGACTACGTGGTCGAGCGCAACCTGCTGCCCGCCCTGGTCCCGCTCGCCGGCGTCGCCGCGATCGGCTTCGGCGCCGAGCGCGCCCGCCGCCTCGGCTTGCTGCTGGCGATCGTGCTCTGCTCCTACTGGGTCGCCTTCGACTTCCACGTCACCCATACGCCCAACCTGCAGCGCCCCGACTACCGGGCGATCGTCGGCCGGCTCGGCCCGCCGCGCTTCCGCCGCGCGATCGTCAGCTGGAAGCTGGCCGCCGATCCGCTGCGCTACTACCTCGACGACCACGCCCTGCGCATGTACAGCGGCGCCCGTCCGCTGCGCGAGATCGACGTGGTCGGCAAGTCCAGCGTCGAGCGGCCCAGGGGCGTTCCCCCGGCTTTCCACCCCGTCGGCCGGGTAAGGTTCGACCGGCTGACGCTGACGCGCTACCTCGCCTGGCGCGCGCAGGACGTCCACTTCTACATGCTCAAACGCATCCACACGGGCTTCGGCAGCAACGCGGTCGTCATCGACGGCGGCCTGGGGGCGCGCCGGTGAGCGCGGCCGAGTTCGCCTACCGCGTCGGCGCCGCCGCCCGCCGCCCGGCGAGCTGGCTGCAGCTGTTCAAGTTCGGCCTGGTCGGCGGCTCCGGCTACCTGATCAACCTCGCCGTCTTCGCCCTGCTCAGCGGCAATTTCGGCGTCCACCACACGGTCGCCGCGATCGGCGCCTTCTGCGTCGCCCTGAGCAGCAACTTCTTCTGGAACCGGCACTGGACGTTCGCCGCCGGGCACGGCCACGCCGGCTTCCAGGCGGCCCGCTTCTTCGCGGTCAGCGTCGCGGCGCTGGCGATCAACCTGGTCGTGCTCGAGGCGCTGGTCTCCGGCGCCGGCCTCGGCGACCTCAGCTCGCAGGCGATCGCCGTCGCCGTGGCGATGCCGTTCAACTTCCTCGGCAACAAGCTCTGGACCTTCGCCTAGCGCGTCTTCCCATCGGTACGCCGCCGGTACACGGCGCGCTAAGATTCCCTGAGCAATGGGGGAGACAGCGACGACAGCGGTTGAGCCGGACTGGTACCGGAACGCGTTCCCGGTCGACGCGACCGTGTTCCGCCCCTGGGCGGACGACACCGAGGCGGAAATCGACCGGGCGCTGGCGATCCTGCGCCCGCCCGCGGGCGCTCGCATCCTCGACATGGCCTGCGGCACCGGCCGCCACTCGCTGGAGCTCGCCCGGCGCGGCTACGAGGTGGTCGGCGTCGACATCTCGATGGAGCTGCTCGAAATCGCCGACGGGGAAGCCGATCTGAAGAAGATCGAGGGGGCGTCCTTCATGTCCGCCGACCTGCGCGAGCTGACCTACGACGAGGAGTTCGACGTCGTGCTCAACCTCAACGACGGCGCGATCGGCTACTTCGAGACCGACGAGGAGAACCGTCGCACCTTCGAGGTGATCGCCGCCGCCCTGCGGCCCGGCGGCGCCAACCTGCTGCAGCTGCCCAACGTGCTCTACGCGGAAACGCACCTGCCGCAGAAAACCTGGATCGCCGGCAAGGAGATGGTCGAACTGATCGACCATCGCTGGGACCGGCGCACGCGCTACTTAGAAGGCTCGACCGTGCCGATCGTCGTCGGCGACCAGTTCGAAGGGATCGAGCCGATCCCGTTCCGCCAGCGCCTCTACTCGGTCGACGAATTGACCGAGATCTACGACTCGGTGGGCATGTCGCTCAGCGGCGTCTTCCGTGGCAACGGCAAGCCGCGCCCGCCGAAGGACAGCCAGTTCGAGATCTTCGTCGCGGGCCTCAAGCCCGCCTGAGTCGTCCTACCAGGCTCCTTTCAGCCAGCGCACGAGCTCGGGCGCGCGGCTGCCGAGGTCCGGATCGTCGGACGCCAGCTCGGCGCCGGCGAGCTGGATCGCTCCACCGAGCGCCAGCGTCGCGCGGTCCGGACTCAGGTCCAGGCCTCGCTCGAGCCCTTGCAGGGCGTCTGCGTCAGCGCGCAGCGCCCGCAGCGCTTCCCTCGTTCCCTCCGGATCGATGGTCGCGATCTCCACCAACTTGGAGACCGTGTCCTGGATCCGCTCGCCCGGTGCCGCCTCCGCGGCGGCCTCGAACACTCGGTCGACGAGTCGCTCCTCCACGCGACCGTCGAGAACGGCAGCTACCTCTCTACCATCACTCACGTGGGACCTCCCTCCAGGTCTCAACCCAAAATCCCCGGCGCCGGCGCTTGGCGCGACCCCGAGGAGCTTTACAGGGTTCAGTGTAACCGTTCATCTGGACGAATTGGGCAAATTTCTCATTGCTCAAATATTTTTCGAACGCAACGCAAGTAGTGTCATGGATCGCGCAGGAAGTCAAGTCGAATGAGCAACGGACGCCCCAACTACGAGGCCGCGCAGGTCGAGAGCGAGCGCCAGGACGCCTGGGAGCGGCGCGACGCCTTCGCCACCGAGCTGCCGCCCGAGGGCCGGCGGGCGATCTACATCAAGCCCTCGAGTCCCTTCACCTCGGGCAACCTGCACATGGGCCACGTGCGCGACTACTCGATCGGCGACGCCTACGCCCGCTTCCGCCGCGCCCGCGGCGACGCCGTGCTCTTCGGCTTCGGCTTCGACGCCTTCGGCCTGCCGGCCGAGATGGCGGCGATCGAGCGCAAGGTGCCGCCCGCCGAGTGGGTCGAGCGCTGCGGCGAGCGGATGCTCGGCCAGATGAAGCGGCTCGGCTTCTCCTTCGACTACGAGCGCGCCTTCTACAGCTCCGACGAGTCCCAGTACCGCTGGTCGCAGTGGCTCTTCCTGACCCTGCTCGAGGCCGGCCTGATCCACCGCGCCGACACGACCGTCGACTGGTGCGACCACTGCCGCACGACGCTCGCCGCGCTGCAGGTCGAGGACGGCGCCTGCTGGCGCTGCCACAACGAGGTGCGGCTGATCCGCCGGCCGACCTGGTTCCTGGGGATCGCGCCCTACCTGGAGGAGAACGACCGCCGGCTGGCCGAGCTCGAGGCGAGCGGCGACTGGGACGAGATCTCGCTCTCCACGCAGCGCTACATCCTCGGCCGCAGCGACGGGGTCGAGGTCGAGCTCGAGGGCCCCGGCGGCGCGCCGCTCCTCGCCTTCAGCCCGCACGCCGAGGCGCTCGCCGAGGCGAGCTTCGTGCTGCTCTCCCCGCGTCACCCCGAGCTCGAGGCGCTGGTCGCCGACCCGGGCGTCCGCGAGCAGCTCGAGGAGCTGCGCTCCGGCGGTTGGGAGCGCAGCGCCCGCGACGCCAAGTCGGTTCCCCTGGTCGACACCGGCGCCGACGCGACCGCGCCCTGGAGCGGCGCCGCCCTGCCGCTGCTGGTCTCGCCGCTGGCCGACGCCCGCTACGGGCCGACCGCGGCGCTCGGCATCCCCGCCGCCGACGAGGCCGACGCGACGCTTGCCGGGCGGGCGCCGCGGGTGGGGGAGGGGGCGCCGCCCGCCGCCGGCTCGCCGCCCGCCGCGCGCCCTGCCGTCCGCTACCGCGCCACCGACTTCTCGATCTCGCGCCAGCGCTTCTGGGGCACGCCGATCCCGATCGTCCACTGCGAGGCCTGTGGGCCGGTGCCGGTCCCCGAGGAGCAGCTGCCCGTCGTCCTGCCGCGCGACGTCGAGCCGACGGGAGAGGGCAACCCGCTGGCCGAGCTGCCCTCCTTCGTCGAGACCAGCTGCCCGCGCTGCGGCGAGCCGGCCCGCCGCGAGACCGACACGCTCGACTGCCACTTCGACGCGCTCTGGCTCTGGGTGCCCTCGGCGGTGCCGCCGTCCGAGCGCGCCGAGCAGATGTTCACCCACCCCGACCTGCGGCGCTGGCTTCCCTCCGAGCGGCTCGTCGCCGGCGCCGACTCGGGCGGCTTCGTCTTCGACCAGCGGGTGGTCACCAAGGCGCTGCGCGACATCGGGCCCTTCGCCTTCATGGAGGCGGGCGAGCCCTTCAGCGGCTGCCTCTTCCACGAGATGGTGATCGCCGACGGGCGCAAGATGAGCAAGCACCTCGGCAACGTCGTCGATCCCGACGAGCTGGTCGAGCGCTACGGCGCCGACACGGTGCGGCTCGCCGTCCTCTACGCCGCCGGCCCGGCGAAGACGCTCAACTGGAACGACGGCGCGCTGCGCTTCGCCAGCCGCTTCCTGCACAACCTCTGGGTCTACGCGCAGGAGCGCTTCGCGCGGCTCGAGCAGGCGCCGGAGGACCCCGAGGCGGCGGCCGACACCGAGTTCATGCGCGAGCGGCTCGGCAAGTGGTGCGACAACGGCGTGGCGCGGATCACCGACGACCTCGAGCAGCTGCAGATGCACACGGCGGTGCGCAACGTGACCCGCCTCTTCGAGCGCATTCAGGACTTCGAGAAGCGCGTGGTCAAGCGGCGCGGGGCGCTCAGCCGGGCCGACGCCGAGGCCCAGGTCGCGGCGCTCGTGCTGCTCGTCCGCACCCTCGCGCCCTTCGCCCCGCACGCGGCCGAGGCGCTGCTGCTCGCCGCCGGCGAGGAGGACGGCGAGGGCCTGCCCGGCGCCTGGCCTGAGCAAGAAACCTTGACTGTTCCGGTATAGCAACCGTATAGTGCTCGTATGGCAGGAGGCGACGCCTGGCCATACGACGCGATTGCGCTCGATGAGGCGGAGAAGCGCTTCTGGAAAGGTCTCTGGGAGACCGCGGTCGAGGACGCCGTCGTCGACCTCGGCATCGACATGGTGCGCTTCGGTCCCTGCGCCTGCGGCGTGGTCACCGAGGAAGCCGGCGAGCCGGCGCTCAACTTCATCCTCGGCGCGGCGGCGCGGGGCTCGGTCTCCGACGGCTACCTGCCGGCGGCGGTGCGCTGGATGGAGCGCCAGGACGTCGACTACCGCGTGCCGCTCTCGCCCGAGCTGCCCGAGTTCAAGCAGGCGGAAGTCTGGCTGCGCCGCAACGGCCACCGGCTCACCGACGGGCCGGCGAAGCTGGTCCGCGACGGCTCGCCGCCGGCCTTCGACCCGCCCGCCGGGATCGACGTCTACGAGCGCGTCGACCCGGGCGAAGACGAGGCCTTCGGCGATCCGCTGGCCGAGTCGCTCGGCTTCGCCAACTGGGCGGCGACCTTCTTCTTCGACCTGCCCGGCACCGAGGCCTGGCGCTGCTTCTGCGCGGTCGACGGCGACGAGCCGCTTGCCTACGCGGCGATGCACCTGCACGAGGGCGTCGCCGTCCTGGCGATCGCCTCGCGCAACTCGCTGGTCCGCGACGGGATCGGCCAGGCCGCGGTCCTGCACCGCTGCATCGCCGAAGCGGTGCGCGCCGGCTGTACGACGATGGCGGTGGCCGAGGCCGGCGCCGAGCCCGCCGTCGGCGACCGTGCCAGCCTCGTCCGCGCCGGCTTCCGCGACGTCGCCCGGACCTTCACCTGGCTGCCCCGAGCGCGGGTGCCGATGTGAGCTCCAGCGCCGTTTTTTTGTACCGGTTCGGGCAAAATAGAAAGAAACACTTGACCACTGTGTCCAAGTGTGTTATATCTACCGCCGCTGACGACCAAGCGCCAGTGGAGAGGTGGGAATCCCAGTCACGGGCGCTCGCCTTGCGACGGAAAAGGAGTGTCCCAGTCATGAGTCGAGACGTTGGTTGTTTCAGGAGTACCAGGGAGGCGACGGTGCTGCTTGCATTGCCCCACCTCCAGCAAGCAGCGCTGCCCGGTACCGCAACCGACACGTCCACCCACCTCTGGCAGCCAGGTCCCCGGAGAGGGGGGGCCGCCGTGTAATGGGCCATGGCGCTGGAGGTGTGGCCGGCGACTATCGGCCACAGCCCATGTCGCGCCGGGAGCATGCTGGCCCCGACGCAGCCGTAGCTCAGGCCAAAGCCCACAAGGCGATGGTCGGAGGCCGGGCCCGCCCCGCGGAAGCTGACACCGCTGGGGCGGGCCCTCTTCTTAGAAGCATCAGTACCCTTGCCGGGAGGAGAGATCGAGATGTCGAATCCAGAGGACCGCACCCGCTCTTGCGCGACTGAACTGGTCTGCCGCGACTGCGGCCGCCGCCTGCCGCTCTTGGACACGACCTCCAAGTGCCTCGGCTGCGGCAACGGGCTGGACATCGATTACGACTACGACCTCGCCCGCAAGCGGCTGGCGGAAATCCCGCCGGAGGAGCGCGAGATCAACATCTGGCGCTTCGAGGAGCTGCTGCCGATCGTCGACGCCCGCGCCCAGGCGCGGGTCGGCCAGTACAGCGGCCGCACGCCGCTGATCCGCGCCGACCGGCTGGGCGCCGAGCTCGGCCTGCGCAACCTCTACCTGAAGGACGACTCGACCTCGCGGCCCTCGCTCTCCTACAAGGACCGCGTCGTCTCGATGGCCGTCGCCCGGCTGCTGGAGCTCGGCAAGGAGGAGATCGGCTGCGTCTCGACCGGCAACGTCGGCACCGCGGTCTCCTCGCTGGCGGCCAAGGCCGGGGTCGCCGCCTACGTCTTCTACCCGTCGAACATGGAGCGCGGCAAGGCGCGCGCCTGCCGGGCTCTGGGCGCCGCCGTGATCCAGCTCGACGGCAACTACGACCAGGCCAACCGCGCCTGCCGCGAGCTGGCACTGGCGACCGGGATGCAGTTCGCCAACATCACCCTGCGGCCGTTCTACGCCGAGGGGGCGAAGACCGCGGCGTATGAGATCGTCGAGCAGCTCGAGTGGCAGGCGCCCGACCACATCGTGATCCCCGCCGCCGGCGGCACGCTCTCCTCGCGCGTCCACAAGGGGCTGATCGAGATGCAGACGGTCGGCCTGGCGGATACCGAGGGCGTGGCGATCGACATCGCCCAGGCCGAGGGCTGTAGCCCGATCGCTACGGCGATCCTCGACGGCAGCGGCGAGATCGAGCCGCAGGCGCCGAACACCGCGGCCCACTCGATCGCGATCGGCGCGCCCGGCGACGGGCCGCTGGTGGTCGAGGCGACTACCTCGCGCGGCGGCAGCGCCGCGACCGCGACCGACGAGGAGATCTTCGAGGCGATCGACCTGCTGGGCGCGACCGAGGGCATCCTCACCGAGCCGGCCGGCGGCACGACGATCGCCTGCACGGCGCGGCTCGCCCAGGAAGGCAAGCTCGGCGCCGAGGACACCGTGGTCGCGATCATCAGCGGCAACGGCTACAAGACGCTCGACGAGCACCCGGAGAAGTCCTGGCCGGAAATGGTCGCCTGCGAGGTCGACTCGATGGAGCAGGTGCTCAACGAGTTCCGCCACCACGGTGTGGCGAGCGTCACTGATTGACGCGTCAGTCAATGGCTATAGTGCGGGCCGATGGCAGGCGCCAACGGCAAGGTCGTCCCGGCTGATTTCCCGCCGCCGGTAGACGCGACCGAAGAGTTCGTCAAGCACGGCCTCGACGGCGAGGACGAGCGGATCGAGATCGGCGTGGCGATCGTCGGCGGCGGCACCGCGGGGCTCGCCTGCGCCAACCGCCTGCTGCAGCTGCTGGCCGACGACCCGGAGACGATGGAGACGCTCGGCGAGGTCCCGGTCGCCGTGATCGAGAAGGCGAAGACCTGCGGCGGCCACAACCTGAGCGGCGCGGTGATGCGCCCCGGCCCGCTGCGGGAGCTCTTCCCGGAGATGAGCCGCGAGCAGTGGCGCGCCGAGGGCTTTGCCTTCGGCGAGGTCGAGAAGGAGGCGATCTACCTGCTGCCCAACGGCAAGTCGAAGATCCGCATCCCGCCGCCCCCGCCGCAGCGCAACCACGGCAACGAGGTCGTCTCCGTCGCGGCGCTCTGCCGCTACATGCAGGCCCAGGCCGAGGAGAACGGCGCCTACCTGCTGACCGAGACCGCGGCGACGCGGCTGATCGTCGATGACGGCGCGGTGGTCGGCGTGCGCTCCGGAGACAAGGGCCGCGGCAAGGAGGGCGAGGAGCTCGGCAACTTCGAGCCCGGAACCGACATCGCGGCCAAGGCGACGGTGCTCGCCGAGGGCTGCTGGGGCCACCTGACCGACGCCGCGACGCGTGAGTTCGACCTCGCCGAGGGGCGCGAGCCGCAGGTCTGGGAGCTCGGCGTCAAGGAGGTCTGGAAGGTCGCCAAGCCGCTCGACCGGGTGATCCACACGGTGGCCGGCTGGCCGCTGAAGATCTCCTCCAAGTACCACCAGATCGGCGGCTCCTGGATCTACCCGATGAAGGACGAGAAGACCGGCGAGGACCTGGTCTCGATCGGCTTCGTGCTCGACCTCGACTACGCCGACGCGACCAGCTCGGCCCACGACTTCCTGCAGCAGTTCAAGACCCACCCGATGGTGCGCGAGATCCTCGCCGGCGGCGAGCGGGTCAGCTGGGGCGCCAAGGCGATTCCGGCGGGCGGCTACTGGGCGATGCCGAAGCTCTCGGCGCCCGGCGCCGTGCTGGTCGGCGACGCCGCCGGGATGGTCAACCTGGCGGCGCTGAAGGGCGTCCACTACGCGATCCAGTCCGGGATGCTCGCCGCCGAGGCGATCTACGCCTCGCTGAAGCAGGGCAGCAACGACTTCACCGCCTACGAGACCGCGGTCGAGGAGTCCTTCATCAAGGACGACCTCTACCGCGAGCGCAACACCCGCCAGCCCTTCCAGAAGGGCCTGATCAAGGGCGGGCCGCTGGTCAACCTGATGATCGCCACCAAGGGGCGCTTCCCCGGCGGGCGCTGGGAGATCGAGCGCAACGACGCCCAGCCGATGTTCGTCGGCGACACGAAGGACGGCTACCCGCAGCCCGACGGCGAGCTGACCTTCGACAAGCTCTCCAGCGTCTACATCACCGGCAACGCGACCCGCGACGACGCCCCCAACCACATCCGCGTCCAGCAGCGCGTCCCCCGCGAGGTGGCCGAGACCTGGCGCTGGATGTGCCCCGCAGGCGTCTACGAGATCCCCGACGACGCCCCCGAGTCCGGCGACGTCGACGTGATCGTCAACTACACCAACTGCGTCCAGTGCGGCGCAATCACCGCCAAGGGCGGCCGCCTGACGCCCCCCGAGGGCGGCGACGGCCCCCTCTACCAGAACACCTGAGTCAGCCGCCGGCGCAGATCCGTTCCCGTGCGCCTTTCCCTCGAAATGGGTGGATAAGGCGCACCGGAACGGCAAGCAAGGCGAAGTACCAGCCAAGCGCGAGCAGCCAGCCGGCGAGGACGTCGCTCGGGTAGTGGTAGCGGAGCACCAGGACGCCGAGGCTGACGTAGAGGGTGAAGACGAGACCGGCGACGGCCGTCGGCGTTCTCCAGGAGAGCGGCACGACCGTGAGGAAGGCCAGCGACATCGCCAGCGATCCGGCCGAGTGACCGCTTGGGAAGGAGTCGCTCCACGGGTAGGCGTCCGAGCCGACCGGGACCGGCTGGTAGCGCGGATGGGTGAGTAGCGCCTTCAGCGCGAGGTCCAGCCCGCCCGTCCCGGCAATCAGCAGCGCCGCGAAGACCGCGTCCCGAACCCTGCCCCGCGCCAGCCCGATCGCCACCGCGATCGCCCCCACGGCCACCCAGGTCGGCTTGAAGTCGACGACCCGAAAGCCCACATAGACCACTTCGTTGACGAACGTGCCAGTCGGAGCGCTGACCCCGTCAAGCACCCCGCGATCGAGCCGCTCCAACGGCCCAACCCAATAAGCCAGCACCAGGACGAGCACGAACCCCCCGACGCAGGCAAGCAGCCCGCCCGCCGGCTTCCTCTTCGCCGCCTCAAACGCTCCCGCCATCGCGCCCAACCCTTTCGCAGCCGCCGGCTGCTCGTCGCATTCTGCGTAGGGAACAGTCGACGATCCGTCGCGCCCCTGCCCCCTTTCAAGGCCGGACGCTTGCCGCAGCCATGAGGTCTTCACGTTTGCCCTATGCCGCATGCTGACGCGGGATTCGGTGGGCCGCTTTCGCAGCGACCACACGTTAAGCGGCGAGACGCCACACTCACGAGGCGATCAGCGCCGTCGCCGATTGCCGC
>Ga0210100_1000055_pt1 | contig 23427 bp, 22 predicted proteins | sample MayberryNW_TuleB_FD_185525 | JGI IMG/M metagenome (GOLD analysis project Ga0210100, IMG submission 185525) | Wetland microbial communities from San Francisco Bay, California, USA, that impact long-term carbon sequestration - MayberryNW_TuleB_D1... | ecosystem: Environmental > Aquatic > Marine >... | reverse complement strand
GATCCTCGTGCGCTACGACAAGAAGCCCGAGAACTACGAGGGCTTGGTCCAGCTCGCCTGCGCCCTGCTTTGGTTCAGGCGCCTCAAACGATCCTGACCGGGGTCAGCGGGTTCTCGGATAGTTACTTAGCGACAATTTGAGAGCGCGGCTGCGCCGCGCTTCGAATCACGAGTGCGGCGGCCGCTTCGCGACATTCCCGGAAAGGGCCACCGACACCCCTCTCCGAGTCACCCACAAGCTTCAGGCCCAAACTCCAAGCCCAGCAAAGCTTCGGGTCCAAAGGCGACAGTCAGCCGGCTTCGGCATCGAAGGAGGGGGCTGGTCGCCCTCCAGGCGAATGTCGCGAAGCGGCGGAAAAGCATTCCGGTGTCTGCGCGCCGCCAGGCGCGCTCCATCTTCGGAGCTAAGCGCCGCAGGCGCGTGCGACATCAATTCGACTGGAGGGTGACCAGCCCCCTCCCCCCGACCCCGCTCGGGTCAGGCGGGGGCCGCTTCCAACCCCGCGGCCGCCTTCAGCTTCTCGGCCCGGTCGGTCCGCTCCCAGGTGAAGGCGTCGCCCTCGCGGCCGAAGTGGCCGTAGGCGGCGGTCTGGCGGAAGACCGGGCGGTGGAGGTCGAGATAGCGGCGGAAGGCGCCCGGGCGGAGGTCGAACTCGGCTTCGACCAGGCGGGAGATCTGGGCGTCGGGGAGCTTGCCGGTGCCGAAGGTCTCGACCATCAGCGAGATCGGGCGGGCGACGCCGATCGCGTAGGCGACCTGGACCTCGCAGCGCTCGGCAAGGCCCGCGGCGACCACGTTCTTGGCGACGTGGCGGGCGGCGTAGGCGGCGGAGCGGTCGACCTTGGAGGGGTCCTTGCCGGAGAAGGCGCCGCCGCCGTGGCGGGCCATGCCCCCGTAGGTGTCGACGATGATCTTGCGGCCGGTTAGGCCGGCGTCGCCGACCGGGCCGCCGATCACGAACTTGCCGGTCGGGTTGACGAGGAAGTGGTTGCGCAGCTCGGCCTCGTCGTAGAGGCCGGCGGCCTCGGCGCGGAGCACCGGCAACACGACGGCCTCCCAGAGGTCCGGCTTGATCTGCGACTCCGACTCGACGCCCTCGGCGTGCTGGGTGGAGATCAGGAGCTTTTCGACCTTGACCGGGCGGCCGTCGGCGTAGCGGACCGTCACCTGGGTCTTGCCGTCGGGGCCGAGGTAGTCCAGCGAGCGGTCCTTGCGCACCGCCGCCAGCCGCTCGGCCAGCCGGTGGGCGAGGTGGATCGGCATCGGCATCAGCGCCTCGGTCTCGTCGCTGGCGTAGCCGAACATCATCCCCTGGTCGCCCGCGCCGGCGATCAGCAGCTCGTCCTCGACCGATTCGGTGCGCGTCTCGTAGGCCTTGTCGACCCCCTGGGCGATGTCGGGGGACTGCTTGTCGAGCGAGACGAGGACCGAGACGTGGTCGCAGTGGTAGCCGTAGTCGCCGTGGTCGTAGCCGATCTCGCGGATCGTGTCGCGGACCAGCTCGGGCACATCGAGGTGGACGTCGGTCGAGATCTCCCCGGAGACCACCGCCATGCCGGTGTTGACCAGCGTCTCGCAGGCCACGCGGCCCTCTGGATCGCCGGCCATCACCGCATCCAGCACGGCGTCGGAGATCTGGTCGCAGACCTTGTCGGGGTGTCCCTCGGTGACGGACTCGGACGTGAAGAGGTACTCGCCCTCGGCGAGCGGCTGGGTATCGGTCATGCGCCCAAGCCTAGCGTCGGTTCCCCGAATGGGGCACGAAGTCGATCACCAGCGGCACTCCCTCCAGCCCGTAGCGCTCGCGCATCCGGTTCTCGAGGTGGTAGGCCCAGTCGCGCACGATCAGCTTGCGGTCGTTCACCTGGATCGCGATCCGCGGCGGCCGCTCGCCCACCTGGGCCGCGTAGTAGAGCCGCAGGCGCCGGCCGCGGCGCGAAGGCGGCGGCGTTTTGGCAACGACCTCGGCGACGAAGCGGTTGAGCTCCGGGGTCGGGATCCGCTCCGCGGCGCGGTCGGCGAGCTCCAGCGCCTTGGGCAGCAGGTTGGCGACGTTGCGCCCGCGGGTCGCCGAGCAGGTGACGACCGCCGGGCGCAGGCGCAGCTTGCGCGCTACCCGGGCGCGGGCGTCGTCGACGTCGGTGCGGGTCACGTCCCACTTGTTGAGCGCCAGGAGGGTCGCGCAGCCGGCCTTCATCGCCAGCTCGGCGACCCGCAGGTCCTCGGCGGTCACGCCGTCGCCGGCGTCGCAGACGACGAGCGCCACGTCGGCCCGCTCGACCGCGTGTTCGGAGCGCAGCTGGGCGTAGTAGTCGACGCTGCCGGCGACCTTCGAGCGGCGCCGCAGCCCGGCCGTGTCGACGAGCACGACGCGGCGGCCGTCAACCTCGACCTCGGTGTCGATCGAGTCGCGGGTGGTGCCGGCGCGCTCGGAGACGATCACCCGCTCGGAGCCGAGGAAGGCGTTGACCAGCGAGGACTTGCCGGCATTGGGCCGGCCGATCACCGCGACCCGCACGGCGCCGTCGCCGTTCTCCGCCGGCGGCCGCTCGCCGAGCGCCTCGACCACGCGGTCGAGCAGGTCGCCGCTGCCGAGGCCGTGCGAGGCCGAGACCGGCAGCGGCTCGCCGAGGCCGAGGCCGTGCAGCTCGGCGGTCAGGTGCTCGTCCTCGGGGCGGTCGACCTTGTTGGCGACGACGAGGACCGGGGTCTCGGCGCCGCGCAGGGTCTTCGCCAGCTCCGCGTCCCCGGCCCGCGCCCCGGCGCGCGCGTCGACGACGAAGAGGATCACGTCCGCCTCGGAGATTCCCATGCGCGCCTGGCGCTGCACGTCGCGGGCCAGCTCGGACTCGTCGGCGAGGTCGATGCCGCCCGTGTCAAGCAGGTCGAAGGCGACCCCGTTCCACTCGCAGCCCACCCGCTTGCGGTCCCGGGTGACCCCCGCCTCGGCGTGGGTGACCGCCTCCCGCCCGCCGGCCAGCCGGTTGATCAGCGTGCTCTTGCCGACGTTTGGGAACCCGACGACGGCGACTACCGGGCCGCTCACGCCAGGCCTCGTTCGCCGGCAAGGGCCTCGATCCGGTCGACGACCTCGTCCAGGGTCAGCTCCGTCGTGTCGAGCTCGAGCGCGTCCTCGGCCGGGCGCAGAGCGCTGTGCTCGCGGCCCTCGTCGCGGGCGTCGCGCTCGCGCTGGGCGGCGAGCACCGCGCCGGGGTTCTCGCCCGTCTGCCGGGCGCGGCGCCGGGCGCGCTCCTCGGCCGTGGCGGTGAGGTAGACCTTGAGCGGCGCCTCGGGGCTGACCACGGTGCCGATGTCGCGCCCCTCGGCGACGTAGCGGCCGGCGGCGATCATCTCGCGCTGGCGGGCGACCATCGCCTCGCGCACCGCGGCGTGGACGGAGACTCGCGACGCGGCCTCGCTGACCCGCGGCTCTCGCACCGCGAGGCTGACGTCATCGCCGTCCAGATGCACGCGGTCCGGGTCGAGCTCGATCTCCAGCGAGCCGGCGAGCTCGCCCATCGCCGCGGCGTCGTCGGGATCGGCGCCGCGCTCGAGCGCCGCCAGCGCCACGCAGCGGTACATCGCCCCCGAGTCGAGGTAGGTGAATCCGAGCCGCTCGGCGAGCGCCCGCGCCACGCTTGACTTTCCGGCGCCCGCGGGCCCGTCGACGGCGATCACCATGCTGGGAATCTACGCTGCCGCGCTCAGCCGAGCGAGCCGAGGTCGGCCTCGAAGCCCGGGTAGCTGACCGCGGCGGCCTCCATGCCCTCGACCGCGACCCCCTCGCGCGAGGCGCGGCCGGCGACCGCGCCGAGCATCGCGATCCGGTGATCGCCGTGCGAGGCGACGGCGCCGCCGCGCAGGCCGCCGCCGCCCTCGATCCGCATGCCGTCCTCGAGCGGCTCGGCCTCGCCGCCCAGCGCCCGCAGCGCCGCGCAGGTGCTCGCCACCCGGTCGGACTCCTTGCGGCGCAGCTCGGCGGCGTCGCGGATCGTCGTCTCGCCCTCGGCGAAGCAGGCGGCGAGCGCGACCAGCGGCAGCTCGTCGATCGCCAGCGGGACCTCCTCGCCGCCGATCTCGGCGCCGCGCAGCCGCGAGGCGCGGGCGCGGATCGTGCCGATCGGCTCGCCGCCGCGCTCGCCCACCGGCTCGACCTCGACCTCGGCCCCCATCCGCGCGAGGATGCGGAGCAGGCCGGTGCGGGTCGGGTTGGTGTTGACCTCCTCGAGCGCCACCTCGCTGCCCGGCACGAGCAGCGCCGCGACGAGGAAGAAGGCGGCCGAGGAGAAGTCGGCGGGGATGGCGAGCTCGCCGGGCTCGAGGCGCTTGGCGGGCCGCACCTGGACGCCGCCGCTCAGCCAGGCGACCTGGGCGCCCGCGGCGGCCAGCATCCGCTCGGTGTGGTCGCGGCTGCGGGCCGGCTCGTGGACCCAGGTCTCGCCCTCGGCGAGCAGGCCGGCGAAGAGCAGGCAGGACTTGACCTGGGCGCTGGCGATCGGCAGCTCGTGCTCGACGCCGCGCAGTGGCGCCGCCTCGATCCCGAGCGGCGGCAGGCGGTCATCGCGGCAGCTCACCCGGGCGCCCATCGCCCGCAGGGGCGTCGCGATTCGGTCGACCGGGCGGCGGCGGATCGAGTCGTCGCCGTCGAGCGTCCAGGCGCCCTCGGGGTGCCCGGCGAGCCAGCCCGGCAGCAGGCGCAGCAGGGTGCCGGCGTTGCCGACGTCGATCGACGCCGGGCGGGCGCCGCGCAGGCCGACGCCGCGGACCTTGATCGTCGGCTCGATCGCCCCGGCGCCGACGCCCTCGACCTCGGCGCCGAGCGCCTGGATCGCGGCCAGGGTCGAGCGCGTGTCGGCCGAGTCGAGGTAGCCCTCGATCGTCGTCTCCTGGCCCGGGTCCCCCATCGCCGCGATCAGCGCCGCCCGGTGGGAGATCGACTTGTCGGCCGGTGGGCGCAGGCTGCCGCGCAGCGGGCCGGCCGGGTCGAAGCGCACCGACGCCATCGCTAGCCGCCGTCGCCGACCGCGCTGACCGTGTGGCCGAGCTCGCGGACCAGCGCCGTCGCCCGCTCGGCCTGCTCCTCGCCGGAGACCCAGAGCGAGACCGCGCCGGAGGTCATGTCGGGCGCCGGGTAGAGCGCCATGTCCTCGATGTTGACGCCCGCCTCGCCGAGCGCCAGGGCCAGCTCGGCGATCGTCCCCGGCCGGTTGGCGACGACCACGCGCAGCTCGCGCAGCGGCCCGCCCGCCAGCTCCGCCTCGAGCAGGCGGCGGCGGTCGGTGGCGGCCTCGGCGTGCCAGGCGGCGACCGGGTCGCGCTCGCCGGCGCGGATCAGCTCGGCGGCCGCGTGGAGCCGCGCGGCGACCGCCTCGACCGCCTCCGCCACGGCCTCGCTGTTGCTGGCGAAGATGTCGCCCCAGATCGCCGGGTTCGCGCCGGCGACCCGGGTCGTGTCGCGGAAGCTCGGACCGACCTCGGGCATCCGCTCGGAGTCCCGGGTCAGCTCCTCGGCCGCCTGGGCGACGAGCACGTTGGCGACCACGTGGGGCAGGTGGCTGACCGTCGCCATCAGCCGGTCGTGGGCGGCCGCGCCGATCGCCTGCGGGCGGGCGCCGAGCCCGGCGACCGTGCGCTGCAGGCGGTCGTAGAGCAGGCCGCTGGAGCGCTCGCTTTCCGGCGTCAGGTACCAGCGGGCGCCCTCGAAGAGGTCGGCGCGGGCGTTGCCGACGCCGGAGGTCTCGGCCCCGGCCAGCGGGTGGCCGCCGATGAAGCGCTCGTCGGCGCCGAGCGCGGCGACGATGTCGCGCTTGGTCGAGCCGACGTCGGTGACGACCGTGTCGGGGCCGCAGGCGTCCAGGGCGGCGCGGGAGAGCTCGACGAGGCCGGCGACCGGGGCGGCGCAGAAGACCACCTCGGCGCCCTCGCAGGCCTCGGCCACCGACGCGGCGCCGGCGTCGATCGCGCCCTCGGCGCGCGCCCGCTCGAGCGTCTCCGGGTCGGGGTCGAAGCCCGCGACCTCGGCCTCGATGCGGCGGCGGGCGGCGAGCCCGATCGAGCCGCCGATCAGGCCGACGCCGAGAACCGCGATCCGCATCAGCCGCGCCGCGCCTCCACCGCGGAGGCGAGCTGGTCGAGCACTCGCACCGTCCGCTCCCAGTCCATACACGGGTCGGTGATCGACTGGCCGTAGACGAGGTCCTCGCCGTCGCCGACGTCCTGGCGGCCCTCGACCAGGAAGGACTCGAGCATCACGCCGACGATCGCCCGGTTGCCGTCGGCGATCTGGTCGGCGATTTCGCCGGCGGCGAACTCCTGGCGATCGGGGTCCTTGCCGCTGTTGTCGTGCGAGGCGTCGATCACCAGCCGCTCGGGCAGGCCGGCGTCGCGCAGCAGGGCCAGCGCCCCGGCAACCCCCTCGGCGTCGTGGTTGGGTGCGCCGCGGCCGCCGCGCAGGATCACGTGGCCGTCGGGGTTGCCGCTCGTGTAGAGGATCGCCGGCGCGCCGGCGTCGTCGATCCCGGCGAAGGCGTGCGGGGCCGCCGCGGCGCGCACCGCGTCGACCGCGACCTGCACGTTGCCGTCGGTGCGGTTCTTGAAGCCGACCGGCATCGAGAGGCCGGAGCCGAGCTGGCGGTGCGTCTGACTCTCGGTTGTGCGGGCGCCGATCGCCCCCCAGGAGACCGCGTCGGCGATGTACTGCGGCGTGATCGGATCGAGGAACTCGGTGCCGGCCGGCAGCCCGAGGTCGAGCACTTCGAGCAGCAGCCGGCGGGCCATGCGCAGGCCGGTGTTGACGTCGAGCGAGCCGTCCAGGTGCGGGTCGTTGATCAGCCCCTTCCAGCCGGTCGTCGTGCGCGGCTTCTCGAAGTAGACGCGCATCGCGATCAGCAGGCCGCGACTGACGTCGCGCGCGTGCTCGGCGAGGCGGCCGGCGTACTCGAGCGCCGCCTCGGGGTCGTGCACGCTGCACGGACCGACGACGACCAGCAGCCGGTCGTCGCTCCCGTCCAGCACGTTGCCGACTTCGCCGCGGCCGCGCACCACCGCGGCCTCGCGCTCGGCGCCCAGGGGCAGCTCCTCGAACAGCTTCTCCGGCGGGACCAGCTCCTCGATCCGCTCGATTCGCTGGTCGCGGACCCTGTCTCGCGCCCCCGCCTGCATCCCGATCATCATCTCGCCTTCACCTCTCTCCACGTTTGAAGCCTACTTCCGGTCTCGCCGTCGCACGGATGCGCGCGACAACGCGAATCGATTCCGACGCCCGGCCAAACTGGGGTTTTCGGTGCGGCGGCAGCCGCGCGGCCGGACGTCTAGCTAAATCGCCAGAAATAGGAGAAGCGCGCGGGAGCGAGCGTGGCGCCTGAGGCGCAAGGGACGCACGTCGTGTCTGCGGACCGCTTCACCTTGCCTATGTTTGTAGCAGGTGAGAGGGAGTAAGTCGAATGCTCAGTCGAGGATCTCGCCGAGGGCGGCGAGGAAGCGTTCGTTCTCGGCCGGCCTGCCGTAGGAGACGCGGATGTGGCCGGGGTCGCCGAGGGGGGTGCCGGGGCGGACGGCGATCTGGCGCTCGGCGAGCGCGGCGACGACCTCGGCCTCGTCGGCCTCGCCGAGGTCGATCCAGGAGAAGTTGGCGTGCGTCTCCGAGGTCGAGAGGCCGAGCCCGGCGAGGCCCTCCTCGACGCGCAGGCGCTCGGCGATCGTCGCCTCGACTCGCTTGGCGACGTCGTCCTGGTGGAGGATCGCCTCGGCGCCCGCCGCCTGGGCGAGGGCGTTGACGCTGAAGGGCTGGCGCACGGCGTCGACCGCGGCGCGGAACTTGGGTGAGCCGAGCGCGTAGCCGACCCGCAGGCCGGCGAGCCCGTAGCACTTGCTGAAGGTGCGCAGGACGACCAGGTTGGGGAGGTCGGCGAGCAGGTCGACCGTGGCGTCGGGGTCGTCGTGGGTCTGGAACTCGGCGTAGGCCTCATCGAGGATCACGGTGACGTGCGCGGGCAGCGATTCGCAGAAGGCGGCGACCTCGGCGGCGGGCCGGTGCGTGGCGGTCGGGTTGTTGGGGTTGCAGACAAGGACCAGCTGGGTGGCGGCGGTCACCTCGGCGGCCATCGCCTCGAGGTCGTGCGTCTCGCTCGGGTCGAGCGGCACGCGGATCTCGCGGGCGCCGGTCAGCGCCGGCAGGTAGGGGTACATCGAGAATGCCGGCCAGGCGTAGAGGATCTCGGCGCCCGGCTCGCAGAGCGCCTCTGCGGCGGCCAGCAGGATCTCGCAGGAGCCGTTGCCGACGGCGACCCGCGAGGGATCGCTGTCGTAGCGCTCGGCGATCCGGCGGCGCAGGAGGGTCGCATCGGGGTCCGGGTAGCGGTTCATCGCCCTGGCGGCGGCGGCGATCGCCTCGACCACCTTCGGGTGCGGCGGCGAGGGCGACTCGTTAGAGGCGAGCTGCGCGATGCCGCTCTCGGCCAGCGACTCGGGCGCGTGCCCGGTCGGCACGCCGGCCTGGTAGCCCGGCATGCGAGCGAGCTTCTCGGCGAAGGTGACGGCCATCGGCTCAGTTTGACGGGTTGTGTGTGCCCTGGCCCCTACAACCCGTCAAAGAAGGTCATTGAGCGGCGTGGAGGTCCGCTCGGAGCTCCTGCGTCGCGCCTAAGTAGACGTGCTCGGATCGGTGTCCGGCGGGCGCGTAGTAGTGGACCATCGTGCGGATCACCCGCGGCATCGCGCCGGGCACGTCGATCTCCCGCGCGCAGATCAGCGGCACCGTGTCGAGTCCGAGGCGGCGGGCGGCGACCGCCGGGAACTCGGCGTCGAGATCCCCCGTCGTCGTGAACAGGCAGCTGACCATCGCCTCGGCGCGCAACTCGTTGCGTTCGAGCAACTCGCGCATCAGCGCCTCGGTCGCGCCGACGATCGCCTCGGCCTCATTTGCCTCGGCCTGCACGGCCCCACGGACGGCAAACAGCCGCTCCTCACTCAAAGTCCCACCTCACTGCCCGGCATCTTCCCAGACCCCACGCCCGCAAGCCGTCGGGGACGTGCCGTCCCTTAGGGGCCACCGGTGGTATCTAAAGGGCGGCACGTCCCCGGAGGGCGGTGAGCTCGGGGGCGGTCAGGGGGCGGGCGGCGCCCTGGGGGAGGTTGGATAGGGCTATCGGGCCGAAGCGGGTGCGGCGCAGGGAGGTGACCCGGTTGCCGATCGCCTCGGCCATGCGGCGCACCTGGCGGTTGCGACCCTCGCGCAGGACGATCTCGACCTGGCGCTCGCCCAGCCGCCGCACCCCTGCCGGCGCCGTGATCCCGTCCTCGAGCTCGACGCCCTTGGCGAGCCGCCGCAGATCGGCCTCCGACGGCGGCCGCCGCAGCTCCACCACATACGTCTTCGGCACTTCATACCGGGGATGCGTCAACCGGTTCGCCAGCTCCCCGTCATTCGTCAGCAGGATCAACCCCGACGAATCGACGTCAAGCCGCCCCACCGGATAGAGCCGCGCTTTGGAGTCGACGAGCGAGACCACCGCCGGCCGGTCCCCCGGCTCCTTCGCCGTAGAGACCACCCCCACCGGCTTATTCACCGCCCAAACCTCCCGCCCCTCCTCCCCCACAACCGTCCCATCCACCCGCACCTCGTCAGAAGCCCCAACATCCCGAGCCGGGTCCCGCACAACCTCCCCGTTCACGCTCACCCGCCCGTTCCCGACAAGCCTCTCCGAAGCCCGTCGCGAAGCAACCCCCCCATGGGCGAGAAACTTGGTGAGCCTCACGCAGAAGGCCGATGAGGGGGCCCTCCCCCGAAGGCTCCCGTGATTCGGCCTCGAATCGCAAGGGCAGGATCAGCTGCGCAACGGTCTTCGGGGGAGGGCCCCCTCATCGGCTCCCGGCTCAAGGTAGACAGGCCCCCGCTCAAGGTGGACGACTCCCCGCTCAAGGCTGACTCCGCTGGTCCCCAGCCTTGAGCAACCGCTCGCGCAGCTCCCGCTCATCGTCCGGCGTCGGATCGAACTGCGACGGATCGGGCAGCTGCTCGAGCCCGGCGAGCCCGAAGAGCCGCTCGAAGAGCTCGGTCGTCTTGAAGATCGCCGCCCCGAACTGCGAGCGCCCGGACTCTTCGATCAGGCCCCGCTCGGCCAGCGTCTGCACCGCCGACTCCGAGGTGACGCCGCGGATCCGGGCGACCTCCGGGCGGGTGACCGGCTGCAGGTAGGCGACGATCGCCAGCGTCTCGGCCTGCGCCTGGGTGAGCGGCGGCGTGCGCGGTTTGGCCAGCAGGCGGCGGGCGGCGGCCTCGCTGCCGGGGTCGCTGGCCAGGGCGAAGCCGCCGGCCACCTCGCGCAGCACGACGCCGCGCCTGCCCTCGGCAAGGTCCTCGCGCAGCAGCCCGATCGCCTCCTCGACCTGCCCCTCGGTCGCCTCCGTCGCCTCCGCCAGGTCGCGCGCCGGCACCGGCTCCGGCGAGAGAAACAGCAGCGCTTCAATCGTCCGCGAGAGGTCGCTCATCGCCCCCACCCCTTCCGGTGCGCTTTATCCGCGCATACCGGGGCAAAGGCGCACCGGAACGTCATGGTGCGACCTCGCGGGCTCGGATGCGAATCGGGCCGAAGGTCTCGCCCTGCTCCCAGGTCGCCTCGCCTTTGCGGTAGAGGTCGAGCAGGGCGAAGATCGTCACCGCCTGGGTCAGCCGGTCCTCGCCGCCGAACTGCTCGTCGAAGTCGACGGTCGCGTGGGCGCGCAGCGCCTCGCGCAGCACGAGGAGCCGTTTCTGCAGGGAGACGGTCGGCCGGATGTGGTCGAGGTTCAACTCCGGCGGCTCGGTCAGCAGGTCGCCGAGCGCCGCCCCGAGCCGCTCCGGGTCGTACACCGCGGTCGCCGCCTCGATCGCCACCTGGCGCAGCCCCAGCGGCAGCGGCGCCGAGCGGTAGAGGTAGCCGCGCTCGGCCTCGAAGCGCTTCTCCAGGACGGCGGCCGCGTCGCGGTAGCGGCGGTACTCGAGCAGCCGGGCGAGCAGCTCCTCGACCGCCTCCTCGGGCGTCACGTCCTCGAGGCCCTCCTCTTCGCCGGGCAGCAGCAAGCGCGACTTCAGCTCGAGCAGCGCCGCGATCAGCACGAGGAACTCGGTGGCGACCTCGAGCTCCAGCTCTTCGGCGCGCTCCAGGTGCTCGACGTAGGCGATGACGACCTCGGCCAGCTCGACCTCGAGCAGGCTGACCTCCTCGCGCAGGACGACCGCCATCAGCAGGTCGAACGGACCGGCGAAGACGTCGAGGTCGAGGTCCAGCTCGGCGACGCTCACCGGTGCAAACTAGCGCGGCGCGCCGATGCCCATGCGGTCGCGCGCCTCGGCGACCACCGGCGCCGCCAGCGCGCGGGCCTTCTCGGCGCCGGCGGCGAGCGTCCGCTCGAGCGCCGCCTGGTCGGGACGCAGCTCGGCGTAGCGCTCGCGCACCGGCGCGAGGTACTCGACCACGGCCTCGGCCACGGCCTTCTTGAAGTCGCCGTAGCCGGCCCCCTCGAACTCGCGCTCGACCGCCTCGGGCTCAACCCCGCGGGCGACCGCGTAGACGTCGATCAGGTTCGCGATCCCCGGCTTGGCCTCACGGTCGCGGACGATCTCGCGGCCCGAATCGGTGACCGCGCTGCCGATCTTCTTGCGGGTCGTCTTCTCGTCGTCGAGGACGAGCACGGTGCCGGCCTCGGTGCCGCCGGTGGTCGACATCTTCCGCGCCGGCTCCTGGAGATCCATGATCCGCGCCCCGACCTCGGGGATCCGGTGCTCGGGCACGACGAAGGTCTCGCCGAAACGCTCGTTGAAGCGGCGGGCGATCTCGCGCATCAGCTCGACGTGCTGGCGCTGGTCGTCGCCGACCGGCACCTCGGTCGCCTTGTAGGCGAGCACGTCGGCGGCCATCAGCACCGGGTAGAAGAAGAGCGCCGCGGAGACCAGCTCCTGCTGCCGGGCGGACTTGTCCTTGAACTGGTGCATCCGGTTGAGGTCGCCGTGGGCGGTGACCGAGGAGAGCATCCAGGTCAGCTCGGTGTGCTCGGGCACGTCGGACTGGCGGAAGAGGATGCAGCGAGCGGGGTCGAGACCGGCGGCGAGCAGAATCGCGGTCGTGTCGTAGAGCCGCTCGCGCAACTCCGCCGGGTCGAAGGCGACCGAGAGCGCGTGCAGGTCGACGATGCAGAAGATCGCCGGGTCGCCGCGGTCCTGGCCCTCGACGTACTGGTGGATCGCGCCGATGTAGTTGCCCAGGTGCTTGCGGCCGGTGGGCTGGATGCCGGAGAAGACGATCGGGGCGGTCATTTGTGCGGAGCCTAGTTGGGCGGCGGGGATCGGGTGCCCCTCGCCGGGCGGGTGGCCGGGACGGGGCACCCCTCGCCCTGACAATCGCCGGCCTAATGAGGCCGGCGATTTGAGTATCCGCCAGTTCGAGGGGTGCCCCGTCCCGGCTCTCGAAGCGGGGTGACGGCACAAGGACCCTGGGGCGGGAGCTTGGTTAGGTGGGTTCGGGGGCTGGCTCGGGGGCGCAGTCGGCGTCGGGGGCGTGGCCGCACTCGCCGGCGGGGGCGGCGCCGCGGGTGGGGATCGCTTCTCGGTGGCGCCTGGGGTTCTCGATGCCGAAGCCGGAGACCGCCCCGCCGGCGATCATCAGGATTCCGGCGATGCCGATTCCGAGGTGGAAGGCGGAGGTCGAGGCGTCGGTGGAGGCGCTCGCCACGCGGGTGGCCTGCCGCGGGGGCAGCTTGCCCGTGCCCGGCACGGCCAGCGGCTGGCGCTTGGCCTCGGAGACGGCGTGCGTGGCGCGCGGGCCGAGCGGCGCGCCACCGAGGTTGGAATCGAGGCTCGAGCCGAAATAGCCGGAGATCACGGCGCCGAGCACCGCGATCGCCAGCAGGCCGGCTACGCGGGCGACGCCGTTGTTGACGCCGGAGGCGATGCCGACGTGGCGCTCTTCGACCGAGTCGAGCACGGTCGCGGTCAGCGGCGCCACGGTCGCCGAGAGCCCGAGGCCGAAGACGAGGATCGCGGGCAGGACGTCGGCGGCGTAGTCGGCGCCGCTGCCGACCCGCAGCAGCAGGATGAGGCCGACGCCGCCGACGATCGGACCGAGCGTCATCGGCAGCCGCGGTCCCGTCCCCGAGGCGAGCTTGCCCCAGCGCGGCGAGAGGAAGAAGAGCAGCAGCGAGACCGGCGTCGTCGCCAGCCCCGCCTCGAGCGGCGAGTAGCCGGCCACCTGCTGGAGGAAGAGGCCGACGAAGAAGAGGCCGCCGATCAGCCCGGCGTAGGTGGCAAGCGTGGTCAGGTTGGCGACGGCGAAGTTGCGGATGCGGAAGAGGCCGAGGTCGAGCATCGGGTGGCGGGCGCGCGCCTCGTGCACGACGAAGAGGACGAAGCAGGCGATGCCGGCGAGCAGCGGGATCCAGACGCCGGGGGCGCTCCAGCCATGGGTCGGCTGCTCGATCAGCGCGTAGACCGGGCCGCCGAGGCCGGCGGCGGAGAGGCCGATGCCGAGCCAGTCGATGCCGCGGAAGGCTTCGGGGTCGCGGCTCTCGCGCACCGAGTGCAGGGTCAGCGCCACGGTCGCCGCGATCAGCGGGATGTTGACCCAGAAGATCGCCCGCCAGGAGGTCAGCCCGATCAGCGCCCCGCCGCCCGCCGGGCCGATCACCGTGGCGACGCCCGTCCAGGCCGTCCAGGTGCCGACCGCCTTGCCGCGCGCCGCGCCCTCGAAGGTGGCGGCGACGATCGCCAGCGAGCCGGGCACGAGCAGCGCCCCGGCGATCCCCTGGAGCGCCCGCATCGCGATCAGGAACTCGACCGAGGGGGCGATCGCGCAGAGCGCCGAGCAGACGCCGAAGCCGATCAGCCCGAAGACGAAGACCTCACGCCGGCCGAACTGGTCGCCCAGCGAGCCGCCGACGAGCAGCAGCGAGACCAGGGTCAGCATGTAGGCCTCGACCACCCACTGCTGTCCGGCGAGCCCCGCGTCGAGCCCTTTGGCGATCGCCGGCAAAGCCACGTTGACCACGGTCGAGTCGAGGAAGACGATCGTCGACCCGAGGATCGTCGCGACCAGGGTCAGCCGCTGTTGACGGGACACCGCCCGAGTGTAGGGCTAGAGCTCGCGCAGTTGGTGGGCTTGGCTGAAGAAGTTGCGGTGGGCGAGGCCGGTGGCGGTCAGGGCGGCGATCGAGACGCTGCCGAGCAGCGCGTAGAGGAGGACCAGCTGCAGGCGGACGGCGTCGGTGGGGCTGGCGCCGGCGAGCAGCATGCCGACCATCGTGCCGGGGAAGAAGATCAGGCCGGTGGTCTTGGTCGAGTCGATCAGGGTGATCATCCCCGAGCGCAGGGCGCGGCGGACGAAGGGCCGCCCGGCTTCCTCGCCGGTGGCGCCGAGCGAGAGGGTCGCCTCGATCCGGGCGCGCGACTCGGCCATCTCGTCGCCCAGCCGGTTGAGCGCCACCGCCGAGGCGGTCATCGCGTTGCCGATCACCATGCCGCCGACCGGCACCAGGTAGCGCGGCGTCGCTTCGAAGACGCCGAGCGCGACGACCAGGCCGAGGGTCGCCGCCCCGGCCACCGCCAGCGCGATCAGCAGCGGCCAGAAGGCGCCGGGGACGCGCTTCGCGCGGCTGCGCGCGGTGAGCGCGCCGAAGACGACCATCACGGCGAGCAGCGCGAAGACCAGCCAGAGCGTGTCGGCTTCGAAGATCAGCTTGAGCGCGTAGCCGACCAGGGTCAGCTGGACGAAGGAGCGCAGCGTGGCGACGCCGATGTCCCGCTCGAGGTCGGCGCCGCGCCAGAAGGAGATCGCCGCCGCGAGGGCCACCAGGGCGAGGGCCGCGGCGACCTGGCCGAGAGAGAGGTGGATCGAGGTGGTCAAGCGAGAACCTCGGCGAGCGGGCCGGCGTCGGTTACGCGACCCTCCTCGATCCGCACCACCCACTCCCCCAGGCGGCGCGCCTGCTCGGGGTCGTGGCTGACGAGGACCAGCGAGATCTCGAGCTCCTCGCGCAGGCGGGCGAGCGTCGCCTCGATCGCGTCGCGGGCGGCCCGGTCGAGCGCGGCGGTCGGCTCGTCGAGCAGCAGCACGGCGGGCTCCTGGACCAGCGCCCGGGCGAGCATCGCCCGCTGCTGCTCGCCGACCGAGAGCTTCGAGACGTCGCGGCCGGCGAACTCCGGGTCGAGGCCGGCGAGCCCCAGGCAGCGCCCGGCGTCGACCTCCTCCTTCCCCGCCAGCCCGGCGGCGTACTCGAGGTTGGACTCCACCGTCCCCTCGAGCAGGGCGGGCAGCTGTGGCACCAGCGAGACCTCGCGGCGCAGCGCCAGTGGGTCGTAGGAGTCGAGCGGGCGCCCGCGGAAGTCGATCGCCCCCTCGTCGGGATCCGCGAGCCGGTTGAGCAGGCGCAGCAGCGTCGACTTCCCCGCCCCCGAGGGCCCGACGATCGCCGTCGCCCCGGCCGGAATTTCAGCGTCGACGGAGTCGAGCACCCGCCGACCGCCCCGCACCAGCCCCACCTCCCGCAGCTCGAAGAGCACCGCCCCATGATCGCAGGGACGTGCCGTGCCTTAGGGGCCACCGGTGGTATCCAAGGGGCGGCACGTCCCCGGGTCGCGGGGGCGCAAGATGGCTGGCGGGGGTGCGTGGGGGTTGCGGTGCGGTGGGGGGCGCTGGAAGAATCGGGTAGGTGGATGCCGATGGCTAGAGCGATATGGAGCGGGTCGATCAGCTTTGGGCTGCTCAACGTGCCCGTCAGGCTGTACAGCGCGGTGGCGCGGCGGGGGATCTCGCTGCGCGAGATCCGCGAGTCCGACAACGCCCGGATCAAACACCGGCGGGTCGCCGAAGGGACCGACGAAGAGGTCCCCTACGAGCAGATCGTCAAGGCCTACGAGATCGCCAAGGACCGCTACATCCCGATCTCCAAAGCGGAGCTGGAGGCGCTGGCGCCGCGGAAGAGCCGCGCGATCGAGGTCCAGGACTTCGTCGAGCTCGAGCAGATCGACCCGATCTACTTCGACAGCCCCTATTACCTGGGCCCGGCGCAGGGCGCCGAGCGCGCCTACTCGCTGCTCGCCAAGGCGATGGAGGACTCGGGCAAGGTGGCGATCGCCCGCTTCGTCTTCCGCAACAAGGAGCACCTCGCGGCGCTGCGACCCGGCGACGGGGTGCTGACCCTGACCACGATGCGCTTCGCCGACGAGGTCGTGCCGCCGGCCGAGCTCGAGGACGCGCTGCCCGGCGAGAAGCCGAAGATCCCCAAACGCGAGGTCGAGATGGCCGAGCAGCTGATCGAGTCGCTGACCCGCGAGTTCGACCCGGCCGCCTACCGCGACGAGTACCGCGAGCAGCTGCTGGCGATGATCGAACGCAAGGCGGCGGGCGAGGAGATCGTCGCGGCGCCCACCGAGGAGCCGGCCGCGACCAAGGCCCCCGACCTGATGGCGGCCCTCGAGCAAAGCATCGCCGCCGTGCAGTCCAAACGCAAACCGGCGAAGAAACCCAAGGCCAAGGCCAAAAAAGCCGCAGTAAGAAAACGCTCGACCTCGACCGCCAAATCCCGCTAGTGCCCGAGGGCCAGGAGGTCGAGGTCGACGGGCGCGAGGTCAAGCTCACCAACCTCGACAAGGTGCTCTACCCGGCGACCGGCTTCACCAAGGGCGAGGTCGTCGACTATTACGCGAAGGTCGCCGAGGCGATCGTCCCCCACCTGCGCGGGCGCGCCCTCACCCTGCGCCGCTTCCCCGAGGGGGTCGACGACAGCGACGCGGCCTTCTTCGAGAAGCGCTGCCCCAAGCACCGGCCGGACTGGGTGAAGACCGCTGCGGTCGAAGCCGGGCCGCGCGCCGGGACGATCGACTTCTGCGTCTGCGAAGACCGGCCGACGCTGGTCTGGATGGCGCAGCTGGCGGCGATCGAGCTGCACCCCTCGCTCTCGCTCGCGGCCGCGCCCGACCGGCCGACCGTGCTCGCCTTCGACCTCGATCCAGGCCCGCCCGCCGACGTGCTCGACTGCTGCCGCGTCGCCCTGCGCCTACGCGAGCTCTTCGACCACTTCGGCGTGCGGTGCTTCCCGAAGACCTCGGGGTCAAAGGGCCTGCAGGTCTACGTGCCGCTCAATGGCGACTCGGTCGCCTACGAGGCCGAGGACGGCGGCGAGCAGGCGACCAAACCCTTCGCCCGGGCGATCGCCCAGCTGCTCGAGAAGCAGACCTCCGACCTCGTCGTCTCGAAGATGAAGAAGGCCGAGCGCAGGGGCAAGGTCTTCGTCGACTGGTCCCAGAACCACCGCCGCAAGACGACGATCGCCGTCTACTCCCTACGCGCCCGCGAACGCCCCACTGTCTCCACCCCGGTCGCCTGGGAGGAGATCGAACGAACTGTCAAGAAAGACGATGCCGACTCGCTCGTCTTCGAGGCCGCCGACGTGCTGACGCGAATCGAGCGGCACGGCGACCTCTTCGCCCCCGCGCTCGAGCTGGGGCAGGAATTGCCCCAGCTCTGAGCGGGCGGGCAGCTCAGCTCAGCGACCAGAGCTCGCCTTCGTACGGACCGACGAGGTGCTCGCTCCATTCTCCGTCGATGACCAGCGGCCCGGCAGCGGGGCCGAACCGGAAGCCGCCTTCGATCTGCTCGGCTTCCGAGAAGACGCGGGGCTGAAGAACCCGTTCTTCTTCCGGAGCGAACTCCGAGGCGAAGGTGCCGGCGAAGGACCAGGTCTGCGGCGCCAGCGCGCATTCGGCGCCTTCGACGAAGACTTCCATGGCTTCGCCTTTGGGCGTGGTGTACGCCACGTAGGTCTTTGTTTCTCCTCCCGTTTCGACTTCAACCGCTCCGAGGTTCACGGTGACTTCCATCGTCGGGTTCAGGTAACACCGGCCGAGGTTGTGGACGAAGGCGCAGTTGCGGAATTCGATCGTCGCGTGACCGACGCCTCCCGCTTCGATCGTCCCCGACTCTTTCTCTTCTTCGCAGGTCCAGTTCAATTCGCCTTCGAGGACGTCCCAGTTGAACTCGATCGGCCCGGATTCCGATTCCCCGGCGATTTCCGCTTCCCCTCCGAGTTTGGCGAGCGGCGTCCCTTCGATATGCCATTCGTGCGCCTGGGCGCTGGCGGCGCCGAGCGCCAGCGTTACGAGAACCGCCGCGCCGAGCATCGACGCCATCCGCGCAGCCGCCCTCTTTCTCCTGGTCAGTGACATGCCTTCCTCCCTTCCCGGGCCGAGGCCCAGGTATGACTGGTTTGCCGCCTCGACCTCTCCCGGGCCGGGCGGACCCAAGGACCGATCAAAAACGGATCGGTTTTTTTAACCTAACAGCCGTCGCCGGGAAGACAACTGGCGCGGACGATTGGTCTACGGGTCGCCCTGACCTCGTCGAGGCGGCGGACCGGGGTCGTGTAGGGGGCGTTCCGGGCGAGTTCGGGGTCGGTCTCGGCCTCGGCGAGGATTTGCTCGATCGCGCCGGCGAAGGCGTCGAGGCTCTCCTTGGTCTCGGTCTCGGTCGGCTCGATCATCAGCGCCTCGTCGACCAGGAGGGGGAAGTAGACGGTCGGCGGGTGGAAGCCGAAGTCGAGCAGCCGCTTGGCGAGGTCGAGCGTCGCCAGGCCGAGCTCACGCTTCATCGGCTTGCCGGAGAGGACGAACTCGTGCATGCAGTGGCGGTCGAAGGCGACCGGCAGGCGCTCGCCGGCGCGGCCTTCGGCGAGGCGGGCCTTCAGGTAGTTGGCGTTGAGCACCGCCGTCTCCGAGGCCTCGGCGAGGCCGTCGGCGCCGAGGCTGAGGATGTAGGCGTAGGAGCGCACGAAGACGCCGAAGTTGCCCTGGAATCCGCGCAGCCGGCCGATCGATTTGGGACGGTCGCGGTCGAGGTCGAAGAACGGGCCGTGGCCGTTGTTGTCGCGGCGCACCACCTGCGGGCGCGGCAGGAAGGGCTCGATCCGCTCCGAGACCGCGATCGGCCCGGCCCCCGGCCCGCCTCCCCCGTGCGGCTGGCTGAAGGACTTGTGCAGGTTGACGTGGACGATGTCGAAGCCCATGTCGCCGGGGCGCGAGTGGCCCATGACCGCGTTGAGGTTGGCGCCGTCGTAGTAGAGCGTCCCCCCCGCCTCGTGGATCAGCGCGGCGATCTCGGCGATGTTCTCGTCGAAGAGGCCGAGCGTGTTGGGATTGGTCAGCATCAGGCAGGCGACCTGGCCCGGGTCCTCGGCGATCCTCGCCCGCAGGTCGTCGATCTCGACCCCGCCGCGCTCGTTGGTGGCGACCTTGACCACCTCGTAGCCGGCCATCGACACCGAGGCCGGGTTGGTGCCGTGCGAGGTGTCGGGGGCGAGCACCTTGGTCCGCTCTTCGCCGCGGTCGGCGTGGAAGGCGCGGGTCAGCAACAGGCCGGCGAGCTCGCCGTGCGAGCCGGCCGAGGGCTGCAGGCTGACGTGGGGCAGGCCGCAGATCTCGGCGAGGGACTCCTGCAGCAGCCACATCAGCTCCAGCGCGCCCTGAGCGCGCCGCGGGTCCTGGGCGGGGTGCAGGCGGGCGTGGCCGGGCAGCGCCGCGACCCGCTCGTTGAGCCGCGGGTTGTGCTTCATCGTGCAGGAGCCGAGCGGGTAGAAGCCGCTGTCGAGGTCGAAGTTGCGGCGCGAGAGCTTGTTGTAATGGCGGACGATCTCCGGCTCGGCGACCTCTGGCAGGCGCGGCGGCTCGGAGCGCAGCAGCTCGGCCGGGATCAGCTCGGCGAGCGGCGGCTCGGGGACTTCGGCGGCGGGCAGGGTCGCGGCGCGCCGGCCCGGCTTCGACTTCTCGTAGATCGTGCGGGCGCGTTCGGCCTGCATCGGGGTCTCGGTCAGCGCCATCAGGCCGTCACCCCGGCGCGCTCGGCGGCGACCGCCGCCCCCAGCGCCTCGGCAAGGTCGTCGATCTGGGCGCGGGTGCGGCGCTCGGTGATCGCCACCAGCAGGCCGTCCCCGTACTCGGGGTACTCGCGGCCCAGCGGGTAGCCGGCGGCAATCCCTCGCTCTGCGCAACGCTCCAAGATCGCGTGAACAGGAGCGTCGAGGCGCACCGCGAACTCGCGCGCCACGGGCGCGCCGTGCAACAGCTCGATCCCCTCGACCGCGGCCAGCCGCTCGCGCGCGTAGGCCGTGCGCCGCACGAGCAGCTCGCCAAGCTCGCGATACCCCTCCTTGCCGAGCCAGGCGAGGTGGACCATCGCGCAGAGCGCGTTGAGCGCCTGCGCCGTGCAGATGTTGTGGGTCGCCTTCTCCCGGCGGATGTGCTGCTCGCGCGTCTGCAGGGCGAGGACGAAGCCGCGGCGCCCGTCGACGTCCTCGGTCTCGCCGGCGATCCGTCCCGGCATGCGGCGGATCTGCTCCTGCGTCGCGCAGAAGAAGCCGAAGGAGGGACCGCCGAAGTCGAGCCGGTTGCCGAGCGGCTGGCCCTCGCCGAGGGCGATGTCCGCTCCCTGCTCGCCCGGCGGCTTGAGCACGCCGAGGGTCATCGGGTCGCAGGCGACGACCAGCAGCGCGCCGTGCTCCTTGGCCGCGGCGCCGAGCTGCTCGACCCGCTCGACCGCGCCGAGGAAGTTGGGGCTCTGCAGGAAGACGGCGGCGGTCCTCTCATCAACCTCCTTGGCGAGGACCGCGGCGTCGGTCTCCCCGCCGTGCAGCCCGACCTCGACCACCTCGGCGCCGTAGCCGACCGCGTAGGTCTCGAGCGTCTCGCGGCTGTGCGGGTGCAGGCCGCGCGAGACGACGAAGCGCCGGCGGCCGGTCGCCGCCATCGCCAGGTACCCGGCCGAGGCGACCGATGAGGGCCCCTCGTACAGGCCCGCGTTGGAGACCGGCAGGCCGGTGAGCTCCGACATCGCCGTCTGGAACTCGAACATCACCTGCAGGCCGCCCTGCGAGATCTCCGGCTGGTAGGGCGTGTAGGGCGTGAGGAACTCCGAGCGCTGCGAGATCGCGTCGACAATCGCCGGCACGTAGTGGTCGTACATCCCGGCGCCGACGAAGCAGACCTGCTCCTCGGCGTCGGCGTTGCGCGCCGCGAGCCCCCCCAGCCGCTCGTAGACCTCGGCCTCGCCGATCCCCTCCGGGAGGTCGAGCGCGCGGTCGAGCCGCAACTCCTCGGGGATCTGCCCGAAGAGCTCGTCGACCGAGTCGACGCCGATCGCGGCGAGCATCTCGGCCCGGTCGGCGGGCGTCGCTGACGTGTATCGAGTCACCCGCTGAAGGCTACGCAAGCGCCAGGGCGGCCCGGCTCATTGCTTTTCCAGCAGATTGCGGTATTCCGCGGCGCTCAGCAGGGTGGTGGTCTCACCGGGAGCGCTGAGCCGCACCTTGACCAGCCAGCCTTCGCCGTACGGATCCTCGTTGATCTTCTCGGGGGCGTCGGCCAGGGCGTCGTTGACCTCGACGATCTCGCCGGACATCGGCGCGATCACGTCGGAGACCGCCTTGACCGACTCGACCTCGGCGTAGCTCTGGTCCTTGTCGACCGTGCCGCCGGCCTCGGGCGGGTCGTAGAAGACGACCTCGCCGAGGCTGTCCTGGGCGTACCAGGTGATCCCGAAGGTGGCGACGTCGCCCTCGATCCGGGCCCAGTCGTGCTGGTCGTGGTAGAGAAGATCGTCCGGGTAGCTGGCGTCGGCCAAGGTCATCCTTTCCGCTGGCTCGTGTAGAGGGGCTTGGAAGCTATCCGGGCGGAGCGCAGCTTGCCGCGCACGTCGATCTCGACCTCGGTTCCCGGCTCGGCGAGGCCGGCGCGCACGTAGGCCATGCCAATCCCGACTTCGAGCGAGGGCGAGAAGCTGCCCGAGCTGACCGTGCCGGCCGGCTCGCCGCCCGCCAGCACCGGATTGCCCTGGCGCGGAATCCCGGCGCCCTCGATCCTGAACGGCGCCAGCACCTCGGCCGTGCCCTCGCGCCGGGCGCGCGCCACGGCCTCGGAGCCGACGAACCCGGTCGCCTCGGCGCAGCACCATCCCAGCCCCGCCTCGATCGGGTTGCGCTCCGGCGTCAGGTCCTGCCCATGCAGGTGGAAGCAGGCCTCGAGCCGCAAGGTGTCCCGCGCCCCGAGCCCACAGGCCACGACCCCGGCATCGAGCAGCTCAGCCCAGATCGGCGGCGCGACCTCGGGATCGAGCAGCAGCTCCACCCCGTCCTCGCCGGTGTACCCGGTCCCGCAGACGATCGCCGGCCGTCCGCCGACCCGCGCGTGTGCGACCTGCATCCGCGCCGGCAACTCGATCCCCAGCGTCCGCGCCACCACCCCCCGCGCGTGCGGCCCCTGCACGGCGAGCATCGCGTAGCGGTCGGCGACGTCGCGCACGGCCACGTCGAAGTCGCGGCTCCAGCGCCCCAGCCAAGCAAGATCGGCCGCGTGGTTAGCCGAGTTGGTGACGATCAGATAGCGGTCCCCGCCGAGCCTGTAGGCAAACAGGTCATCCAGCACCCCCCCGCCCTCAGCGCAAAGGCACGAGTACTGAGCCCCGCCAACGTCAATCCGGGAGACATCGTTGGAAAGCACCCGCTGCAAGAACCCCAGCGCCCCAGGCCCCTCAACCTCGACCTCCCCCATATGCGACACATCGAACATCCCCACATGCGTCCGCACAGCCGAGTGCTCCTCCCTGATCCCCTCATAGCTGACCGGCATCTCCCACCCGGCGAAGGGCACAAGCTTCGCCCCCAGCTTGGCGTGGCTCTCATACAGGGGCGTGCGTCGGAGATCTGCGTCAGCCACGCCGGGAGCGTATTGGAGAGCCGAGCCTGCAAAGGCCGTCGGGTGCCCCTCCCCCAAAGGCTCCCGGTCCCCGGCCCCGAAGCGCTACCCGCGACCAGCTGCGCAACGGTCTTTGGGGGAGGGGCACCCGACGGCCTCCCCGGCCCGTCTCATTCCTTGAGGAACCCCGGCACGTCGATGTCGTCGTCCGAGACCCGCAATTTGCGAATGTCGGTGTCCTCGCCGGAAATCCGCGGCTTGGCCTCATACCGCCGCCGCACCCGCTGCGGTGAGCGCGCCAGCAGCTCGAAGCCCTCGAACCCGGTGGCGATCACGGTCACGCGGACCTCGTCGCGCATCGACTGGTCGACGACCGAGCCGAAGATGATGTTGGCGTTGTCGTCGGCCTCGGCCTGGACCAGCTGGGCGGCCTCGTTGACCTCGAAGAGGCCGAGGTCCTCGGGTCCGGTGATGTTGAGCAGCATCCCGGTGGCGCCCTTGATCGACTCCTCGATCAGCGGCGAGGTGATCGCCGCCTTGGCCGCGTCCAGCGCCCGCGCCTCGCCGGAGGCCGAGCCGACGCCCATCAGGGCCGAGCCGGCGTCGCGCATGATCGTGCGCACGTCGGCGAAGTCGAGGTTGATCAGGCCGGGGATCGTGATCAGGTCGGTGATCCCCTGCACGCCCTGGCGCAGGATGTCGTCGGCCTGGCGGAAGG
>Ga0210100_1000053_pt1 | contig 23555 bp, 26 predicted proteins | sample MayberryNW_TuleB_FD_185525 | JGI IMG/M metagenome (GOLD analysis project Ga0210100, IMG submission 185525) | Wetland microbial communities from San Francisco Bay, California, USA, that impact long-term carbon sequestration - MayberryNW_TuleB_D1... | ecosystem: Environmental > Aquatic > Marine >... | reverse complement strand
GACGGCGACGTAGGCGCCGGCCTGCAGGGTGTATTCGCTGCTGAGGCCGGCCAGGTGGGTGAGCAGCGAGGCGAGGCCGATCCCCCAGAGGGCCAGGGCGGCGCCGAGGCGCAGGCGGTAGCGCTCGGTGTAGACGACGTGCGGCGGGCGCCAGCGGACCAGCGGCAGCAGGACGAGGATCAGGGCCGGGCCGAAGAGAAAGCCGAGCTGCGCCTTGTCGATCCCGTGCGGGCTGTCGGCGAGGTCGAAGAGGGCGGAGCTCTTGCCCCAGGTGACGATCGCGCCGATCACGCCGATGAAGAGGCCGGCGGCGCAGACCTGGGCGACGATGCTGGCGACGTAGACCCGCGAGCCCGCCAGGTAGACCTCCCGCGCTTGCTCGGCGGGCGCCCCCCTCGTCGCACCCGCCTCCACTACGCCTGCGCCTCGGCCGCCTCGGCGGCCATCGCCTTGCCGTGGCGGATCAGGTCGGCGGCGCGCTCGGCGATCGCGATCACCGGAGCGTTGGTGTTGCCCCGGGGGACCGTCGGGATCACCGAGGCGTCGACCACGCGCAGCGCCTCGAGGCCCTCGACCCGCAACTGGGAATCGACGACCGAGCCGATCGCGCAGGTGCCGACCGGGTGGTAGACCTCGTAGGTTGTGCGTTCGACGTGGGCGCGCAGGGCGTCCTCGGACTCGTCCGCCGGAACCGTGAACGGCTCCGCCGCGTAGGGGGCGAAGGCCGGCTGGGCGCAGATCTCCGCCGCGAGGCGCACCGCGTCGATCATCCGCGCCATGTCGGCCTCCTCCGCGTAGAAGGCGTGGCGGACGACCGGCTTCGCGGTCGGGTCGTTGGAGGCGAGGCGCACCGAGCCGCGGCTCTGCGCGGTCAAGAGGCAGGGCGAGACCCAGACGCCGTGCCCCCGCGGATCGCCCATCCCCTCTTCGACGATGTGGATCGGGGCGACGTGGAACTGCACGTCGGGCGCCTCGGCGCCGGCGCCGACCCGGGCGAAGCCGCCGCCTTCGGCGAGGTTGGAGGCGAAGGGCCCGGTCTGCGAGGCGGCGAACTCCTCCATCGCCGCCGGCTCCAGCGCCTCGATCAGGCTGCCCGGCTCCGGCGTGGTGAAGACCGTGTAGGTCGCGGGATGGTCGCCGAGGTTCTCGCCGACCGCCGGCTGGTCGAGCAGCACCTCGACTTCGCGCATCGTCAGGTGCTCGGCCGGCCCGACCCCGGAGAGCATCAGCAGCTGCGGCGAGTTGTAGGCGCCGCCGCAGAGGATGACCTCGCGCTCGGCGCGCAGCTCCCGCGCCTCGCCGAGTCGGCTGGCCTCCACCCCCACCGCCCGCCTGCCGCCGAAGAGCACGCGGTTGACTTGCATGTAGGGCATTACGGTGAGGTTGGGACGATCGCTCGCCGGGTGCAGGTAGGCGACGGCGGCGCTGGCCCGCATCCCGCCCCGCTGGGTCAGCTGGTACATGCCGACGCCCTCCTGCGCGGCGCCGTTGAAGTCCTCGTTGCGCGCCAGCCCCGCCTCGACCCCGGCCTCGACGAAGGCCGGCGTCACCCGGTTGCCGGAGCGCTGGTCGGAGACCGGCAGCGGCCCGCCGACCGCGTGCCACTCCGAGGCGCCGCGCTCGTTGTCCTCGGCCTTGAGGAAGTACGGGAAGAGGTCCTCCCAGGCCCAGCCCTCCACCCCCCACTCGTCGTAGTCGCGAGGGTTGCCGCGGATGTAGACCATCGCGTTGATCGAGGAGGAGCCGCCCAGCACCTTGCCGCGCGGCAGCGAGACCCGCCGCCCGCCGCAGCCGGGCTCGGGCGCGGTCGCGTAGTCCCAGTCGACCTCGGTGCGCGCCAGCGAGAGGTAGCCGAGCGGCACGTGGATGTTCTGGTTGACGTCCGGCGGCCCCGCCTCGAGCAGCAGGACGCTCACCTCGGGGTCCTCAGATAGCCGCCCCGCCAGCACGCAGCCGGCCGAGCCGGCGCCGACGATCACGTAGTCGTACATCTCAGCTCCCTCCATACCCGAGAGTGAGTGTAGGGCGCGGCGGGCCGCTGGTGGGCCCGCCGCGCCCCGGTCGCTTACTTGCGGTGCTTGCGACAGACCGGCACGTTCAGCTTCAGGTGCTTGTTGCGCACCCGCCTGCTGTTGTGTGCCTTGATGTTCATGTAGGAGGAGACGGGCTTGCCCTTGCAGAGGTTCCTGGAGTTGACCAGGAGGCCCTGCTTCTTGCCGCCCTTCATCCGCAGGATGAACTTGCTCACCGGCACGTCGGGCGTGCTGGCGAACACGGTCTTGATTCCGCCGTGCGGCGAGGTGATCACGCCGCGCAGGTGGATGTTCACCTGGCCGCGCAGGTTGGCGAGCAGGTCGGGCAATTCATGGTCCGAGGAGACCATGTACACCGGCCCCTTCAGCTTGCCTTCGAGCGCCGGGCTGCGCGCTTCCGCGTGCCCGTAGATCGAGGCCTTCGGGCAGGTGTCGGAGGCCAGCTGCGGCCTCGTGCACACCGTCCTGATGTTGCCCTGGTCGAGGAACAGCGCGTGCGGCAAGACCAGCGCGCTGCGCGCCACGTTGGCGTCGCCCTTGCGGGTTTCGAGGATCGCCCGCAGCTTCGGGTGCTTGGCCCTCAGGTAGACGCCCTTGCCCCCGGAGAGCTTGGTGTAGAGCTTCGGCTTGAAACCGAGGTTCTTGCACTTGCTCGCCTGGTACGGCGCCGAGACCGCGTAGCTGCTCCACGCCGACGAGTTGGCCGGGTTGGAGCCACCACCGGCGATCGTGCCCACCGTTGCCTGGGCGCCGCAGTGGGTCGGGTTGAGCATGAACTTGCTGCGGTCGACGTTGACGTCGATCGAGCGGACGTCCAGCTTCGCCCCGCCGAACACGTCGGGGATTTCGTCGGAGACCGCGTTGACCTGGGCGGTTTCCGGGTTGATGTTGAGCGCCACCCGGACGACCACGGTGCCGAGGTCGAACGGCCCGGAGACCGCCGGGGTGATGACCGCCATCGAGAGCGGCGCCCCCCTGTACGGACCGGCGAGGTAGGCGCCGCCGCCGAGCGTTACCGCCCGGTTGCCGGCGCCGCTCGTCGTCGTCGCCGAGCCGATCTTGCTCGCGTCGGAGCAACTCGGCGAGGCGATCTGCGCTTTGCCGCTGCTGTGGATCGCGGCGTCGAGCGCCGAGTTCGAGCAGTAGGGGACGCCGGAGAGGTTGCCGATCAGCCCCTTGGGAAGCGTCACGTTGACCGCCTTCAACTCCTGTTCGCCGTCCGCGCGCCCGACGTGGACGCGGAACGGGCTGTAGGCGCCGGCCTTGGTGCTGTCCGACTTCGCCGTGTAGCCGGGGACGAACCTACGCGCCGCCAGCGTCGTCGGGCAGCTGCCGCCCTGCGGATCGGTGGACAGTGTGAACGTCGAGCTGACCGCCGTATGCGTGCCCGGACGCGCCCACGGTTCCATCTGGCCCGTGGTCTCGGCCGCGGAGCAGGTCGGCGGGCTGCTCAGCACCAGGTGCGGCCCGTCGAATCGCAGGACCACCGAGTTGAATGGCACCTGCGGCAGGCCGGTCGGCAGTTTGCCCGCCAGCGGCCCGATCTCCTGTTCGTCGAACGTGGTGGTCAGCTGCCCGGTGACCGGGTTGGCGCTGGCGTGTCCCACCAGCCGCACGTCGATCCCCTGGCTCTCGTCCTTCGCTTCGACCAGGATCCGGAACTCTTCGCCCGATGTCGGGTCGAAGCTCTTCTGTTCGCCGGCGTAGATGTCGCCTTTCAGCGGCGCCGAGAGCGGCGGCGAGGCGATTTCCACCGAGCCGATCTTCGACTCGGCCGGGCATTCGTTGTCGTAGGTCCGCACTTCCTTCTTGAACTGCGCGTCCGTGCAGGCCTGTAGCCCATTCGAGCCGGAAGGGTTGATCCCCATCCCGTTCGGCAGCGTGATGACCGCCTTACGGAGGTGGGACTCCTGCTGTTCGCTTTCGCCGCCGGTGAAGTACTTGAGCGTCGTCGTGACGCTCGCCGGCGCGGGCGAGTCGATCTTCGCGGTGCCGGGGTCGACGTTGACTTCGGGGCCGAACGGGACCGTGTCGCAGCCGATTTGCTGCACCGGGACCGTTTTGCCTTCGTCGTTTTCAACGACCTTGGACTCGACCGGGGTCGATCCGTTCGGGAAAGCGGGATCCGGTTCTTCATAGGACTCCGCCCGGAACCAGGTCGAGTAGAGGTGTTCGTAGGCCGCTTCGTTGGGGTCGAAACACGTGGTCGGATTATTGATATAGGTGCCGTCGCCGGTCGAGGCGCCGAAGTTCAGCAGGCGGCTGATCAGCGTCGAGAGCGGCTTGTGCGTGGGCAGGTGCCCGGCGGGCGGCAGTTCGATCGTGAAGCTCTCATGGAAATCGCTTTCCCAGGCCACCTCGGTTTTCAGGAAGACTTCCTCTTCCCCGCCGACGACGAAGCCGAACAGCGCCGGTTCTCCGGGACTCGGGACGAGGTTGTAGACCGGAACCTTGGTGCCCGACCCTTCGCTCGGTGGAATCACGAAGCCGGTCGGGAAACCCGCCGACGGGAAGTTCGGTTCGTTCGTGACGAGGGTGACTTCCTCTTGTCCCACTTTGGTGCTCGAGTCGCAGTTGGGGACGATGACTTCTTTGCCGGGTTCGATTTCGATTTTCCGTTTGAAGTCAGCGAGCGTGCACTTTTCGGGCGTCGCGTTGGGGTTGACGGTCAGCCCCGGCGGCAGGTCGACGCGGAGAGTCTTGATCGTGCGCGCGTCCAGCGGTTCTTTGATCGGCGCCTTGACCGAGCCTGTCGGGAACGGAGGCTGCGGAAGCACTTCTTCGAAGGGGCCGTGCTGGATGAAGTACTGGGTGAACCCGATCGGCGGGTGGCCGGCAGCCGTCTTGAAGAAGGCGGCGCCCGTCTGCGGTGAGCACTTGATCTCCGGTTTGCCGCTTACGGGTTCGTCGGTGTAGCAAGTGTCCGCCTGCCAGCCGTCAAAGGCGGTCGGGGGCGAGCCCTGGGGTTCGATGATGTCTTCGGTGTCGGCCTGCGCAGCCGGCACCGCGGCTACAAGCCACAGGGCAACCGCCATGAAAGCGATCAAGCGCCTAGTCATTCGTCTCCTCCAATTTCGCCATGGACGTTCAACTTGTCCCTGCAATCACGCTTCCCGCTCCCGCGTACAAATGTACACGCCCTTACCGGCCGCCCGAACAGGGAAAACCCGCAGGACTGGCTTCGGAGCGGTGCGGATTGCGGCTTTCTACGGAGAAATCGCTTTGAAAAGCCAACTGGGTGGGCAAACTTCGCTCTGTGACGGGCTTTTCTCGAAGAACGAAGACCTACCCACCGATTGCTAAATAGGATTGCCGCCATGCCTGAGCACGAAACCGACCCCCTGAACGAGCTGCGCGAGTGGATCGAGGAGGCTCGCTCCGGCGGCGCGCCGCAGCCCGCCTCCGCCGCGCTGGTCACGGTCGGGCCCAACGGGCCCTCGGCCCGCACGGTCACGGTCAAGCGCCTCGAGCGCGACGCGCTGCTCTTCACCACGGCGCTCTGGACGCGCAAGGCCCAGGAGATGGGCGCCGACCCGCGCGTCGCCGTCCTCTTCCACTGGCCGGCGCTCGGCCGCCAAGCCCACGTCACCGGCCGGGCCGCCCGCACCGAGCGCGCCCTCGACGAGGAGCTCTGGAGCGAGCGCCCCCTGGCCCACCGCCTCCAGGCGGTCGTCTCCCGCCAGGGCGAGACGATCGCCGAGCTCGCTCCCCTGCAAGACCGCCTCGCCCATCTCGCCGAGGTCCAGGAGGCGCCGCCCCCCTGTCCCGACGACTGGGGCGCGATCCGCATCCGCCCCGACACGATCGAGCTCTGGCGCGAATCCCCCGACCGCATCCACGAGCGCCGCCTCTTCGAGCGCCTCGGCGACGCCTGGCGCGCCAGCCTGCTCTCGCCGTAGCGCCAGCCTCCGAGATAAGGCTGCTCGGCGCTCTAACTGAACGATTATCAGGTCAATTCTGAACTATTGTCAGGTTCATTCTGAACGATTATCAGCTAGCATCTGGTCGATCATCAGATGCCAGACCTGTATCGAAGACATGCCAAGGCGCCGCTCGACGCCGCCCTCGACGACACGCCTGTAGCCGTCGTCGTCGGCCCGCGGCAGGCCGGCAAGAGCACGCTCGCGTCTCTGGTCGCGCGGGAGCGCGGCGCCGGATACGTGACCCTGGACGACGACGGCCCGCGAGAAGCGGCCACCGAGGACCCGACCGGGTTTGTCGAGGGCTCGCCGCTCCCCGTCTGCATCGACGAGTTCCAGAAGGCGCCAGGGCTTTTGCCGGCGATCAAGGCAAGGGTCGACCGCGCTCGCGCCGGAGGCAAGCGCCCCGCCGGCATGTTCATCCTCACTGGGTCGGCAAACGTCTGGGCAACGCTGCGCATCTCCGAGTCCTTGGTCGGGCGGGCCGAGCGGGTGCCGTTGTGGCCGCTCTCGCGGGGCGAGGTGCTCGGTCGGCACGAGACCTTCATCGACGACCTGTTCTCCCGGAACGTCCCCCATCTCGCCGGCGAGCCAGTCGGCCGCGAGTCGGCCGCGAACGCCCTCACGACGGGTGGCTACCCGGAGGCCATCGCCCGCACGGATCCGAAACGGCGCAAGCGCTGGTTCAGCGAGTACGTCGCGATGACCTTGGAGCGCGACGTGCTCGACCTCACGCGGAAGGCGCAACAGCTCGACGAGTTGCCAAACCTCCTCCGCCTCGCCGCGGCCCGCGCCTCCGGGCTGCTCTCCCCTACGGGCATCGCCCGAGACGCGGGATTGAGCATCTCAACCACTCGGCGGTACCTGGCGCTCCTCGAACAGCTCTTTCTGCTGATTCGCGCGAGGGCGTGGAGCCGAAACGTCGGTCAGCGACTGATCAAGGCCCCGAAGATCTGGATACCGGACTCGGGCCTTGCCTCGTTTCTGCTCGACTACGGAGAGGCCCGTTTCGAGACGGACGAGACCTCCCTAGCGGGGGCGCTGTTCGAGAACTTCGTGGCCATGGAGATCGTCAAGCAGTCGGCATGGGCCGATACCGACGTACGGCTTCACCACATGCGAACCGCCGGCGGGCGGGAGGTGGACCTTGTCCTGGAAAGCGCCGATGGATCGGTGTGCGGGATTGAGGTCAAGCTCACCGCCACGGCGCGCTCGAGCGACTTCAGCGCGCTCCGCGACCTGCAACGGAGGCTCGGAGCGCGGTTCAAGGCGGGAGTCCTTGTGCACACCGGCGCCGAGACGCTGCCTTTCGGTCCCAACCTTTGGGCGCTCCCGGTGGCAGCGCTCTGGACCCCCGCCTGACCGCCTCTCCGTGAAGTCGCTGAACCTTGCCGAGTCTCGGCTCGTAGTCGCGGGTGATGAGACTCGACACAGCAAGATCGCGACGGTCGGCGTCGGCCATTGCCCTGTTGGGTGTTGTCGCCCTTCTGGCCGCCGGCCAGGCAAGTGCCGGCGGCGATCATCCGACCGCGCGCCGTTCGGGACCCCACGCGACGGTCGCGATCAGCGAATTCAAGTTCAAGCCGTTCAAGCTGACCGTGGCGCGTGGCGCCAGGGTGACCTTCTCCAATCGCGACTCGGTCGCGCACGAGCCGTCGAAGGCGGGCAGCTTCGACACCGGCGCGATCGCCCCCGGTAAGTCAAAGTCGGTCCGCCTCGCCAAGCCGGGCACCTACCGCTACGTTTGCTCCATCCACCCCTTCATGCACGGCAAGATCATCGTTCGAAAGTGACCGGCTGGTCGGAGATCCGGCCGGTGCTGGCCGGGTTCCTGCTCGCCGCCGACGCCTTCGTCGTCGCGGCGCTGGCGATCGCCCGGCCCGAGGGCTGGCTGCCCCCCTTCATCGCCTTCGGCTCCCTGCTGGTCGGGCTCGTCGTCTTCGAGGCCTGGGCGATCCGGCACCGGCGCGACGACCGGTAGACAGGGGCGGCCTCAGCCGAGCTCGGCGAGTTTCGCGTCGAGCTGTTCGCGCACGGCGTTGCAGACGGCTTCGACGTCGGGGTTGTAGCGCTCCGAGGAGAGGACGCCGAGCAGGACCTCGGCGTCGGCCTTGGAGAGGTTCAGGTTGATGGTCGGATCGTTCATCGCATCGCCTCCTGGTGGGTCGTTGTCCCGATCGTACAGGCGTGGCTGCGATGTCTATTCGTCCAAAACTAAAGGTCCGGCTAAACCCGTCGATGGCGTTGCGTCAACCGGCGACCCGAGGGCCGCCGTCAAACCGCAAGCCATCAAGGGAGTCAAGAAGATGAGTTGGACACTGAGAAAGCGCGCCGCCGTCGCGCTCGGCTGCGTTTGCGCGCTGGCCGCCGCCGGCGCCGCGATCGCGTACTTCACCTCGAGCGGCTCGGGCACCGGATCGGCAAGCGTCGGCTCCAGCTCCGCCGTCACCCTGCACGCGACGATCACCGGCGACCTCTACCCCGGATCGTCCTCGCCGGTCGAATTCACCGTCGACAACCCCTCTTCCGGCGTGCAGCGCGTCGGCGCCGTCAGTCTGGCGAGCATCTCGGTCGACTCCGAACACTCCGGCTGCAGCACAACGACCAGCGGCGGCAACCCGGACTTCACGATGGCCCCCGTGCCCGTCAACCAGGTCTTCCCCCCGGGCAGCGGCCAGAGCGTCTCCGCCACGGGCACGCTGGCGATGAACGAAACCGGCGTCAACCAGGACGCCTGCCAGGGCGCGGCCCTCACCCTGCACCTGACCAACAACTAAGCGGAGAGGCGTCGGGGCCATGCCTCGCACCGGCCGGGCGATCGCCCTCGTCGCAGCCCTGCTCGGCTGCCTCGGGGCGGTCGCCTATGCGGCGGTCCCGAGCCACTCGCACCATGGCGCGGCGAAGGCGAAGCACGCGGCCCGGCGAGGGCTGCCGAGGCCGCGGCTCAAGCAGCACCCGGACGCCGTGGCCGTCTCGACCGGCGCCCGCTTCTCCTTCACGGCGCACGGCCACCGCCCGCGTTTCCAGTGCAAGCTCGACGGCGGGCGCTGGCGGGCGTGCCGCTCGCCGTTCGTCGTCAACGGGCTGGCCGCGGGGACGCACCGCTTTGCCGTGCGCACCCACGGCCGCGGCCGTGCCCACGGGCGGGCGACCGTCTTCCGCTGGCAGGTGCTCGCGCCGAAGGACTTCTCGATCTCACCTGAGCTCTCCAGCCTCGCGCAGCTCTTCCCGGGCGCGCCGGCGCAGGCGCTGCCGGTGACGATCGCCAACCCCAACCCGGCGCCGATCTTCATCACCGACCTGACCGTCGCGGCGACGTCCGACCCGCCCGGCTGCGCCAGCGCCGCCAACCTCGTCCTCTCCCCCGCCGGGATCTCCCCCGCCGCGCCGCTGCGGGTGCCGCCCCACGGCTCGGTCCGGCTGCCGGCCACCGGGGTCGGCGCGCCGTCAATCGGGCTGCGCGACCTGCCGGTCAACCAGGACGCCTGCCAGGGCGCCAGCTTTCCCCTCTCCTTCTCGGGGAGCGCCCGCGGATGAGGCGCTCGCGGCTCGGGGCGGCGGGGGTCCTCGCGCTGGTCGTCGCCGGGGCGATCGTCTCGAGCTCAGCGCTCGCCTTCTTCACCACCTCCGGAACCGGGAACGCCGCGGCTGACGTCACGCGCCTGGAACAGCCGTCGATCACCGGCGCCGTCGTCTCACCGGGCGGCAGCGTCGCCCTGGCCTGGAAAACGGTGACGCCGCCCGGTCCCGGGACCGTCACCTACGCGGTGAGCCGCGACGGCGAAGACGCCGGCGGCACCTGCGCGGCGGTTCTGACGCTAACCACCTGCATCGACACCAACCTGACCGCCGGCGCCTACCAGTACACGGTGACCGCGCGGTGGCGCTCCTGGACCACGGAAGGCGCGCCGGCGGAAGCCGAAGTCGAAGTCGAAGCGGAAGAAGAAGGCGGCGCCCCCGACCATTTCGCGCTCAGCGCGTCCTCGGCGACGCCGACCGCGGGCGAAGCCGACGACTTGACGGTCGTCGCCCAGGACGCCTACGGCCACACGGCCACCGAATACAGCGGCTCGCACAAGCTCACCTTCAGCGGCGCATCCAACGGTCCCAAGGGCAACAAGCCCACGGTGTCCAATAGCTCGGGGTCGGCGGTCGCCTTCGGCAAATCGACGGCGCTCAAATTCGAGTCTGGGGTGGCCACGGTCGAAGGCTCGAAGAACGGCCAGATGAAGCTCTATGCGAGCGGGCAGACCGAAATCGAAACGAGCGACGGGACGATCTCAACCGCGTCGCCGCTGACCGTGAACGTGGCGTCGGCCGAAGCCTCGACGCTCACCCTGGAAGCGGCGACGACGAAACCGGTGGCCGGGGAAGCGGACGACCTGACGATCGTCGTCAAAGACACCTACGGCAATCCGGCCGCCGAATACAGCGGCCCGCGCAACCTCGCCTTCAGCGGCGCCTCCGCGAGCCCGGGGGGCAACATGCCCACCGTCTCGAGCGAAAGCGGCGCCGAGACGCCCTTCGGCACGGAAACTCCGATCGACTTCGTGGCCGGCGTCGCCGAAGCGGCCGGGGAAGCGAACGGGGCGATGAGGCTCTACAAGAGCGGCTCGGCCACGGTCAAAGTCAGCGACGGATCGCTCTCGGACACCCTCTCGACGACGACGACCGCCGGCCCGACGACCGTGCTCCAGCTGGCCGCGTCGACGGCGACGCCGGCGGTCGGCGCCGCGGACAAGCTGACGACCACAGCCCAGGACGCCTACGCGAACACCACCACCGCCTACACGGGCATCCACTACCTGACCCTCTCCGGCGCGACGGCGAGTCCCGGCGGGACGCTGCCGACGGTCGCCAGCAATTCGGGCGCGGCAACGGCTTTCGGCGAACCCACGGCGCTGAACTTCAACTCGGGCGTCGCTTCGGCGACGGCGAGCAAAAACGGCGCGATGAAGCTCTACGCCGCCGGGCCGGTGAGCGTCTCGGAGAGCGACGGAACCGCCACCACGCCCGCGCCGCTCGAGCTGAGCGTCTCCAGCGGCGCCGCGGCACGCTTCGCGCTGACCGGCGTCGCGGTCAGCACCGGCGCGCTCGAAGCGGCCTGCCTGTTCGCCTGCACGCTGAGCGGGCTCGGCAACAAAGGCACGGTCAGCGCCCACGTCGCGGTCACCGACGGCTACGGCAACACGGTCAGCGAACTTGGCGGCGGGCACGCGGCGAAAGTGACGACCAGCGGCAGCGGCACGGTCGTCGGCTCGCCGCTCAGCATCCCGAGCAGCGGCGTGGCGGAAACGACCGGCACGTTCACCTTCACCGCCAAATCCAACGGCAACTACACGGAAACGATCGACGCGGCCGCCTCCAGCGGCGCCAGCTACACGAGCGCGACGCTCACGGCGAGTCGCTGAGCGAACCGCTCCCGTCCTCAGCCGGCGAGCCGGCGACGGCAGGCTCGGCCTCGATCCGGGCGCGCAACTCCGGGCCGCGCCCGGCGGCGACGGCGCGCGCCGCGCGGTCCGGGGCCAGCTCGACGCTGCGCCTGTCGGCGAGGTCGAGCAGCTCCTGACGTTCGGTGTCCTCCTTGGCCCAGCGCAGGAAGACCCAGGCGAAGACTCCGAGGGCCATCAGCATGCACTCGGTCATCAGGATCGCCCCCGCGGTGCTCTGGTCGGCGATCGGCGCGATGCCGGCGGCTTCGGCGCTGTGCGCGTAGGCGGTGTAGAAGTCGGTGTCCGACCACATCAGCGTGTTGGCGAGGACCATCGCCGGCAGCCAGATCCCGATCGTGTAGATGACGTGGGCGCCCTTGCCGAACCAGGCCGGCTTCGGCAGCGGCCCGAAGAGCGGCATCCAGAGCAGCATCCCGGTGCCGATGAAGAGCAGGTGCTCGAGCACGTGCAGGCTCTCGGAGCGCAGCACCGCGTCATAGAGCGGCGGCGAGTGCCAGAGAAAGAGGTTGAAGGTGAAGATCGAGATCGCCGCGACCGGGTGGGTCAGCTTGCGCAGCGGCCGTCCCCAGCGGTAGGTGAGCAGCGGCTGTAGCAGCGGGCCGGTCAGTCCGAGGACCAGCAGCAGCGAGGAGATGTCGGCGAGCAGCACGTGCTGGACCATGTGCACCCAGACCAGCTTGCGCGACTCTTCCTCGACCGGGCTGGCGATCGCCGCGCAGATCGAGAACATGCCGAGGCCGAAGCAGAGCTGGCGCCAGCCGGGCACCGGCCGCCCTTCCATCGCCAGCCGGTGGGCGCGCTTCAGGTAGGCGGCGCCGAGCCCGATCGGCACGGCGATCGAGGCGACCTCCCAGAACAGATCGACCAGCGAGCCCATCAGCGGCCCCCTCCGCCCCGCGCGCTCAGCTCACGGCGCGCGACTGCGTGCCGGAGCCCGAGGAGCCCCGGTCGCGCTCGGCTGCCGCGTGGCGCCGGCCCGAGTACCAGACCCAGACGCCGAGGGCGAAGATCGGGCCGAAGAAGATCGCCGACTCGTACCAGTGCTGCATGCAGGCGAGGACCACCATCGCCCCGCAGTCTACGCCCCGCCGCCGTCGGGCCGGGCGCCGCGTAAGCTTCGAGGCCCAAGCCGGAGGTCGAAGTTGCGCCCAGAGGGGATCTCAGACGCCAGCTCATCTCGATCGTCGCCGCTGCGCCGCCCCGGCCTCGCGGCGGTGGTGGCCTGCGCCGCCCTGGCGCTGTGCGTCGGCGGCTGCTCGAGCGGCGGCGGCCAGGAAGCGTCCGGAGCCGGCCCGAGCGCGAGCACTGTCCGCTTGTCGATCGCGCCCGGCGGCGGGCGGCTGGACAAGAGGCCGAACAGGGGGATCACGGTCAAGGCCAGCGGAGGGAAGATCGGCAAGGTCGTCGCTCGCGCCGGCGGCCAGCCGGTCGCAGGCAGGCTGAACGCGGCGCGCACCGTCTGGCGCAGCAGCTGGGCGCTGGAAGTCTCGCGGCGCTACACGGTCACCGCGACCGCCGCCGGGAAATCCGGCGAACCGGTGACGAAGACGAGTCGCTTCCGCACGTTCACCCCCTCGAAGACGTTCTCGACCCAGATCATCGAGGGGTACAAGCAGACCTACGGTGTCGGGATGCCGATCATCCTCTACTTCGACCGGCCGATCGCAAACAAGGCGGCGGTGGAGCGGGCGCTCGAAGTGAAGACCTCGAAGCCCGTGGTGGGCGCCTGGCGCTGGGACGGCGGCTGCAACGTCGCGCCGGTCTGCCTCTACTTCCGGCCGCGCCGCTACTGGCCCGCCCACACGCGGGTGAGCTTCGCGGCGCACCTCAACGGGGTCGAGGTGGCTCCCGGCGTATACGGGACCCACACCCTCACCCAGCAGTTCGAAATCGGCTCGCCGCTGAGCGTGGTCGCCAACACCGCCGACGACCACATGGACGTCTACCGCGACGGCAAGCTGTTCGCCCACTGGCCGATCAGCAGCGGCAAACCCGGCGACGAAACGCCGAACGGCACCTACCTGACGATCGAAAAGGCGAACCCGGTCGACATGGTCGGCCCGGGCTACAACATCGAGGTGCCCTGGTCGGTGCGCTTCACCTGGAGCGGCGATTACCTGCACGACGCCTACTGGTCGGTCGGCGAGCAGGGATACACGAACGTCAGCCACGGCTGCGTGAACATGTCGCCGGCCGACGCCGAAACCTTCTACAAGATGGCGGTGCCCGGCGATCCGGTGAAGATCGTCGGCAGCCCCCGCGCCGGCACCTGGGACAACGGCTGGACGATGTGGTTCCTCTCCTGGAAGCGCTGGCTGCGCGGCAGCGCCCTGCACAAGGCGGTCCGGACAGGTCCCCACGGCAGCACCTTCGTCGCCCCCGCCTCACTCCACCGAAAGCACCGGCGCCACCGCGGGCCGCATCGCCCGGGGGCATCCGGAGCAACCGGGAGGGCCGGGGGGGCTCAGCCTTCGACTTCGCGGTAGTGGTCGCGCCAGATGAGGCGGTAGACGCGCAGGTGGCGCGGCAGCTCGCGCAGCCCGGGGATGAAGGGGACGCAGATGAAGGCGAGGCTGAGCGCCGCCATCACCACGAAGACCAGCGCGTCGGCGTTGGGCGATTCGAGGAACGGTTCGACCTGGTACCAGAAGGTGAAGAGCCACAGCCAGACCTGACCCGGATAGCTGCCGGTCTCGTTCATCATCCCCCACTGCGTGCCGAGCAGGTGCTGGCCTTCGGCGCGTCCCTCGAAGTATTCGCCGCCGGAGAGGAAGAGCAGCGGCTTGGTGTAGTTGGTCTGGTAGAAGGTGTGTTCTCCCGTGAGCAGGACGCCGTCGAGGCCGCCGCTCTTGGCGTCGGCCAGCAGCGCCGCCATCATCGGCGCGACCGGGCCGAAGCGCGCGGACGGAAGGGCGCCGGGGAAGCGAGCGCCTTCGAGCGCCGCTTCGTAGCGTTCTATCCAGGCGCTCCGCAGCGCCGCGGGCGCCGCTTCGTACCTGCGGACTTCCCGCTGTAGGCGCGGGCTTCCGGGGATCGAGCGCAGCGGGTCGAGCACGAAGTCCCTGGCGGTGTCGATCGGGATCTTCACCCCGCCGGCGCTCTGCAGGTCCAGGGGGCCGATCTTCTGGGTCGCTTCCGGGGTGTGGTTGTAGGGCGGGCCGTATTCGGCGACCTCGCTGGTGCCGGCGAGCTCGGTGAGCGAGGTGGCGACGAAGTCGGCGGGGTCGGCGCGCGACCAGCTCTGGATCGTCACCGGCGGATCGTCGGGTGAGGAGAAGAGGATCGTCAGCACCACCGCGAGCCCGGCGATAACCGCGAGTGCGATGACCAACTCCTTGACCAGGTCGTAGCGGACGAACGGCCCCGGCCAGGGCGCCGCCGGGTCCGGCGCGGCGGGCGGCGTGGAGCTCACGGCGGCGGCCCCTCTCCCCCGGCCTTCGCCGCCGCGACCGCGCGCGCCGCGTAGGGCGGGACGACCCCGCTGCGGCGCACCAGCAGGATGTGCCAGACGATCAGCGCGCTGACCGCGAGTGGCAGCAGGATGACGTGGAAGGTGTACATCTGGCCGAAGTCGGCGACGTTGAAGAAGGAGCCGATGCCGACCGAGTTGAGCCCGTCCTTGCCCTCGCTGGCGATCCACTGCGAGTCGAAGTTCTGCTGGGAGAGGTAGCCGGTGAAGGCGGCGCCGATTGCGACCAGGAAGACCACCGCGCCGCTCACCCAGGTGCGCCCGCGCCCGCCGCGCCAGGCGGCCATGAAGAACTTGCCCCAGAGGTGAACGACCATGGTGAAGAAGAAGAGCTCCACCGCCCAGAGGTGGATGCCGTTGAAGAAGCGCCCGATCCCGGTGATGTGCCACCACGAGGGGCCCTTCAGCCCGAGGATCATCCCGGAGGCGATCACCACCACCAGCGAGGCGAGCGCGGCGACGCCGAAGACGTAGATCCAGGAGGAGACGTAGGAGGGCTGGCGGTCGGGCAGCAGCTTCTCGGGCGGCAGCGCGCCCACCGCCCGCTCGCGCACCCAGGTCGTCCACATCTGCTGCTCCTCGGGCGGCAGATCCGTCCCGCCCTCGTTCACGGGGTTCGCTCCCGCTTCGGGAACGGGACCAGGATCGCGACGATGAAGACGGCGATCATCAGCACGATCACGATCACGTTCGGCACCGACATCTGGAAGAAATGCCAGTGCACGTAGTGGGCCTCGTGACTGAGGTCGAATACCGCGCCGAATACCGGAATAAGCAGCTCCATCGTCACTCTTGGCTTTCGCCGATGCGAAACGCTATACCGACCGCAAGACGTGTCAAGCGAACCGTTTGTGAGAGTTCCCTTACCTGCGTGGTTCGAAGCGCGGCAGCGAGACGCAGAACCGGGCGCCGCCCAGGGGCGAGTCCTCGACCCAGATTCGCCCGCCGTGGGCGGCGACGATCGAGTGCGAGATCGCCAGGCCGAGGCCGCTGCCGCCCGAGGCGCGGTCGCGGGCGGCCTCGCTGCGGTAGAAGCGATCGAAGATCCGCCGGCGCTCGGCCGGGGCGATGCCGTGGCCGTCGTCGTCGACGTGGACCAGCAGCTCGCCGGCGCCGATCTGCTCGGCGCCGAGCTCGACCCGGCCCGCCGGCCCGGCGTGGCGGCGCGCGTTCTCGAGCAGGTTGCGGACGACCTGGGCGAGCAGGTCGGGGTCGGCGGTGAGGCTGCCGAGGGCAAGCCGCTCCGCGCTGGCGCCCTCGGCGGCGGCGAGCTCGGCGAGGAAGCCGGCCGGCTCGAGCTCCCGCATGCGCGGCTCCTCGCCCTCGTCAAGGCGGGCGCATGCCAGCAGTCCCTCGATCAGCCGTTCGATCCTGGCGACCTCGGCGAGCGCCACGGCCTTCACCCGCCGCACCTCGGTCATGTCCGCCCGCTGGTCCAGGGCCAGCACTTCGAGCTGGCCGCGGACCGCGGTCAGCGGGCTGCGCAACTCATGCGAGGCGTCGGAGACGAAGCGACGCTGCCGGGCGAAGGCGGCGTCGAGGCGGTCGAGCATGCGGTTGAAGGCATCGGCGAGGGCGCGCAGCTCGACCGCGGCCGCGGGCTCGGTCTCGAGGCGCGGCGTCAGGTCCCCGGCGCTGACCTCGGCCGCCGTGCCGGCGAAGCGCCGCAGCGGCGAGGCGGTGCGCGCCGCGAGCAGGTAGCCGGCGAGGAGCGCCGCGACGAGGCTGGCCGCGCCGACCGCGAGGAAGGCCTGTTCGACGTCGGAGTGGGCATCGGCGATCGGCGAGGCCCCCTCTCCCTCGCCGCCGGCCGTCCCGCGCTCCTCGCGCGCCTCCTCCCGGCCGATCACCGCCGACTCGTGTGAGAGCTCGACCCGCACGACGACGAAGACCGCCGCGTAGGCGCAGAGAACGATCGTCCCGATCGAGATCGCCAGCCGCCCGCGAAGTCCGAGCCGCGCCCAAGCCGCTCTCATGCGCTCTCCTCGGCGAGTGCCCGTCGCAGCGCCTCGTCGAAGGACTCGGGCTCGATCCCGAACGGCTGCGCACCGGACGGATCGGTGACCACGGTCGCCGTGGTCAAGCCCTCGACCAAGGGGCGAGCGACCTTGGTGTCCACGGGAGTGACCAGCCCGAGCCACAGCGCCGAGAGCCAGGGCGTGATGAACGGCGCCGGGATCTTGCGAGGGGGCGACTTGCCGAGCGCGATCGCCATCCGGTCCAGCATTTCGGAGTAGGAGAGGATGTCGGGGCCGCCGATCTGCACCTCCCGGCCCTCGGACTCCGGCACCTCAGGCGCCCGCCGCAGGTACTCGATGGTGGCGTCGATCCCGATTGGCTGGGTCGCGGTCCGCAGCCAGCTGGGGGCGATCATCACCGGCAGGCGGCCGACCAGGTAGTGCAGCGTCCGGTAGGACTCGCTGCCGGCGCCGACCACCATCGCCGCGCGAAAGTAGGTCAGCGCCGGGCCCTCGGCGGCAAGGATGCGCGCGGTCTCGTGGCGGCTGCGCAGGTGCTTGGACTCCGACGCGTCCCCGAGCCCGCCGAGGTAGATGACCCGCCCGACCCCTTCGCGCTTCGCCATCCGGGCGAAGTTGGCGGCAGCGACGCGCTCGCGCTCTTCGAAGCCGGCGCCACCGGCCATCGCGTGCACGAGGTAGTAGGCGACGTCGACCCCCTCCGCAAGGCCCTCGAGGCTGGCGGCGTCGGTGACGTCGCCGACCCGCAGCTCGGCCCCCAGTTTCTCCAACAGCGCGGCCCGGGACCGGTCGCGGACCAGGCACCTGACCGGGGCCCTGCCGGCCAGCGCCGCCGCCAGCCGGCCGCCGACGAAGCCGGTCGCTCCCGCGATCAGAGTGCTCTGGGCGATTGTCCAAAGCTACCCGACGGCCCGCGGCGAGCCTGCGAGACTGGCACGCGTGTCCGAGCACCTTCTCGAGCGCAGCCAGCGGGTCGGAGTCCCGGCTGAGCGCGCCTTCGACTTCTACGCCGATGCTCGCAACCTCGAGCCGATGACCCCGCCCTGGCTTCACTTCCAGATCACCACCCCGGGCCCGATCGCCATGGGGGCGGGCGCCCTCCTCGACTACCGCATGCGGCTGCACGGGGTGCCGATCCGCTGGCAGACGCGAATCGAGACCTGGGAACGGCCGCTGCGCTTCGCCGACACCCAGGTCCGCGGTCCCTATCTGCTCTGGGAGCACACCCACCGGTTCAAGCCGGACGGCGAGGACGCGTGCACGATGCACGACCGCGTCCGCTACGCGATCCCCTACGGTCAGCTCGGCGAGCTCGCCCACCGCCTCTTCGTCCGCCGCGACCTCGAGCGCATCTTCGACTTCCGCCGCGACGCATTCGCCGCCCACTTCGCCTGAGGTCAGCCGCCCGGCCCGCGCCGCGGCGGCCAGGGGAAGAAGGGGCTGGTGCGGGCGATGTAGTCCGCGTAGCCCTCGCGCCGCTTGGCCAACGAGCGCTCGAGCAGAGCGGCGCCGCTGACCCTGGTCAGCAGAACGGACATGACCATGGGCCCCACCACGGTCCACCAGGCGCTGCCGGTCGAAAGCGCGACCAGCCAGATCCCCCACCACACACAGAAGTCGCCGAAGTAGTTCGGGTGGCGCGTATAGCGCCAGAGGCCGCGGTCCATCACCTTTCCCCGGTTCGCCGGGTCGGCCTTGAAGCGCGCCAGCTGCTGGTCGCCAACCGCCTCGAAGGCGAGCCCGACGGCCCAGACCGCGGTCCCGACCCAGTCGAGCACACCGAGCCCGGCGGGCGTGGGGTCGTTCATCGCCACCTGCACCGGAAGCGAGACGACCCACATCAGCGCGCCCTGCAGCCAGAACACCACGAACAGGCTGCGCAGCGGCCAGCGCTCCCCGTGGCGGCGGCGCATCGCCGCGTAGCGGTAGTCCTCGCCTTTGCCCAGGTTGCGGCGAGCCAGATGGAGCGTCAGGCGCAGCCCCCATGCCGTCACCAGCAGGGCGAGGAGCAGTCGGCGGCCGGAGCCGCCGTCGCCGAGGAGGTAGGCGGCCCAGGCGACGATCACGAAGCCGCTGCCCCAGAAGACGTCGACGATCGAGGTGTCCTTGAGCGCAATGCTGACCGCCCACAGCGCCGTGACAAGGGCCAGCACCAGCCCCGCCTCGACCGCGAGCAGGCCGGCGGTGCTCACAGCTCCACCCGGGCGGGAGCGGCGGCGAAGCGCTGCTCGAGCCAGTCGTCGACGTCCTGCCAGAGCTCGTACAGCCAGTCCGCCCGCGCGGCGCTCGCCGCGGGGACGGCGGAGCGCGGCACCCGCGTCACCCACACTCGAACTAAGAGGCCGACGAGGCCGCCGCGCCAGATGTCGGACACCAGCCGCAAGCCGTCGAAACCGTGGTGGGCGAGGACGAGGACGTCGGCGTCCGGCGCGCCGTCGAGCAGGGCCCCGACGCCGCCGAAGCGGGGCGGGAGCAGGTGGCGCAGGCGCTCCGCCCGCTCGGCGAGCTCTGGGTCGCGCTCGCCGATCCGGGCGATCGCGCGGGCGCGGCGCTCGGGCGTGAAGCGGGTCCCCTCGGGGTAGATCAGCACTCCCTCGTCACGCTCCAGGCCCTCCGCCAGCGAGCGCATCCGCTCCAGCTCCACCGCCTCGCCCGTGCCGCGGCGGACGAAGTAGTTCGGCAGGCGCCGGCCGGCGACGTCGAGGCAGGGGTCGGCGAGCAGCTCGCGCTTGAGCACGTAGCGAAGCCGGATCGCGTGCGGGCGGGTGATCAGGATCGCGGGCAGGAGGTTGTCGACGATGCTCGCGTGGCGGATCAGAACGATCACCGGCCCTGGCGCGATCGCGTCGTCACCGTTCAGCTCGAGGCGCAGGCCGAACAGCCCCCGGACCGCCCCGAACAGGACGCCGGCCCAGAGCTGCTGGAGGCGCAGCGTCATGCGCACCAGCGCCGCCTGCCGGCGGCCCCCAAGGCTGAGGACCCACGCCGCCGCCATCGCGGCGAGCCCGACGACCTCGGCGGCCAGGTAGACCCAGAGGAAGGCGATCAGGCGCACAGCCGTAGGCGGGATCTCGAAGGCGAGCCGGCGAACGACGTCGACAACCAGGGCGAGGACGAGCAGCGCCGGGAAGAGCACCGTGACCAGCAGCAGGCCGAGCACCCGCGGCGGGACCGTACGTAGGCGCCGCAGTACCGTTTCGGAACGGGTCTCGTCAACACCACCCCGTTGCACAAGGCCATTCTGGCACGGTCCGGCGAGTGCCTGGCGGCGGCGAGTAATCGCTGTGCAAGACTGGCCGGTGGATGAAACGAGACGAGGCCCTCCGCCCACTCTCGCGCGAACACCTGAACGCTCTCCACGCGGCGAAGATCCTGCGCGAGGGAACCGACCTTGCGGCGGTGACGGAGGTCTTCTTCGACTTCTGGGAGGCCGAGGGACAGGGCCACTTCCGAATCGAGGAGGAGGTGCTACTCCCCCACTGGGCGAGGTACGCCGAGGTCGATCGGCCCGGGGTGGCGCGGATGCTCGAAGAGCATCTCGCGATTCGCCGCGAGGCCCTGCGCCTGAAGGCCGGCGTCGCCTCGCTGGCGGAGGCGCAGGAGCTCGGCCGCCTCCTCCACGACCACGTCCGCTTCGAGGAGCGCCAACTCTTCCCGATCGTCGAAGAAACACTCGACGCCGACAGCCTTGCCGAGCTGGCGACGAGGATCGAAGCGGCCAGGGCGCCGTAAGCGCATCTACTCGCCGGTCGCCCCCCCTTACCTCGGGAGGGCGATGTGCAAGTCGCGAGGGGATCAGATTTATCTGATAATCTCTCCCGCATGACTCGTTTGACTGCCACTGAGGTCGCCAGAAAGTTCTCGCAGGTCGTCAGCAGAGTGGGCGCCGGCGAGGAGGTCGAGGTCGTCCGCAACGGCGTCCCCATCGTGCAGATGCGCCCCGCCAAGGGCCGTCAAGTTGTATCCGCGGAGCGCTGGCGCGAGCTGATGAAAGGCGCGCCGGCGGTTGACGAGAGCTTCGAGAGCGATGTCGAAGCGGGTCGCGAGAACATCGGCCCACCCAGCGCGGCGTGGCCGTCCTGATCGACACCTCTGTCCTGATCAATGTGGAGCGACGCGGCCCGTCGCTCGAGGATGCCCTTGGCGAGCGAGAGCGTGCGATCAGCGTGATCACGGCGAGCGAGCTGCTGCACGGCGTTCACCGCGCCACGGACGGTCACGTTCGCGCCCGGCGACAAGCTTTCGTCGAGTACATGATCTCCTCGATTGAGCCACTGCCGGTCACGACCTCGGTGGCCAGGATTCATGCCGAAATCTGGGCTGGGCTAGAGCGAGACGGTGAAGTGATCGGTGCTCACGACATGTGGATCGCGGCGACCGCCGTAAGTCATGGCATGGAAATCGCGACCGCCAACGCGACCGAGTTCGAACGAGTCCCCGGCCTCAGCGTCCTTGCCATCTGAACCGCGATCCATCGCATCGCCTTGTTTCCGTTTCGGGACGCACTTTTCAGCAACCGCGTCCAAAGGCACTACCGTTTGAGCAGGAAGCGGTCCTTCATCCGCGCGAAGTAGGGACGGAAGTCCCCGGGTGGGCAGGCTCAGACGTCGATCGTCCCCAAGGATGAGCATGCGAAGTTCCTATCTTGGCGCCAGTTTGGCGCTATGCTTCTTCCATGCCAAGCGTCCAAATCAAGAACGTGCCACCCGACGTGCATCGCGTCCTTCGTCGTCGTGCCGCGACGGCTGGCCAGTCGCTACAGGAATATCTCTTGGCACAACTCAAGCAGCAGGCGCAAGGGGAGACCCTTGACGAGGTGCTCGATCGCGCTGGCGGGCGGGCGGGCGGATCGGTTGGCCTCGGCTTTGCCGCCGAAACGCTGCGAGCGGATCGCAAAAGCGCGGCGTGATCGTCGTCGATGCTTCGGTATTGGCGCCGGCGCTGGCCGACGATGGTGCGGATGGGGATCGGGCCAGGGATCATCTACGTGGCGAGCAGCTCGTGGCTCCGGAGCTCGTCGACCTCGAGGTCCTGTCGACCCTTCGCCGGGCTGCGCGCGCCGGTCGGCTCGACCAAAGGCGTTCGGGCCAAGCTCTCGAAGACTTGGCAGCGCTGCCACTTCGGCGCGTTTCGCATCAATCTCTGCTGCCTCGGATCTGGGCACTGCGCGACAACCTCACTGCATATGACGCCGCCTACGTGGCGCTTGCCGAGGCTCTCGATGCGCTGCTCTTGACGGCCGATGGGGGTATCGGCAAAGCGAACGGAGTTCGCTGCGAGGTTGAGGTGCTGAGGTAGGTCCCGCCCAAAACTCGCGGTCTGTTCGGACGGACAAAAAGGCATTGGAAAGTCTCGCGCCTGTAGGGACAATTCCCCAGAGAGGTGCAGGGGATGCTGAGAAAAATCGAGGCTCTGTTCCTGGGCGGCCGCTGGCGTCGCGACGAGCACGCGTGGCGCGTCTGGCAGGAAGTAGAGCCTTTGATTCCGGCGAGATTTCCCGAGCCTGGGGAGCTGGGGCGCTACCCGGAGGTGCTTCGGATGGCCGGCCGGGTTGTCCGCATCTATCAGCACGCACGTCGTGGCAGCAAGGCGGTTGTTGACTTCGGCCCCATGGTGGGCATTCAAGACACCTGGTGGGAGCACAAGCGTCCGCCGGTCGGCAACTGGGTCATTGTGCACGCGCACCTCTGGCTTCCGCCGGGAACGCATTCCGAACAACAGGTCTTCTGGATAGATCAGTGGGAGTCATGGGCTGCAGGCGACACCCCGATGCGGGCCCGGCGCCATCGGCGGAGGATGGAGAAGGAGGCCCGTCGAGGTGGGGGTCAAGTTGATGTCGTCCAACCCCCGACGGCCGAGTAGCTGCGCGTGACTCCAAAAGGTGGTGGATCCGGGTCGAGATCACCAGATGATGAGCGTCGTCGCGTCGACGTAGGCGTAGAGAGACCGGAGTCGAGAATCAGCGTGATGACGCGAAAGCGCAACACCTCTGGCAAGTGGGGCGAAGACGACGATCAAGTCGATGCTCGAAAACCCGACCTACACCGGCCGCCTCTACTGGAACCGGCTCGACTCACGCGCCCACAAGCAGGGCGTCGGGCCGGTGGTTCGCCGTAGCCCCGATGAATGGGTCGAAGCAGACGAGCGCCACGAGGCCCTGATCACCGACGAGCAGTTCGAGCGGGCACGAGCCGAGATGCAGCGGCGCAGCACCGGCCAGGGCGGCAACCGCCGTCGTCGCCCGCAGAAACGGCCGTACCTGCTGCGCGGCATCGTCCATTGCGCCACCGGGCACAACCCGCTGCGGATGCAGGGCCGCTCGCGCAAGGGCGAGCCGACCTACTACACCTGCGGCTATCGGACCTCCTACGGCGACAGGGCCGCCGAGGCTGTCGGCCACGGCAAGTGGCAGTACGTCCGCGAGGACAGCCTCATGACGCTGATCGACAGCATCTTCGCCACGCGGATATTCGGCGCCGACCGGCTCGCCCACTTCGGCCGCCAGAGTGCGAGCCTGACTGGGGAGCTGCGCGATCGCGACGGCGACAAACGCAAACGCCTCGCCGGTCAGATCGCCGCCGTCGAGCAGAAGATCGAACGCCAGCTCGCCGCGATCGAGGCGGGCGTCGATCCGGTAGAGGTCGGCAGGCGAATCCGCGAGCTCAAGGCAGAGCGCGCCGAGGCGCGGTCGGTACTCCCCT
>Ga0210100_1000051_pt1 | contig 23577 bp, 23 predicted proteins | sample MayberryNW_TuleB_FD_185525 | JGI IMG/M metagenome (GOLD analysis project Ga0210100, IMG submission 185525) | Wetland microbial communities from San Francisco Bay, California, USA, that impact long-term carbon sequestration - MayberryNW_TuleB_D1... | ecosystem: Environmental > Aquatic > Marine >... | reverse complement strand
CCCGAGGTAATGGTCGATGCGGAAGATCTCCTCCTCGGCGAAGACCGAGCGCACCAGCGCGTCGAGCTCGCGCGCGGATTCGAGGTCGCGGCCGAAGGGCTTCTCGAGGATCGCCCGGGCGCCGCGGTCGAGGCCGGAGCGGCCGATCTCCTCGACCACGCCGGCGGTCGCCGCCGGCGGCAGCGAGAGGTAGTGCAGGAGCCCGGGATCGTCGAGGCTGGCGCGCGCCTCCTCGACCGCCCCGTTCAACTCGCCGAAGCCCTCGCCGATCGAGGCGAAGCCGAGGCTGGCGGCGAAGCGCTCCCAGTTTTGGGCGGAGACCGGCCGGCGGCCCGAGTCGCAGACGGCGTCGTGGGCGAGCTCCCTGAACTCCTCGTCGGTGAGCGAGCTGCGCGAGGCGCCGATCAGCGCGAAGCGCTCCGGCATCAGTCCGGCGCGGAAGAGGTGGAAGATCCCCGGCAGCAGCTTGCGCCGGGCGAGGTCGCCGGTCGCGCCGAAGAGCACGACGACCTGGTCGCGGGGGACCGTCGGCGCCGCGGTCGCGGGCGGCTGGGGTGCCTCGACTGCCACCCCCTCAGCCTTGCAGACCCGGGGCCGGCGCCCGCTAGCCGAATGTTGGAGGTCAAAAGCCCGGGGCGCCGCGCTACGTTGAGACATCAGTGTCAGTTGCAAGCGAACAAGGACACCTAGTCGGCTTTCCCGGGCGCAGGGCGGAGGATTCCGCCGCCCCCGCCGGGACTGAGGCGAGCGAGGAGAGCTCCCCCAGCCGCTGGGGCCTGCGCCTGCGCTCGCTGCGCGGCGGCCAGGCGCTGATCCCCTCGCTGGGCGGCGAAGCCCGCGAGGAACGCGCCCAGGAGCGCGAGCAGGCAAAGCAGGCCGCGGCGACCGAGGCAGTCAGGGAGACCTTCTTCCAGACGCCCGCGGGCCGCGCCAGGCTCGCCTACAAGCGCGGCCACCAGCTCTTCCAGTACGAGCTCGCCGTCGGCGAGGTCGAGTCGACGGTCGTCCCCGGCCGGATCGGCTCCCCCGCCCGCGAGACCACCGACCCGGTCGACATCCTCAACTCGGTGACCGCCGAGGGCTGGAAGCTGGTCACCGGCAAGTTCTTCAGCTCCGAGATGCACCGCGGAGCGGTCGGCTGCTACCTCTTCAAGCGTTCGCAGAAACGCCGCCAGCCGATGAACAACCCCTGGCAGGCCGGCCTCTAACTCCGGGGCCGCGCCGCCGACCGCATCCGCCCACCGCGACTCGGCGCTCTCGGCGCCGGCGCGGTCAACGTTGTGGATTCGTCACGCTCCCTACGTGCGGATCCACATACATAGAGATGTCTCTCCTCCCTCGAGTAACCCCAGAAGAGACGGCCGCAGGCTAACCGATTGAGCCTTTTGACGCAAGCCTAAATTCGGCTATGCGGTCAGAATTCAAACAGCGGCGGTCGCGCCCGAGGGCAGCGCGGCGAGCACCCGCTCGGCGACCGCCTCGCCGCTGAGGCCGGCCTCGGCGCGCAGCAGGGCCGGCTTGCCGTGGGTGACGTAGCGGTCCGGCAGACCGACGCGCAGCACCCGCGCCCGCTCCCCCGCTCCCTCGGCGAAGGCGTCCTCGAGCAGTTCGAGCACGCCGGCGCCGAAGCCGCCGGGCAGCACGTTCTCCTCGATCGTCACCAGCAGGTCGTGCTCGCGGGCGAGCCGCTCGAGCAGCTCGGCGTCGAGCGGCTTGGCGAAGCGCGCGTCGGCGACGGTCGGCGCCAGGCCGTGCTCGGCGAGGATCGCCGCCGCGTCGAGCGCCACCGGCACGCCGTAGCCGAAGCCGAGCAGCGCCACCCGCTCGCCCTCGCGCAGCAGCTCGCCGCGGCCGATCGGGATCTCCTCGGCCCGCGCCGGCAGCTCCACCCCCTCGGCCGCGCCGCGCGGGTAGCGCAGCGCCGCCGGCCCGTCGTGGGCGATCGCCGTGCGCAGCATGTGGACCAGCATCGCCTCGTCGCGCGGCGCCATCACGACCACGTTGGGAACCGGCCGGAAGTAGGAGACGTCGAAGGCGCCGTGGTGGGTCGGGCCGTCGTCGCCCACCAGGCCGGCGCGGTCCATCGCGAAGGTCACGTCGAGGTTCTGCAGGCAGACGTCGTGGATGATCTGGTCGTAGGCGCGCTGCAGGAAGGTCGAGTAGATCGCGCAGACCGGCTTCGCCCCCTGGATCGCCAGCCCGGAGGCGAGCAGCACCGCGTTCTGCTCGGCGATGCCGACGTCGTAGTACTGCTCGGGCGCCTCGTCGGCGAGCTTCTGCAGGCCGGTCCCCCCCGCCATCGCCGCGGTGATCCCGACGACCCGCGGGTCGCGCCGCGCCTCGGCGACCATCGCCTCGCCGAAGACCTTCGTGTATTGGGGCGGCGCGCCGGGCGCCGGGCGCTCTTCGAGGACTTCGGGGGCGCCGTTGACGATCGAGTTGGGCTTCGCGGCGTGCCACTTCTCCATGCCCTCGAGGCCGCCCTCCTCGGCCGGCTGGAAGCCCTTGCCCTTGACCGTGTGGATGTGGACGACGACCGGCCGGTCGGCGGCGAAGGCCTCGCGCAGCGCCTCGCGCAGGGCGTGCACGTCGTGCCCGTCGATCACCCCCATGTAGGCGAGGTCGAGCTCCTCGAAGAAGAGGCCGGGCGCCCAGTAGGCCTTGATCGCCGACTTGACCTCCGGGCCGAGCCGTTCGATCCGCCGGCCGAGGCCGAGCGGCAGCTTGGTCAGCCGGTCCTCGACCCCCTCGCGGGCGTGGTAGAGGCGCGGGTTGAGGCGCACCCGGTTGAAGTAGCGCGAGAGCGCGCCGACGTTGGGGGAGATCGACATCCCGTTGTCGTTGAGCACGATCACCACCGGGGTCTGCATGCCGCCCGCCGCGTGCAGCGCCTCGTAAGCGACGCCGCCGGTCAGCGCCCCGTCGCCGATCACCGCGGCCACCCTGCCGTCCTCGCCGATCCCCTTGCGCATCGCCTCCTTGAGCCCGACCGCGTAGCCGATCGAGGTCGAGGCGTGGCCGGCGCCCATGATGTCGTGCTCGGACTCGAAGACCGAGCAGAACGGCGCCAAGCCGCCGTACTGGCGGATCGTCGGCAGCTCCTCGCGGCGGCCGGTGAGGATCTTGTGCGGGTAGGCCTGGTGGCCGACGTCCCAGAGGACCTTGTCGCGCGGCGAGTCGAGCAGGCTGTGCAGGGCGACGGCCAGCTCGCAGGTGCCGAGGTTGGCGCCGAAGTGGCCGCCGATCTCGCCGATCGTGTCGATGATGTAGGTGCGCATCTCCTGCGCGACCTGCTGTAGCTGGGCGTCGTCGAGGTCGTGCAGGTCGGCTGGGCCGTCGATCCCCTCGAGCAGGCGCCGCGCCTCTCCGTCCTTGTGTTCGCTCTGGCTCATTCGTTCCTGGTGAAGATGTAGTCGGCGATCCGCCTCAGGTCGTCGGTCTCGGCGCCCGCCTCGGCCAGCGCCCCGACCGCCTTGGCGTGGGACTCGGCCGCCAGCTCGCGCGCCCGCTCGAGGCCGAAGAGGCTGACGTAGGTGAGTTTGCCGTGTCGCTCGTCGGTTCCATGTCGCTTGCCCAGCTGCTCGGCGCTGCCGGTCACGTCGAGGATGTCGTCGACGATCTGGAAGAGCACGCCCAGCTCGCTTGCGAATTGGCGAAAGGGGATTGTCTCAGGTTCGGCGACGCCCTCCAAGACCAGCGCCACGCCGACGCTGGCGGCGATCAGCCGGCCGGTCTTCAGCTCGTGCAGCCCGCGCACCCCCTCCGCGTCGCGCTCGGCGATCGCCACGTCGACGTACTGGCCGCCGACCATGCCGTCGACGCCGGTGGCGGCGCTCAGCTCACGCAGCGCGGCGAGCACCCGGGCCGGCTCCCCCGGCTGCTCGCAGGCGAGCCGCACGGCCTCGGCGAAGAGCCCGTCGCCGGCGAGGATCGCGATGTCCTCGCCGAAGCGCACGTGCGAGGTCGGCCGGCCGCGGCGCAGCTCGTCGTCGTCCATCGCCGGCAGGTCGTCGTGGATCAGCGAGTAGGTGTGGATCAGCTCGATCGCGCAGGCGATCGGCAGGAAGCGCTCGGGCTCGGCGCCGAGCGCCCGCGCCGTGGCGAGCGCCAGCACCGGCCGCACCCGCTTGCCGCCGGCGAGCAGCGAGTAGCGCATCGCCTCCTCGAGCCCCTCGGTCGGCCCCGGCGCGGCGAAGCGCAGCCGCTCCAGCTCGCCCTCAACCAGCGCCCGCAGCTCCTCGGGGTAGCTCACGGCTTCCGGTGCGCCTTTTCCACCCTATGACCGCAAAAGGCGCACCGGAACGGGTTGGTCACGCCGATGCCTCGCCTTCGCGGACGGCGCGGTTGGCCTCCTCGACCGCCTCGGCGGTCAGCTCGGCGGCCTCGGTCGCCAGGGCGGCGGCGCCCGCGTCGTCGAGCGCCTCGCCCTCGAGCTCGGCGGCGATCGAGCGCAGCCGCTCGGAGATCTCGCGCAGGCGGCTCACGTCGGCGTTCCCTCGCGCTCGCGGGCGATCGCCCCGAGCACCCCGTTGACGAAGCCCGGCGCGTCGGCGCCGCAGTACTCCTTGGCGAGCTCGACCGCCTCGTCGATCGCCACCTCGACCGGCACGTCCTCGCTGTGCTCGATCTCGTAGAGGGCGACGCGCATCGCGTTGCGCTCCAGCGGAGCGATTCGCTCCAGCTCCCAGCCCCTGGCGTGGGCGGCGATCGCCGCGTCGAGCTCCTCGCGGTGGGCCTCGACGCCGGCCGCCAGCTCGCGGGTGAAGGGACGCGCCCCGGCGATCAGCTCCTCGAGCGGTCGGCCGGTCACGTCGCGCTGGTAGCAGGCGAAAACCGCGTCGCGGCGCTGGTCGGATCTGCGCATCCGCCCATTCTCGCGCCTCCGGCGGCTGGACGGTCAGCCGCGCGAGTAGCTGAGCGCCATCAGGCCGGCGTTGTGCGAGACGTCGGAGACCGCTTTGCGGAAGGCGAGCGGTTCGAAGCCGCGGCCCGGCGAGAGCTTCCTGGGCAGCGCGAAGAGCGCGAACATGTACGTTTCGCCGCCGCCCGGCGGGCAGATCTCGTATTCGGCCTTGCCGAAGCTGTTGCGGCCGACGACGGCGCCCTTCGGCAGCGAGCCGGCGTCGATTTCCCCGAGGTCGGGGTCGATGCCGGCCACGGCCCAGTCGAAGAAGAGCTTGCCTTCGACCGGCCGCACGTTCATCGCGAAGAGCGCGAGTTCTTCGGTGCCCTGCGGCACGCCGCCCCAGCTCAGCGCCGGCGAGGTGTTCTTGCCGTCGCAGGTGTACTGCACGGGCAGCGCCTGCGGGCCGTTGGCGGACGGCGCGATCGCCGGCGCTCGGAGGCTCATGCTGGCCACGGTCGCTTCTTCGCGCTGCTTGGCGGTGATTTTCGGCTCGGGAGGGCCGCTCGGCTGCGCCACGCGCGGGCCGTGCTTGCCGCTGCCGGCGTGACTGCCGGCGCCGCCGCCAGCGGAGTTCGAGCCGCCGGGACCGGCGACCCCCGCTTCCGCCGCGCCGTTGCCGGCGCCTCCGGCGCCGCCCCGCGACCCCGCGGCCGGCGAGGCGCCGTTGCCGCCGCCGGCTTCCGCGCCGCCGCCCGAGGCGGCGCCGTTCGGCGCCGCGGTCGAGGTCGACGTCGAATCGCTCGACGAGCCGCCCCCGCCGCAACCGGCCAGGGCCAGCGCCGCGAGCGCGAGCGCCAGGAGGATCCCGGCGCTCGCGCTTCTCCTCGGCTGCGTCAAGAGACGCTTATCGAGTCTTCCCGGCGCCACTGGAACGCTTCGGAGGGGAAGAACCCGTTCCATTCGACCGATTCGCCCAGCGCTTCGAGTTTCGTCCCGGTCGCTTTGAAGCTCGACGGGCCGAAGGTGGCGCTTTCGGTTTCGTTGTCGATGATGCCGCCGGCCGAGCCGGTGACGTTGACCCACCAGCCCCACACCGGACAGAAGAAGCCGCCGTAGAGGATCCAGACGTTGACCCCTTTGACCGTCATGTAGTTGCTGCCTTCTTTCGACGTCAGGCCGGCGTGCCAGGGGAACGATTCGGCTTCGATCGCTTCGACCGTGCAGGTCGTGTTCGTGTAGCAGTTGAAGAGCGGCAGGTCGTTGACGTTGCCTTCGCCGGTCCCTTCTTTGTTCGAGATTTCGACTTCGTAGAGGAAGTTGGCGCAGGTCGTCGTCATCCCCCACATCGTCAGGCCGCTTTCCTGCGCCCCGCCGAGAATCGTTTCAGAACCCGTGAGTTCTTCCCCGTTGAACTTCCAGGCGGGGCTGGCCATCGCCGGCGCGGCGAAGACCGCGCTCAGCAGCAGCGCGACCAGCGCGCCGACGAGAAGCGACGCGCGCGCCGTCCTCCTCCTGTGCTCGTGCATGACTGGATCTCCTGTCTGTAGCTCGATGGGCGGAAAGACGGCACCGCGAGCGGAAATCCGCCCACAAGCCCCCTTCCCAAGCTCGCTGCATACCCTGCAGTACCCAAGAACTACCACATAGGGGCGTCGCTTTCCACCCCTGTTGGCCGACCGGGCCGGCGGCGGCGGGCGGCGTCAGGCGCGGGAGACGTACTCGCCGCTGCGCGTGTCGACCCGGATCGACTCGCCCTCCTCGATGAAGAGCGGCACCTGGACGACGACCCCGGACTCGAGCGTCGCCGGCTTGCTGCCCCCGCCGGAGGCGGTGTCGCCCTTGACGCCCGGTTCGGTCTCGGTCACCTTCATGTCCACCGCGCTCGGCACCTGCACGTCGCTGGCCCGCTCGTCGACGAAGAGCACGTCGACCTCGTCGTTGGGCAGCACCCAGCGCATCGCCTCGCCGGCCGCCTCGCGCGGGATCTCGAGCTGCTCGTAATCGCGCGTGTCCATGAAGACGACCGCGTCGCCGGAGTCGTAGAGGTACTGCATCTTGCGCGACTCGGTGCGCACCGGGCGGAACTTCTCGCCGGCGCGGAAGGTCTTGTCCTGCACGGTGCCGTCCTCGATCTTGCGCAGCTTGGTGCGCACGAAGGCGCCCCCCTTGCCGGGCTTGACGTGCTGGAACTCGATGATCCGGAAGATCGTCCCGTCGATCTCGATGTGCGAGCCGTTGCGGAATTCGTTGGTGCCGATCACGGCGGCGAATCCTAGAGAAGGCGCCCGGGGGAGCGTCTTGTCCGAACCGCAACACTGGCCCGCGGGGCGGGTCGTTAACGTGGGAGGAAGGGAATGAAGGGGGTCCGCATCCGCATACTGGCGATCTCGTCAGCCGCCGTCGCGCTGCTCGTCGCGGCGCCCGCGGCGGGCGCCGAAGAAGGGCCGACCCGGGCCGAATACGTCGAACGGGTCGAGCCGATCTGCAAGGCGAACACGGAAGCCAACAAGCGCATCCTCACGAACGCCAGGCAGCGGGCGAAGAGCAAGCAGCAGCGCCAGGTCTCGCGCGCCGGCGGTCAGTTCATCCACGCCTCGCAGGTCTTCGGCAAGGCGATCGGGCGACTCGCCAGGGTGGCGCGGCCGGCGACCGACGAAGCCCGGCTGCTGAAGTGGTTCAAGCACCTGCGGATCGTCGGCCATGACCTGCGCGAGCTCGGCAAGGCGCTCAAGGAAGGCAACAAGATCCGCGCCGCGCACGAACAGATCCGCGTCGAACGCGCCGCCAACGCCTCCAACAACGTCGGCTTCGTCTTCGAATTCCACTACTGCCGCCTGAGCCAGTCGCGCTTCACCTGAGCCGGGCGCTCGTGGCGACCGGCGGCGGCGCGCAAGAAACGCCGTACTGCGGACGTTTGTTCGAATCGGCATACTGCCCGCACCTGTGAACGAAACGCCTGGACTACTCGGCAAGCTCGTACGCGCCCCGGGGCCCTCGGGCTACGAGGGCCCGGCGGCCGCCGTCTGGCGCGAGGCCGCCTCCTTCGCCGAGCTCTCGACCGACGGAATCGGCTCCTCGGTCGCCCGCATCGGCGACGCGGCGCCGCTGCTCGCGGTCGTCGGCCACATCGACGAGATCGGCCTCGTCGTCCGCCACATCGACGAGCAGGGCTTCCTCTGGTTCGCGCCGATTGGAGGATGGGACCCGCAGATCCTCGTCGGCCAGCGGGTCGAGGTCCAGGGCGCCGGCGGGCCGGTGCTCGGCGTCGTCGGCCGCAAGCCGCTCCACCTGCTCGACGCCGACGCCCGCAAGAAGGTGGTCGAGATGAAGGGCCTGCACATCGACGTCGGCGCCGCCGGCCGTGAGGAGGCCGATGAGCTGGTCCGGGTCGGCGACCCGGTGGTGATCGCCGGTGAGCCGCTGCGCCTCGCCGGCGGGCGGCTGGTCTCGCGCTCGCTCGACAACCGGCTCGGCGCCTACATCGCGCTCGAGACCCTGCGCCGCTGCCAGGAGCGCGGCTCGCTGAACGCCAGCGTCGCGGCGATCGCCGCGGTTCAGGAGGAGATCGGGCTGTTCGGGGCGCGCACCTCCGCCTTCCACGTCGAGCCCGATCTGGCGATCGTCGTCGACGTCACCCACGCGACCGACGCCCCGGGGATCGACGAGAAGGAGCTCGGCAGCCACCCGCTCGGCTCCGGCCCGGTGATCTACCGCGGCGCGACCCTCTCGCCGCGACTCTTTGAATTACTGGTCGCGACCGCCGAGCGGGCCGGGATCGAACACACGGTCGGCGCCACCGGCAACTCGACCGGCACCGACGCCGACGCCGTGCAGTTCGCCCGCTCGGGCATCCCCACCAGCCTCGTCTCGATCCCCCTGCGCTACATGCATTCGCCGGTCGAGACCGTCGACCTCGCCGACGTCGAGGCGGTCGTCGAGCTGCTCGTCGCCTTCGCCGAGACGCTCCACGACGGCGTCGACCTGAGCCGTTAGTTGGCTACGAACACGCGGTCTCGCCCTCCGGCCTTGGCCGCGTAGAGGGCGGCGTCGGCGCGGGCGACGAGGTCGTCGGTGTCGACGGTGCTCGGTTTGGTCAGCGCCGCGCCGATGCTGATCGTCACGCCAACTCCCGCCGTGCGGCGCCGGCGCACCGCCTGGCGCAGGCGCTCGGCGATCGCCACGGCGTCGGTCTCGGTCGCCCCGGGCAGGACGACGAGGATCTCCTCGCCGCCGATCCGGTAGATCGAGTCCCCGGCGCGCAGGACGCTTCGCATCGTGTAGGCGACGTCCTGGAGGACGGCGTCGCCGGCGGCGTGGCCAAGCCGGTCGTTGACGTCCTTGAAGTGGTCGAGGTCGCAGAGCAGCAGCGCGTGGGACTCGCCCGCCTCCCGGCGGCTCGGCTGGCCGTCGAGCTCGGCGAGCCGCTGCTCGAGCGCGTTGCGGTTGTGCAGCCCGGTCAGCGGGTCGAGCGTCGCGCGGCGGCGGTGGGCGCGGTCGGACTCGACCAGGGCGCCGGAGAGGATCACCGTGCAGAGGACCAGGGCGACGGTGGCGACCAGCGCCTGACTGTGGTCCGCGGCGGCGGCCGGGTCGACGCCGGCGGTCGCGGCGAGGAAGACGGCGAGCAGGTAGACGGTGCCGACGACCATCCCCCAGGGGTCGAAGCGGGCGCCCAGGGTGACCGCCGGCAGCGCGAACCACATCAGCACGGGGCTGGTCGGGCCGCCGGTCGAGACGACCGCGCCGGCGAGCAGCAGCGGCAGCAGCCCCCAGGCCGCGGCGATCCACAGCCAGGGGCGTTCGCTGCGCCGCATGAAGCGGTCGGCGACGACGAAGCCGCCGAAGCCGACGGCCAGCGGCCCGAGCCAGACCCAGCCGACCGCCGGGCCCGAGGAGGCCAGCGCCAGGGCGAGGATCGCGAAGCAGGCGGTGCGGTAGCGGCCCACGCGCCGCTCCATGTCGAGCAACCGGTCGCGGCGCGCTCCGCGCAGGCTGTCGGCGGTGGTCGTCATGCGGCCGCATCGACCGCCGAGCCGGCCCCGCTTAGCCCTGCACTCAGTCCACCAGTTGAAGGTCCTTGGGCAAGGAGCTGAGGTTGCGGCAGCCGTCGTCGGTGACCACGACCAGGTCCTCGATCCGCACGCCGAGCTCGCCGGGCAGGTAGATCCCGGGCTCGATCGTCACCACTTCGCCGCCGGCGAGCACGTCCTCGGAGCGCTGCGAGACGCGCGGCTCCTCATGCACCTCGAGGCCGACCCCGTGACCGAGGCCGTGGCCGAAGCGCTCGCCGTGCCCGGCGGCGGCGATCCTCTCGCGGGCGACCGCGTCGACGTCCTCGGCGCGCGCCCCGGACCGCACCGCGGCGAGCGCCGCTTCCTGCGCCCCGAGCACGGCCTCATAGACCGCCCGCGCCGCCTCGCCCGGATCGCCGGTGGCGAAGGTCCGGGTGCCGTCCGAGCAGTAGCCGGCGAGCTTGGCGCCCATGTCGAAGACGACCAGCTCGCCGCGGCCGATCCGCCGCTCGCCCGGCTCGGCGTGCGGCAGGGCGCCGTTCGGCCCGGCGGCGACGATCGTCGGGAAGGAGGGCTCGGCGCCCATCTCCCGCATCCGCGCCTCGGCGGCGCGCGCCACCTCGAGCTCGGTGCGGCCCGCGAGGCCGTCCTCCAGCGCCCGGCGCCAGATCCCGTCGGCGAGCTCCGCGGCGGCGGCGATCGCCGCCAGCTCGGCCTCGTCCTTGACCCGGCGCAGCTGCTCGACCGTCCCCCCCGCGCCCGCCAGGGTCACGCCCTCCGGCAGCTTCTCGCCGAGCTTCTCGAAGCTGCGCACCGCCATCTTGTGGTCTTCGAAGCCGCTGCGACCGGCGAGGTGCGCGGCGATCCCACCCAGCCAGTCGTCGCGCACGGTGACCACCTCCCAGCCCTCGACCTCGGCCTCGGCGCGCTCGGTGTAGCGGAAGTCGGTGAGGAAGACGCGCGTCTCGCCGCCGCAGACGCAGGCGCCGTTGGTGCCGCCGAAGCCGGTCAGGTAGCGGACGTTGACCAGGTCGGTGACCAGCAGCCGGTCGAGCTCCTTCTCGGCGACAAGCGCCGCCAGCCGATCCGCGCGCGAACTCACGCCCACTCCTTCCGGTGCGCCTTTTGCGGTCTATGCCCACATAAAGCGCACCGGAACGTCATGGTGCGCCCGCGCCGAGCTCGGCGGCGATCAGGCCGAGCGCCTCGCGGTAGCCGTCGGGGCCCTTGCCCGAGACCTTGGCGAGCACCAGGCCGTCGAAGACCGAGACCCGCCGCCAGTCCTCGCGCGCCTCGACGTCGGAGAGGTGGACCTCGACCGCGGGCAGCGCGGCGACCGCCAGCGCGTCGGCGATCGCGCGGCTGTAGTGGGTCCAGGCGCCGGCGTTGAGCAGCACCGCGTCGGCCAGCTCCGGCGCCCGGTGGAGGTATTCGCAGAACTCGCCCTCGGCGTTGGTCTGGAAGAAGATCGCTTCCAGGCCGAGCTCATGCGCCCAGCGCTCGATCCTGGCCTCCAGCTGGTGCAGCGAGAGACCGCCGTAGACCGAGGCGTCGCGGCGCTCGAGGATGTCGAAGTTGACGCCGTGCAGGACGGCGACGCGGTTGTGGGCGCTGGTCATCGCGGGTAGAGCTCCTCCACGGCCTCACGGACCCTATCCGGGTCGACCGGCTGCCCGGTGCGGGGCGCGCCCGGCTCGCTGAGCAACACGAAGCCGACCCCGTCGGCGGTGCGCTTCTTGTCGCGCTGCAGGGCGTCGAGGGTGGCGTCGAGGTCGATCGCCGGGTCGAGCGCGGTCGGCAGGTCGTGGCGGGCGAGGATCGCTTCGACTTCGTCGCGAAGCTCCGGCGCCTCGGAGAGGCGCAGGGCGGCGAGCAGGCCGAGGCCGATCGCCTCGCCGTGGCGGTAGCGCTCGTATCCGCTGGCCGCCTCGATCGCGTGGCCGACGGTGTGGCCGAGGTTGAGCGCCTGGCGCGGTCCGGCGTCGCGTTCGTCGGCGGCGACCACCTCGCACTTGTAGCTGGCGCAGGCGAAGACCACGTCGTCGAGGCCCGCGGGCTCGAGCGACTCGAGCGAGCGGACCCGCTCCCAGAGCTCCCCGCCGGACAGCAGGCCGGTCTTCAGCGCCTCGACGAACCCGGCGGCGAGCTCCTCGCGGGGCAGGCTGGCGAGGGTCGAGGTGTCGGCGATCACGGCGGCCGGCAGGTGGTAGGCGCCGGCGTAGTTCTTGCCCTCCGGCAGGTCGACGCCGGTCTTGCCGCCGTAGGCCGAGTCGACCTGGGCGACCAGCGTGGTCGGCGCCTGGACCACCGGCACGCCGCGCTGGTAGACGTGCGCGCAGAAGCCGGCCAGGTCGCCGACCACGCCGCCGCCGAGGGCGACCACGTGGTCGTCGCGGGTCGCCCCGGCGCGGGCCAGCTCGCGCAGCACCCGCTCGGCCTCGGCCATCGTCTTCGCCGACTCCCCCGGTGCGACCTCGACCGTCCCCGCCAGCGGCGCGAGCCGCTCGGAGTAGAGCGGGCCCACAGTGCTGTCGGTGACGCAGAAGCGCTCGCCGGAGAGCGGCCACGGCCCCTCCCCGAGCAAGCCGGGCCCGGCGAAGACCGGGTACTCGCCAGCGGCGCTCTCCGCCCAGAGCATCTTCGTGCCGGGTGGCAACTCGATGAGCGCCAGCAGCGAGGGCATCGCCCGCTTGATCATCCCGCGGTCGCCGGCGGGCACGATCGCGTCGGCCAGCGACGCGTAGAGCGGCGTGCGCTCGGCGAGCAGCGCCTCGGCCCGTTCGCGGTTGCCGGCCAGCGGCCGGTCGCTGGCCGCGATCCGCTGCCAGGCGCGGCCGGCGTCGACCTGCAGCCAGACGACGACGTGGCGGCCGAGCGCCTCGCGCACCGCGGCCGAGAGCACGCTGCCGCCGCCGAGCGCGATCGCGCCGCCGTCGGCCGACTCCAGCGCGGCGAGCACGACCTCCTCCTCGATCGCCCGGAAGGCGTCCTCGCCGAACTCCTCGAAGAACCCGGCGATCGTCGTGCCGGCCTTTTCCTCGATCAGCGCGTCGGTCTCGGCCGTCTCGAGGCCGGCGTCGCGGGCCGCCGCGAGGGCGGTCGACTTCCCCGCCCCCATGAAGCCGATGAAGACCAGGGCGGGCTTCACGCTCAGCTCCGGAAGTCGATGCGCTGCTTGTACGCGGCGACCGCGGCAAGCACGTCGTCGATGTGGTCGCCGCCGAACTTCTCGCGGTAGCAGCGCGCCAGGGCGAGGCAGACCATCGCCTCGGCGACCACGGCGGCGGCGGGGACCACGGTCGAGTCGGTGCGCTCGCGCAGCGCCTGGGCCGGCTCCTTGGTCTCGGTGTCGACCGAGCGCAGCGGCTTGGTCAGGGTCGAGATCGGCTTGATCGCGGCGCGCACGGAGAGCGGCAGGCCGTTCGTCATCCCGCCCTCGAGGCCACCGGCGTGGTTGGTCTCGCGGAAGTAGCCGCGCCCGGGCGACCAGAAGATCTCGTCGTGGGCCTCCGAGCCGGGGCGGCCGGCGACGTCCCAGGCTTCGCCGATCGCGACCCCCTTGACCGACTGGATCGAGGCGACCGCGCCGGCCAGGCGGCCGTCGAGGCGGTCCTCCCAGGAGACGTGCGAGCCGAGGCCGGGGACGAGGCCGAAAGCGAGCACCTCGAAGCTGCCGCCGAGGCTCTCGTTGGCCTTGCGCAGGCGGTTGATCTCCTCGACCATCGCGGCGCCGGCCTCGGGGTCGAGGCAGCGCACCGGGTCCTCGTCGACGCCCTCGAAGTCGGCCGGCGTCAGACCGGGGCGCTCGGCGGCGGTGACCGAGGCGATCTGGATCACGTGACTGTGAACGCTGACGCCGAGCGCGGTGAGGAACCCGCGGGCGATCGAGCCGGCCGCCACGCGGGCGGCGGTCTCGCGGGCGCTGGCCCGCTCGAGCACGTTGCGGATGTCGGCGTGGCCGTACTTCTGGGCGCCAACCAGGTCGGCGTGGCCGGGGCGCGGCAGATGCACCTCGTCGACCGCGGCCTCGACCGGCCAGGGGCTCATCCGCTCCTCCCAGTTGGCGTAGTCGCGGTTGGCGACGAGCACCGCGATCGGGCTGCCCAGGGTGCGCCCGTGGCGCAGGCCGGAGCGGACCTCGACCGTGTCGGTCTCGATCTTCATCCGCCCGCCGCGGCCGTGGCCGAGCTGGCGGCGGGCCATGTCGCGGTCGAGCGCCTCGCGGTCGAGCTCGAGCCCCGCGGGCATCCCCTCGACGATCGCCACCAGGCCCGGCCCATGCGACTCCCCCGCGGTCGTAAACCTGAATCCGCTCATCAGGCCCGCAAGGCTATCGGCGCAACCACAAGCAGGCCGAACTGCATCAACTTGTCCCTCTGCTGGGTAGAGAAGTTGATGCAGTTCGGGTGGTGGCGGCTATGCGTTGCGGGCGGCGGTGCGCATGGTGTCGAGGGGGGCTGGGCGGGCGGTCCATAGTTCGAGCGAGAGGGCGCCCTGCTGGACGAGGATCTCCAGGCCGTCGACAACGGTGGCGCCGGCTGCCTCGGCGGCGCTTAGGAGCTTGGTTGGCTTGCCGCCGTAGACCATGTCGACCACGGTCTGATCTGCGACGAAGCCGTCGGCAACCAGTGGCAATTCCGCGAACGGGTCCTCGCCGCGCAGGCCGACCGCGGTCGAGTTGACGATCAGGCTGTAATCGGCCTGGGTCGGCGCCGCCACCGGCTCGCCGCCCAGCTCCTCGCAGAGGTTGCGGGAGCGCAGCTCGGTCCGGTTCCAGACCTCGACCGCGGCGCCGTCGCGCAGCAAGGCCCAGACCACCGCTCGGGCGGCGCCTCCCGCCCCCAGCACCAGCGCCCGCTTGCCGGATTGGGACTCGGGCAGCGAGCGCAGGAGCCCCTCGGCGTCGGTGTTCTCGGCGCGGATCGCCCCCTCCGCGAAGACCAGCGTGTTGGCGGCGCCGATCTCGCGCGCGGTCTCGGAGAGCTCGTCGGCGCGGGCCAGGGCGGCGCCCTTGTGCGGCACGGTCACGTTGGCGCCGACGAAGCCCTCGCCTGGCATCGCCCGCACGCGCCGCTCGAAGGCGTCGGGAGCGACCTCGATCGCCTCGTAGGCCCACTCGCCGGCCAGGCCCAGCTCGGCCAGGGCGGCATTGTGCATCGCCGGCGAGCGCGAGTGCCCGACCGGGTAACCGAGGACGGCCAGCCGCTTCATTCCCCGCAGGTGGTCGGCGAGTTGCCGCCGGCGGCTTCGCGCGCTTCGTTGTAGCGGGCCACGTCCGCTTCGAATTCCGCTTCGGTCTTGGCGAAGGCGAGCTTGTCGCAGGCGCCGGGCTCGACCACGTAGTAGAGCCAGTCGCCCCTGGCCGGGTGCGCGGCCGCTTCGATCGAGGCGAGGCCCGGGCTGTCGATCGGGCCCGGCGGCAGGCCGCTGTGGGTGCGCGTGTTGTAGGGCGATTCGACCGCGAGTTCGGATTCGGTCAGCGGCCGGGTGTAGTTGCCGGTGGCGAAACGCGTGGTCGCGTCGATGCCCAGCGGCATCCCTTCGTGCAGGCGGTTGTAGATCACGCGGGCGACCTTGCGGCGGTCGCCTTCGCTGGCCGCCTCGTGCTCGACCATCGAGGCGATCGTCAGCACGTCGAAGGTGGTCAGGTTCTTCGAGCGGGCGTACTTCATGTCCACGCCGGCGATCCGACGCTTGAAGTCTTCGAGCTGCAGCTGGACCAGTTCGGCGGCGCTCGCGTGCTTGCGCAGTTCGAAGGTGTCGGGGAAGAGAAAGCCCTCGAGGTCCTTGGCGCCCTTGCCGCCGTACTTAGCCGGGTTGAGATAGCGCGAGCGCACGCTCGCCTTCTCGTAGCTGCCCCGCAGCCCTTCCTGCTTGGCGAGCCCGGCGGTCTGGGCGCGCGTGTAGCCCTCGGGGATCGTCACCGTGACCGTTTTCAGCACCACGGGCGTCGGCGCCGGCGTCGAGCGGTGGAAGTGGCGGTAGGCGAGAGCCGCCGGTGGCCGCGGCCCGCCGCGCCGCGCTTTGCTTCGCGCTCGCGCCGGCGCCGCTCGCGCTCGGCGGCGAGCTGCTCCTCACTCATCCGGTCGCTCTTCGATCGCGGCGCGGCCGGCCAGGTAGGCCTGCAGAAGGTGGGCGGCGGCGAGCGAGTCGGGCGCCGCCGCGGCGCCCTGGCGCTTGCTCGCCTCGGCCATGCGCGTCGTGAGGCGCTCGTCGTAGGTCTCGACCGGGATCTCGAGCATCCCCTCGAGTTCCCTGGCGAAGCTGCGCGCCAGCGCCGCCTGGCTGCCTTCCTCGCCGCTCAGGTGCAGCGGCAGGCCGACGACGACCACCTCCACCCCGTGCTTGGCGACCAGGTCGGCGACGGCGCGCGCGACCGGCGGCTCGATCACCGGCAGCGGCGTCGCCAGCGTGCCGCTCGGGTCCGAGAGCGCGCAGCCGATGCGGGCCGTGCCGTGGTCGAGGGCGAGGACGCGCATGCCTAGGCCGCCGCCCCCTCGAAGACGGCGCGCGCCGCGGCCAGCGCCCGGTCGAGCTTGCTTGCGTCCTTGCCGCCGGCCTGGGCCATGTCGTCGCGGCCGCCGCCCCCGCCGCCGACGAGCGGCGCCGCCTCGCGGACCGCGGCGCTCGCCGAGAGGCCGCGGGCGACGGCGCTCTTGGAGACCAGCGCGACCAGCGCGACCTTGCCGCCCTCGGCGCCACCCAGGGCGATCGCCGCGTCGCCGCCGAACTTCGACTGCACCCGGTTGGCGAGCTCGAGCAGCTGCTTCTGGTCGGCGAGCGGGACGCGCTCGGCGACGATCCGCACGCCGTTCGCGTCGCTCGCGGCCTCGACGAGGCGCTCCGCCTCCTCGCCGAGCAGCTGCCTCCGCGCCTGCTGGGCGCCCTCGCCGGCCTCGCGCAGGCGCTCGGCGGCGCGGCGCGCGCCGGCGACCGGGTCCTGCGGGGAGCCGAGCAGCTCGCCGACCTCGGCGAGCGAGGCCTCGCGGCCGCGGAACCACTCGATCGCCGCCGGCCCGCTGAGCGCCTCGATGCGGCGCACGTTGGCGGCGCTCGAGCCCTCGGAGGCGATCTTGAAGATGCCGACCTCGGCGGTGTTGGCGACGTGGGTGCCGCCACAGAGCTCGCGCGAGACCCCGTCGACCTCGACCACCCGCACCCACTCGCCGTACTTCTCGCCGAAGAGCGCCATCGCGCCGAGCTTCTCCGCCTCGGCGCGCTCCATCTCCAGCCAGCGCACCGGGCGGCTGGCGGCGATCCACTCGTTGACCCGGTCCTCGACCGCGCGCAGCTCCTCGGCGCCGAGACCCTGGCCGTGGGTGAAGTCGAAGCGCAGCTTGTCGGGGCGCACGGCGGAGCCGGCCTGGCGCACGTGGGTCCCGAGCCGCTCGCGCAGCGCCGCGTGCAGCAGGTGCGTGGCGGTGTGGTTGCGCATCGTCGCGTGGCGGGTCGCGCGGTCGACCTCGGCCTCGACGTGGGAGGTCGGGTCGTGCTCGCCGTCGATCAACAGCGCCTGGTCCTCGCCGACCCGGTAGACGTCGCGCACGCTCAGCTCGGCGCCGTTCTGGCGCAGGACGCCGCTGTCGGCGACCTGGCCGCCGCCCTCGGCGTAGAAGGGGCTCTCCTCGAGCTTCACCAGGTAGGCGCCGTCGAGCTGCTCGACCGCGGCGACGCCGGTCTCGACCCGCAGCGTCTCGTAGCCGACGAAGCGGCTCGGCGGGGCGGCGGCGGCGAAGGCGGCGACCCGCTCGTGGGTGTTCTCGGCGCCGTGCGCGGTGGCGGCCCCCATCCGGGCGCGCTGGCGCTGCTCCTCCATCAGCTCCTGGAAGCCGGCGTCGTCGACCGAGAGGCCCCGCTCGGCGAGCAGCTCGCGGGTCAGGTCGTAGGGGAAGCCGTAGGTGTCGTGCAGCTTGAAGGCATCGGCGGCGTCGATCCAGGAGGTCTCGGACTCGCGCGCCGCGGCGACCAGCTGCTCGAGCATCGCCATGCCGCGCTCCAGGGTGCGGCCGAAGCTCTCCTCCTCGTCGCCGACCCAGCGGGCGATCGTCTCGCGCTCGGCGGCGAGCTCGGGGTAGACCTCGCCCATGATCTCGATCGTGCGCTCGGCGAAGCGGCCCAGCCAGGGCGCCTCGAGGCCGAGCGTGCGGCCCTGCTGGATCGCGCGGCGCATGATCCGGCGCAGGATGTAGCCGCGGTCCTCGTTGGAGGGGACGACGCCGTCGGCGATCAGGAAGCTGGCGCCGCGGGCGTGGTCGGCGACGATCCGCATCGCGCGGGTGACGGCGCCGCCCTCGGCGTAGGAGCGGCCCGAGATCTCCTCGGCGAGGTCGACCAGCGGCCGGATCAGGTCGGTCTCGAAGACCGAAGGCACGTCCTGGAGGACCGCCGCCATCCGGTCGAGTCCCATGCCGGTGTCGATGTTGCGCATCGGCAGCGCGGTCAGCGTGCCGTCCTCGGCGAGGTCGTAGCTCATGAAGACGTGGTTCCAGAACTCGAGGAAGCGGTCGGTGTCGTCGCCGGGCCGCTCGCCCTCGGCGCCGAACCCGGGACCGCGGTCCAGGTAGAGCTCCGAGCAGGGGCCGCAGGGGCCGACCGGGCCGGCCTGCCAGAAGTTGTCGGAGCGGCCGAGGCGGACGATGCGCTCCTCGGGGACGCCGACGCCCCGCCAGACCTCGATCGCCTCCTCGTCGGGACCGAGCCCGAGCTCCTCGTCGCCGCCGAAGACCGTCACCCAGATCCGCTCGGGGTCCATGCCGAAGCCCTGCGTGGAGAGCTCCCAGCCCCAGGGGATCGACTCCTCCTTGAAGTAGTCGCCGAAGCTCCAGTTGCCGAGCATCTCGAAGAAGGTGAGGTGGCGGGCGGTGTTGCCGACCTCGTCGATGTCGGTCGTGCGGAAGCACTTCTGCACGTCGGCGAGGCGGCGGGCGGGCGGCTCCTCGCGACCGAGGAAGTAGGGCTTGAAGGGCTGCATCCCGGCCGTCGTGAGCAGCACCGAGGGATCGTGGACCGAGGGCACCAGCGAGGCCGAGGGCACGATCCTGTGCCCGCGCTCCTCGAAGAAGGAGAGGTAGGTCTGACGGATCTCGGTCGCTTTCATCGAAGGGCAGAGCCTAGGCGGCGGCGCGCTCCCTCGCAGTATCGCCGCTCGCGCTCGGCTGGGACCTGACGGACGCCCGGCGCGCTCGTTGTGGATGCGAGGGCCATGCTCGTACGCTTTCAACGTGGAGGAACTCGACTTCGAGGCGATCTTCGAGCGCTACCACCAGGCGCTCTACCGCTTCTGCCTCTCGATCCTCGGCAACGCCGAGGACGCGCGGGAAGCCCTTCAGAACACGATGGTGAAGGCGCTGCGCGCGCTGCCGGGCGAGGAGCGCGAGATCGATCTGAAGCCCTGGCTCTACCGGGTCGCCCGCAACGAGTCGATCGACATGCTGAGGCGGCGGCGCGACCGGGTCGAGCTCGACCCGGAGGCCGCCGGGGCCGGCGGCGGGCCGGCGGAGGAGGCGGAGTCGCGCGAGCGGCTGCGCGCCCTGCTCGCCGACCTGGGCGACCTGCCGGAGCGCCAGCGGGCGGCGCTGGTGATGCGCGAGCTCGGCGGGCTCGAGTTCGCCGAGATCGGCGATGCCTTCGACACGTCGGCGTCGGTCGCGCGGCAGACCGTCTACGAAGCGCGCCTCAGCCTCCAGCAGCTGAAAGCGGGGCGTGAGATGAGCTGCGAGAAGGTGCGCTGGGAGCTCTCCGGCGAGGACGGCCGCGTCACCCGGCGGCGCGACATCCAGGCGCACCTGCGCGATTGCGCCGAGTGCCGCGCCTTCCGGGACGCGATCGGCGAGCGTCGCCGCGATCTGGCCGCGCTGGCGCCGCTGCCCGCGGCCGCCTCGGCCGGCCTGCTGCACGCCGTGCTCGGCGGCAAGGCCGGCGCCGCGGCCACCGGGGGCGCGGTCGGCAAGCTGGCCGCGACCTCGACCCTGGTCAAGTCGGTGGCGACCCTGGCCGTCGTGGCGGCGGTCGCCGTGCCGGCGGCGGATCGCGGCGGGCTGATCCACACCGGGCTGTTCGGCTCGCCGTCGGTCCATGCTCAAGCCGGTCGGGTTTCGGGCGATGCGAGCGCCCGCACGCACGCGAACGCGCGGGTGGGCGCGCCGGGTGGAGATCGGCAACCCGGCGCGAGCGGTCTCGCGGTGAAGGCGACGCCGAGCGGCAAGGCCGGCGGCCGGGACGCAGGCGGGCGCGGCGCCGGGAGCGGCGAGGGAAGCCCCCAGGCGGGCGGCGCCCAGGTCGAATCGCCCGCCGCGGACCAGGGCAGGTCCGGACCCAATTCGGACCAGTTGCCGGCCGCGTCCGCGCACGGTCAGCAAACGGCGGCCGCTCACGGCGGAGGGCGCGCCTCGGCCGGCTCGCGCGGGCAGGGCGGCTCGCACGCCCCCGACGCGCCGCCCGCGCATCAACCTTCCCACCCGGCCCCGCCGCCGCATCCCAGTCCCAAACCGGAAGACACGCCGGCGACTCAGCCACCCGTCCAGGCCCCGGCCGTCACCCCTGACAAAGGCGGCGAACCCCCGTTTCAGCCTACGAACGGGAACTCAGGCAAACCCGAAGAAGCGGGTGCCGGGAAATCGAAGGAGGCACGATGAGATCGCTGCTGAAGACCATGCTCGTCGTCGGGGCCCTTGCGCTCGGCGCCACGCCGGCTCTTGCCCACGGCAAGCCGGAAAACGTCCCGCCCAACGGGCACGGGGCGCCGGCCGGCGAACACCCCAACGGCGGCCAGGGACAGGGGAACGGGAACGGGAACGGCCCGAACTACCAGCCCGCCGAACCGCCGCCGGGCCCGAAGGCCGGCCTGCCGGAAAAGGCGAAGGCCTACGGCCGCTACTGCAAAGGCGAGAGCCGCAAGCACGTCAAGGGCGAGAAGGGCACGCCGTTCAGCCAGTGCGTGACCGCTCTGGCAAAAGCCGCGAACCACGAACACCTCAACCCGCATCGCGCCTGCGCGGGGATGAGCAAGGAACACGTGAAGGGCCAGAAGGGCACTCCCTACAGCCAATGCGTTACCGGCGTCGCGCACCTGCGCCGCGAAGAACGGCGCGAAGCGCGCGAACAGCGCCGTGAAGAACAGGAACAGCAGGGAGAAGAACAGCAGGCAGAAGAACAGCAGGGAGAAGCGGAAGCGTGAGCGTCGCCCGCGCTCTCGGCGCCTACTTCGCGGGCCTCAACCCGACGCCCGCGACGATGCGGCCGTGGCCGACGATCGCCTCGCCGCGGAGCAGCACCGCGGTCTGCCCGGGCGAGGCGCCGGCGAACTCCTCGTCGAGCAGCACCTCGAGCGAGGCATGCGACCCGGTCCCCGTCGCCGACACGGCGGCGGGGACCGGGCGCGACCGGTAGCGCAGACGCACCGCGTCGACCGCGGCGCCGTCGCGGTGCAGGACGGCGTTGCGGAGGCGCACGGTGCGGGACATCAGCTCACGCCGCGGGCCGACGGTCACGGTGTTCGCCTCCGCGTCGGTGGCAAGCACGTACAGCGGCTCCTCGGCGCCACCGCCGATTCCGCGGCGCTGGCCGACGGTGAAGTTGTGGTGGCCGCGGTGGCGGCCGACCGAGCGGCCGCTCCGGTCGACGAGGTCTCCCTGGCGCTCGTCGAGGCCGCCGTGGCGACGCAGGAACTCGGCCTTGCCCTGGCCGGAGAGGAAGCAGAGGTCCTGGCTCTCGGGCTTGCGGGCGACGGCGAGACCGTGGCGAGCGGCGATCTCGCGCACCTCGGGCTTGGTCAACTCGGTGAGCGGGAAGCGCACCCGGCCGAGCAGCGTCGGCGGCATCGCGGCAAGCATGTAGCTCTGATCCTTGTTCTCGTCGGCGGCGGCGGCCAGCAGCGGCCCGCCGGCGTCCTCGACGATGCGCGCGTAGTGGCCGGTGACCAGGTGGGTGGCGCCGAGCCGCTCGGCCAGGTCGACCATCGCCGCGATCCGCACCTCCCCATTGCAGACGATGCAGGGGTTCGGCGTCGTCCCGGCCGCGTAGCCGGAGAGGAACTCGGCGACGACGCGGCGGCGGAACTCCTGCTCGAGGTCGAGGGTCAGGTGCGGGATGCCGAGCGAGTGGGCAAGGGCGCGGGCGCCCAGCACCGCCTCCGGCGAGCAGCAGGCCTTGGCGCCGTCGGTGTCGGGGTCGGCCCAGAGCTTCAGCGTGACGCCGACGACCTCCGCCCCGCGCTCGCGTTCGAGCAGCGCCGCGACGGCTGAGTCGACGCCGCCCGACATCGCGATCAGGACCCGGTCGGGGTGCGGCTCGGCGAGCGTCAGGTCCGAGGCGGCGGCCCGGGCGAGCGCCCGGTGCAGCGCGTCGGCGGCGAGTTGCGCCGCGTGGCGCTTGGCCGGCGTCAGCCCGCCGATCGCGGCGTCGACCTCGTCGCTGCCGATCCTCGATGCCTCGAGAACCGAGGCTCCGTCGACCGTCTCGGCGACGGCCGCGGTGGCCGCCCGCGTCGCCCCGCAACCCTCCGTGCCGAAGCTGACCGCCTCGACCCGGCCGTCGTCGCCGACGCGCAGCGAGATCCGCGAGAGGTCGCCGCAGGCGGCCCCGCCCGCGGCCCCGGTGAAGGCGCCGTCCGCGGGCGCGCCCTCGCGCGTCCGGTCATGCAGATAGGCCTCGAACAGCTCCCGGCTCATCGCCTAAGGGTAGGAGCCGCGGCCTCCCCGCGCAGAATCGCGCGCAGATCGCCGACCACGGCCGCCGGATCGTCGCGCAGCTGCCGCCAGGTAACCCGCACCACCCGCCACCCATCGGCCATCAGCAGCCGGTCCTTCTCCCGATCCCGCTCGAACGCCCGCCGAGTCCCATGCACCGCCGCTCCATCCAGCTCCACGATCACCCGCTGCTCGGCCCAGAGGCAGTCTACGTTGAAGAAACGACCCCGAACGGCAACATCGGCATTACGCCGCGGCCGAGGCAGATCGGTCTTGGCGAGAAGGGCGGCAAACCGCCTCTCCAGCTCTTTGCGCGTGACACCTCGAGTCGCGGCACCGTCCCCGATGAGGTCCAACAACTTGCGCCGACCCGGCTTTCGCGGATATCGCGCCAACAGATCCGGAATCGAGAGCTTGTCGGTGATCCCCCGCACTTCGAGCTCGTTCAGCATCCTCTCGACCACAACCGTGCTCGACATCCCGGCCACATCGAGCGCCGTCCGCGGCGCCGAGGTCACCGGAATCCCGTCGATGAGTCCAGTCTCGTCTGGCGGCAACGCACAGCAATGCAACCTCACGCCTGATCTAGCTTGGCATCGTGCGGCTCTCGTCACTTCGGGAGTGATCGCCGCCGACGGCAGAATCCCCCACAAGGCGCCGGCAGATCGGTGGCTTAGGACGGCGCCCGGGCCGGCGGAGAGAACGGCGGCCATCCAACGGCTCTTGCGACTGCCAGGCCGGTGGCCCACCGCATAGACGCCCCACTGAACCCGCCGGAGTCGCCCGCGTGCGATTCGACTCTCAAGCGCGCCCCGTCCCAACCCCAGCTCCATCAGCTGACGACGGGCCACAACCCCATGCTGAGCCTCGGCAAGCCCTCCGATCCGATCGTCGATCGAACCAGACGCGGATTTTCCATGTGGGGTATGGGAAATCCGCGTTCGGTCGGGCATAGCCACGATCCTGGCCGGGCGCGACGCGCGTGTGGCGCGCAAGCTGTGCCAACTTCGTCCCGAGACTGAAAGAAAGAGCC
>Ga0210100_1000050_pt1 | contig 23580 bp, 25 predicted proteins | sample MayberryNW_TuleB_FD_185525 | JGI IMG/M metagenome (GOLD analysis project Ga0210100, IMG submission 185525) | Wetland microbial communities from San Francisco Bay, California, USA, that impact long-term carbon sequestration - MayberryNW_TuleB_D1... | ecosystem: Environmental > Aquatic > Marine >... | reverse complement strand
TCAGCTGAGCCGCCCGGGCGGCCGTGCCCGAAGTGGACCTCGGGCAGGATGCGGTCGAGCCAGGCGGGTATGTACCAGGCGGCCCGCCCGGCGATGCGCAGGGCCACGGGCAGCAGCAGGAGGCGCACGAGGAAGGCGTCGAGCAGCACGGCGACCCCGAGGATCACGCCCATCTCCTTCGGCGGCAGCGGCCCGGAGAGGGCGAAGGTGAAGAAGACCGCGACCATCACCGCGCCGGCGGCGAGGATCACGCGGCCGGAGTGGGCGAGCCCGCCGACCATCGCCTGGCGCGCGTCGCCCGTCTCTTCCCAGTGCTCGCGCGCCGAGGAGAGCAGGAAGACCGTGTAGTCCATCGCGATCGCGAAGATCATCGCGAAGAAGAAGATCGGCCCCCAGGCGTCGAGGAAGCCCTGCGATTCGAAGCCGAGCAGGCCGGAGAGGTGGCCGTCCTGGAAGATCAGCGTGGCGACGCCGAATGCGGCGCCGGTCGAGAGCAGGTTGGCGAGCACGCCGATCGCCGCGATCAGCGGCGCCTGGAAGGCGACCAGCAGGAGCAGAAAGCCGAGCCCGAGGATGACGCCGATGGCAAGCGGCGTCTTGGCGCTGAGCGCCGCTTCCAGGTCGTGGTTTTCAGCCGCCGGCCCGCCGACGAGGACGCCGGCCGGCAGCGAAGCCCGCAGCCGGTCGAGCGTCTGCCCGAAGGCCACGGTCGAAGGCCCATCCGCAGGCACCGCTTCCACAAGCAAGCTCCCATCAGCCCCCCTCAACCCTGGAACCACAGCAGCGATCCCGGCGTCCCCCCGCAGCACGCGGCTGATGGGCCGATATGTCAAGTCAGCCTTGACATTTCGTCCCGTCGGCCCCGCGGTTGGCGGGATTACGACCTGCAGGGCGCCGGGGGCGCCGGGGCCGAAGGCCTGGCTCACCTGGCGGTAGCCGATTCGGGAGTGGTCGCTGTTGGGGACCACCTTGATCGAGGGCATGCCGGTGCGCAGGTTGAGGATCGGCAGGGCGAGGACGACCAGGGCAACGAGCGCCAGGCCGCCGAAGACGGCCGGGCGGCGCCAGAGCAGTTCCCCCCAGCGGGCGAAGCGCGGCGAGCGGTGGTCGCCGCTGTGCGCCCAGGGCAGGGAGAGCTTGTCGACGCGCGGGCCGAGCTTGGCGAGCACGGCGGGCAGCAGCGTCAGCGTCGCCGCGAGCATGAAGACGACGGAGATCATGATCCCCAGCGAGACCGAGCGGAAGGCGGGGCTGGGGACGAGCATCACCGCCGAGAGCGAGGCGATCACCGTGACGCCCGAGAAGAGCACCGCCTTGCCGGCCGTGTCCATCGTCTCGGCGACGGCCGCGACCGGTGCGTGGCCCTGGCCGTAGAGCGCGTTGCGGAAGCGCATCACGATGAACAGCGCGTAGTCGATGCCCAGCGCCAGGGCGAACATCAGAGCGAAGTTCATCGCCCAGATCGAGATCGGCGAGATCAGCGTGCCGAGGTAGAGGACGCCCGCCGAGGCGACGAGCCCGGCGATCGTCAGCAGCAGGGGCAGTCCGGCGGCGACCAGCGAGCCGAAGGCGAGCACGAGGATCGCCAGGGTCACCGGCCAGGAGAGCAGCTCCGACTTGAGCATCGCTTCGCGGTTGGCTTCGTTGAAGTCCGACCACATGCCCGGGGCGCCGGTCAGGTTGGCTTCGACTCCGGGCGCCGCGACTGCGGCAAGCTCGCCCTTCAGGTTGTCGGCGGCGGCGACCATGCCGTTGGGGTCCTTGGCGGCGCTCGCCCGGATCACGGCGGTGTGGCCGTCGCGGGAGATCGAGAGGCCGGGGCGGGGCGCGGTCACGGCGCCGACCGCCGGGCTGGCGGCCAGGGTGCGCTCGGCGCGCCGCAGGGTGGCGCGGAAGCGGGGGGAGGCGGCGGTCAGCCGGTTCGAGTGGACGGCGACCTGCAGCGAGTAGGCGCCCGCGCCGCCGAAGGCGCGGTCGATCCGTTCGCGCGCGGCGACCGACTCCGAGCCGTTCGCCTGCCAGCCGGCCCCGGAGAGGGCGGTCTCGACCCGCGGCGCCAGCACGCCCAGCCCGACCGCGATCACGGCCCAGGAGAGGAAGACCCAGCGGCGGTGGGTGGCGGCGAGCCGCCCCAGCCGCCCGATCGGTCCCAGCCCGCTCACCGGGACCACCCGCGCTTGACTCCGAAGTAGCGGGTGAGCACCCAGGAGCTAGGACAGTTGCCGAGGGCGACGAAGGCGAGTTGATTGACGGCGACGAAGCCGGTCAGCAGCAGGAACCAGGGGCTGACGGTCGCGCTCAATACGGCGCTGAGCCCAGTCATCGTGCCCGCCATCAGGAAAAGGATGCGCTCGAGTGGCCAGCTCAAGGTCGGGACTGGCTCCCGGTTCGGTCGTGCTGGACGTGGGGCGGCAACGGTTGGCATCGCTATCCTCCTAGTTGGTCCACTTCTCAAGTTAACAACTTTACAGTTGTGAAACGATAAGATATCAGAATGATGCAGAGTCCGCTCCAACCCGGCGCCGCCGACCTGATCGCCGGCCGCTTCCGCGCCCTCGCCGATCCGACGCGGCTGCGCATCGTGGATCAGCTGCGGCGCAGCGAGGAGCTCTCCGTGGGGCAGTTGACCGAGGCGCTCGGGACCTCGCAGCAGAACGTCTCCAAGCATCTCGGCGCGCTGCGGGCGGAGGGCTTTGTCTCCCGGCGCAAGGCGGGAACGAGCTCGCTCTACCGGATCGCCGACCCGGCGGTGCTCGAGCTCTGCGACCGCCTCTGCGAGGCGATGGAATCGCAGCTCTCGACGCTCGGCTCGGTTCTCACCGGCTGAATCAGACGTCGCCGGCGCGCTTCTCACGCCGCCGGCGAACCGCCTCGCCCGGGCGCCAGAGGCTGACCAGGCCGGCCACCAGGGTGACGAGGAAGATTTGGCCGGCCATCATCTCCAGGCCGGAGACGAGCCGCCCCGGTTGGCCGCCGGGGACGAGGTTGCCGTAGCCGGTGGTGGTCAGCGTCGTGTAGCTGAAGAAGAGGAAGTCCGAGCTGGCCGGGTGGGGGTGGCCTTCGAAGAAGGGGCCGCCCTGCAGGCGGTCGATGACCCCGTAGACGAAGGTGAAGAGGATGCCGAGCACGGCGTAGACGCTGAGCGCGCCGAGGATCGTGCGCGAGCCGACCTCTGGCGCGGTGACGACGCGGCGCAGCACGGCGGCCATTGCCACGGTCAGCAGCGAGACCTGGATCAGGGTGGCGAGGTTGAGCCAGGTGCGGTCGTCCGTGGCGGCCCCGATCGCGGCGAGCAGGACGGCAAGGCCGGCGAGCCAGGTCGAGGCGCGCACGAAGCGCGGGTTGGCGTGCGAGCTGACCAGGGCGACGACCGAGGTCGCCCCGGTCGCGACGGTCAGCAGCACCGAGGTCCAGCCCCGGTTCTCGACCAGAGAGGCGAGCCCGTAGGTGAGCAGCACGAGGACGAAGACCAGACCGAAGGCGTCCCTCGCCCGTTCCGCTCGCAGCAGCCACCGCTCCCGACTGCGCTCGCGGCGCGATGCCATCTCCATTCCCCGCACGTTCGGCCGGCGGAGCGGCTTTCCTGCCCCCGGGTCGCCAGACCGAAGATTTTTCGCTTTTGTTACACCTCGTGCGCATTACGCAACGTCTTGTCCGCTACCGTGGCAACATGGAGGCGATGAGGGAAAGCTGGACCGACGCGCGACTCGATGACTTCAGCCATCACGTGGACGAGCGGTTTGATCGCGTCGACGCGCGACTCGACCGGGTCGACCAACGCATCGCCCTGGTTGACCAACGCATCGAGCAGGTCGACCAACGCATCGAACAAGTGGACAAGCGCTTCGAACAGGTGGACAAGCGCTTCGAGCAGGCCCAGGTGGAACTCCGGCATCAGCGCACCGAGTTGAGGCAGGACTTCATTGCCTTCCGCGCCGAGATGTCCTCACGCCTCGATTCCCTTCAGCGTCTGACGCTCCAGATCGGCGCCGGCATATTCGCCACCCTGGCGATGGGCATCCTCGCGATGCTCGCGCACTGAGCAACCTCTTACGTGTAGGACTCCTCCGGTCCTTGCCACGGGCCGTAAGGGTGGTAAGAAGGAGCGGGTATGGAGCCCCGGAAAATCGACGCAACCGGCTTCCGCGAGGCCCAGCACAAGCACTGGGACTCCGCCGCCGTGGGCTGGATGGAGTGGAGCGAGTTCAACGACCGGGCGGACCGCCACATCAGCGAGCGGCTGGTGGAGCTCGCCGGCGTGCGCTCGGGAAGCCGGGTGCTGGACGTGGCCGCGGGCTATGGCGAGCCGGCGCTGACCGCCGCGCGCAGGGCCGGCCCGGAGGGCAGCGTCGTGGCTACGGACATCTCCGCCGAGATGCTCGCCTTCGGGCGTGAGCGCGCGGCGGCGGCCGGCTTGGGCAATGTCGAGTTCGTCGAGTCCGACGCCTCCAGCCTCGAGTTTCCGCGGGCGAGCTTCGACGCCGCCGTCTCACGCTGGGGGATCATCTTCGAGCCGGACGCCGAGGCCGCGGCGCGGCGCATCCGGACCTTCCTCAAACAGGGCGCGCGGATGGCGATTGCCTCCTGGGGCGAGCCCGACCAGGTCCCCTTCCTCTCGATCCCGATGAGGACGACGATGGAGCGACTGGGCGTGCCCCCGCCCCCAGCCGGCACCCCAGGACCGCTCTCCCGGCCGACCCCCGCCGCGCTTGGGGAGCTGCTCGAAGGAGGCGGCTTCTCAGGCGTCGCCGTCGAGCAGGACGAGGTCATCTTCGAGTTCGACTCCCCAGCGCACTTCACCGCCTACGTCAGAGCGATCTCCGCCCCGATCCGAGCGATGATCGAGCAGCACGCCGGCGAGGCCCAGGAGGACGCCTGGAACGCAATCACCCAAGCCGCCGCCGAAGTGGACGGCGGCTCTGGTCCGCTGACCCTCTCCAACGTAGTCCTGCTCGCCTCGGGAACTGCCTAGGTCGACTATGTGCGATCACGGGTCGAAGGAACCTGCTCGCTTGCAGGCACATAGTGCTCCAGCGTGGCGCGGTGCTTCAGTGCGAAGGGGACGCCCTCTTCCGCGAGCTTGACGACCTCGGTGTAGGAGTCGGCCGCGGCGGTCCAGCCGTCAACGTCGGGGGACTCGGCCCACCAGCAGTTGCCCTCGCGGTGGTGGAGGATTCGAACGGGTTCGTCCATGTCAGGCGATGGCGGGGCCGAGGTGCGCCAGGGCGTGGCGGCCGATATCGGCCCGGACCGGCGGGATGTCGGCTACGGGCGGGGCATTTTCGTGGCGGTACGAAAGCTCGACCGTGATCCGCTGAAGCAACTCGTTGCGAAGGCGCGCAAGGCGGCCCGTGCGGATCGGCTCGATCAGCATGTCGAAGTCGTCGGTCCCAACGATGACTGCCGGCCGCCCTTCGCGCAGGTAGCGCCAGAGAATCCGGTCCGTCTGAGGCGTGCCTTGCCAGGGGATGAAGGCGGCACCGTGCGGGTAGCCGGGATCGATATCGCTCATGGCGGAGTCGATGAAGGCCGACAGGGCAGCTTTCTCAGCGGGTGTTGGCATCGTCGTCATGAGGGTAGCTCCATCTTCTGCCGGTGAGCCCGATTCATGCGCGGCGGCGGCCGTTGGCCGTTAGCGGAGGGGGAGGGATTCGAACCCCCGAGACGCCTTGCGACGCCTGCCGGTTTTCAAGACCGGTGCATTCAACCGCTCTGCCACCCCTCCGGAGTAAGCGATTGGTTGATGCTAGACGTAGAGGCTGTGGCGCGGGATCGCTCGGGATGATTGTATTGTCTGCAATGCGTCGATTGCTTCTGCTCGCCTCTGCGATGGTCTTCTTCGACGTCGCCTTCTTCTCGGCCATCGCGCCGCTGCTGCCGGGCTATGTCGACGAGCTTGGGCTGAGCAAGGCGCAGGCCGGAGTCCTCACCGCGTCCTACGCGGCGGGCACCCTGATCGTCTCGCTGCCGGCGGGGCTGCTGGCCGCGCGGATCGGGCCGCGGCGCACGGTGATCGGCGGGCTGCTGCTGCTCGGCCTCGCCAGCGTCGCCTTCGGCTTCGCGCAGAGCTTTGCGCTGCTCAGCGTGGCCCGCCTGGTGCAGGGAGGCGCCGGAGCGCTGATCTGGTCCGGGGCGCTGAGCTGGCTGATATCCGTCTCTCCGAGCGAGCGGCGAGGCGCGGTGATCGGCACGGCCCTGGGCACCGCGGTCGCCGGCGCCCTGCTGGGCCCGGCGCTGGGGGCGCTGGCGGCCGAAGTCGGCACCGAAGCGATCTTCAGCGCGGTGCTCGGCGTGGCGCTGGTGCTCGCGGTGATCGCGGCCCGCACCCCGGAGCCGGAGGCGCCCCAGCGCCAGGAGTTGCGCGAGGTGGTCGCGACGATCTTCAGCCGCCCGATCCTGCTCGCCACCTCCCTCGTCGCGATCCCCTCGGTGATGTTCGGCGCCGTCGACGTGCTCGCGCCGCTGCAGATGGCCAACCTCGGCGGCGGCCACGTCCTGATCGCCGCCGGCTTCATCGCCGGCGCGGCGCTCGAGGGCGTGCTGGCGCCGCTCACCGGTCGCTTCTCCGACCGCGCCGGGCGCCGGCTGCCGTTCGTCGTCGGCCTGGCGATCTGCGCGGTGGCGATGGCGGCGATCGCGATCGGCGAGGCGCTGGGCGTCGTGCTGGCGGGCCTGATGCTGACCTCGCTGGGCGGTGGTATCTGCTTCACGCCGGCGCTGACGATGCTCTCCGACGTGGCCGAAGAGAGTCGCCTGCATCAGGGGTTCGCCGTCGGCCTTTCCAACATGGCCTGGGCGGCGGGCGAGGTGGTCGGCGGCCTGGTCGGCGGCGCGGCGGCGAGCGTCGCCGGCAACGCGGCGCCGAGCGCGGCGATCATCGCCCTGCTGCTGGGCACCGTGCTCTTCGCGCTCCGGGCGCTGGCGCCGCCGCCGATGCGCGCCGCCCAGGGCCGAGCGCTCTAGGCTCTGCGCAGGATGTCGCGTGGCGGGAGCGAGCGGGAGGAAGTATCGACCTGGCGCAACTGGGCCGGGGACCAGCGCTGCACGCCGTTCGAGCGCCTGCGCCCGGCGGGCCGCGACGAGCTTGCCGAGGCGGTTGGCGCCGCGGCTGCCGCGGGCCGCAAGGTGAGCGTCGCCGCCAGCGGCCACTCCTTCACCGAGGCGGCGATGACCGACGGCGGCACGATGATCGACGCCGGGGCGCTGAGCGGCGTGATCGACGCCGACCGCTCGTCGGGCCTGGTCAAGGTCGGCGGCGGCACCGTGCTCGCCCAGCTCAACGAGGAGCTCAGCCGGCTCGGCCTGGCGATGGAGAACCTCGGCGACATCGACCGCCAGACGGTCGCCGGCGCGATCTCGACCGGTACGCACGGCACCGGCGCGCGCCTGCGCAACATCTCCTCGCAGGTGGCGGGGATCGAGCTGGTGCTCGGCGACGGCAGCGTGCGGGAGCTTGGCGAGGGCGACGGGGACCTGCTGCGAGCGGCGCGGGTCGGCGTCGGGGCCCTCGGCGCGATCGGCGCGGTGACCCTGCGCTGCGTGCCGGCCTTCACCCTGCACCGGGTCGACACGCCGGAGCCCCGGGAGGAGGTGCTCGACTCCTTCCAGGAGCGCGCCGACCGCCACGACCACTTCGAGCTCTTCACCTTCCCCTACGCCGACTCGGCCCTGGTGCTGGAGCGCAACCGCACCGACGGCCCCCCTCGCCCGCGCGGCCGGGCCGCCGCCTTCCTCAACGACGTCGTGCTCGAGAACTGGGCGCTGGAGGCGGTCTCGGCCGCCGGCAAGGCGTTGCCGCGCGCGATCCCGGCGCTCTCCCGCTTCGCCGCGCGGCTCGCCTCGGGGAGCGCGTCGACCGACCGCAGCGACCGGATCTTCGTCAATGAGCGCCGTGTGCGCTTCACCGAGATGGAGTACGGCGTACCGCGCGAGCACGGGCCCGAGGCCGCGCGCCGGGTGATCGAGTGGGTGCGGTCCAACCGCTACCCGGTCTTCTTCCCGATCGAGATGCGGGTGACGGCCGGCGACGACGCGCTGCTCAGCCCCTCGCACGAGCGCGACACCGCCTACATCGCGGTCCACCAGTACCGGGGCATGGAGTGGCGCCCCTACTTCGAGGCGGTCGAGTCGATCATGAACGAGTACGGCGGCCGCCCCCACTGGGGCAAGCGTCACTTCCAGACCGCGGCGACCCTCACCGAGCGCTACCCGCGCTGGGCCGAGTTCCAGGCGGCGCGCGACGAGCTCGACCCGGGCCGCGTCTTCGCCAACGAGTACGCCGAGCGCGTGCTCGGCCCTTAGAGGAAGGTCCGGCCCTCGCCCCTATATGTGGGGACGACGTCGACGATCTCATCGCCCTCGACCAGGTGCAGGGCGTCGAAGCGCTCGCAGAGCTCGCCCGCCTTGGCGTGGCGCATGTAGACGCGGTCGCCGATCCGCAGCTCGGGCGCCGGCTTGCCGCTGAGCGGGGTCTGGACCTCGCCGGCGCCCTCCTCGGGGTCGAGCTCGAGCCCCTCGGGCAGCCAGGGGGACGGCAGGCGGGCCGCGTCGCCGCTGCCCGAGGCGAGGTAGCCGCCGCCGAGCGCCGTGGCCACGCCCGGCGAGGGCTTGCGCACGACCGACAGCGCGAAGCCGGCGGCGGGGGTGAGGCTGAAGCGGCTGTAGGCGTCGAAGAGGGTGGGGGCGTAGAAGCCCGAGCCGGCGGTGACCTCGGTGACCGCCTCCTCGGCCCCGGTCAGCTCGAGGCTGCCGGTGCCGCCGCCGTTGACGATCTCCAGCTCGGCGAACTCGCGGATCGCGGCGACGACCGCGGCCCGCCGCGCGGCCAGCTCGGTCGCCGAGCGGCGCTGCATCGCGGCAATCGCCCGGCCGCGCAGGCGGCGGCCCGGCGGCCGGTCGCCGACCCCGGCGATCTGGCCCTCGTAGGCCATCAACGCCGCCAGTTTCAGCTGCGGGCGGCGCTCGATCTCCTGGGCCAGCGAGACCGCGTCCTCGACCGTGTGCACGGGGGAGCGCTTCGGCCCGATCTTGAGCCGCCCGCCCGCCGCCCACCAGCCGGCGTCGAGGTCGATGCAGACGCGCACCGGCGCCGCCCCCGCGCCGAGCACCGACTCGATCGCCTCGAGGTGCGCGGTGCAGTCGACCATCACGATCGGCGCCCCCTCGGGGTTGGCGACCGAGCGCAGCGCCAGCTCGCCGAGCGCCGCGGTGTCGGCGGTCGGGTAGGCGAGCAGCAGGTTCTCGAAGCCGGCCTCGGCCAGCCAGAGGGTCTCCGGCAGGGTGAAGGTCATCAGCCCTCGGTAGCGCTCGTCGCGCGCCAGGATCCGCTCCAGCAGCGCCCGGCAGCGGACCGACTTGCTCGCCACGCGGATCGGCTTGCCGCCCGCCCGGCCGAGCATCGCGCCGGAATTCGACCACATCGCGTCGAGGTCGACGAAGGCAAACGGAGCCTCGACCTCCTCGAAGATCGCCTCCAACTCCGCGTGCGAGCGCCCCGACACGCCCACGAGACTAGCCGCGCCGCTCCCGGCAAGCTCCTACAATCGACCCGAACGCCCGGAGAGGTGGCCGAGTGGCTGAAGGCACTCGCCTGCTAAGCGAGTAGGGGGCGCAAGCTCTCTCGAGGGTTCGAATCCCTCCCTCTCCGTTCAGAGAGTCCCGAGGATGGCTTGCGCCTTCCCCCGGTAGTCAGGGTCGAGCTTGGCGGCCCGGTCGATTTGGACGATCGCCTCGTCGCGAGCGCCCGCTTCGAGCAAGAGAATCCCGAGATTCCATGAGCCCTTGGCGTAGCCGGTTTCCGACGCGCGTTCGAAGGCCGCCATCGCCTCTCTCGTGTCGCCCTGCTGATGGAGGAGGACACCCAGGTTGTAAGAGGCTCGGCCGTGACCGCGCTCATCGGCCCTGCGCAGAGCGGCGATTGCCTCGTCGTGCCTGCCTCTGGCTTTCAGGACCGAGTTGAGGAGAAACGCGCCTTCCGGGTCGCCATCGTCGTCGAGCTTTCGCAAGATCTGTTCGGCGGCATTTAGGTCGTCTTTCAGCACCGCGACGCGCGCAAGCTGGATCATCGCCTCGAGCGTGCCTTGTTCAAGCGCAAGTTGGAGCGCATTCCAGGCTCCGTCCAGATTCCCGGCTTCGCGCAGGGTGACCCCGATCAGAAGGCTGCATCCTCCGTCGCCCCGTTCGCTGGCGCGGACGAGGGCGGCGTCGGCCGCCTCGGCTTCGCCGCGCTTCGAATAGCTCTTCCACAACTCGAATGCCGCTCCCTTGCTGCCGCGCTCGTCGGCGCGGCGCAACGCGCGTTCAGCCTGGTCGTGGTCTCCGCGGGCGGCAAGCAGCAGCGCCAAGTTGAAGGCGGCTTCCGCGTTGCCCCGCTCGTCGCCGCGTTCGTAGGCCTGCTCGGCACCCTGGTCGTCGCCGAGGTCTTCCAAGAGGACGCCCAGGAAGGTCGAGCCCCAAGGGTCGCCACGCTCCTCGGCGCGCCTCATCTCCGTGACCGCGGCCTGCTGCTCGCCGTCGTCCCGTAGGGCGAGACCTCGTTTCACCTCGTCGGAGACCTCCGGATCGGCCGGGTCGAATTTGCAGACCAGGGTCGGTTCGGGGGCGGGCCATTGAAGCCTGCGTTCCGACTGGTCTGGATCCGAACCCTGCTTTCTGCCGAATAGGCCCATGCGTTCTCCTTTCGAGACTCAGATCGCTCAAGCCTATGCGAGTTATTCGACTTGCGCGGGCGCGCTCAGGCGTGCCGCGCGCGGGCGACAACCTGGCCGCCACGCGACGGGATCATCGTCACGTTGCGGTGCAGGGCGCGCTCGGGGGCCGGGTCGGCGGCCTCGAGGTCGAGGCGGCGGGCCGTGGCCTCGAGCACGACGCGCATCTCGGCCATCGCCAGGGCGGCGCCGAGGCAGCGACGGATGCCGCCGCCGAAGGGGATCCACTCGTAGGTGCCGGGTTTGCGGCCGTCGAGCCAGCGCTCGGGGCGGAACTCGAAGGGGTCCGGGTAGAGGTCCTCGCGGTGGTGGACGAGCAGGATGCTCATCCCGATCGCGCTGCCGGAGCGGGCCGCGTACTCGCCCAGCTGCCAGGGAACGGTGACCCGCCGGCCGATGAAGGGGATCACCGGCCGCGAGCGCATGCTCTCGACGATCGTCGCCTCGACCTGCTCCTCGGCGCCCTCGCCTCCGCGGACCGCCTCGCGCAGCGCCTCGTGCGCGGCGGGGTTGCGGACCAGCCGCTCCCAGGCCCAGGACAGCGAGTTGGCGGTCGTCTCGTGGCCGGCCAGCACCAGGGTGAGCAGCTCGTCGCGGACTTCTTTGTCGTCCATCGCCTCGCCCTCCTCGGTACGCGCCTGGAGCAGCAGCGAGAGGATGTCGCGGCGCTCGGCGAGGCCTTCGTCGGCGCGGCGGGCGCGGATCACCGCGTAGGTCGGGCGGTCGAGCATCCCGATCCCGAGCCGGGTGAGGCCGACCGCTTCCTCCCGATGGATGTTGGCCAGTTCGTTGAGCTGGACCAGGGGTGAGGTCGAGGCGGCGACCAGGCGCTTGACCGTCATCCGCATGCGTCCCTCGGGGCTGCGCGGCGCCGGCTTGCCCTCGATGCCGAAGATCCCGGCCATGATCACGTCGAGGGTGATCGCCTGCATGCGTGGCGCCATCGCGAAGGGGCGGTTGAGCGGCCAGCGGTCGATCTCGCGTTCGGTCGCGTCGCGGATCATCTCCGTGTAGCGCTCGATCGCCTCGCCGTGGAAGGGCGGCAGCAGCAGCTTGCGCTGGCGCATGTGGCGGGGGCCGACGGCGGTCAGCACAGACTGGCTGCCGACGATCGGCCGCAGCGGCGACTCCCCTGTCAGCGAGGGCGCCTGCTCGGGCTTGGCGGTGAAGAGCGAGCGCACGTGGTCGGGGTGGGAGGTGATGATCGGGCCGCCGGGCAGGGTCGAGCGCATCCGGAAGACGTCGCCGTGGCGGCGCCGGGCGCCGAAGACGAACTGGATCTGGCGCTGGGAGAAGCGCAGCACCTGGGCCGTGCGGGAGAGGTCGATGACCGGCGCTTCGGGGAGCGCCGCCGCCTGCTTGGGCTCGAGCGGGCCGGCGGGGGAGGGCGGCGCCTCGCCGAGGAGGCCGGGCGTAACCCGCTCCTCGGATTCTGCGGGGCGCTCGGCGACGGGACTGCTCACAGGCCGAATGTTACGCGGATCGGTGTCGCGATTTGCGACATTGATCACGCTCTACAGTCATAGGCATGCAGCGAGGCAGGCGCACGAAGATCATCGCCACCGTCGGGCCGGCCAGCTGGGACGCCGACGTGCTCGCCGAGCTGATCGACGCCGGCGCCGACGTGCTGCGCCTCAACTTCTCCCACGCCGACCGCGACCGGCACGCGCGCACGGTCGAGGCGATCCGCGCCGCCGCCGAGCGCGCCGGCCGCGAGGTCGCGGTGCTCGGCGACCTGCCCGGGCCGAAGCTGCGGATCGGCGAGCTGCGCGGCGACGTCGCCGAGCTGGAGACCGGCACGCACGTGAAGCTGACCCCGCGGGAGGTCGAGGGCGACCGCGAGACGATCCCGGTCACCTGGCAGGGCGTCACCTCGCTGAGCGAGGACGAGCCGGTCTACCTTGCCGACGGCTCGATCCGCCTGCGCGTGCGCGGCGCCGAAGACGGCGGGCTCGATTGCGAGGTCGAGGTCGGCGGCACGCTCTCCTCGCACAAGGGGATGAACGTGCCCGGCATGAGCAGTCCGGCCGCCACCGCCGGCGACCTCGGCTGGGTCGAGTTCGCGGTCGAGCAGGGGATCGACATCCTCGCCGTCTCCTTCGTCTCCAGCGCCGCCGACCTCGAGCCGGTCGGCGAGCGGCTGCGGGCGCTGGGCTCGGACATCCCGCTCGTCGCCAAGATCGAGAAGCAGCAGGCGGCCGAAAACGCCGAGGAGATCGTCGCCGCGGCGACCGGCGGAATCATGGTGGCGCGCGGCGACCTGGGGATCGAGCTGCCGCTCTCGCAGGTGCCGGTCGTGCAGAAGAAGCTGATCCGGGGCGCGGGGCGGCGCTCCAAGCCGGCGATCACGGCGACCCAGATGCTGGCCTCGATGGTGATCGCCAAGCGGCCGACGCGGGCCGAGGTGACCGACGTCGCCAACGCGATCTACGACGGCACCGACGCGGTGATGCTCTCCGAGGAGACCGCGGTCGGGCAGAACCCGGTCGAGGCGGTGCGGGTGATGGACCAGATCGCGCGCGCGACCGAGCCCGACCTGCCCTACGGCGAGTGGCTCTTCGGCCGCACCGACCAGGCGACCCAGGACGTCGCCGATTCGGTCGCCCAGGGGGCGGTCGGCGCGGTCTACCGGCTTGGCCTGGCGGCGCTGGTGGTGCCGACGACCAGCGGTCGCACGGCGCGGCTCGTCTCCGCCCACCGGCCCAACGTGCCGGTGCTGGCGGTCTCGCCGCGGATCGAGACCGTGCGCCGCCTCAACCTGCTCTTCGGGGTGACCGCTGTGCTCCAGGAGCAGGAGACCGACGTGCGGGCGCTGCTCCAGGACTGCGCGCGGCTGGCGGGGGAGAACGGGATCGCCGCGTCGGGCGAGCTGATCGCGATCACCGCGGGGCTCCCCGAGCAGGAATTGGGGACGAATCTGTTCGAGGTGCACCGCGTGCCCTGAGACGTTCTGGATGCCGGCGCGTTACGGCGTCATCGGTCGCCGAAAGGCGCTTGCCTTCCGGCTCCCTCTTCCTTGTCCCGCTTGGCCCCAGAACGTCTCAGGGCACGCGGGGTCCCATAGGGTGTCCACATGTCGTCGATTCGACTCGAACGCGACGAGGGTGGCCTGGCCGTCGCCACGCTCGACAGTCCGCCGCTCAACCTCTTCGATCGCTCCATGTTCGAGGCGCTTCAGGAGACGATCGCCGCGGTCGAGGCCGACCTGCCGCGGGCGCTGCTCTTCCGCGCCGAGGGGCGAGCCGTCTCCGGCGGGGTCAACGTCGCCGAGTTCGACGGGCTGACGCCGGAGCAGGGGAGCCTGCTGTGGGACGAGCTGATCGGCGCGGTCGAACGGGTCGAAGCGCTGCCGCTGCCGGTCGTCTTCGCCGCCCACGCCCTGACCCTGACCGCGGCCTTCGAGCTGGCGCTCGGCTGCGACCTGATCCTCGCCGCGCGTTCGGCCAAGTTCGGCCTGGTGGAGAAAGTCGTCGGGCTGACGCCCTCGATGGGCGGTACGCAGCGCCTCGCCGAGCGCGCCGGCAGCGGCCGGGCGCGGGAGCTGGTGATGACCGGTGAGCTGTTCGGCGCCGAGCAGCTGGCCGGCTGGGGCGTCGTCAACCGCGTCTACGACGACGAGGGCTTCGACGAAGCGGTCCGGGCGTTCGCCGCCGAGTTGGCCGCCGGCCCGACCAAGGCCCACGCGATGACCAAGCTCGTCCTGAGCCGCTTCCGCGAGGGCGGCATCCCCGCCGCCGACGAGGCGATCCGCACCGACGCCGCCCAGCTCTTCGCCACCGAGGATCTACAGCGCGCCGTCAAAACCTTCCTCGAGCACGGCGGCCCCGGCCACGCCACCTTCGAGGGCCGCTGACCGCCCCTTCCGGTGCGCCTTTTCCACCGTATGACCAGATAAAGCGCACCGGAACGGGATAGGGTCCGCGCCGTGACCGACTTCGACGCGATCGCCAAGGGCCTGACCCAGGCCGTGCCCTTCGCCGGCTACCTCGGCCTGGAGATCACGAGCGTCAGCGCCGGAGAGGCCGTCGTCCGTCTGCCCGAGCGCCCGGAGCTCAAGAACCACGTCGGCTCCCAGCACGCAGGCGCCCTCTTCACCGCCGCCGAGGCCGCCTCGGGCGCGGCCTTCGTCGGCGCCTTCGCCGAGCGCATGGGGGACGTGACCCCGCTCGCCCGCGCCGCCGAGATCTCCTACGAAAAGATCGCCAACGGCCCGATCGACGCCAGCGCTCGCCTCGGCGTCCCCGCCGACGAGGCCCTCGCCACCCTCGACGCCGAGGGCAAGGTGGTCTTCCCCTGCGAGATCGAGCTGACCGACGCCGACGGCCAGCGCGTAGCGACCGCCACCGTCCAGTGGCACGTCCGCCTCAACAAGCCCGCCAACCCCGCCTGACCCCGCCCAACCCCTAGAATCGCCCTCCGGGCCTCCAAGCCCACAACCCGCGCCCGTAGCTCAGCCGGATAGAGCGTCGGTCTACGAAACCGAAGGTCACTGGTTCGAATCCAGTCGGGCGCGCTGATGTGATCCCGCTTGGGAAGCGGGTTTGCGGGGTTTCGACGCTGGACAGAGCGAGGCGATCGCCCTCCAGCGCCTGCACCTCCAGCTCGACCAGAGCGAGCCCGAGGTCTGCGTGCGCCGCGCCATCGTCCGCGAGCGGATCGTGCCGCCGAAGAGCAAGTACGGCAAGCGCGAGGTCCACCTATCGGCGCCGTTCGTCGCGAAGCTGAGCGCCCACCTCGCCGCCCAGCCCGATCAAGATTCGACCGCCCTCGCATTCCCCAGCGAAGCGGGCAGCCCACTCGCCCCCGGCAACCTCCGCCGCCGCGTCCTCAAGCCCCTCGCAGAGGAGGTCGACGCCCCCTCGGCCGGCTTCCACACGTTCCGCCACACCTTCGCCTCGCTCCACCTCAGCCAGGGCACCAACCTCCTCCAGCTAAGCCGTGCCCTCGGCCACCACTCGCCCGCCTTCACGCTGACCCGCTACACGCATCTGCTGCCAGGCGATGAGGCGCCGCCGCTCCATCTCGGCACTTAAGGCCAGCGCCCTCCCAGCGAAGGTCGTCGCGAGTCATGCGGGGAATGTGGCCGCCCGTGATCGTTCGTCCCTGTAGCCGCCGCCCGCAACCCGGAGAGTGCGCGGACTTCGCAGGGCAGTCCGGGCGCTGGCTCGCGCGGCTTCTATGCGGACATTGCGAGACTGATCGCGACGCCGGGGCACTACGTCTGTCCCGCGGTCGGTCTAGATTGAGATCAATGGAGCCAGACTCGAAAAGGGACAAGGCGGGATCGGGTCGAGTGCTGGAAACGGACGATGCGATCGTTCTTCTGCTTGGCGCACCCGGTACAACTGAGCGTGATCGCGGCCGTGTCGACGGCATCACCCGCCTGGAGAAGCTTCTCTTCTTGCTTGAGAACGAGACGGAGGCGGCGAACTGGATAAAGGACAAAGCCGACTTTCGCTCGGATAATTTCGGTCCATTTTCAGCCAAGGCCTACCAGGAGATCGAAACTCTTACGACCTACGGTTTGGTCAATGATTCGGCCACCTTGAGCGAGTCTGCCGAAGACACTTGGGAGACCGAGAACATCATCGGCGAGGACACTCCCGAGCCCTATGCGACCCGCAATCTTGAGTTGACTGAGAAAGGCCAGCGCTACTACGCCGCGCTACTGCGGGAGCTTCCCCGTGACGCGGAGGATGTTGTCTCGAAGCTCAAGCGCCGATTCGGTTCGATTCCGTTGAGACGGCTGATTCGCTACGTCTACCAGCGCCACCCGGAGTTCACCGATCGCTCGATAATCCGCGACGAAATCCTTGGCAGTTGAACCTCGATCACGGGGAGCTATTCGCTGTTCTCGGCGTCGCTGGAGTTGCGGCCCTCTTTCGCGCAGCGACCATGCGGGGCGATCTCAGTGAGAGGTGGACGACCAGGGTTGAGGTGGCCGAGGCAGGGCTTGCGGAACGCGCCACCAACGAGGCGCTGATGCTGCAGGATGAAATCGCCGGGCTCATTGGCGCTGGTTCGTCTTCGCCCCCGCTGCTAGCTACTGTTGACCCCAATCCGCTTGCTCATCGGGCAGCGGACTTTCAGAAAACGCTGATCGTTGGAAACCGTCTTCCTGCTTACTTTCGGTGGTTGCTGAGACTTGGACCAGCGGCGATTGTAATTGCCTCCTTCTTTATCCTTTCCCTTGCTGCTGTATTTCTCAACAATTCCGAGCTCATCGAATCCGGCCTCCTTCGAGTCGGGGGAATTGTCCTCGGCATTACAGCTGTCTTTTTTGGACTCCTCCTATTCGCCGCGTTCATCTTCCTCAATCAAAAGCTCTCTGGGGCGGAGATCAGGTCTTCGGAAGAGGTCAAATGAACTCTTTGAGGACTTCGCACGCTGATCTTCTCCCATCGGTTACCGAAGCCCTGGAACTTGCCGAGTGCTGGGAGCAGATGCCTGGCGAGCGCCGAATGGCGGCCGGCCTGTTGCGATGGCTCCTTCGGGCTCGCTGGATCGGATCGGGAAGCCGGGCGGCGTTTGAGGTGCCTTGGCGAGGGCGTCGCATCGACCTCGTCGTCGTCAATTCCAAGGGCTGGATCAGCGCCTTCGAGCTCAAGATGGGCGGGACGCGTAGGGCGTTCGAGCAGGCCATTTATAACAGCGTCTCTGCCCATCGCAGCTTCGTAGTTTCCGGCGGCTATCCAACCCAGGAGTATCGTGCGCTGGCTCGATCCCAAGGACTGGGTCTGTTTGTCGTCAACGGTACCGTCAGGCTGCTAGAGCGCCCCGTCTTTCACCGGCCTAGCCCAGTGGTTGTTCGATCATTGCGCGATCAAGCTTTTCTTCGTAGAGGCAACAATGTTTGAGCGCTTCTCGCACTATCTCTCCTATGGCGCCACGGATCAACAGACCATGCGGGAGCTCACGGGCTCTTACGATGGCCTCATTGTCCCAGGCACGATTGCAGCCTTTCAGCGGGAGGGAACCGGAGGCTTCGTGCTCAGCCTTTCCGCTGCTTCCGACGCGCCCCCTTATCTGATCGATCCGCGGTTCCCGCTGTTTCAGACCGCCCAGCCGGAGCCGAAGCAGTCACACGAGGCTCTTGCTGATCTTTTTGGGGCCCCCGAGCGTCTCCTTCGAGCCCCCGTTGGACCGCAGCCCACTGATTTCGATTCAGAGTTGATTGAGGCTATTGCTCACAATTGGGTCGACTTCAATCTCAGCTACGAAGAACGTCAGGCTGGCAAGTTTCGCAAGTACGCGGAACGCCTTGATGAGGAGGTTGATCGCGAAGAGGCCGAGGGTCCGAGCGGGATTATCGCCCCCTATCTTGTCGCCGAAAACGATGAATGGTGGGTGGTCGCCAAGCGACTCTATGATGCCACGGCATCGCTTGCACCTGAGGGCGTGGATGTTTTCCGAGTTGTCGCTTCACCGAGTACCGCTGACCTTGACCGCCTCCTTTCCGACGTGGACGATCAGCGCGTGATCATTTGGGTTTCGGATCTTAAAGAGCTAGACGTTCCACCCAGTCAACTCGTAACGTACGGGACCGCGATCGCGTCAGCCGCCGATAGGGACCAACAATGTTTTGCACTGTATGGCGGTTTCTTCAGCGTTCTTCTCGCCTCTCAGGGGTTGCTGGGCGCATGCCACGGCATTGGGTACGGAGAACATCGCAGTTGGCCGGAGCTATCTCAGTCTGGACCGCCGCCTCCGCGTTACTACGCCCCCCGCTTTCACCGCTACATCAACCAAGACCTTGCTTATCAGCTTTGGTCTCGGGACGCGGATCTAACCGCTTGCGGGTGCGGGATTTGTGAAGACGGTCCCCCAGTCCTCAGCTATCACGACCTAATGAAGCACTCGGTCTTTGCGCGTCAGGCTGAGATCGAGCGTTGGGGAGACCTCGACGTCGATGATGCATACGCCTTGCTCGGTGAGGAGCACGAGCGACTACTTGATGATCTCGAAGCTCTCGAACTGCCCGAGCCGCTTCGTCGCCCCGTGAACCGTGCCACCGCTCACTTCTCTGGTTGGCTCTTGGCGCTAGAGCAACTCGGCCAATAGACCAAGCGCCATTTGGGTGCGCGGGTGCGGCGTGAAGGTGCACGAAGCGGCTCCCGGATTGTCTTGCAGCAGCGCGGCGTCAGCCGCTGGCACGACGCGGCTTGGCCTCTCTCCGCCCTTCCGAGCGAATCTCGGATCGGCGGTCGGCGATCAGCTCATCTGCCAAGCTCACCCCCGGTGCGACGTGCGCGAACATGCCGCGCATCTGTTCGGCCGCCTCGCGGCGACGCTTTACAACCGTTTCGTCTGCCTTGGTGGCTTGGGTCATGTGGTTGTACCGGTCGGGCCGATGCGACCTCAATCTTTGCGGTCCTTCACGCCGGGCCGGAACTCCTCCCACGAGAGCCCGGCTCGCTCTTCGTCTTCGGTCATGTGTCGGAGAACGCCACGCGACGCATATGTGCCGAACTGCTCCAGATTATTGTTCCAGGCATTAAGGAGCCGCCCGTCCTCGACAGCCTTGTCGGCCCGACGGCGCTTGCGCCCAGTGCTCTGCTTCATCTTGGTGCGGGTCAGCCACGTTCCGTCGTCGTTCGTTGATCCGCTGTGCTCGGCCTTGATGCGCTTGTAGCTCACGGCTTCTACGATACTTGTTGTCTGTGCGATCAACGAATAGAAAGACCTACGGCAAGATGGCCAGCGGCAAGCAAATCACCGATGAGCTGGTTGACGCCCTCGCCAGGAAGGCGGAGGCGGGATACGAGATCGGGGAGATGAACGACCGCGCGGAGCGACTACGGCAGTTGGTCGAGCGCCTGCACCGCGCCGACGGGCTGGACCGCGACGCGCTCAAGTGCATCGAGGGGCTGACGGAGATTCGGGAGGACGTGCACCGCATCGCCGCCGCCCACGGGGCAAGCAATGTTCGCTTGCTCGGTCCAGCCGGACGTGGGAAGCAGGGAGCAACCGGCAATCTCAGCCTTCTCGTTGACATGGCGGAGGGCCGGACGTTGTTTGACCTGATCGCGCTGTCCAACGAACTGGAAGCGAGCCTTGGGGTCGAGTTGGATGTCGTCACCGAGGCCAGCTTGTCGCCCTACATGCGCGACCGCGTTCTCACTGAGGCAGTTGCGCTCGGCGGGGATCAAGCCTGAGCCAATGGACATCGCAGAGGCGAAAGCTAGGCTCGACGCGGTTCTTGACGAACTCGCGGCGGCTGGTTTCTCGGTCTGGGGTTGGGACGACGGTTCGATCCAGATCGGGCAGTGGCGTGGTCAGGGTGCTGAGTGCGAGCCCCGCTACGCGGAGGACGATCCGCGATGGAAGGGACGATGAGCATCGACGGCGGACGCTCCCCGGCAGCCAAAGTCATGGACGAAGCGATCGACCTCGCGATCGAGGGGCGCTCGCCCTATCCCGAGCGCGCCGCCTTCATCGACGCCGACACCGCGTCGGCCGGTCATGAGATCAAGCGTGCTGCCGACGAAGGGCTTCCCGTCGTCCTCGCCGCCGCCGACGGGGGCTCCCAGGTCTTGATGCCTGAAGCGGCAGCGCGGTAGCGCTCTGGCCGCGATTTCTGGGGCAACAAATGGGGCAACATGCCCCACAGATTCCAGCCGATCTCCACGTAGCTCGATCCGCCGGAAACCGCTTGAAACCGTGTTCCACGTAGTCCAGCGGGTCCACGGAACCTAGCTACGAATCTGATTGTCCTCGTGGGAAACCGAGGGTCAGCCCTTGCCAGCGAACGAATCGTCGCGGTCTTCACTTCGGCCGGAACTTCCCCCACGAAAAGCCGGCTACCTCTTCGTCTGCGGTCATGTGGCGGAGAACGCCGCGTGACGCCTGTGCGCTGAACCGGTCCAAGTCGCCCCAGTCATCGAGGAGCCGCCCGCCTTTGACAGCCCTCTCGGTCTGACGGCGCTCGCGCGTGGCGCTCTGCTTTGCCTCGGTGCGCGTCATCCGCGTTTCGCCACCGTCCCTCGGTTCGGCGTGCTCGGTCTTGATGCGCTCGTAGTCGACGGCTTCTACGATACTTATTGTCTGTGCCATCAGCAGAGAGAAAGAGCTACGGCAGGACGGCCAGCGGCAAGCAGATCACCGATGAGCTGATCGGTGATCTCGCCGGGAAGGCGGAGGCGGGATTCGAGGTTGAGGAGCTGACCGAATCAGCGTTGCCTCCGTCGCGTTCGGGTCTGCTGGAACCGCTGGAGCTGACGGGCGACCCGCGGGCTCTGAGCCGTGCGCTTGACGACATCCGTGGCGACCATTGAGTCGCGGCCGTCGCCTACGCGCTTGCTTCCGCACCGGTCAAGCTCGTCCGCGATGGGGAGGCCAAAGGAGGCCTTGTCTCATGTATCGAAACATGAAACAATACGGTTATGTTGAAGGGGCAAGACGTGGTTGTGCTGCTGAAGCTGCTCGGCTCGGCCGAGCCGGTGCCCGTTCGCGAGCTTGCCGATCGACTTGGCTTTGACGGCGCCGGTACTCACCGAGCGATGCGGCGGCTCGACGAAGCCGGTCTCTACTCGGCGGCGCGGCGTCGGATCTACCCGGCGGCGGCAGAGGAGTTCTTGATTCACGCGGCCAAGTTCAGCTTTCCACCGCGATGGGGCTCCGAAGTTCGTGGGGTCCCGACCTCATGGGCTGCCGAGCCGTTGAAGGAAGAGCTTGCCGAGCCGGGCGGCTTGCCGCCGGTATGGCCTTACTCCAAGGGAAAGGTTCGCGGGCTTGGGCTCGAGCCGCTTCATGCAATGGTCCCCAAGGCGGCGCTCGCGGACCCTGAGCTTTGGCAGCGCCTGGCTCTGGTGGACGCACTCCGAAGCAACGACAGCGCGCGCATCACCCAGCTCGCGGCGAAACGCTTGAGGGAGAGGATCGGATCGTGAGTGTCGCGATGCTTGAGCGGGCTGCCTTGGAGTTGGCGCCGTTCCTCGACGAGGTCGCTTTCGTCGGCGGCGCGACCGTTGCGCTCTGGCTCACCGATCCAGCCGGGCCGAAGCCCCGGGTGACAAAGGACGTGGACGTTGTCGTCGAGGTCGCCACACGTGTCGCCTGGTACCGGTTCGAAGAGCGCCTCCGCGCCCACGGACTTCGCAACGACACGTCAAGCCCCGTCATATGCAGGTGGAGGGCAGGAAGTCCGGGCGACGAGTTGGTGGAGGCATGGAACGGACGTGGGGGCGGTGATCATCTGCGTAGCCACGATCTGGAGGACATCATCACGCTGATCGACGGCCGTGGCGAGGTCGCCGGTGAGGTCGAGGATGCACCCGGCGATCTCCGTGAATTCCTGTCCCGCGAGATCGCGACTCTGCTGGATCAACCCCGCTTCTTGGACACCATCGACGGGACCGTTGTCGGATTTGGGGGCGATGGGCCCGGGAGCGGATCTGGCGATGCGGACCGGGTCAACGAGGTGTTCCTGCCGCGTATTCGCGCGCTCGCCGGTCAGTAGAGGCATTCGCTCTCCCTGGGGCAACATGCCCCACGGATTCCAGCCCGGCTTGGGCTATGGGGCGTCGGGAAACCAATTAGGCTCCGGTGGTTGCTTGGCCTTGGGAGATCTTCGATGGGTCGCTTGTCGGCGGTTGTCTGTGTGGCGCTGTGGGCGGTGCTGCTCGTCCAGCCGCTGGCGTCGGCTGGTGCGCTCCGGCGGCCGGCGCCGGAGATTCTCAGCGCTTCTTGGGGCACCGATAACGCGGTTGGCTGCCCCGGCGGGGAACAGGGGCTCGACAACATCCCGGTCACCTTCAACTGGTTCATCCGTCGCGCCTCGATCCAACCTGCTGACTTCCGGATCGTTCGCAGCGACGGAAGCGTCGCGATCCCCGCGTGCGCCCTCCAGTTTCCGCCGGACGAGCCCGACGAGGCGCAGACCGTGAACCTGATCGGCGATTTCGGGGACTCGGCGAGCGGTCCGACGCCGGTTGCGGTCCGCGTGGTCGGCGCGCTCCAGGGCAAGGCCCCGGGCGCGCGCGGGTGGCGGCGGATCGGGCGCCTGCCGAAGATTGGCGTGGATCCACTGGCCGGCGGCCCCTACATCGTCGACGCATGGACGCTCATGCCGTCGATCTACCGCAGCGACCCCAATCGCTGCATGGTGGGCGAGACCTTCGTGCGTGTGATGTGGTCCAACGGCCTCACCGCCTATCCCACCGGGGAAGAGGTCGGCGCCGCGGTCGCCGCCTCCTACCGCGCCCTTTACGAGCTGCCGAGCGGCAGGACCGTCGCGGTCGCCCCGCTCGAAATCGCCGACCTCCACGACCACAAGAGCGCGTTCAACGCCGACAACATGCACGATCTCTGCCTGCCGCGGCTCCCGCGCGGAGCGAAGCTCTTTGCAGTGAGGATCGCCGCCGGCCTGATCCAGGATCCCAATGGGGATCCGAACCTCGCCCAGTGGTTCAGGGTCCGCCCGTGAATCCCTGAGTTAGGACTACATTCTCCTGGCGGTGACACGCAGGAGTGACAGCCACGCGGTGGACGACGAGAACGTCCTGATCACTATCCCGATCAGTCACTTCTGCGAGAAGGCGCGTTGGGCGCTCGACCGGGCCGGGGTGTCCTACCGGGAGCGGGCTCACCTGCAGATCTTCCACCGCTTCGCGGTGCGGCGCGCGGGAGGGGGGACGACGGCGCCCGTCTTCGTCTGGGACGGGCGGGTGCTGGCCGATTCGGCCGAGATCCTCGAGGCGGTCAGCGCTTACGGTCCGGCCTCGCTGCGGCTCTTCCCCGAGGAGCCGGCGGCTGCGGCGGAGGTGCGGGAGCTGGAGCGCGACTTCGACGAGCGTCTCGGTCCCGAGGGGCGGCGCTGGATGTACTACGAGCTGCGCGGGCAGGGCGACATCGCTCGCCAGTACGGCTGCACCGG
>Ga0210100_1000049_pt1 | contig 23842 bp, 16 predicted proteins | sample MayberryNW_TuleB_FD_185525 | JGI IMG/M metagenome (GOLD analysis project Ga0210100, IMG submission 185525) | Wetland microbial communities from San Francisco Bay, California, USA, that impact long-term carbon sequestration - MayberryNW_TuleB_D1... | ecosystem: Environmental > Aquatic > Marine >... | reverse complement strand
CCCGGGGCCGCATCCGCGGCGGGCTGACGATCCTCGGCCCCGCCTTCGTCGCCTCGGTCGCCTACATCGACCCCGGCAACTTCGCCACCAACTTCGCCTCCGGAGCCAGGTACGGCTACCTGCTCGTCTGGGTGATCGTGATGGCCAACCTGATGGCGATGCTCGTCCAGTACCTGACCTCGAAGGCGGGGCTCTCGACCCGCGAAAGCCTCCCCGAGCTCTGCCACCGGGCCTTCCCGAGGCGCGCCAACCTGGTCCTCTGGGTGCAGGCCGAGGTGGTCGCGATGGCGACCGACCTGGCCGAGTTCGTCGGCGCCGCGCTCGGGCTCAACCTGGTCTTCGGCATCCCGCTCTTCCCCGCCGGGCTGATCACGGCGGCCGTCGCCTTCGCCATCCTGGCGCTCGAGCAGCGCGGCTACCGCCGCTTCGAGCTGGCGATCATCGCCCTGCTCGGCCTCGTCGCGGCGGGCTTCGTCTACGTCTTCTTCGCCGCCGGCAACCAGGACTACGCCGGGATCGCCGGCGGGCTGATCCCGCGCCTCGAAGGGACCGGCACGCTGAGCCTCACGGTGGGGATCATTGGCGCGACGGTGATGCCGCACGTCGTCTACCTGCATTCGGCCCTGCAGCGCAACCGGATCCCGGCCGCCGACGCCGCCGAGCGCCGCACCCTGCTGCGCTTCAACCGCTGGGACTGCATCATCGGCCTCGGCCTCGCCGGCCTCGTCAACCTCTCGATGCTCTGCATCGCCGCCGCGCTCTTCCACAAGCCGGGCCTGGAGGGAGTCAGCGAGCTCGGCCCCGTCCACGCCCACCTCGACACGCTGGTCGGCGGCGGCGCCGCCCTGGCCTTCGGGGTCGCGCTGATGGCCTCGGGCTTCTCCTCCTCCTCGGTCGGGACCTACTCGGGACAGATCGTCATGGAAGGGTTCATGGGCTGGCGCATCCCGCTGATGCTGCGCCGGACGCTGACCATGCTGCCCTCGCTGGCGACCCTCGCTCTCGCGGTCAACACCAGCCAGGCGCTGGTCTTCTCGCAGATCGTCCTCTCCTTCGGCATCCCCTTCGCGATCGTCCCCCTGCTGCTGATCACCCGCCGCGCCGACCTGATGGGCGAGATGGTCAACCGCCGCCTGACCACCGTCGCGATGGCCGCGGTAGCCGTCGTGATCACCGGCCTCAACCTCTACCTGCTGGCCGGCGAACTCGGCGGCTTGCTCTGAGCTGAGCGCACACCGCCGCGAACCTGCCTCGCTCAGGCGCCCAGCAGGTGTCTGCGCAGGAAGTCGAGCTCGTCGGCGACGACGGCCTCGTGCTCGGGGCCGTCGTAGATGTCGAAGTGGTCGACTCCTGGGTACGTGCGCAGCTCGCCCTTGGGGGCCTGGCGGGCGGCGCGGATCGCGGGGCCCGGGGCGGCGACCCTGTCGGCCTCGCCGACACACAGCAACCACGGACAGTGCAGCTTGTTGGCATAGCGCACCGGTCGGTACGGGCGGCCGAGCAGCCAGCGCGCCGAGACGCGGTTGCGCCAGCGTGAGTCCTCGCCGATCGCGACCACGTGCCGCCAGCCCGCCTCGCTTTTCGGAGCATTGATGAACGCCGCCTCGCCGGGCTGACCGACGGCCGGCAGGTGGCCGCCACGGATCGCGGCGCCGATCATTCGCGCCTGCGCGCGCAGCGGCGAGCGGTGCGCCTGTCGCATCGTCAGGAAGGGGACTTGGCCGATCGCGGCGGCGACGCGACGGTCGGCCGCGGCGGCGGCGAGGGCGTTGCCGCCTCCCATCGAGGAGCCGAAGGTCGCGACGCGGTCGGGGTCGATGCCGTCGTGCCCGCGAGCAAACTCGATCGCCGCCGCCCAGTCGCCGAGCTGGCGCCGCGGCTCGAAGAGGTCCGGCTCACCCTCGCTGTCACCGAACCCCCGGTGGTCGAAGACGAGCGCCGCGAACCCGGCGTCCGCGAAGCGCTCGGCGAACGGGCCGAGGCTGTCGCGGCGCGTGCCGCTCAGCCCGTGGGCCATCACGACGACCGGCGCCTCCGCCGCCGAACCATCGCTGTACAGCCACGCCGCACACCGCGTCCCACCGGATTCGAACCACACGTCTTCGCGCGTCATATAGGGGGAAACGACCGGCCGCCGGAAAACGTGAGGTGAGTCGACTCCGTTTCCGCCGCGGCGGCCACGGGTAGCAATGGGCGCAGCGTCCGCCGGCCCGGAACCCGAGCGGCTTTCCACCGGCTCGTCCGGTTCCCGCTTGGGTAAGACGACCAACCGTTTCTGGCGGAGAGGCGTCCGGGCCGGCGGCGCCGTTTGCCGCTCGGGGCGCCGGGTAGCCGGAAGGAGTCCAAGAACTTCACCGGTAGGAGGTCGACATCCGCAGCTTCAAGGGAAAGGTCGTTGTCGTAACGGGCGCCGGGTCGGGTATCGGGCGGGCGATCGCGCGGCGCTTCGGTCGTGATGGGGCGAAGGTCGGCCTGATCGCGCGCGGCGAGGAGGCGCTCGCCGGCGTCGCCGCCGAGGTCGAGGAGGCGGGCGGCACGGCGCTGGCGCTGCCCACCGACGTCGCCGACGCCGGGGCTGTCGAGGCCGCCGGCGCGCGGGCCGAAGCCGAGCTTGGGCCGATCGACGTCTGGGTCAACGACGCGATGACCACCGTCTTCGCCTTCTTCGAAGAGATCGAGCCCGAGGAGTACCGGCGGGCCACCGACGTCACCTACCACGGCGCGGTCTGGGGCACGCGGGCGGCGCTCAAGCGGATGACGCCGCGCGACTCGGGCACGATCGTCGAGGTCGGCTCGGCGATGGCCTACCAGGGCATCCCCCTGCAGGCCCCCTACTGCGGCGCCAAGCACGCGATCAAGGGCTTCGTCGACTCGCTGCGCTGCGAGCTGCGCCACAAGGGCTCAAAGGTCCACGTGACGATGGTCCAGCTGCCCGGCGTCAACACGCCGCAGTTCGAGCACGGCCGCTCGAAGATGCCCAACCACCCGATGCCCGTCCCCCCCGTCTACCAACCCGAGGTCGCGGCCGACGCGGTCCACTGGGCAGCCCGCCACCGCCGCCGCCAGGTGTACGTCGGCCTGCCCACCCTCTACACCGTGCTGGGCAGCAAATTCGCACCCTGGCTGGCGGAGCGCTACCTGGCCCGCACCGCCGTCTCCGGCCAGCAGACCGAAGGGCCGCCGGGGCCGCACAACGATCCCGGCAACCTGATGCAGCCGCCGCCCGAGGACCCCGGCGCCCACGGCCCCTTCGACGAGATCTCCCACGGCCACAGCCCCACCTGGTTCCTCAGCCGCCACCGCACCGCCGTAAGCGCCGCCCTAGCCGCCGGCGTCGCCACCGCCGCCGGCCTCCTACTCGCCGTCGAGCGCTGAAGACTTATTCGAATCAAGCAGGTCAACGAGGATCTCGCGCTGCTCCGGGGGAAGATCCAGCAGATGCGACCGGTCCCGGTCCTTCTTCCACTTCGCGGCAGCTTCGAGGAGCTTCAGTGGAATTGCGAGGTCGTCGACTTGGTGGGCGGCCCGCCAGTCCATGGCCCAGGCATTTGCCATTTCCGCATTCACCTCGGGGTCGGCCATTGATCGAACCGTCCTTACAAGGCCAAGCCCAAGCCACTTGGCTGCGCCCGCATCGCCATAGGCAGCAACCACCTCGTCGACCAGGTCCGTCCTTTGCACTCCCGCCGGCGTCGACCAAAGCGTCCCGCAAACAAAATCCGTGTCCCCCGGACCAAGCCGCCGCCCGTTCTCGTTCCAAGCCGTCAATGCCTCTCGCAGCAAGCCAACGGCTTTGTGTCCTCGCCCGCGAGCGAGGGCTATCTCGGCAACAGTGAAGCGATAAGCCGGATCATCCATGTCCCGCTCAACGGCGCCCCGAGCAGCGTGTTCCGCCTCGCGGAGCCTGTCGGCGCTTCTCAATGCAATTGCGAGTCGATTCGGATGTTCCCCGTTGGTAGGTTCAAGCTCCATCGCTCTCTCAAAGGCTTTTTCCGCATCTTCCGTGCGTCCTAGTTCCGCCAAAAGCACCCCCAATGGCCCGTACAGCTCACCCTCATTAGGACCTCGCTCGACCCCTTTCTGCAACTCCAAGAGCGCCTCCTCCCGACGACCGAGGAGAACAAGGGCACCGGCCATATTGAGATACACGAAGGGGTTTTTGGAGCCGAATTCCTCTGCCATTTCAAATGCCTGGAGAGCCTCCTGGTAATTCCCCAAGGACCCGTAGGTCGCGCCGAGTCGCTGTTGGAGTTTCGCACTCTCGGGGTCAAGCTCGATTGCACGAGAAAATGCGGCCAATGCCTCCTCGTTACGGTCGAGAGCGCTGAGGATATCTCCGAGGTGCTCCTGGTAGGTCACCTCATCGGGATCGAGCTCGGTAGCACGAAGGGACGGTGCGAGTGCCTCCCGAGACCGACCCAGCCTCAACAAAGCGAGGCCTTGGCCATAGTGACCTGAAGGATTCTCCGGTTCGAGTTCTATCGCCCTGACAAAGGCCGCCAGTGCCTCGGAATGGCGATCGGAGAATGTGCTGAGCGCATTCCCGTACTGGCAGAGCAGATGTGCGTTGTCAGGGGCAAGCTCGAGGGCTCGTGGAAATACCTCCAGCGACTCTTCGAAACGACCGAGCGACATGAGCCCAACAGCGGCAAGCATCTGCGCCTCTCCGTCGTCGGGTGCGCCCTCCGCGAACTCCTTCAGTGCCGCGGTAACCGAATCCGCGTCGATCGCTTCCCCGAGTGCTTGCCTGGCGATCGCAAGTGGAACTTTCAGACCGAGCTCGACCTGCTTAGGTGGTGCGTCGGCTATCAGGGATTCGAGCTCATCCCGAGCCCCTGTGAATTCCTCCTTCAAGAGGAGACCAGCCGCCCGCGCGAACCGCAGGTCAGATCGCTTGGGGGTGACAGATAGGCCCAACTCGGCTCGGGTCAGAATCTCAACCGCAGAACCGTGCAGGAGATCTTCAGCCGGTATTACCTCGTCAAGCGTCCGAAATGCCTCGCGCACGTAGGTACCGGCCAGCGGTGCCGAAGCCGGCAGTAAGGCAAGCTCATCGAGCAGCCTCACCCCGTACCAAGCGCGTAGGAACTCGACAAGCATGCGCAACGGCTTGCCGCGTGATTGCTTGACGTCGAGACACAGACGCATGAGAGGCTCGCGAAGCTCCCAGTAGCTCATTCGCGCATCTCCTCCGGCAATGCTGCTAGGAACTTCAGCGCGGCGGATGTAACCGCGGTCGGTGAGCTGCTTAAGGATCGTTGCGACCTGATTTTGAGGGAGCCCGCTGCGCTCGGCTAGCTCGCGGTTGCTGAGCGCGCCACCGCTCTCGCTCATCAGGACTATCAACTCCTGCTGCTGATCGCTCAGTTCACGCAGGCGATCCTGGTAGTACGGCGTCAGGTCGTCCAAAGCTTCCATGAAGAGCGGTACGAGCTCGTCGATCGCCTTGATCGAGACGCAGCCCGAAAGCAGAATCCAGATTCGCGGGTGCCCGCCGGCCAGTGCTTCAATCGCGACCAGACGGCGTTTTGCGGTTTCCGTAGCAAGGAACTCAACCAACTTGACGTCGTTCCGAAGTTCGGCGACGCGCCGCATCAGCTCGGTGGCGCTCTCGAGGTTCAACTCCTCAAGGTGGGTTATGGCGAAGAAGCCATAGAAAGGAGATTCGTGGAGTTGGATGCCCTCAAAAAGCTGCGGAGCGGTGGCCAGCACAACCATCTGGCCCCAGTTTTCGATGAATGCGCGTAGGCGTTCCTGGCCGTTGACGTCGATGCGACGAAAGATCTCGTCGAGGTTCTCGACCAGCAGCACCAACCGCGTTTTGCCGAGCGCGTCGCGCAGCGCCTGCTCCGCCTCGTGCCCAGTCTCATCTCGGAGTGCTCGCAAGCGACCGGCAGTCTCGGCAAGGGTCGAATCAGACCTCTCCGAAGCCACCTGGGCGATGATCGCGGCCAGGAGCTTCTGGTAGGAAGTGATCGCCCACGGATCCTCCTCGAGCCAGGCTACGGCGATTTGCCGGCCACGAGTGTCGGCGGCGATCCGACTCGCGACCAGCGAGAGGATGTGCGTCTTGCCGATGCCACGGGGGCCAATCAGGAGCTGGTGGCGGGCGCTGCCGTCGGCATCGAGGGCGACGTCGACCAGCTTGCCGATCAATTGCTCACGCTGAACGGTGATCGCCTCCAGCGCCTCCGGGTCCTGGGCCGACGGGGTGAACTTGAGAAGGGGGACGACGCCGTTCATCGAGGCGGCCTCCTCTCCAACCAGGCCCTCCGCACCAGGTCGAGCCGAAATCGGTAACCGGGCTCGATGTAATGGTCCTTGCAGAGCAGCTCGAGCATGTTGTGCAGCCGCTCTCCATCCGCATTTGGAGTTTGGGCGGCGAGCAGTTCGCCGATTTCCTGATGAGAGCGGGGCTCTGAGCCTGTCGCGAGGATGTCCAGCACGTCGAAGGCAAGCGCCTGCTCGCTCGGGTAGTAAACCGGCACGCGGTCGACGTAGTGCTTGAGCTGCCAGGGATCGCGCGGATCCTTCAGTACCTCCTCCACCGCCTTACGAGCGGTCGACTCATCGATCTGCTCTCCACCTTGCTCACAGCCCACCTGCAACTCCTTGACGGTGTGGTGGACGTAGTAGGGAACGCAGTCGACCTCCGCTGCGATGACCTCGGCTACGGCGGCGCGATCCGCGCACTCGATTCTTTCGTTCCGCAAAAGTTCGGAGGCCAGATAGGCCGCATTGGCGCTGCTCAGCGGCGATACGTCGATCATCGCCATGTCGTTGGTGGGCGCCCAGCTTCCACCCTCGAGACGCAGCCGGTCGATGACGTGGTGGATGCCGAGCGATCCGCTGAGGAGCATCCGACTCGCATGTGTCTCGCGGACGTAACGCAATACGTCAAGCAGATCGCGGGCCGTTCCGGAATCGCGCTTTGCCTCAACGGCGTCGATCGTGTGCGGAAGCTCATCCCAGAAGAAGACGACCGTTTCGTCGACGCCCGAGTCGATCGTCGCGAAGGTCTCGATCACGACGTCCTTCCAAGCCTCCTCGCTTGCAGGCTCGAACTCGACTTCGACCGATCTCGCCCCTACCTTCTTTACCCCTGCCTTGCGCAGGCGCTTCACGATCGACCTCGAGAGAACATCGGGCAGGTTCGACTCGATCTGGGCTACCAATCGCCGGGCAAACTCCTCCGGGGTATTGATGCCCTGGAGACTCTGGTTGACAACGCAGGTCCCAGTGGGCGCCTCGTCGGTCATCTTGCGCATGATCGACGTCTTGCCCATCCGCCTCTCGGAGCCCAACAGAACGCTCTGCTGTTCCAGCGTCTGCCAAATCAGCGCGATTAGCGTCTCGCGTCCAACGACCTGGTCTGGAGCCAGCTTCCCTCCGGGGTTGATCCGCAGTTGAGGGTTCCGACCCGACACGGCAGGCATTGTACATAGCCAGAGATGTACAACGATTTCAATGTATTTTGCCGTGCTTATTTGAGGGCTGCGGCGATTGCCTCGGCGGTGTGGGTGGCGCGGCGGCCGGTTAGCTGCTCGATCTGGGTCTTGCAGGAGAAGCCGTCGGCGATCAGCAGGGTCTCGGCGGGGGTTTCGCGGACCGCCGGCATCAGGCGACGCTCGCCGATCCGGCGGGAGATCTCGTCGTGGTCGCGCTCGAAGCCGAAGGAGCCGGCGAGGCCGCAGCAACCCGAGTCGAGGATCTCGTAGGAGAGGCCGAGGCGCTCGTAGAGCTCGCCCTCGGCGCTCATCCCCATCGTCGCCTCCTGGTGGCAGTGGCCGTGGACGATCGCCCGACGGTCGAGCCGCGGCGCGTCCCACTCGGGCGCGTGGCGCTGGAGGAACTCGGCGACGGTCAGGGTCTGCAGCGAGAGGCGCTTGGCGTCCTCGTCGTGGGGCAGCAGGCCGGGCAGCTCGTCGCGGAAGGCGGCGATGCAGCTCGGCTCGGCGCCGACCACGGGCACGCCGTCGCGGATCCAGGGCGCCAGCTCGCTCAGCATCCGCTTCCAGAAGCGCTTCGCCGTGTCGAGCATCCCGTAGTCGTAGAGCGGCCGCCCGCAGCAGAGCGCCGGCGCCGGCACGACCACCCGGTAGCCGGCGTCCTCGAGCACGGCGACGGTGGCGCGCAGCACCTCGGGCCGGAGGAAGTTGGAGAAGGTGTCGGGGAAGAGGACGACCGGGTCGGCGTGCGGGTTGACGGCGCCCCGCGCCGCCCACCAGTCCTTGAAGGTCTCGCCGGCGAAGCGCGGCATCTCGCGCTCCGGGCTGAGCCCGCCGGCCCGCTTGACCAGCCCGCTCAGGCCCGGCGCGTGGGTGAGGAAGTTGGCGAGGCGCGGCATCCGCGCGGCGAGCCGCGCGTGGAACATGATCAGCCCCATCGAGTAGGCCGGGCGCGGCCGCAGGCGGCGCTTGTAGTGGTGGGAGAGGAACTCGGCCTTGTAGGTGGCCATGTCGACGCTCACCGGGCAGTCGCCCTTGCAGCCCTTGCAGGAGAGGCAGAGGTCGAGCGCGTCGTTGACCTCCTCCGAGCGCCAGCCGTCCTCGATCGTCCCGCCCTCGAGCATCTCGTAGAGGATCCGGGCGCGGCCGCGGGTGGTGTGCTCCTCCTCGCGGGTCGCCATGAAGCTCGGGCACATCGTCCCCTGCGAGTCGTCGCGGCACTTGCCGGCGCCGACGCAGCGCAGCGCCGCGTGGGCGAAGCTGCCGCCGTCCTCGCCGAAGGCGAAGTGCGTCTTCGCTTCGGGCGGCGCGTACTCGCTGCCCAGCTTCATGTTGGAGAGGATCGGATAGGGGTCGACGACCTTGTGCGGGTTCATCCGGTTGCCCGGGTCCCAGATCGCCTTCATCTCCTCGAAGGCGCCGACCAGCTCCCGCCCGTACATCTTCGGCAGCAGCTCGGCGCGCTGCTGGCCGTCGCCGTGCTCGCCCGAGAGCGAGCCGCCGTGCTCGACCACCAGGTCGGCGGCCTCGTCGAGGAAGCGCCGCCAGGCGCCCAGGCCGCCGGCGCTGCGCAGGTCGAAGTTGATCCGGCAGTGGACGCAGCCGTCGCCGAAGTGGCCGTAGAGCGCGGCGCGGTAGCCGTGGCGATCGAGCAGCTCGCGGAAGCGGCGCATGTAGGAGCCGAGCCGCTCCGGCGGCACCGCGGCGTCCTCCCATCCCGGCCAGTGGTCGCGCTCGCCCTGCACGTAGGAGGTGGCGCCGAGGCCGGCCTCGCGGATCTCCCAGAGCCGCTGCTCTTCGCCGACGTCGTCGAAGAGCTTCATCGCGGGCGCGGTCGGGTCGCGGCGCAGCGCGGCCATGCACTCTTCGGCGCGGGCGTGGCTCTGCGCGCGGCTGTCGGCGCCGAACTCGACCAGCAGCCAGCCTTCGCCGTCGGGCAGCAGCGGCAGCTCGCCGGTGTGCTGCCCCTTCTCGATCATGTCGGAGATCAGCCGGCTGTCGATCCCCTCCAGGCCGACCGGGCCGTGGCTGAGGATCTCGGGCACGTGGTCGGCGGCCTCGAAGACACTCGGATAGCCGAGCACCAGCAGCGAGCGGGCCGGCGGCGAGTGGACGAGGCGCACGGTCGCCTCCAGCACGGTCGCCAGGGTCCCCTCCGAGCCGACCAGGGCGCGGGCCACGTTGAAGCCCTTCTCGGGCAGCAGCTCGTCGAGGTTGTAGCCGGAGACGCGGCGCGGGATGTCCGGGTAGCGCTCGCGGACCAGGGCGCCGTAGCGCTCGCGCAGGTTGCGCATCGCCTCGTAGATCTCCCCGCGCCGCCCGCCGGCGGCGACGATCCGCTCGAGCTCCTCCTCGCTGGTCGGCCCGACCCGCATCGTCTCGCCGTCGTAGGTGACGATCTCCAGCTCTTCGACGTTGTCGGCGGTGCGGCCGGCCATCACCGAGTGGATGCCGCAGGAGTTGTTGCCGATCATCCCGCCGAAGGTCGCGTACGCGTGGGTCGAGGTGTCGGGGGCGAAGGTCAGGTTGTGCTCGGCCTCGGTGCGGTCGGCGAGCTGGTCGCGGATCACGCCGGGCTGCACGCGGGCGACTTTGCGCTCGGGGTCGACCTCGAGGATCTCGCGCATGTACTTCGAGGTGTCGATCACCACGGCGACGTTGGTCGTCTCGCCGGAGAGGCTCGTGGCGCAGCCGCGCGGCAGGACGGGCGCGCCGTGCTCGCGGCAGGCGCGCACCGCGGCGACAACGTCCTCGCGCCCGCGGGGGATCACCACGCCGAGCGGCGGCTGGCGGTAGTTGGAGCTGTCGTGCGAGTAGATCGCCCGCGTGCCGGCGTCGAAGCGCACCTCGCCCCGGACCCCGCGCGCCAGGTCCCGCTCCAGCCCCTCGAGATCGATCTCATCGATCCCCGCCGGCGCCAGCGTCCCGTGCCCAGTCATCGCAGCCCCTTCCGGTGCGCTTTTTCCACGCATGAAGGAGCAAAGGCGCACCGGAACGTCATGCGGCGTAGCGCTCCGCGTCGGGGCGCTTGAGCTCGAGGCCGAGGCCGGGGCGAGTGCGGTCGGGGGTCAGGTGGCCGCCCTCCGGGTCGAGCGTGCCGTCGAAGAGCAGGCGCTCGAGCCGCACGTGGTCGTGGAAGTACTCGAGGTGGGCGAAGCTCTCCATCGCGCAGCAGGCGTGGGCGGAAATCGCCGGGGCGCAGTGGGCGGAGAAGCGGCGCTGGGCGGCCTTGCAGATGCCGTCGGCGCGCAGCATGTTGGTGACGCCGCCGATCCTGGTGACGTCGGCCTGGACGACGTCGACGCAGGGCGCCAGCTCGGCGAGCCGCGGCAGGTCCCACTCGTACTCGCCGGCGGCGATCTCGATCCCGGCCGGGCCGCGCTCGCGCAGCAGGCGCAGGCCGGCGCGGTCCTCGGAGCTGACCGGCTCCTCGAGGTAGGCGACCCCGAAGCGCGCGTAGACCTCCGCCTGCTCCAGCGCCCGCTTGGCGTCGAAGGCGCCGTTGGCGTCGACCATCAGCTCGACCCGCTCGCCGATCGCCTCGCGGCAGAGGGCCAGGCGCTCGGGGTCGCGCTGCGGCTCGCGGCCGACCTTGACCTTGACCCGCTCGAAGCCGGCCTCGATCCAGCCGTCGAGTTGCTCGCGCAGCCGCTCGGCCGAGTAGGAGGTGAAGCCGCCGCTGCCGTAGACGGCGACCGACTCGTGGAAGCGGGGCAGGGCGTCGGCCAGGCAGACGCCGAGCAGCCGCGCCTTCAGGTCCCAGAGGGCGACGTCGACCGCGGAGACCGCCATCGCGCCGACGCCGGGCCGGCCGGCGTTGCGGATCGCGGCCTGCATCGCCGCCCAGGCGGCGGGCGGCGAGAACGCGTCCATGCCCTCGACCACCGCGGCCAGCTTCGACTCGATCAGCGTGCCGACCGCGACGTCGCCGTAGGCGTAGCCGAGGCCGGTCTCCCCCGCGGCGCTCGCCTCGACCACGACGATCGTGGTCGAGTCCCACTCCAGGGTGCCGTCGGACTCCGGCTCGTCGGTCGGCACGGTGAAGGCGCTGACCCCGAGGCCGCCGATCGGCGCCTCGGCGGCGGTCCGGCCTGGCGCGGCGACGGCCATCAGCGGTTGACGATCTCCTGCAGCTTGCCCTTCAGCGACTGCTTGACGATGCGGGCGCCGTTGGGGTCGCCCTTGGCCAGCGCCCGCGCCATCGAGGTCGCCTGTTCGATTTTGATGTGCGGCGGCAGCGGCGGCACCTCGGGATCGGTGATCGCCTCGAGCACCACCGGGCGGTCGGCGGCGAGCGCCTCGTCCCAGGCGTCGCCGACGGCGTCCGGATCGTCGACCCTGATTCCCTTGAGGCCGAGCAGCTCGCCGTAGCGGGCGTACTCGAAGTCGGGGATCGTCTGCGAGACCTCGAGCTTCGGGTCGCCGGTCAGCACGCGCTGCTCCCAGGTGACCTGGTTGAGGTCGTCGTTGTGCAGGACGAGGACGATCGTCGTGCGGTTCGGCCATTCCTCGTAGCGGTTGGCGACGTCGATCAGCGCGTTGAGGCCGAGCATCTGCATCGCGCCGTCGCCGAGCGCCGCGATCACCGGCCGCTCGGGATAGGCCATCTTCGCGGCGAAGGCATAGGGCACGCCCGGGCACATCGTCGCCAGGGTCCCGGAGAGCATCGCCCGCATCCCCTCGCGCAGTTTCAGGTGGCGCGCCCACCAGTTGGTCGCCGAGCCCGAGTCGGCGGTCAGGATGCAGTCATCGGGCAGCCGCGGGCTGAGCTCGTGGAAAACGCGCAGCGGGTTGAGCGGCGTCGCCTCGAGCATCGCCCGGTCGGCGAGGATCTCGCCCCAGCGCTCGACTTCGCCCTCGATCTCCTCGCGCCAGGAGCGATCCTCCTTGCGCTCCAGCTGCGGGATCAGCTCGCGCAGCGTGTCGCGGGCGTCGCCGACCAGGCCGGCCTCCATCGGGTAGCGGATGCCGACCAGGCGACCGTCGATGTCGATCTGCACGCCACGCGCCTGACCCGGCTCGGGCAGCCACTCCGAGTAGGGGAAGCTGGAGCCGATCATCAGGAAGGTGTCGCAGCCGTCGATCATCTCGTAGCTCGGCTTTGAGCCGAGCAGGCCGATCGGCCCGGTCACATAGGGCAGGTCGTCGGGCAGCACGTCGCGGCCGTTGAGCGCCTTGGCGACGCCGGCGCCGAGCAGCTCGGCGACCTCGCTGACCTCCTTGGCGGCGCCGCGGGCGCCAGCGCCGACCAGGATCGCCGGCTTCTCGCCGGCGTTGAGGATCTCGGCGGCGCGGCGCACCTCGGCCGCGGGCGGCACCACGCGCGAGCCGGTCGGCTTGACCGGCGCGGTGAAGACCGAGCCGTGGCCGATCGGCGGGTCTTCGTATTCGGACTCCTGCACGTCCTCGGGGAAGATCACCGCGGTCACCGAGCGCGAGGCGAGCGCCACCTGGACCGCGCGGTCGATCAGTTGGCGCGCCTGCGGCGGCGACATGCAGGTCTGCACGAACTCCGAGGCGACGTCCTTGAAGAGCGTGTTGAGGTCGACCTCCTGCTGGTAATTGGCGCCCAGCGAGGTCGTCTTCTGCTGGCCGACGATCGCGACCACCGGCTGGTGATCGAGCTTCGCGTCGTAGAGCCCGTTGAGCAGGTGGATCGCGCCCGGGCCGGAGGTCGCCATGCAGACCCCGACCTCGCCGGTCAGCTTGGCGTGCGCGCTGGCGCAGAAGGCGGCGATCTCCTCGTGCCGGGTCTGCACGAACTCGACCTCCTCGCCGTGCTCGTGAAATCCCCCGAGGATCCCGTTGATCCCGTCGCCCGGGTAGCCGTAGATCCGCCCCACCCCATGCTCGTGAAGCCGTTTCAGCACAAACGCGCCAACCGTCTCAGACATCGTCGCCTTCCTTCCCTAGCTCAACTCTCACCCTGAGCGGCTACCCGCTCCCGACGATCCCAAGCCTCCGGTGCGCCTTTTCCACCCATAGAGAGGCAAAGGCGCACCGGAACCGGGTTCAGTCGCGATAGTCCGAGAAACTGTGCGCTATTTAGCTGAGAAACGGTAACCTAGTAATGCGAGATACTCGCCGGTGCGGATGCGACCTTTGTCGCTCGCGGAGCGGCTCGAGGCCCCTCCCACCGTCAGCACCGCCGAGTTGCTTGGCGGATCCCGCCCGGAACTGGCCGGGGACACGGATACCGGCCTCGAGGAGTACGTCGCTGAGATACTCGCGTCCGGGTTCCCGGGACTTCGCGACCTCGGCGAAAGGGCGCACCGCACGCAGATCGACGGCTATCTCAACCGCATCGTCGACCGTGACTTTCCGGAGCTTGGCCATGAGCTGCGCAACCCGGCAGCCCTGCGGCAATGGATGACGGCCTATGCCGCCGCCTCTTCCACAGCGACGTCGTTCGAGAAGATCCGCGATGCCGCGACGCCGGGGGAGGAGGCGAAGCCGTCCCGGCGGGGCACGATCCCCTATCGATCCGCGCTGGAGCGGCTGTGGATCCTCGATCCGGTCCCAGGCTGGAAACCGACGCGCAACCCGCTGTCTCGTCTGACCGCGGCGCCAAAGCACCAGCTGGCCGACCCCGGACTCGCGGCGGCACTGCTCGGCGCTACGCCCGACACGCTTCTCGAGGGCCGCCCGCTGGGACCGCCGATCCCACGCGACGGCACCTTGCTTGGCGCCCTCTTCGAGTCACTGGTGACACTCAGCGTGCGCGTCTACGCGCAGAACGCCGAGGCGAGCGTTGGACACATGCGCGCCTTCGCCGGGGAGCGCGAGGTCGACCTGATCGTCCGGCGCCGCGACGGGCGCGTGCTGGCGATCGAGGTCAAGCTGACCCGCACGGTCCGGGACGAGCACGTCCGCCATCTTCGCTGGCTGGCCGGCAAGATCGGCGACGAACTGCTCGACGCGATCGTCGTCACCACCGGCGAGACCGCGTACCGGCGAGCCGACGGCATCGGCGTGGTCCCGGCGGCTCTGCTCGGCCCGTAAAGCCGCTCTACGCGTCGTGGTTCGGAGGCGCCAGCGTCGAGCGGGAGACGCGGCGCGCGCGGCCTTCGGCGATCGCTTCGCGAACCGCCGCCGGGAAGCGGCCGGGGCCCCAGTAGCGGGCGCCGACCATCCGGGCCAGGTCGTGGCGACGGGTGGGGCCGTGCTCTTCCAGCGCCCGAGAGACGATCTCGATCTCGCTGTCCAGCGCTCGGTCGTCGGAGGCCCGCCAGTCGACGAGGCTGAGGGCGGGGCTGGCCATGATCGAGCCCGGGCCGGGACGGAAGCGGCGCAGGCCGGCGCGCGCCTCGCGATGGCGACGCCCGGCGCGCTCGGCGATCCGCCGCTCGCGCTCCAGGGTTCCCTCGTCGACGGCGGCCTCGCCTTCGGCCTCGGCCCCCTCCTCGCCCCCGCCCTCTTCAGCCTCTTCGGCGGTCAGCGGCTGGGCGATGTCCTCGAGCTCGGCCTGCTCGGCCTTGACGCCGAAGAGCAGCTCGGCGACGCCGCCGACGGCCATCACCCCGGCGCCGATCAGGAAGGCGACGATCACCTGGTGGGCGTCGCCGCTTTCGATCAGGTGGCCGAAGAGCAGCGGCCCGGTGATCCCCCCGACCGCGGTGCCGACCGCGTAGAAGAAGGCGATCGCCAACGCCCGCGTCTCCATCGGGAAGATCTCGCTGACCGTCAGGTAGGCGGCGCTGGCGCCCGCCGAGGCGAGGAAGAAGGTGGCGACAATCAGGGCCTCGAAGCCCCAGGTGCCGAGCGTCCCGTTGACGAAGAGGATCGCGAGCACCACGCTGAGCGCCGCCGAGCCGAGGTAGGTGCCGGCGATCATCGGCTTGCGGCCGACCGTGTCGAAGAGGCGGCCGAGGGTCAGCGGCCCGAGGAAGTTGCCGAGCGCGAAGACCACGATGAAGACCGGCACCGCCGACGAGGAGACTTCGAAGAAGGTCGTGAAGAGGGTGCCGAGGTTGAAGGTGACGCCGTTATAGATGAAGGCCTGGCCGACGAAGAGCGCCAGGCCGAGGATCGCCCGCGTCGGATAGAGCTTGAACGCGGTGCGGGCGATCTCGCGGAATGGGATCGCCTCGCGCTGGCGCACCTCGAGGCTCGAGTCGGGCTCGGGCAGCTCCTCCCCGGTCTCCTCGCGCACCTCCTCCTCGACCCGGTCGACGATCCGCTCGGCTTCCTCCTCGCGGCCGTGGATGAAGAGCCAGCGGGGGCTCTCGGGCACGTTGCGGCGGACGATCAGGATCGTGAAGCCGAGCACCACGCCGAGCCCGAAGGCGAGCCGCCAGCCGACGTCGGCGGCGAAGATCGAGGTGTCGAGGAAGAGCAGCGCCAGGGCCGAGCCGGCCGCCGCCCCGACCCAGTAGGAGCCGTTGATGATCAGGTCGACGCGGCCGCGCACGCGCGCCGGGATCAGCTCGTCGATCGCCGAGTTGATCGCCGCGTACTCGCCGCCGATCCCGGCGCCGGTGAGGAAACGGGCGGCGAAGAAGTACCAGGGGGCGAAGGAGAAGGCGGTCGCCGCGGTGGCGGCGATGTAGACGGCGAGCGTGACGAGGAAGAGCTTCTTGCGGCCGAAGCGGTCGGTGAGCTGGCCGAAGAAGAGCGCGCCCACGCAGGCGCCGGCGACGTAGAAGGCCGCCGCGGTGCCGATCTGCCCGGTGTCGATCGCGAGCCCGCTGCCCGCTTCGGTGAGTCGCGAGGCGACCGAGCCGACGATCGTCACCTCGAGCCCGTCGAGAATCCAGACCGTGCCGAGCCCGATCACGATCAGCCAGTGGAAGCGCGACCAGGGCAGCCGGTCGAGCCGCGCGGGAATCCTGGTCTCGATCGTCCCGGTCTGCACCCCCTCGCTCATCTCACCTCGCCCCTTACCCCGCTGCTTGGCCGAAAAACCCTTCGGGGTCGGGCTGGGCGGCGGCGCAACCGGGTATGAAGCCGGTGGGATGCTTGCCTGCCGCCTGCTCGGCCACCGCTACCGCTTCGCCGCCGAAGGGCGGACGATGCGCTGGGACTGCGCCCGCGGCTGCGGCGCCGCGGGCGCCAAGCAATACCCCTCCGCGGACCACGCGGCCCGCTACGCCGCCGCCTTCGACCGCGAGGACCGCGAGGACCTCGGCCGCCGGGCGCCGCTGATCGGCCTGCTGCCGCTGCGTCTCTGGCGCGCCCTGCGCGGCCGCGGCGGCTGAGGCCTCAGTCCGCCGCCTCGTCGGGCTCGACCGCGAGGCGCTGCTCATACCAGCCGATCGCCTCGGCCTCCTCGGTCAGCGAGGCGTTCATGCGCGCGAAGGTGCGCACCTCTCCCGGCAGCTCGCCGGCCGGCTCGTGGTACTGGTCGAAGCCCATCTCTCCTTTCGCGGCTTTCGAAGCTGACTCTCGTCCCAGCGATACCCCTGTGTGGATGGCGGGAAACGAGTTGACGACCTCCGACCCAACACCGCCATCTTACGTCCCTAAATATGCCAAACTACGCAATTCAAAATGCCATCTTCCGCAAACATTGGTGGGCACGACCTCTATGCCCGCAGCGAGAGAGCCACAATCGTCGAAACCCTCGGAAACACCAGGGTCGTGTTTCTCCTCGGTGCGCGCCAGGTCGGCAAGAGCACCCTGGCGCGGGAGATTGCCGCGGGAGACCACTCCGCGACGATCGTCGACCTCGACGACCCGGTGCCGCGAAATGCCGCGCTCGACGATCCCGTCGGTTTCATCGCAGGCCTCGACCGGCCCGTCTTCATCGACGAGATTCAACGAGGCGGCCCGGATCTCGTGCTGGCCATCAAGTCGGTCGTCGATCGCGACACGTCACCCGGGCAGTTCCTGCTGACCGGATCGGCGAACCTGCTCCATAGCCCCCGCGTGCTCGACGCCCTGACCGGACGCGCCGCGATCGTAACGCTCTGGCCGCTGGCCCAAGCGGAGATCGAGGGGAGCCGCGCGAACTTCGTCGATTCCCTGTTCGCTGCGAAGCCGGGGCGTATCGCCGGTGCGACCGTCGGGCGCGATGCTCTCCGCGAGCGGATCGCGCCCGGCGGCTATCCCGAGGCACGGCTGCGCAGCGGCCGTCCCCGGTCCCGGTGGTTCGAGAGCTACCTGCGGATGACGATCGAGCGAGACCTGGAGAGCATCGCCGATGCCTACAAGCTGCATGAGATCCCGAGGCTGCTCCGCCTCCTGGCCACCCAGGCGGCGGCGCTATGCGTACCGGCGTCGATCGGCGGCAAGATGGGTCTCGATCACAGAACCGCCGAGCGATACATCGGCCTGCTCGAAGCGACGTTCCTGGTCAAGCGCATCCCTGCCTGGCGACCTGGGCTGGGACAGCGGGAGGTGCGTCACTCGAAGGCGTATCTGGTTGACAGCGGCCTCCTCCTGCACCTGCTCGGAGCCAATGAGGAGCGGCTTCTGGGCGACGATCGGGTGACCGGCGTGGTGCTTGAGAATTTCGTCGCCATGGAGGTTGCGAAGCACGCCGAGTGGGCCTCCGCCGAAGCGCGACCCTTCCACTACCGGCGCGACCGCGAAGAGATCGACCTGGTGCTCGAGAACCGCGCGGGCGAGGTGGTCGCGATCGAGGTCAAGTCGAAGGCCTCGCTGTCTGCCCGGGACTGGCGACCCCTGGCCAAGCTTCGCGATGCGATCGGAGACAAATTCCGTTGCGGATGCGTCATTCACCCGGGCCCCGACACCGTGCCACTTGGAGATCGGCTCTTCGCGGTTCCCCTTTGCGCGCTTTGGTCCTGAGGGGGTCAGCTCAGGACATGTCGCGGATCGGGGAAATCCCGAACTTCGCGATCGTGGAAATCACCGATTCGGAGCGGGCGGGCGGCGCCTAGGCTCGGTGCCGACACCACGAAGCGGAGGTTGACGATGGCGAAGGACTTTCCTGAGATCTACACGCACCTCAACGAGATGATCGAGCGGCTCGGCGAAGCGGCCCCGGAGACGATGGCCGGCTTCGGGCAGCTGCACGCGGCGAGCGCCACGGACGGCGCCCTGAACCCCAAGACCAAGGAGCTGATCGCGCTGGCGATCGGCATCGCCGTGCACTGCGACGGCTGCATCTCCTACCACACCCACGACGCGCTGCAGGCCGGCGCCAGCCGCGAGGAAATCGTCGAGGTGATCGGCGTCGCGGTGATGATGGGCGGCGGGCCCTCGGTGGTCTACGGCTGCCAGGCGCTGGAGGCGGTCGACCAGTTCGAGGGGGCGGTGACGGCCTGAGCCGCGCGCCCGATCGCGCCCCGCCCGCCGGCCTCAGTCCGCGGCCGGCGCTGGCGACGCGCCGGCCAGAGGCCGCGGCCAGAGACGGCGCCGAAGGACGACGTTGAGCTCGGCGCTGAGCACGGTCAGCGTCGCCCCGAGGTCGATCCAGACGAGCAGGCCGAGAACCAGGGCGAAGGTGCCGTAGGCGGGCGCCGCGCCGCGCACCTCGTGGGAGACGAAGAGGCCGCCGATCAGCTGAAGGCCGGTCCAGCCGACGGCGGCCAGCGCCACCCCTGGCCAGACGGTCGAGAGCGGGGCGGGCCGCGCCCCGAGCAGCGTGAAGACGGCGCCGAAGACGAGCAGGTTGACGCCCAGCGAGATCGCGATGCCGCCGAGCGGGCCGAGCAGGCCCGAGCCGCCGCCGACCAGACCGGAGGCGACGGTCGAGACGAGCGTCAGCGTGCCGAGCAGCGCCAGCAGGCCGAGGGCGCGCAGGCGCGAGGCGAGGAAGCCGCGACGCTCGCGGTCGGGCACCCCCCAGACCGCGTCGAGCGCCGCCTCGGTGGCGAGCACCACGCCGAAGCCCGCCCAGAGCGAGCCGGCGGCGCCGATCGCGAGCGCCACGCCGTTGCCGTCGAGCGAGCCGACTTCGATCTGTTCGCCGATCACCGGGAACTGGGAGAGCGCCGAGTCGACGGCTTCGTGGCGCAACTCGGTGTTACCGGCGAGCACGTAGCCGAGCACGCTGGTGAAGAGCAGCAGCAGCGGGAAGAGCGAGAAGAAGGCGCGGAAGGCGATCGTCGCGGCGAGATCGCCGCCCCGATCCTCGCCGTACTTCTTCACGACCGCAACCGGCACGGCCACAACGGGACGCCGCCTTTGAAAGCGATCGGTCGCCCGCGCGAGACGCATCAGGTCCATGGCCCACGCATACCCGAATCGACTCGATCAACCAGCGTGGATCTCGCGGCGGACGTAGGAGGCGAACAGGGGGTCGGCGAGGCTCCACGATCCGCGGCCGCCGGGCTTGATGACGATCGATGCGTCGGCGAGGGATTTCAGCGCGCGATTGGCCGACTTGCTCTCCAGGTCGGCGTACGGCGACTGCCGGTTCGCGAGACGCACGGCAACCTCGACCGGCGCGGTCCCCATGGCGCGGATGCGGTCCATCAGGTCGCTGTGGCGGCCGGCGTCGGCTGCCAGGGCCCCGCGGTGGCCGCGCTCGGCGAGCGTGCCGTCGATGCCGCGCGTGCCCTCCTCGACGGAAGCGTGGTGCGTTTGCTGGGCGATCAGCATCGTCGACCTCGGGTGTCCCTCTCCCGCGGCGACGATCAGAGAGAGCGCCTCTTCGTCGACGGTGCAGCCGTCCTGCTCGAAGCGCTCGCGCAACCCGTCGCGCCACTCCTCGTCGGCGATCGGCGATAGCTCATGGAAGCTGCCGAATTGGTAGAGCGCGCGACGCTCGTTGCTGAACAGGTCGCGCATCAGATGCTCGACGCTTCCCGCAAACAGACAGGTGACGCGGGGGGAGTCGTGCAGCGCCTCGCGGAGTCGCTGCGTGACCTGGTCGGGATCGCCGTAGGCGCCGCTCGTCAATTGCTGAAGCTCATCGATGAAGACCACGACCTGGCGGTCGTCGCGCTCGGCGATTCGCTGTGGCAGCGCAAAGGCAAGACTGAGTTCCTGTAGCGCGTCGCGGCGCTTCCGCGTCGGCTCGAGGGCGAGCTCGACGGCATCGCCAAGCTCGGACTTCACGCGCAGGACGGTGGTCAGCGACCGCCCCGCCAAAGCACGCGATGGGAGTTTGCGCACCCGCTCGACCAGGCGCTTCAGGACGGAGCGATTCGCGAGGGTCTCCTGGGCCAGCGTCTCCGCCAACGCAACTGCGTTCGTATCTTTGAAGAGGCTGGCGCTCACCGTATACGTCCCCCTCTTGCGCAGCCTCGCGACCGTCGCTTCGCACACGGTGCTCTTGCCGGTACGACGCGGAGCCACGACGATTTGATGCAGCCCATCGCCGAGCAGCGAAGCGAGATCATCCAGGTCGCTGCGACGGCCGATCAGCTTCCCAGGCGCGCGAATCGGCTCCTCCGAAGGAAAGAGCTCTCGCGATCTGATCCGGCTCATATGGCAATTGTGCCATGATTTGTGGCGAATTTGCCATATGAGCCACGCAGACCGAGCCCGTCCGGGGTCCGGCGAGGTGGCTCGTTTGGGCGTCGACGGCTCGGGTAGGGCAGGGGAAGACCCCCCGCACAACGTCATGGCTGCGCGGGGAACGCGAACCGGAACGTGTCCCCACTCGACCCGCACAGCCCCGACGCCCACCACATCGCCACGCTGTGGTGGTGGATGCTGGTCGTCGCCGGGATCGTCTTCCTCGGCGCGGTGGGGTTGCTCGCGCTCGGCTGGCTGCGGCGCGACAAGAAGGGGCTGCCGATCCTCGGCGAGAGCGAACGCGCCAACACGGCGCTGGTCGTCGCTTTCGGGATGGCGATCCCGATCGTCATCCTGGTCGCGCTCTTCATCGTCTCCGACCTCTTCCTGCTCAAAGAAACCGACGCGCCGCCCGCCAGCGCCACGGCGATGACGGTGACCGCGATCGGCCACCAGTGGTGGTGGGAAGCGCGCTACGGCGACTCGCGGGCGGTGACCGCCAACGAGATCCACATCCCGGCCCGCACCCACATCGACCTGGTCGCGCGCACCGCCGACGTCATCCACTCCTTCTGGGTGCCGGAACTGAACCGCAAGATCGACATGATCCCGGGGCAGTCGAACAGCATCGAACTGTACGCCGAAGAAGCGGGCGTCTACCGCGGGCAGTGCGCCGAGTTCTGCGGGCTGCAGCACGCCCACATGGCCTTCCTCGTCTACGCCGAACCGCCGGCCCGCTTCCGCGAATGGCTGGCGCGGACCGAACGCCCGGCTGACGAGCCGACCACACCCGAAGCGCGCCGCGGGCAGCGCCTCTTCATGGAAAGCGCCTGCTCCTCATGCCACACGATCGCCGGCACCGAAGCGCGGGGCACGATCGGGCCGAGCCTCACCCACGTCGCCAGCCGCCAGACGCTCGCCGCCGACACGATCCCCAACACACCTGAAGAGCTCTTCCGCTGGATCCGCGACCCGCAGAGCATCAAGCCCGGCGACAGGATGCCCGGCCTCGGCCTCGGCGCCTCGCGCTTCCACGCGATCGCCGCCTACCTCGCGGGGTTGAAGTAGTGGAGGCCGCCGCACCTCCCGCCGCGCGCAGCCGGACCGAACGGCTGGAGCGGATATGGGAGGAGCCGCCGGGCGTGCTCGGCTGGCTGACCACCGTCGACCACAAGCGGATCGGCATCCTCTACTTCTTCACGGCGATCGGCTTCTTCCTCGCCGGCGGGGTCGAGGCGCTGCTGATCCGCACCCAGCTGATCGGCCCCAACCAGTCGACGCTCGACCCGGCGACCTTCAACGAAGTGATGACCATGCACGGGGTGACGATGATCTTCTTCTTCGTCATCCCGATGTCGCTCGGCGCCTTCGGCAACTACCTCCTGCCGCTGATGATCGGGGCGCGGGACATGGCCTTCCCGCGGCTCAACGCCTTCTCCTACTGGATCTACCTCTGCTCGGGGATCTTCATTTACGCCGGCCTGTTCACCGGCAACGCGCCCAACGCCGGCTGGTTCGACTACGTGCCGCTCGCCTCGAAGACCTTCTCCCCCGGGCCGGGAATCGACTTCTACGCGCTCGGCCTGCTCTTCGTCGGCATCTCGACCACGGCCGGCGCGATCAACGTGATCGTCACCGTGTTCAAGCTGCGCGCGCCCGGCATGTCGCTCAACCGGATGCCGCTCTTCTGCTTCGCCTTCCTCGCCGTCTCCTTCGCCCTCGTCTTCGCCCTGCCGGCGCTCAACACGGCGCTGATCCTGCTCGAGCTCGAACGGCTGCTGGGGATGCACTTCTTCGCCCCCGCCTTCGGAGGCTACCCGCTGCTCTGGCAGAACCTCTTCTGGATCTTCGGCCACCCCGAGGTCTACATCATCATCCTGCCCGCCTTCGGGATCGCGACCTCGATCATCCCCACCTTCACCCGCAGGCGGATGGTCGCCTTCCCACTCGTCGCCCTGGCCGAGATCCTCGTCGCCTTCCTCGGCTTCGGCGTCTGGGCGCACCACATGTTCGCCGTCGGCCTGGCGAGCGCCACGGCGATCTACTTCGCCGCGGCGAGCCTGATCATCGTCATCCCCAGCGGCATCCAGCTCTTCTCCTGGATCACGACGATCGTCACCGGCACGCCGCGTTTCAAGACGCCGCTGCTCTGGATCGTCGGCTTCATCGTGCTGTTCATCGTCGGCGGCCTCTCCGGGGTGACGTTCGCGGCGATCCCCTTCGACCAGCAGACGACCGACACGTACTACGTCGTCGCCCACTTTCACTATGTGATCTTCGGCGCCGCGGTCTTCCCCCTGCTGGGCGGGATGTTCTACTGGTTCCCCAAGGTCACCGGGCGGATGTACGACGAGCGCTGGGGGCAGATCGGCTTCTGGCTGACCTTCGTCGCCACCAACATCACCTTCTTCCCGATGCACCTGCTCGGCCTGGCGGGGATGCCGCGCCGCGACTACACCTACTCGGCCGGGCTCGGCTGGACCGGCTACAACCTGATCGAGACGCTCGGCGCCTACCTGCTGGGGCTCGGCCTGCTCAGCGTCGCCGCCAACCTGCTGATCAGCATCTTCCGCGGCGAGCGGGTCGGCAACGACCCCTGGGGCGGCGACACCCTGGAGTGGTCGACGACCTCGCCGCCACCCGAGTACAACTACCCCGTCATCCCGACCGTCTCCAGTCCCTACGCGAACTGGGACCGGGAGGACCGCGAAGCCGACGAAGCCAACCTCGCGGCGGGCCGGCGGACGCTCGAAGCCGGGCACGAGACGCCGGCCAGCACCGCCGTCGACGGGATCTGGGACGAGACGCTCGCGATGCCTTCGAAGTCGGCCTGGCCGCCGCTGATCGCGCTGGCGATCTCAGCCGTCTTCGCGATGATCGTCCTGCAGCGCTGGCTGGCGGCGGCGATCTTCACGGCGCCCGTCGGCTGGCTTGCCGGCCGCTTCGGGCGCAAGAACTTCTTCGTGGCGACGCTCGTCGGCTTCACGGTGGCCTCGATGTTGTGCGGCGTCGCCGAGACGTTG
>Ga0210100_1000048_pt1 | contig 24197 bp, 19 predicted proteins | sample MayberryNW_TuleB_FD_185525 | JGI IMG/M metagenome (GOLD analysis project Ga0210100, IMG submission 185525) | Wetland microbial communities from San Francisco Bay, California, USA, that impact long-term carbon sequestration - MayberryNW_TuleB_D1... | ecosystem: Environmental > Aquatic > Marine >... | reverse complement strand
CTCCGAGCCGGCGATCGACCTGCCCGAAAGCGAGCTCCACAAAAGCGGCGTCTACGACTACGAAGAAGGAAGGTGGCTGGGCCCCAACGACCCGGTCGACATCGGCCGCATCGCCATGGGCCAGGAGCGCCTGGTGGCGACCCCGCTGCAGATGGCCGAGGTGGCCTCCGCGGTCGCCAACAAGGGGAAGCTGATGAAGCCGCAGATCTGGAGCCGCGTCGTCAACCCCGACGGGCGGGTGACCAAGCAAATGGAACCGAGCGAATACAGCCAGCCGATCTCCGCCAAGACGGCGGAAGAGCTGGCCGCGGCGATGGAAGGCGTGGTCAGCGCCGGGACCGGGACCAACGCGGCGATCGAAGGCGTCGACGTGGCCGGCAAGACCGGCACGGCGGAAACGCCGAGCGAAACCTGCGGCGGCTCGAGCGAATCGAACCAGGCCTGGTTCATCGGCTTCGCCCCGGCGAAGGACCCGAAGATCGCGATCGCCGCCTCGGTTGAATGCACGCCGCAGTTCGGCAACGACGTCGCCGCGCCGATCTTCCGCGACGTCGCGGAAACGATCCTGGCCGGCGAATGAGAGACTGCCGCCGTGCCTGAGGTCAGCCAGGGGAGCGTCGTCGACGGTCGCTACCGGATCCTCGAGCGGATCGGCTCGGGCGGGATGGCCGACGTCTGGCTCGCCGACGACTCCCACCTGCAGCGCCGGGTGGCGCTCAAGGTCCTGCACGGCCGCTACGCGCAGGACCTCGAGTTCGTCGAGCGCTTCCGCCGCGAGGCCGAGGCGGCCGCCGGGTTGCAGCACCCCAACGTGGTCGCCGTCTTCGACCGCGGCGACGTCGACGGCACCTACTACATCGCCATGCAGTACCTCGAAGGGCGCACGCTGAAGCAGCTGATCGACGCCGGGCTGACGCCCGAGCAGGCGGTCGCGCTGATCCGTCAGGTGCTCGAGGGCGCTCGCTTCGCCCACCGCCACGGGATCGTCCACCGCGACCTGAAGCCCCAGAACGTGATCGTCGACGACGAGGGCAAGGCGACCGTGACCGACTTCGGCATCGCCCGCGCCGGCGTCTCGGAGATCACCCAGACCGGCTCGGTGATGGGCACCCCGCACTACCTCTCGCCCGAGCAGGCGCAGGGCCTCGACGTGACCGCGGTCTCCGACCTCTACTCGATCGGCGTGATGCTCTACGAGGCGCTCACCGGCCGGGTCCCCTTCGAGGGCGACTCCGCGGTCGCCGTGGCGATGAAACAGGTCTCGCAGGTGCCGCAGCGGCCGAGCTCGATCAACCCGCGGGTCAGCCCGGCGCTCGACGCGGCCGTGATGCGCGCGCTGGAGAAGGAGCCGGGCCGCCGCTTCCAGAGCGCCGACGCCTTCATCGCGGCGCTCGACGCGGCGATGCGCGAGCCGGGCGCGGTGGGGCAGAGCACCGCCGCTTTCGCCCCGCTGCCGCCGGTCGTCGCCACCCCGGAGGAAGCTGCCGCCGAGGAGGACGAGGAGAAGCGCAACCGCCGCCTCTTCTGGGTCCTGGTCGTGGCCGCCGTGATCATCGGCCTGCTGGCCGGCTTCGCCTTCACCCGCGACACGACCACTCCGGTGACGAGCGTCACCGGCGACCAGCTCAACGTGGCGGTCGCCCTGCTCCAGCAGGAAGGCTTCCGGGTCGGCGAAGTGAAGCGGGTGCAGCGCGAAGCGCCGGTCAACGAAGTCCTCGAGCAGGACCCGGCGGCCGCGCCGCCGGCCGACCAGGCCGAGCTCGACTGCGCCTTCATCACCTTCTTCTGCTCGAAGCCGAAGGTGACGCTGACGGTGAGCGCCGGCCCGGGCAGCGCCACGGTCCCCTCGACCGCGGGGCTCGAAGCCGAAGAAGCCGAAGAACGTCTGGAAGCAGCGGGCTTCGCGCCGCGGGTCGAGACCGCGACCTCCGAAAAGGTAGAAGAAGGCTTCGTCATCCACTCCGAACCGGGCGGCGGCGAAACCGCGACCCGCGGCAGCGCGGTCGTGCTCACCGTCTCCAGCGGGCCGCGGCAGGCCAAGGTGCCGGTGCTGGTCGGCACGCAGCGCTCGGTCGCCGTGCAGCAGATCCGCGGCCGCGGGCTCGTCGCCAGCGTCGAAGAAGAAAGCAGCGCCAAGCCGGCCGGCGAAGTGCTGCGCCAGTCGCCGAGCGCCGGCTCGAAGCTGCCGGTCGGCTCGACCGTCTCGATCGTCGTCTCCAAGGGCGAAGAAAGGGTGGCCGCGCCAGACGTCGTCGGCAAGCTCCGCTCCGCCGCCGTCGAAGCGGCGCGCGAAGCCGGGCTGAAGCCGGTGGTCCAGGAAGCGGAAACCGAAGTCGCCTCCGACGACGGGCGGGTCACCGAACAGTCGCCGTCCGGCGGCACGAAGCTGAAGCCCGGCGCGACGCTGACCTTGGTCGTCGGCAAGTTCGTCGAAGCGGGCGAACCGGAACCGGAAGCAGGACCGTGAGCCGCGGGCGGCGGCGTCGGTGAAGGTCGCGGTCCTCGCCGGCGGGCGCTCCTCCGAGCACGACGTCTCGCTGCGCTCCGGCGAGGCGGTGGCCGCGGGGCTCGAAGAGGCCGGCCACGAGGCGCTGCGGGTGACGATCTCGCGCGCGGGCGAGTGGAGCTGGGACGGCGGCCCGGTGCGGCTCGTCCCCGCCGCCGGCCTGCTCGGCGCCGACGCCGCCTTCCCGGCTCTGCACGGCCCCTTCGGTGAGGACGGCAGCGTGCAGGGGCTGCTCGAGTGGCTCGACGTCCCCTACGTCGGCTCCGACGTGCTCGCCTCGGCGGTCTGCATGGACAAGCTGACCCTGAAGCGGCTCTGCGCCCAGGCCGGCCTGCCCCAGGTCGAATTCGCCGCCGCCGGCGAGCCCGGCTGGCGCGAGCGCTGCGCGGCGATGGGGCTGCCGCTCTGGGTCAAGCCCTCGCGGCTCGGCTCCAGCGTGGGGATCAGCCGGGTCGAGTCGCTCGACGACCTCGACGAGGCGGTCGCGCTCGCCCGCCGCCACGACCCGCGGACGATCGTCGAGGCGCACTCGGCCGGCCGCGAGGTCGAGTGCTCGCTGCTCGGCAACGACGAGGTCGAGGCCTCGGCGCCAGGCGAGGTCGTCGCCAACGGCGAGTGGTACGACTACGAGACCAAGTACCGCGAGGGCGGGATGGACCTGGTCGTCCCCGCTCCGATCCCGGAGGAGCAGCTGGAGCGCGTCCGCGAGCTGGCAACCCGCGCCTTCCAGCTAGGCGGCTGCGCCGGCCTCGCCCGCTGCGACTTCTTCGTCGACCCCGACGGCCCAGTCCTCCTCAACGAGCTCAACACGATGCCCGGCTTCACCCAGACCAGCGTCTACGCCAAGCTCTGGCAGTCCTCCGGCCTCGCCTACCCGGACCTCTGCGATCAATTGATCCAATTGGCGGTCGAACGGCATCGCAAAGCGCGTTCATACGAGTTCTAAATTTGTACGAATAGCTCTATCAATCAACGTTCCCACGTCTAAGCTGGGTGCTTCTGCATTTGGATTGGAATCCTCGTGCTGGGAGAACCGAGAGACAGAGCCGCGTATCGCATTGCGTTTGTCAGCCTTGGTCTCGCCCTGGCCGTCGCCCTGATCGGCGTTTGCTGGCTCTCGACAGAACGCGGAAGTACATCCGAGGTCACCGTTCGTGCGTGCGCCTCGCACCCAAACAGCCACTGCAAGCCGAGGGTGTCCGTCAGCCGAACCAGTTCGCCCGGGGCTCCTTCCCGCGTTTGGCTTGCCTTGGCCGTGCTCGGAGGCATCTTGGTCGGCGCGCTTATCCCGTTTCCTCTGTCCGGAGGGTCATCGACCGCAGCCGCCAGGACAGAAGCTCATTGCGGATCGAAATTCCGGACGGTTGCGCTTGGTGTCGCGTCGATCTCGGTCCTCGTCCTAGGGGTGGTAGTCATCAGCGTTGCGCACGTCGACTCGGGTCGTTGCTTTGCGCTAGGGGGGCTCCTGCTCGGATTGTTGATCCCGTCACCCGCCCGGGAGGGGTAGAGGCCCAGTGTCGACGTGTCTCTTGCCGTTTGACAGCGAAGCGCCGGGGGATGAACGCAGGCCGTTAAGCGGCTTGATTCAACATTCGTTTGGGCTCCAGCTCTCCGAGACTTGCCGGCCATTCCGTGGCAGGACGAACTCCGAGCGGATCACCGAGCGCTTCGCCGTCGGCGAGTTTCAGCCCACCGCGGTCGGTGCGCTCGTGGATCTTCCAAATCGCGAGTATGCGGGACATAGCTCCCTCGCCAACAGTCGTCTGACCACCCTGGATTGCCTCCAGCCGGAATACGTCGGTCCAGAGCGGCTCGTCAAGGAGCTGCCGCCGGCCTTCGCCTGGGCGGGAAGGACCGCCACGGGGCCGGCTGCGGATCGCTTCGAGGAACCGAGGCTGATCTTCGCTGACAGGTATGACGATGAGCGATCTCCGTCGTTCAACGACTTCCTGATCCGGAGAAAGGCCGATTCGGTGCGAGAGCCCACATCCCAGGTCCTGCTCGAGTTGATGGCACACAAGCGGTCCCGGCTCTTCGGCTTTCCTCTCGCCAATCGCATTGTTAATGTGATGTTGCCCCATGCTGTCCTTACTCACCGGGACTCGCCGGGCGCCTCTGCCAACGCTGCGCGCTCGTGGTTCATGCAACCTCTCGTCTCATTCGTCCGCGGGGGACACGATCGTGCCCGCTTACGCAATACGTACTCGCTCACCTTCTTCTTGGTTCCGGTCCTCGTAAAGGGCGTGTCCTTCTCCTCGCGCGCGACGACTCAGCGTGAGATCGCCCAAATGACAAATGCGGGATGGGACTTCGCCGCCTCGCCGCCCAGCCACGCTCTCTTAAGGTTCGAGGTCTCGGGGTTACTGCTGGACTACCTTTCCGCCCTCGCGAGGCTTGATCTGCACGACATGCCCCCACTCGCAGGTGGCTCCGTGCGGCACGGCAAGGCGTGCGCATACCCCCGCGGTCACCTGACACTGCGACAGACCATCGAGAGAGTGGCGTTTGGGGTTGGGCTGAGCCTGGCGCAGGGGAGAGTAGGGCGTGCCCGCGACAAAACAATGCACGTCATCGGCAGCGACATCGCCATGTCGCTGGGCGCGGCCCGCGTCTCGTCCGTAGTGGTCGAGGATGCCGATCTGCAGCGCGACGACGTGATTCGGCCCGCGCGGTACAGGCGCGTGCCCAGGGGGCTTGGGTCTCTGCTGAAAGCTCTCGCGGACCCGGTGCGCGTCGAACTCCGCGGCGATCGCAAGGGGCACCAGCTTAGGCTCGACCGACCCTTCATCGACGGAGACGGCTATGCGTTCGGTGTGCTTCCCGTAAAGCGAGTGTTGGCGTTCACCAACCGCACCAGCGAGCAGTTCGGGGTCAGAGAGTCGGGGCTGATACGCGCTGGCAGCATTGCGTACATGACCATCGGAGCAGCCACGGCGATTGGGACCATGCGGCAGATCGACCAACGCCTGGAACGTCTGGAGGGGGCTGACGATCCAAAGAAGATCGCCGAGATCGACGCCGAGATCGCCACCGATCTGGGTGAGATCTACGACCTCGACATAACCCGCCAGTCATACCGCGAGACGTACCGGCACCTGCGCGACCGACTGGGCGTCACGCGCGACTACGAGATCCTGCAAGGCAAGATGGAAGCGCTCTACCGAGCAACCTCCACATTCCACGAAGAGAAGGCAAACAGGTTGCTGACTTGGCTCACCGCAGCGATCGTCATCCTCAGCGTCTTCATCCTGATCGGCACGGTCGTACTCGCCGGAAAAGGCTGAACCAGGTGCTCAGCCGCGCACCCCCGCGCGACGATCGCGTCGCCGAAGGCAAGCGCCATCTCTCTCGTTCGGGATGATCTGGCCTCTAAATATCCGGCGGATATCCGGTTGCTATCCTCCCCTTATGACCCCGGCTACGAAGGTGCTGGTGACCATGCCCGATGATCTGCTGGCAAGGATCGATCGGGAGACCAAGAGGGCTGGGAGCACGCGCAGCGACTTTCTTCAGGAGGCGGCTCGCCGTCGGTTGGGGTGGCCCGACCGCGCTGCTGTCGACGCCGCGCTCGAGCGCGGGCGGGCGGCGCTCGCCGATGCGGGTAGCTTCGAGTCGGCTGAGTTGATCCGCGCCCAGCGAGAGGAGCGCGATGCCCGCGATCGACGTCGTTAGCGATGCAAGCGTCGTCGTGAAGTGGTTTCACTCCAAAGGCGAGGAGGAAGTCGCCGAGTCCCGCGCCCTGCTCGAGGCGCACAAGCAGCGGAGCGCAGCGTTGAGCGTTCTCGATCTGACCGCCTATGAGGTCGGCAACGCTCTGTTGCGCGGTCGGGCGAAGGCGAGCGACCGGCAGGTGGCGATCGTCCTCGACTCGCTGGCCGAGATCTGCCCCGCCCTGCAGCCGAGTCGCGAAGAGCTTCGCCTGGCGACCAAGCTGGCCGCTCGGCACAACCTCACTCTCTATGACGCCGCCTACGCGGCCGTCGCGAAGAGCCGCAAGGCAACGCTCGCCACGCTCGACGAACAGCTGCTCGATGCGAATCTGGGCAAACGCCCGAGCGAACTGACCGCCAAGTTGCGCCCGCTCACCTGAGTAGCTTGATGTCACCGAACTGCGTCCGGACATTAGGTATGCCGCGTATCGAGCACGTAACGGACATATATTGGCTATATTTGTCTTGTGGGGGCACTTCAGGATCTCGCTCGTAATCTCGAATGCGAGGAGCGGACCTTGCGTCGCGCAGCTGCGCAAGGCACGCTTCGCTGCGAGCGGCCCGGACCGCGGAGATTGCGCTTCGATCCCGGCGAGCAGGAGTATTTGCGAGAGCACTGGCCGCTTCTTTCTGAGCTCCGGCGGATCTTGCGCACCAAGCGCCGCGTCCGATTCGCCGCCCTCTACGGCTCTACGGCGCGGGGTGATGAGGACTCGGATTCAGACCTTGATGTCCTCGTGATGCTCAACGACGACCAGCCCATGGCAGCTGTAAGGCTCGCCGGCGAGCTGGAAGACGAGGCTGGCCGCAGGGTCGATGTGGCTCGCTTGCCGCAGGTGGAGTCGACTGCGCCCCTCTTGCTGGATCGCGTTCTCGACGAGGGGAGGGTGCTGGTCGACCGCGCCGAGGTCTGGCGGTCCCTTCAGGAGCGGCGACGAGCGATTCGTGCCCGTGCCAAGCGGGCTCATAGCCGCCGGATGTACGAGGCCGGCGTGGCGATCGGGGAGTTGGTCGCTTGAGCACCGATCTCGCGACCAAATTGGGCACCAAGGCATTCGAGGCCGAGAAGGATCGACTCGCGGCCTATTTCCAGTCCATGGCCAAGCATCGCCGTGCCCTGGAGTTCGCGATTGAAGAGTCTTTCGGAGGGGAGCTCGACGAACGGTCGTGGCGAGACGCCTTTGACGCAAGTGAGCCTCACGACCTCCTCCGGACCATGGCTGTGACCGGAAGTCACTCCGCAATTCTCAACGGCTACGTCGAGGTGCTCAAGGCGAGCGCCGGAAGCCGCCTGATCGGCTTGTTGCGTCACCGGCGACCGCATGCGAAGCAGACCTTCGAAGCCGTCAGGAAAGACGGTGGGTTGACTCGTGACCAAGCCGGTCTGCTGAACCGTCTCTACGTCTTGGAGGGTCGCCTCGAGCATGCGTCCCCTGACGTGGAGGCGGAGGAGGTTCGGCAAGCGGTCGAAGATCTCCGAAAGGCCCTGCCGAAGTTGGTCGGGAGCGCCAGTGACTGGCTCGCCCGTCACGGCATCGAGTTCACCGCAGCAGCTTGATGTCGCTGATCTGGACCTGGTAGCCGCCGTATTGGTCTTTCGCTTCGGAGGCCTTGTTGAACCAGAGGAGGAAGTAGGTGGCGGGGGTGGTGACGTTGAGGTCGATCTCCTCGGTGGAGGAGGCGTCGACGGCGGTGCCGAGCGGTTCGCCCCAGCCGGTCAGTTCTTCGGGGGGGCCGGAGGAGGCGGCGAAGACCTGGGCGTCCCAGCCGGGGGTGGGGGTGCGGACGATCATCTTCGTCGGCTTCGACGGCGAGGTCGTCTTCACGTAGATGCCGACGCCGGGGTCCGGGCCGGTCTTGGTCCCGGCGAAGGTGTCGGATTCGTAGTGCTCGGTTTCCCAGGAGGTGCCGGTCGGGTTGCCGTCGTGGACAAGTTCGACCTTTTCCGGCACCTCTTCGCCGTCGCCCTCGGGGTCGTAGTCGGTGGCGCTGGCGATCGAGACCGTTTCGCCGATGCCCTTCTCGCCCCCTCCGCCCCCGACCTTGCCGCTGGAGATCAGCTGCACGGCGAGCAGGACGCCGCCCGCGACGAGCAGCAGGGCGAGGATCGCGGCCCAGCTCCAGCGCGCGCGACCGGAGAGCTTGCGCTTCGGCGGCGGCACCGCGTCGAGCACACTGGTCGCCTCGCCGGTGGTCGAGCCCGCCCGCGCCGCCTCGACCTCGAGCGCCGTGGAGAGGTCGTCGATCATCTCGGCGACGCTCTGGTAGCGCTCCGCCGGGTCCTTGGCCGTCGCCCGCTCGACCACCAGGGCCACCGCCGCCGAGAGCTCGGGCCGCCGCCGCTGCACGTCGGGCAGCTCCTCGTTGACGTGCTTCATCGCCACCCCGACCTGGCTGTCGGCGGCGAACGGAACCTGGCCGACGAGCATCTCGTAGAGCACGACGCCGAGCGAGTAGACGTCGGAGCGCTGGTCTCCCTGGCGGCCCATCGCCTGCTCGGGGGAGACGTAGTCGGTCGTGCCGAGCACCCGCCCGGTCGCCGTCATCCCGTCCTGCTCGAGCTGGCGCGAGATGCCGAAGTCGGTCAGCTTCGCCCGCCCCTCGGCGTCGATCAGCACGTTCTGCGGCTTGATGTCGCGGTGCACCATGCGGCCCGCGTGGGCGACCGAGAGCCCGCGCCCGATCTCGATCGCGTAGGCGATCGCCTCCTGCGGGTCGAGCGCCCCCTCGCGTGAGATCCGCTGCTTGAGCGTTTCCCCTTCGACGTACTCGAAGACGATGTAGGGGTGGCCGCCGTCCTCGCCGGCGTCGATCACCGAGACGACGTTCGGGTGCGAGAACTTGGCCACCGCGCGCGCCTCTTGGCGGAAGCGCTCCAGCTGGTCGGCCTGCTCGGACATCTCGCCGTGCATCACCTTGACCGCCACCTGGCGGTCGAGCGTCTGGTCGCGCGCCAGGTAGACGGTCGACATCCCGCCGCTGCCGAGCTTCGCCTCCAGCCGGTAGCGGCCGGAGAGCACGGTGCCGATCATCGCGCTCGAGGGTGCCGGGTTCATCTAGTCGCGACCATTGTCGAGCACGCCGTCGATAGAGCTTTTCTCCCAAGCGCCCAGCAGCTCATCCGGGCCAAAGCTTGCATCCGCGTCGAGGCCCTTTTCGAAACCGCCGCGGCTGACGGCGACCAGCTTCGCGGCCTCGGCGCCGGGGACCTGCGCCCGCTGCCTGGCCAGCTCGGCGAGGTCCTTGGCGGAGAACGATCCGCGCTCGCGCCACTTGACCGAGCCGATGAAGCCGATCGCCGCCGGATCGGGCCGATCGCCCCCGACGAGGTCGACCTCGACCGAGTGGTCGCGCCGCCACCAGGCGCCCACCTGGCGAGCCCCACCGAGCTCGCCGCTCAGCGAGGGGTCGTCGAGCAGGCGTTCGAGCGAGGCCCGTACCAGCGGCTCGACCGCCCGCCCCCGGAAGACCTGCCAGTCGCGCTCGATCCGGGCGATGACGAGATCCGCTCGTCCGCGAGAGAGCTCACCCATGTGGGGTCCGACGAAGCGCAGCCAGAAGCGCAGATAGGGATCGGTGACGATGTATTTGGGCGCCTTCTTGCCCATCGGGACGGCGTAGGGCAGTTCTCGGGTGACCAGGCGCTTCTGTTCGGCGAGCAGCTCCAGCGCGTCGTTGAGCGTGTTCCCCTTGACGCCGCTGCGCGTCTGGATCCGGCCGTAGGAGGCCTCGCCGTGTCCGATCGCCTCGATCACCGCTCGCGCCTGGCTGTCGCGAGGGAACTCGGAGGCCATGATCCGCAGCGCCCCCGCCGCGAACGGCGTCTGGTCGTGGGCGAGGGCCTTCCGCAGGAACGCCCGCGTGCCGCCGCCGCGCGGCCATGAAGCCGCCAGCTGCGGGAAGCCTCCCACGATCAGGTACCTGTCGATTGCCGCCGCGGGGCTGGGCGCGGAGGTGAGGCCGGCGACCTCGGCCGGGCTCAGCGGGTCCACTCGGAGCTCCAGGGTCGGCCTGCCGTGAAGCGGCGAGCGAGCGCCCGCCAGCGCCTCCATCATCCGCGCGTCGGAGCCGATGCAGATCAGCAGCAGCGGAGTTTTCTCCAGCAGCCGGTCCCACGCCTGCTGGAGGTCCGCCGCGAACCCGCGGTCTTCCTCGGCGAGGTAGGGCAGCTCGTCGATCACCAGGATCGCGGGGCGGGCCGGATCGATGCCCTGGACGGCCGCCCTGATGGCGACGGTCCAGGAATCGAACGACGCCCCCGCGAGCGTCGGCGCAGCCGGGAGGGTCGACTGCGCGACGGTCTCGACGAACGCGGCGATCGCCGCCGGCGCCTCGCGTTTGGGCGCCTGGAAGAAGGCGTACGGGGCGTCCAGGAGGTTGCAGAGCTCCTGCGCGAGGCGCGACTTCCCCACGCGCCGTCGCCCCTGGATCCAGGCGAACCGGCCTTCGCCTCTTCCGACGCGCTCGAACTCGTCCCGCAGGCCGCGCAGCTCAGTTTCCCGTCCGACGAAGTCCACTTGAGAAGACGGTAGCAGAGTAGACAATAGCTAACTAGTGACTACCTAACTGTTGTTTCCTCCTGTCCGGCCTACCGCCCGACGCTGCTGCCGATGCGCATTGCGCCGGGGTAGTGGCGGCGAAGCAGGTCGAGCGCCTGGGCTTCGCTGGCCGGCGGGACCACGCAGCAGAAACCGCAGCCCATGTTGAAGACCTCGCCCATCTCCTCGTCGGAGGCGCCGGAGCGCTCCTGGATCAGGGAGAAGACGGGGGGGACGGGAAGCGGGGCGTCGACCTCGTAGCCGACGTCCGCCGCCAGGCGGTTGAGGTTGCCGAGGCCGCCTGAGGTGATGTGGGCGAGCCCGCGCACCTCGGCCTCGGAGCGCAGCAGCTCGAGCACCGGCTTGACGTAGATCTCGGTCGGCTCGAGCAGCACGTCGCCGAGCGGGCGGCCGAGGCGGCCCTCGGGATCCTGGTCGAGAGGCAGTCCTTCGAGCGCCGAGCGGGCCAGCGTGTAGCCGTTGGAGTGCAGGCCGGAGGAGGGCAGGCCGATGATCGCGTCGCCCGGCTCGATCGCCGACCCGTCGACGATCCCGTCGAGCGCGACCGTGCCGAAGCAGGCGCCGGAGACGTCGACGCCGCGCACCATCTCGCCGAGCTGCGCCAGCTCGCCGCCGGGGATCTCGATCCCGGCCAGCTCGGCGCCGCGCGCCAGACCGACCCCGACCGCCGCGCAGACCTCCGGGTCGGCGCGGTCGATCGCGATGTAGTCGAGCATCGCCAGCGGCTCGGCGCCGACGCAGATCACGTCGTTGACGTTCATCGCCACGCAGTCGATCCCGATCGTGTCGAAGCGGCCGAGCTGCTCGGCGAGCAGCAACTTCGTCCCGACCCCATCCGTGGAGAGCGCGATCCCGGTCCGCTCGTCGAGCCTGATCACGCTCGCGTAGTGGCCGGGCAGCGGCACCTGCCGCGACGGCCGGTCCAGCCGAATCGCCCCCAGCGCCCGCACCAGCCCGGCGACCGCCGAATCCGCGGCGCCCTGGTCGACCCCTGCCTTCGCGTACGCGTCGCTCATCCTGCCGATTCTTTCAGGCGCTCCGGCAAGTCCGGCGCCGGCTCGAACAGATGGCGCCGCCCGCGCCGGCGCTTGACCAGCAGCCCGCCCTCAGCCAGTCCGCGCAGGTCCGAGCGAGCGGTCTCATGGGAGATGCGGTGGCTCAGCGCGTGGCTCTCGAACGAGTAGATCGCGTTGGGGTTGTGGATCGCGTCGATCAGCAGGGCGAGCTGCCGACCGTTGAGGTAGCCGACATCGCGCAGGAGTCTCTCCATGTCGCGCACTTCGGCGGTCTTACGCTGCAGGTAGTCGTGCAGGTCGGCGATCGCCCGCTCGATCAGGTTCAGCTGGTGGATCAGGAAGTAGGTCGTGTCGCCGCCGTCGGTCTCCGTCTCCATGAACGCCCGGGCGTACTGGCTCGGGGCGTTGCGGATCAGCCGCGAGATCGGCAGGTACTCGGCCAACCAGTAGCCGCGTGTGCGCATCAGCCAGAAGAAGAGGATGCGAGCGGTGCGGCCGTTGCCGTCCTCGAACGGGTGGTCGTAGGCGAGCCAGAAGTGGAGGAGGATCGCCCGCAGCACCGGGTGGACGAACCGCTCGCCATCGTCTCCCTCGTTGGCGAACTCGCAGAGCGCCCGCATCCGCTCCGGCAGCTGCTCCGCGGGGGGCGGGCGCTGGATTGGCTCGCCGTCGTCGCGATCGAAGACCGCCACTCGCGGCTCTCCCGGAAGCTGCATGCGCCCGGCCGCCGAAGGGTCCCGGAGGGTGCCCTCGGTGACCACCCTGTGCAGCTCCATCACCGACTCGGGAGTGAGCGTCTCGCCCATCTCCTCGCGCATGAACTGCAGCGCTCTGAAGTTGTTGAGGATCATCAGCTCGCTGCGGTCGATCGGCTCGCGTCCGCTGCGCAGCATCTCCTTGGCGACGACCCGCGACGTCGTCGCGCCCTCCAGCTGACTCGAGCGAATCGCCTCCTCCATCAGGGAGTTGACGATGAACCGCCGGCCCGCCTGCCGCTCCGACGTGACCACCTCGTCCATCCCGACCTCGCCGCTGCAGCGCTGGTCTATGTGGTGCAGCTGGCGGAGCATGCCGTCCAGCATCCCGTAGCTGAACGGCTGCCCCTCGGGGCTCGTCAGGGGCAGCTCGCGCAGGTCGCCTTCCCTCGCGGCCTTGATTTTCAGCCACCACTGCTCGGCGCTCAGGCCGTGTGGTGGATCCAGATGGCGCAGCTTGTCCCAGTGCGGATACCCGTGCGCCGCACGCCCGTCCGCGCGCGCGCCGATCGCGCTCGTCACCTCCTGGGCGGACAGCCGCTCCAGCAGCTCGTCGATGGTTGGGGCTTTGGCTACGAACAAGGCTCGCTCAAGGCTCGCTCTACCAGCTAACTCCAAGTTTCTCCAAGATTTGGAATTGTACATGGATCCAGCTAACTCCAAGTTTCTCCAAGATTTGGAGTTAGCCCTGGGAGTTGCGCAGCCTGGCAAGCACCAGGCTCGCCAAACCCGCCCGGTAGGCCGCGTACGGCCAGAGCGCCCGGTCGCGCTCGACCAGGCCGATCAGGCGCTGGGAGCAGAGGGTCGAGGCGAAGGAGGCGGCGACTCCGAGGGCCAGCGAGCGACGCAGGCCGGGGGGGACGCCGCGGCGACGGAGGCGCTCGCCCTTCAGCGCGGTCGCGCCGACGATCAGCGGCAGGGCGATCGTCCGCGAGAGCAGGTTGGCCTGGTCGCGGGAGAAGCGTCGCCAGCGGGCCGCCGCCAGGGTGATGCCGTTGCGCGAGACGCCCGGAGCGAGCGCCGCCGCCTGGGCGACGCCGAGCGCCAGGCCGTCGGCGGCGCCCGCCTCGCCTCGCCCGCGCAGCTGCGGGCGGGTGTCGGCAAGCAGCATCGCCGCCGCCCCGGCGAGCAGGCCGTAGGCGGTCGCCCGCGGTCCTCCGAGCCGCCGCTCGATCGGCCGCTCGAACCGGTATCCGACGAACGCCGCCGGAGCGAAGGAGAGCGCCAACACGGTCGCCCCGCGCAGGTCGAACTCGCGCAGCTCCTCGGCGATCAGCCGCCGCTGGCCGACGATCAGCGCCGCCGCTGCCCCGGCGTGCAGCGCCACCTCGAAGCTCTTGCGCACCTCCGGGTCGATCGCCTCCCAGTCCCAGCCGGCCAGCCAGGGAACCAGCACGATGTGGGCGGAGCTGGAGACCGGCAGCAGCTCGGCCGGCCCCTGGACGAGGCCCAGCGTCAGCGCCCGCCGGGCCCCGATCACGTCGTCGCCGGGCTGCTTTTCCGCCGGCGCTTGACGATCGCGTAGACGACCAGGACGACGATCGCGGCGACCACCAGGTAGTCGAGCACCTGCAGGTGGTTGCGCCACTTTTCCCATTCGCCGCCGACCGCCTTGCCGAGCAGCGCGAAGACCAGCACCCAGGGCAGCGAGCCGAGCGCGGTCAGCCAGGTGAAGCGCCAGAAGGGCATCTCGGCGACGCCGGCCGGCAGCGAGATGAAGGCGCGCACCAGGGGCAGCAGGCGCCCGACGAAGACGGTCACGTCGCCGTGGCGTTTGAACCAGCCGTCGACCCAGGCGAGCCGCGCCGGGCTGACGTGGATCAGCCGGTTCTTCTCAAGCAGGTCCACCCGGCCGTAGTAGCCGACCGCGTAGGTGATCCAGGAGCCGACCATGTTGCCCACCAGGCCGGCGAGCACGACCCCGGGCAGGGACTGGTCGCCGTTGTGGACGCTGAAGCCGGCGAAGAGCATCACGGCCTCGCTGGGGACTGGGATGCAGGCGCTGCCCGCCGCCATCAGCAGGGCGATCCCGGCGAGCCCGGTCGCTTCGATCGTTTCGACGCAGAAGTCGACGATCGGGCCGGTCAGATCGGCGTAAAAGAGGGGGTGCAGCATCGAGGGAACCCGTGATCCTAGAGAGTCGGCGCTCTAGACTCGCTGTCCCCCATGCGCCGGTTGAACCATCCCGTCTACCGCAACCGGGCCCTGCAGGTGATCGCCGACGGCATGCTCGTCGCGATTGCCTACTACCTGGCCTTCCGGTTGCGCTTCCTCGACGACCCGCACGGCCTGCCGCAGCGCTACCAGGTGCTCTTCGCCCAGTCGGTCGGCATCGTCGTCGCGATCAAGCTGGTCGTCTTCTGGTTCTCCGGCCTCTACCAGAAGTGGTGGCGCTACGTGACCGGCCGCGACTTCCTGCTGATCGTCCGCGCGGTCGCGGTCTCCAGCGCGATCGTCGTCGTCACCTTCACCGTGCTGCGGCCCTTCGCCCACAGCCTGCCGCGCTCGGTCGCGGTGATGGACTTCCTGCTCACCCTGATGCTGATCGCCGGCGCCCGCCTCGCCGTGCGCCTGATCGTCGAACGGCCCTCGCGCACGGCGCGCACGCCCCGCCACCGGGTGCTGGTCGTCGGCGCCGGCTCCGGAGGGCAGATGGTGGTCCGCGAGCTGCAGCTCAACCCCGACCTCGGCGCCACCGCGATCGGCTTCGTCGACGACGACCCGCGCAAGCGCGGGATGCGCATGTCGGGCGGGCTCAAGGTGCTCGGCTCGACCAAGCAGATCGCGACGATCCTCGACGAGACCCAGCCCGACGAGGTGGTGATCGCGATCCCCTCGGCGCCGGGCACCCTGCGCGCCAAGGTCGTCGCCGCCTGTCGCGAGCGCGAGATCCGCGTGCGCACCCTGCCGACCGTGTTCGAGCTGCTGCGCGGCGGCGTGCAGCTCAACAAGCAGCTGCGCGACGTGCAGGTCGAGGACGTGCTCGGCCGCGATCCGATCGTCGTCGAGCTCGACCGGGTCGGCGCCTACCTGCGCGACCGCATCGTGCTGGTCACCGGCGCCGGCGGCTCGATCGGCTCCGAGCTCTGCCGGCAGATCGCCCGCGTCGGGCCGCGCCTGCTGGTGATGCTCGACCACGCCGAGGACAACCTCTTCGCGATCGAGCGCGAGATGGTCGAGGAGCGCCACTGCTCCAACGTCGAGTCGGTGCTCGCCGACTGCAGGGAGCCGGGTCGCATGCTGGAGACGATGCAGCGCTTCAAGCCGAGCGTCGTCTTCCACGCCGCCGCCTACAAGCACGTGCCGCTGATGGAGGCCAACCCGCTGGAGGCGGTGCGCAACAACGCGATCGCCACGCGGATCGCCGCCGAGACGGCGGCCGCCTCGGAGGTCGAGCGCTTTGTGCTGATCTCGACCGACAAGGCGGTCAACCCGAAGACGGTGATGGGCGCCTCCAAGGCGATGGCCGAGTGGATCGTCGAGCAGGCCGGCCACAAGCACCCGGGCACGCGCTTCGCCAGCGTGCGCTTCGGCAACGTGCTCAACTCCTCGGGCAGCGTCGTGCCGATCTTCCGCGGCCAGATCGAGCGCGGCGGCCCGATCACGGTCACCCACCCGGAGATGACCCGCTACTTCATGACGATCCCCGAGGCGGTGCAGCTGGTGATCCGCGCCGGAGACATCGGCTCCGGGCACGGCGAGGTCTTCGTCCTCGACATGGGGGAGCCGGTGCGGATCGTCGACCTCGCCCACAACATGATCCGCCTCGCCGGCTACGAGCCGGAGACCGACATCGCGGTCGAGTTCACCAAGCCGCGCCCGGGGGAGAAGCTGCACGAGGAGCTCTTCGGCTTCGACGAGAGCGCCCAGCCGACCGCGGCGAAGCGGATCCGCCGCGCGGTGCGCGAGGCGCCGCTCGACCCGGACTGGGTCGAGTCGACGCTCAACTCGCTCGAGCACCTGGTGCTGGCTGGCGACGAGGCTAACCTTGCGCAGCGCGTGGTCGAGATGATCGCTGCTCCCGGAGGCGAAGGGGCGGCAGTCGTCTACGACGAGTAGCCTCTCGCAGCCCCACTCGTGCAGCTGCTGGAACAAATCGGCGCCTTCGCAGGCCTCGCTGCCTTCATCGGCCTGGCCCTGCTCGCCTTTCTCGCCTTCTCCCAGGCGCGCGACCTGCGCCGCCTGCGCGAGTGGGCCGGCTCGGCGCCCGAGCGCGACGCCGACCGCAAGGAGACGACCTCGGCGATGGCCGCGAGGCGGGCCGAGGAGCTGCGCGCCCTGGACGACGCGCGCACGGCCGAGCGCGACGCGCTCGACGAGCGCGAGGAGCGCCGTCGCCGTCGCGAGGCCGGGCTGCCGGAGCAGACCCGCGGCGAGCGCCTGCGCCAGGGCCTCTCGGGCTTCGGCGCGCGGCTGGCGGAACCGCGCTACCTGGCGGTCGTCTTCGTCGTCGTCCTGCTGGTCGCCGGCGGGGTCGTCTACCTGGCGACGCAGGGGTCCGAAAGCGCCGACGGCAAGGGCAAGCACGGCAAGGCGGCGGCGGCGAAGCTGAAGCCGAGCGAAATCGAAGTCGCCGTGCTCAACGGCACCGCCGTGCCGGGGCTTGCCGCGACCTATGGCGACAAAGTGCAGCGCAAGGGCTTCCAGGTGGGCGCCGTGACCAACAGCAGCACCAGCTTCACCGAAAGCGCGGTCATGTTCGAACGCGGCCACGCTCCCGAGGCGCGCCGCGTCGCCGGCGTCCTCGGGATCTCCGAAGTGCGCCTGATGAGCCCCGAAATCGCCTCGGTCTCCGGCGGCGCGCCCGTCGCGGTGGTCGTCGGCGAGGACAATGCCGAAACCGGCTAGCCGCTGGGCGGCACTGGTCTTCGCGCTCCTCGTCCTCGCAACCCTCGCCGCCTTCGCCTGGTCCCAGCGCGTCAAGCGCGACCCCTTGGTGGTCGACCGGGTGACCTTCGTGGCGCCGCTCCGCGGCATGCCGACGCACCCCGGCAAAGCCGCCCAGCGCGGCGCCTTCACGCCCAACGGCGACTGCCGCTTCGACCTGATCCGCATCCGCTTCCGCACGACGCAGTCGGACCGGGGGACCGTGCAGGTCGTCAAGCCCGGAGGCCGGCTGATCCTCACGCTCGCCCGCGACGTGTACCTGAAGCGCTACACGTTCCACACCTACTGGTGGAACGGCTATGAACGCAACGGCGGCGTCGCCGCGCCGGGTCGCTACAAGCTGCGGGTCAAGCTGCTGGGCCAGGATCGCGTCCTGGTGTCGCCGGGGGCGATCAAGCTGCACCTGCCCGCTTCGCGACAGAAGCGGGCGGTCTGCTTGAGCGCCGTCAAGCCGGAGAACGGCGGGTGAGCGACATCCTCGCCGGCATCGGCGTGCTGGTGGCGGCCACGGCCGCGGCCGGCGCGATCCTGCTCCCCGCCGGTCGCCTGCGCGCCGCGGCGATGCTCGCCGCGCTCGTCCTCTTCCCGGTCCTGATCCTCGGCGACCAGTGGCACTCCCACCAGATCGCCGACCTGCGCGACACCCCGATGCGCCTCGCGCTCCTCGGCTGTCTAGCGCTTGCCCTTTCAGTTGCGCTGGCGCTCGTCTTTCGCCGCTGGCCCCTGCTGATGCCCCTGGCAATCGTCGCCGCTCTGCCCTTCCGAGTCCCCCTCCACGCCGGCGGCGACACCGCCAACCTCCTCGTCCCCCTGTACTTGGTCATCGCCGGAGGCGTCCTCGCAACAGCGCTCGGAATCTGGCGCTCACCCAAGCGGTTCCTGCCGGCGGGTTCCCCTGCAGCGACAGGACCCGCCGGCCCGACCCCGTGGGTCCCGCGACTCCTAGCGGCCTTCGTCGCCCTCTACGCGGTTCAGGTCCTCTACTCGGCCGACTTCTCCAAAGGCCTCCAGGACGTCTGCTTCTTCCTCGTCCCCTTCAGCCTGGCCTACGGCCTGCTGAGGGACGTCGAGTGGGACAGGCGACTCCTGGTCCTGGTTCTCTGGACGATCGGCGTCGAGGCATGCGCCTTCGTGCTCGTCGGCTCGGTCGAGTGGCTCGGCCGCGGCCTCTTCTGGAACCACCAGGTGATCCGCTCGAACGAATTCCACACCTACTTCCGGGTCAACTCGGTCTTCTGGGACCCGAACATCTACGGGCGCTACCTGGCGCTGGTCGCCGTCGTCGCGATGAGCGCCCTGCTCTGGGCGCGGGAACGCCGCCCGCTGGCGCTGCTCACGGGCCTGATCGCGGTGCTCTGGATCGGGCTCGTGCCGACCTACTCGCAGTCGAGCTTCGTAGCGCTGCTCGCGGGACTCGCGGTGCTGGCGGCCCTCAGGTGGAGCGTGCGGTGGACAGCGGCGGCGGTTGGCGCGTTCGCGGTGGTTGGCGTCCTCGTCGTGCTGCTCGCCGGCGGCGCCTCGAAGCTCAGCCCCGACCGGCTCAACGTCGACACCAGCGGCCGCGCCAACCTGGTCTCCGGCGGCATCCACCTCTTCGCCCAGCGCCCGCTCTACGGCTACGGCTCCGGCAGCTTTCCCAAGGCATACCGGGAACACGTCCGCACTCACAAAGCCCCCGTCTCCGTCTCCCACACCGAGCCGATCACGATCGCCGCCGAGCAGGGCCTCGTCGGCCTGTCCCTCTACCTGGCGTTGATCGTCGCATCCCTTTGGACCATGGCGTCCGGCATGGGACGCCCGCGGCCGGCGGGTCCTGTCGCCGCAGGGGACCCACCACCCCCTGCGGTCGCTAAAGCGTCCTCGGGGGTGGTACCCCCTACAGCGCCACCCGCCGGACAAGCGTCACTCTCGGTCGACAGCGTCGGTATGCGATTCATCCCCCGAGCTGCGGTCCTGGCCTCTTTCGTCGCATTGCTTGTCCACACCATGGCGTATGCGGGGTTCCTGGAGGACCCGATCGCCTGGGTCCTCCTGGCCGCCTCCGTCTCCCTGGCCACCCGGGGACGTGCCGTCCCTTAGATACCTATACGGACCCCTTAGGGACGGCACGTCCCGGGGGCACGCATAGGATCGAGCGGTGTCGGGATACCTGAGGCGGCTGGCGACCACTGGAGCGGCCTATACGGCGGCCAGCGTCTTCTCGAAGCTGATCGCGGTCGCGCTGCTGCCGCTCTACACGAGGTACCTGACCAAGACCGACTACGGCCTCGCCGAGGTGATGTTCGCGGCGGTCGTCTCGGCGAGCATCGTCGTGCGGCTCGGCCTGATCGAGTCGCTGCTGCGCTTCTACTACCGGGAGGACGAGGACCCAGGGCGGGTGGTCTCCACGAGCTTCGCCGCGCTCTTCTGGATCGCCACGGCGGCGGCCCTGCTCGCCCTGCCCTTCGCCGGGCCGATCTCCGAAGCGCTGCTCAATCGCTCCGCCCCCGAGCTCGCCCGGATCTCGATCGGCGGCCTCTGGGTGGCGACGATGTTCGAGTACCTGCTGACGATCTTCCGGCTCGAGGAGCGGGCCCGCGCCTTTTTCGTCACGACCATGATCAGCGTGCTCGCCGCGATCGGGCTCACCGTCGTGCTCGTCGTCGGTCTCGGCGAGGGCGCCCGCGGCCTGCTGCTCGGCAGCTACGCGAGCGGCGCCGCGGTCGTCGCCGGCCTGCTCGTCGTCCAGTGGCGCCGCCTCTCGCTGTGGCCCGAGGTCCCGCTGCTGCGCCGGCTGCTGCGCTTCGGCCTGCCGACGATGCCCGCCGAGCTCTCGCTCTACGCGCTCAACTTCGTCGACCGGGTCATCATCCTCCGCTCGGCCGGGGCCGCCGAGGCCGGCCTCTACTCGCTCGCGGTCAAGTTCTCGCAGGGCGTCACGGTGATCGCCCGCGGCTTCCAGCTCGCCTGGCCGCCGCTCGCCTACTCGATCCGCGAGGACCGCGAGGCGCGCCGTGTCTACGCTGCTGTCGTCACCTGGTTCGCCGCCGGCATGGCCTTCGTCGTCGCCGGCATGTGGCTGCTCTCGCGCTGGATCGTGCGCGTCCTCGCCGCGCCGGAATTCTTCGGCTCCTACAAGGCGATCGGCCTGCTCGCAACCGGCGCCGCCCTCTACGCCCTCTACCTGGTGCTCGTCGTGATCCTCGGCCGCACCGGGCGCACCGAGTTCAACTTCCCGGCGACGCTCTCCGCGCTCGCCGCCAATATCGCCCTCAACCTGCTCCTCGTGCCGCCGCTCGGCATCGTCGGCGCCGGCATCGCCCTCGTCGCCTCCTACCTCGTGGTCCTCACCCTGATGTACGCCTTCACCCAACGCCTCTTCCCCGTCCCCTACGAATGGACCCGCCTCGCCCGCGTTTTGCTCGTTGCCGCCGCGACCGTCCTAGCTGGCGAGCTCCTTCTCCCGACCTCCGGCGCGACGGGCTTCCTAGCTCGCACCCTCTTCTGGCTCCTCTACCCGGTCGCCCTGTTCGCCTCCGGCTTCTTCACCCCGGGCGAGCGCCACTGGCTCGCTCGCCTGCGTCACCCGGCTGAGTTCATGACCGGCTTGCGGGCTCTGCGGCCCACCGGCTTGCCTGTCGAGGCTGGCGTCTCCGAGACCTACGAGGTCGAGCAGCTGGACGAGGATGCGCGCCTATGAGGAGTCGATCCAGGGAGGGGTGAAGCGTCTTGTACTTTTTCGTCGTCCGCTCCGGGTGACAGCCAATTCCGCTCCACCGAAAAAGTTAAGCGGAACCCCTGCCTGGATCGACTCCCCCTACACCGCACCGAAAAAGTTAAGCGGAACCCCTGCCAGGACGGCTCCCCCGGTCCCGGATGCTTTCCCCCCGCCCCGGCAAGAGCGCCTGCCGCGCATGCGCCCAGTAGACCTTCGCCGGCTTGCCCGGTAGGACCGCGGCGACCGCCCCGCGCACTCCGTACGACCACGCCGTGAGAATCCGCACCGCCAGCGCCGCTGCTCCCCCGTGGTGCTTGCGCATGTAGAGATCGCGGTTGCGGTGGAACTCGACGATCCGCGGCAGGCCGGCCTTCAGGTCGGTGGACAGCTGGTCGTGGTGGACGGCCTCGGCGGCAGGCACGTAGAGGCTGTGCCAGCCGGCCTCGGCGAGGCGCTCGGCGAAGTCGCACTCGTCGTAGTAGACGAAGAAGGCCGGGTCCATGTATCCGACCTCGGCCGCTGCCTCGCGCCGCACCAGCAGGGCGCTCGACTGGCCCCAGTCGACGCGGCGCGTCTCCGCGCCCCTGCTCTGCACGGTCAGCCGGCGGTGCAGGAAGAGCGCCCCGGCGAGCGCCGTGCCGACGCCCGGGAAGCGCCAGGCGCAGGGGACGGGACGGCCCTCCGGGTCGAACAGCTGCGCCGTGGCAGCCGCCGCCCGCGGGTCGGCCTCGAGCGCCGCGGCCAGCGCCTCGGCGGCTCCCGGCCGCAGCTCGGAGTCCTCGTTGAGCAGCAGGCAGTAGCGGCCGCGTGCCTCGCGCATCAGGGTCGAGTCGTTCTCGGCCTTGCCCGTGCGCCGCCCGAGCGCGATCAGCCGGATATCGCCGCCGCGCGCCCGCACCGCCTCCGCCGAGCCGTCGCTCGAGGCGTTGTCGAGAACCAGGGTCTCTGCCTCGACCCCGGCCGGGTGCGTGCGCTCGATCGCGTCGAGGCAGGCCATCAGGTACTCGCGGCCATTCGTGTTCACGACGCAGTAGGAGAGCGTGGGCGCCACGGCGGGCACGATAATCGCCGCGTTTCATGTGTAGTCCCCGGAACAGCGGCCAATGAAGATCCAACTAGTCGACCCCTCGGCCTTCACGCCGCCCTATGACCGCGCACTCGCCGCGGCGCTCGCCCGCGCCGGCGCCGAGGTCGAGCTGCTGACCAGCCGCTTCCTCTACGGACCGGTGCCGGAGGCGGAGGGCTATGCGGTCCGCGAGTGCTTCTACCGGCGCAGCGCCGGCCGCGGCCTCGACGCTCCGGGCCGCCGCGCCTTCAAGGCCGCCGAGCACCTCGCCGACCTGCGCCGCCTGCGCACGGCGCTCGATGCCGACGTCGTCCACTACCAGTGGCTGACGATGCCTGCGCTCGACGCCCACCTCCTGCCGCCGCGACGACCGCGAGTGATGACCGCCCACTACGTCCTGCCGCCGCGGCCCAGCCGCCGCCAGGTCGCGACCGCCCGCGGCCTCTTCGGCCGCATGGACGCCATCGTCGCTCACTCCGAGCACGGCGCCGCCCGCCTGCGCGACGAGGTGGGAATCGACCCAGCGCGCGTCCACGTCATCCCCCACGGCGCCCTCGACTACCTCACCCGCTTGCCTGAGGAGAAGGCTCTGCCGCCGGAGTTGGAGGGCGCCGAGGGACCGGTGATCCTCTTCTTCGGCCTGCTGCGCCCATATAAGGGTCTCGACCTGCTGCTCGATGCGTTCGCCGAGGTCGACGGCGCCGAGCTGTGGATCGTCGGCAACCCGCGCATGGACCTCGCGCCCTTGCGCGAAGCCGCGGGCCGGGCTCCTGGCCGCGTTCGTCTCCTCACCCGCTTCGTCGACGACGACGAGATCCCGGCGATCGTCCGCCGTGCCGACCTGCTCGTCCTCCCCTACCGCGACGCCGAGCAGTCCGGCGTCCTCTACACCGGCCTCGCCTTCGGCAAGCCGATGGTGCTCAGCGCGGTTGGCGGCTTTCCCGAGGTGGCCGCGACCGGCGCCGCGCGCCTCGTCGCCCCCGGGGACCCCGCCGCCCTCGCCGCCGCCCTGAACGAGCTGATCGCGGACGAGGCCGCCCGCGAGCGCCTCGCCACCGCCGCCCAGGCCGCCGCCGCCGGCCCCTACTCCTGGGACGCGATCGCCCGCCAGACCCTCGACCTCTACAGCGCCCTGCTGCCGTGAACGCTTCCGGTGCGCCTTTTCCACCCCATGACCACATAAAGCGCACCGGAAGCAGATAATCGCCCGATGCTCGCCGCCCTCTTCTGGATCTCCGCCGCGCTGATCGTCTACACGCATCTCGGCTATCCGCTGCTGCTGCGGATCGTCACCGACGTGCGCCGGCGGCCGGAGCCGGCCCCCCCGCTGGAGGAGCTGCCCACGGTCTCGCTGATCGTCGCCGCCTACGACGAGCAGGAGGTGATCGCCGAGAAGGTCGCCAACGCCCTCGCCCTCGATTACCCGCGGGAGCGCCTCGAGATCGTCGTCGCCTCCGACGGCTCCGCCGATGCCACGGTCGAGCGCGCCGAGGAGGCCGGCGCCGACCTCGTTCTGGACCTGCCGCGCGGCGGCAAGCTCGCCGCCCAGAACGCCGCCGCCGAGCGCGCCACCGGCGAGGTCCTCGCCTTCTCCGACGCCAACAGCGCCTGGGCGGCGGACGCCCTGCGCCGCCTGGTCGGGGCCTTCGCCGACGGGCGCGTCGCCTACGCCTGCGGCCAGGTTCGCTTCCTCGACGCCGAGGGCGACAACCTCGAGGGCGCCTACTGGCGCTACGAGATGAGCGTCCGGAAGATGGAGTCCGGGCTGGCCGGGATCACCGCCGGTAACGGCGCGATCTACGCGGTGCGCGCCGCCGACTACCTGCGGCTCAGCCCGTCCGGCAGCCACGACCTCTCCTTCCCCTTCCTGCTCGCCAAGCGCGACCGCCGCTCGGTCTACGTCCCCGAGGCGCGCGCCGAGGAGAAGCTGGCGCCGACGCTGGAGGGAGAGTGGGCGCGGAAACGGCGGATGATGGTCGGTCTCTGGGACATCGTCGTCGG
>Ga0210100_1000044_pt1 | contig 25639 bp, 24 predicted proteins | sample MayberryNW_TuleB_FD_185525 | JGI IMG/M metagenome (GOLD analysis project Ga0210100, IMG submission 185525) | Wetland microbial communities from San Francisco Bay, California, USA, that impact long-term carbon sequestration - MayberryNW_TuleB_D1... | ecosystem: Environmental > Aquatic > Marine >... | reverse complement strand
CCCCAGGGCCGTTTCTTCTGCATCTCGAAGTCGTAGGTGCGGTGACGGACGAAGGTGTCGAGCTCCTCGAAGGAGCCCGGGTCGAGCAGCTTCTCGATCCGCTCCCGCGCGGTCATCTTGCCCTTCGCGTGCTGCTTCTCGACCGCCTCCTCGGAAGAGGAGTGGATCGCCGCCTCGCGCAGCTCGCGCAGGTAGGAGAGCTTCTCCTCGTGGGTCACCGGATTCCGTTCGCGCACGGCGCGGGAGTCTATTTACCTGCGCCGCGCGAGGGGGCGATGCCGTCAGGCCGGTCCGAAGGGCTGCTTCTGCGGCTCGGCGAGGCTGTCCAGCATGCTCTCGAGGTCGGCCTCGACGAGGCCCGAGGCCTCCTCGGCCCGCAACTGAACCCGCGTGCCGAAGCCCTTTTCGGCCATCGTCACCTCGACCCCTTCGACGGAGGCGACCAGCGCGGCCAGCTCCGGCTCGGACTTCATCAGCGTGCGCGATACCTCGATCATTTCGGCGAGTTCAACCTCTGGCCGCCCGATCCTTCCCCCAACATCCGCTGAAAAGGGACTCTCAGGGGGAGAAGCGGGCGCCCTTCCGACATTGACCCAGCTCAGGTGTGGTCAATATCGGAAGGGCGCGTCTACGACTGTCTGAGGGCGGCCAGGTCTTATCTGCCGAGCAGGGTCGCGACGCCGGCGGCATCGGGAACGACGTGGCGGAGCCGGGGGACACCCTTGAAGTCGTTGTCGGCGGAGACCAATGCCGCCGCCCCCGCGCCGATCGCGGCGGCGGCAAGCACCGCGTCGAAGGCGCCAAGGTCCTCGCTTCGCTCAAAGAGCGCCAGTCCCTCGCGCAAACTCTCGGTGTCCACATCGAGAAGCGGAGAGAGGAGCTCCGCGTAATCGCGGCCAAGCGGCGCGGCGTCGGCGCGAGAGCGGCGTCGGGCCCTGACGTGCACGAACTCTTGGATCGTCTCGACCGAGGTGGTTGCCTGGACAGCGCCGGCGGCGATCGCGGCGATCAACTCGCGGCATGGCTCCCTCAGCGGATGGTCCGTGCCCTTCGCGTAGACGAGGACGGTTGTGTCGAGGACAATCACGCGCGCCGGGCACGCAGGGCGTCGAGCTCGTCCTTGAGTCCGGCGACGTCCGGCACCTTCATGTCGTCGGCCTCCAGCAGACGGCGGCCGGCGGCTTCCCGGCGAGCCGGGACGGCGGTGACCCCCCGGTCGATCGCCTCGCGGACCACCGTGGCCACGGAGACGCCACGCTCCCGAGCGGCGGAGGTGATGCGCGAGTGGCGCTCGTCGTCGATCAGTATCTGCAAGCGGTGCTCAAGCGACATGAGCATACATTAGCATGCTCAGAAGAACGCGCCGCCACGGTACTCGCCGAAGACGTCTCGCATTGCGCCGCAGACCTCGCCGATCGAGGCATCGGCGGCGAGGGCGGCGCGGATCGGGTGGAGGAGGTTGCCCTCGCCGCGGGCTACGTCGCGCAGCGCGTCCAGCTTGGCGTCGACGGCGGCTTGGTCGCGGCGCTCCTTGAAGGCCTTGAGGCGGGCGAGCTGGCGCTGCTCGGCCTCGGGGTCGACGCGCAGGATGTCGACGTCGTCGACCTGATCGGTGACGTACTTGTTGACGCCGACGACGATGTCCTGGCCCGAGCGGTAGCGCTCGTGGTAGCTGTGCGCGGACTCCTCGATCTCGCGCTGCATGAACTCCAGCGCCTCGACCGAGCCGCCCAGCTCCTCGACCTTCTCCATCAGCTCCCAGGAGCGCGCTTCGACCTCGTCGGTGAGCGACTCGACGAAGTAGGAGCCGGCGAAGGGGTCGACCGTGTCGGCGGCGCCCGACTCGTGGGCGAGCACCTGCTGGGTGCGCAGCGCGATCCGCGCCGAGCGCTCGGTGGGCAGCGCCAGCGCCTCGTCGAAGCCGTTGGTGTGCAGGCTCTGGGTGCCGCCGCAGACCGCGGCGAAGCCCTGTAGGGCGACGCGGATGATGTTGACCTCGGGCTGCTGGGCCTGCAGCGTCACGCCGCCGGTCTGGGTGTGGAAGCGGATCTTCATCGAGTTCGGGTCCTGCGCCCCGAAGCGCTCGGCGACGATCTTCGCCCACATCCGCCGCACGGCGCGGAACTTGGCGATCTCCTGGAAGACCTGGTTGTGGCCGTTGAAGAAGAAGGCGAGCCGCGGAGCGAACTCGTCGATCTTGAGGCCGCGCTCGAGCGCCGCTTCGACGTAGGCGATCGCGTTGGAGAGCGTGAAGGCCACCTCCTGCACGGCCGAGCAGCCCTTCTCGCGGATGTGGTAGCCGGAGATCGAGATCGTGTTCCACTTCGGCACGTTCTCGCGGCAGTACTCGAAGATGTCGGTGGTCAGCCGCATGGTCGGCTCGGGCGGGTAGATGTAGTTGCCGCGCGCCATGTACTCCTTGAGCACGTCGTTCTGGACGGTGCCGCGCAGCTTCTCCGACGGCACGCCCTGCTCCTCGCCGACCAGCTCGTAGAGCAGCAGCAGGATCGCGGCGGGCGCGTTGATCGTCATCGAGGTCGAGACGCCGTCGAGCGGGATCTTCTCGAAGCAGATCCGCATGTCCTCGATCGTGTCGATCGGCACCCCGGTGCGGCCGACCTCGCCGTTGCAGAGCGGGTCGTCGGAGTCGCGGCCGAGCTGGGTCGGCAGGTCGAAGGCCATCGAGAGGCCGGTCGAGCCGTGCTCGATCAGGTAGCGGTAGCGCTCGTTGGTGTCCTCCGGGGTGGCGAAGCCGGCGTACTGGCGCATCGTCCAGAGCCGGTCGCGGTACATGCCCTCGTGGATGCCGCGGGTGAAGGGCGGCTCGCCCGGCTCGCCGAGGCGCTGCTCGAGACCGGGGGCAACGTCGTCGGCCTCGTAGACGCGCTGGATCTCGATGCCGGAGTCGGTGAAGACGCGCTCGTCGTCGGGGCCGAGCAGCGGCGCGATCGTGCGGTGGGTCTCTTCGGTAGCCATGGCGGGAGGATATGGGGCTCTTCGATCTGGAAATTCTTATCGAAGAACTTGCATATGCGGATTCCCTTCGGTACCTTCGGCCGTACCGGAAAGCGGATGCCGTGTAACGGGAGGGGTTAGGGAGATGTCGGACTTGGCCAGTCGCAAGCAAGCGCAACTGCTGCCGCCGTTCTGGCCGGTCGATGCCCAGCACGGCGTCGGCCACGTGCGCCTCGACGGCGAGCCGCCCGAAAACGCCGCGCGGGTGATGCCGCTGCTGACTGAGCTTGCCGCGCAGAGCGAAGCGATGCGCAGCCTGCAGAGCGACGAGGGCGAGGCGCTCTCCGAGGCCGCCGCCTCTGTGCTGCGCGGCGAGATGGCGGAGGGCATGCTCCAGCTGGCGGAGCTGGTCGACGATGAGAGCGCCGCCGCGATCCGCCAGCGCGCCAAGGGCCTGAGCGGCTCGCTCGAGCACCGCGAGATGACGCTCGACATCGCCCGCGGCGGCCCCCCACCTGCGCTCGAGGTCGTTTGCGGCCCGCTCTGCACCTGGCGGATGAAGACCCGCGTCGGCCTGCACTCCTTCGTCGCCGCGGCGCGCGACGACGAGCAGCAGGAGCTGCTCGACCGGCTAGACGACTCGCTCGAGGACGCGCTCGGCGAGGTCGAGGCGGAGATCGGCGCGGGCGGCATGCACGTGCCCTTCAAGCTGCCGATGAACGTCACCGACCTCTTGATCTCCGCCGGCGAGGCGGCCGGCCACCCGAAGCACTTCGCCTACTTCATGCCCGAGGACGAAGGCGTCGACGGGCTGCCGCTCTCCGAACAGCGCACTCTCTACATGCGCAACGTTCACCTGGCGCGCTACTCGACGATCACGATCCCGCTCGGCGAAGCGCTGCTCGAGGGGCCGATGGCCGCCGCCGAGGCGCCGGTCGCCGAGACCCTGATGCCCTGGATCCGCGGCCACGACCACGGCCACAACGTGATCGTCCCGGAGACCAGCTACGAAAGCTGGATGGAGACGCTCGGGATCGAGCCGTTCATGGCCCTCCAGGAGGCGATTGCCGACGTCTACGGCTTCCTGCTGACGATCTCCGCGCCGTGGCGGGCGCTGACCGGCGTCACCCCGCTTGAGATGGCCGCCACCCACATGGCCGAGCTGCTCCATTACATGCGCCGCGGCCCCAAGTACTACGGCGACCCGGGCGCCGCCTACGTCGAACTCAGCTTCCTCGCCGAGAACGGCTTCGTCGAGATCGACGAGCTGGGGCACGTGCGCTGGGAGGAGGAGGGCTTCTGCCGGGGGATGGCGGCGCTGGCCAGCGCGCTCACCGACGCCACCGTCGGCGCCCCGGACGAGCGCGGCTCCGAAGCGCTCCTCGCTCGCTACGGCTGGCCGACCGAGACGGCGGCGATGCGCACCTTCGAGGCGATGCGCCGCGAGTGCGCCGACGTGCCGACCTCGCTCGCCTTCTACCGCACGGCGGACGTCGCCGCCGCCGAGCAGGTGCCGGTCCCGGCCTAGTCGGAGGCGCCGGCGAGGCGCTCGACGCCGGACTTCTCGATCGTCATCCGCAGGCCGTCGCGCAACTCGACCGTCGGCTCCCAGCCGAGCAGGTCGCGGGCGCGGGCGATGTCCGGGCGGCGCTGCTGCGGATCGTCGGTCGGCAGCGGCTCGAAGACGATCTCCGAGCGCGACTCGGTCACCTCGATCACGGTCTTGGCGAGCTCGAGCAGGGTGAACTCGGTCGGGTTGCCGATGTTGACCGGCATGTGCACGTCGGACTCGGCGAGCGCGACGATCCCGCGGATCAGGTCGTCGACGTAACAGAAGCTGCGCGTCTGATCGCCCTCGCCGAAGACGGTCAGCGGCCGGTCCTCGATCGCCTGGCGCAGGAAGGTCGGGATCGCGCGACCGTCGTGGGCGCGCATCCGCGGGCCGTAGGTGTTGAAGATCCGCACGATCGAGGTGTCGACGCCCTGCTGGCGGTGGTAGGCCATCGTCATCGCCTCGGCGTAGCGCTTCGCCTCGTCGTAGACGCCGCGCGGGCCGATCGGGTTGACGTGGCCCCAGTAGTCCTCGGTCTGGGGATGGACCTGCGGGTCGCCGTAGACCTCGCTGGTCGAGGCGATCAGGAAGCGGGCGCGCTTGAACTTGGCGACGCCGAGCATGTGATGAGTGCCGTGCGAGCCGACCTTGAGCGTGTGCAGCGGCAGCCGCAGGTAGTCGATCGGGCTGGCGGGCGAGGCGAGGTGGTAGACGAAGTCGACGTCCTCGGGAATGTCGACGTACTCGATGATGTCGATGTGGCGGAACTCGAAGTCCGCGTCGCGGATGTGCTCGATGTTCTGCAGCGAGCCGGTCTCGAGGTTGTCGATGCAGATCACCCGGTGCCCCTTGCCGAGCAGGTGCTCGCAGAGGTGGGAGCCGAGGAATCCGGCGCCGCCGGTGACCACGCAGGTGCTCATCCGGGCGGATGCTATCGGGGCTCCGCGCAATTTGCGGCCTATTCGGCCGACTAAACGTCCAGAAGGGGGGAGAGATCGGGCCGCTGGGCCCTTGAGTCCGGCATGTTCGAACCGAAGACCTGAACCGGTGTGGGGGAATCGAGCGGATTGAGGCAGGAGAGCGTCAGGCAGGGGATGCGGCGAGGGGACTCGCCGATCGACGCCGCGCGCAAGCGCGCCGCGGTCGAGCTGATCGCGCGGCACGAGGCCTCGCTGAAGCGCACCGCGCAACGCTTCTCGCTCGACTCCGAAGACGCCGAGGACGCCTACCAGCGGGCGCTGGAGATCGTCCTCACCAAGGCCCCGACCACCGACCCGCGCGAACTGATCCGCTGGACGCAGACGGTCGTCCGGCACGAGGCGCTTGCCGTCCGCCAGAGCCGCGAGCGGCTGCTCGGCCGGCCTCCCGTCGCCGAGGACGCGCCCGACCCGGTCACCCTGCTGCCCGCGCTCGCCGACGGCCCGGACGAGCAGGCCGAGCGGCGCGAGGAGGTGGCCCGCGGGCGCGAGGCGCTGCGGGCGCTGAAGCCGGCGGAGCTGCGCGCCCTCACCCTGCTCGCCGAGGGCTACACCTACGCCGAGATCGGCGCGATGACCGGCTTCAGCCAGACCAAGGTCAACCGCGTCTTATCGGAGGGCCGGGCGCGCTTTCGCGGCGTCCTCTCGGGCAGCAAGGACGGCAGCCGCTGCCGGGAGCTGCAACCGCTGCTCTCGGCCTTCTGCGACGGCGAGGCCGATGCGGCCGAAGGCGAGACGGTGCGCGAGCACCTGCGCGCCTGCGCCAGCTGCCGCTCGACCCTGCGCGCCTACAGGCGGGCGCCACGGATCGTCGCCGGGCTGGCGCCGCTGCTGCCGCCGGGGCGCTCGCTGCTCGGCCGCCTGCACGACGGGCTCGCGGGGCTGGCCTCGAAGCTCCCCGGGGGCGGCGGCGCGGGCCAGGCCGCGGCGGCGGCGCCCTCCGGCGGCGCCGGGCTGGTCGGGCTAGCCAAGGTGCTGGCGATCTGCGCCGGCGCGGCGGCGGGGACGACCGCCTGCATGGCGACCGGCGTGCTGCCGGCGCCGCCGGGGGTGGGCTCTGAGCGGATGCAGGCGCCGGCGCTCGAACGGATCGCGCCGTCCGTGGTCGAACCGCGGACCGAGGACGCGGCGGTCGAGGAACCGCCGCCCGCCGCCAGGGCTGCCGCCAAGCCGGAACCCGAACCCGCGCCGCCCGAAGCGGAAGCGCCGAACCCTGAACCGGCCGTCGCGCCCGCGGCCGAATACGAAGCGCCCCCGCCCGAACCGGCGCCGCCGGCGACCAGCACGGCGCCGTCCGCGCCGGAAGGCGGCTCGGCCGCCGGGGAGTTCGGACCGTGAGAGCCTGCCGACTGGCCATCTTGATCTTCCTTTTGCTTGCTCAGACGGCGAGCGGCGCGGCGCTACAGCCGATCGACCTGACCGTCGAAGGCGGCGAGGAAAGCTGGCGCCCAGACCCCAGATTCTCGCTGCGCTGGACGAACCCGCCCGGGGTCTCGGTGGTCCATTACCGGCTGCTCGATCCGGATGGTGAAGTCGCCGAAGGCGAGCGGACTCAGAGCTGGCCGCTGACCGAAATCCCCGGGCTCGAAGTGCGCAACGGTCCCGGCGCCTACACCGCCGAGGTCTGGCTCGAAAGCGCCGGCGGCGCGACCGGCCCGCCGGTTGCCGCCCGGCTGCGGTTCGACGACGAGGCGCCGGGCCCGGTCGAGCCGGCGCCCGCATCCGGGTGGATCGGCCGCACGGCCTTTCCCTATCCGGTTCGCCTCAGCCACCCCGCCGGCATGCCGCTGTCCGGCATCCGGGGCTACGCAGTCTCCGTCGACCGCGATGCGGCGGGCTTGCCGTGCGCGGCCCGGATCTGCGCCGATGGCGAGCTCGACCTGCGCGGCGGGGTCGAAGACGACGAGCTCGAGATCGGCGAACTGCCCGAGGGGGCCTGGCACCTGCACGCCGTCGCGGTCTCCGGGGCCGGCGTCCCCTCAGCCGGGGCCGGCACGGCGACCCTGCGAGTCGACAAGACCGACCCCACGGTTCGGCTGGACGGCATCCCGGCCGGGTGGTCGCGCGTTCCCGTAGCGGTGACCGCTTTCGCCTCGGACGCCGGCGCGGGGATGGCGCCGGTGGGCGGCGGGCCTGCGCCCTTCACCGCGATCGCCGTTGACGGCGGCTCACCGGTGCTCGCCCCGGAAGACGCGGTCAGCTTCACATTGATCGGCTCCGGGACGCACACCGTCGCCTACTACGCACGCGACGCGGCGGGCAACGTCGCCGACGGCGGGGCGACCAACGGGGTGCCCGACCACGACCCCGCGATCGCGACCGTGCGCATCGACAGCGAGCCGCCGCGGATCGAGTTCGCCGGCTCCCAGGACCCGCGCGACCCCGAGCGGATCGAGGCGCGGGCCGCCGACGCGCTCTCCGGGCTCGATCCGGCGCGCGGCGCGATCGGCGTGCGTCTCGCCGGCTCCCGGGCGCGGTTCACAGAGCTGCCGACCGGGATCCGGGGCGGGACGCTGAGCGCCCGCTGGGACTCGGAGTCCTGGCCGCCCGGCGAGTACGAGTTCCGCGCCACGGCCTTCGACCGGGCGGGAAACCCGGCGTCGACCGAGCTGCGCGCCAACGGCGCCCCGATGCGCCTCCCCGCCCCCCTGAAACCGGCGCCGCGCCTGCTGGTCCAGATTCGCGGCGACGCGAAGCGCACAGGCCAAGGCGCCCGGATCGACGGACGGGTGGTCATCGGCCGTCGATCCCCGCTGGCGGGCGCGCCGCTGAGGATCCTGGAGCGCTTCCCCGCTGGCGCCGTTCCGCGACAGCGCGCCTCGCTCGCGACCACCGACTCGACCGGTCGCTTCAGCTTCCGACTCGCCGCCGGCCCAAGCCGAGAAGTCCTGGTCCAATCGCCCTCGACGCCGACCGTGCGCGCCGCCACCTCCCAACCCCTGCAAATCGGCGTCCCGGCCCGAGTCCACCTGCACGTCTCCTCGGCCCACGCCCGGGTCGGCGGGCGGCCGATCGTCTTCAGCGGCAGAGTCCAAACGAGAGGCGTCCGCCTGCCAACCACCGGCAAGCCGATCAACCTCCAGTTCCGCCTCCCCGGCCTCCCCTGGCGAGCCTTCCGCACCATCCACACGAATAGGAGCGGCCACTTCCACTACGCCTACCGCTTCGCCGACAACGACAGCCGCGGCGCCCACTTCCAGTTCCGCGCAGTCGCCGTAGCCGAAGAAAACTGGCCGTATCTACAAGCTCATTCCGGGCCGGTAGTCGTCACCGGCGTGTAGGGGTGGCCTCAGGCGGGTCCCGGTAGGGATGGAACGTCTTGTACTTTTTCGTCGTGAGCTGGCGGCGCCAGCCCCTCAGCGCTCCACCGGAAAAGTTAAGTGGAATCCCTACCGGGACCCGCCCGAACCTAGACCGGCAACAGGTCGATCGCCTTGCGGACCCGGTCCTCGAGCTCGTTGCGGTTGCGCTTCAGCGTCGTCTCGACCGTGCGCTGGCGCTTGCGAGCCTCGCGCTCGACCCGTTTGCGGGCGGTGGCCCCGCGGCGTTCGGTGCGCTTCACGCGGCGGCGAAGCTCGGTCCGGTAGGACTTGAGCTGTTTTTCGGCGGCGGTCCGGCCGGTGAACGGCTCGACCAGATCGGAGACGCGGTCGGTGACCGTGAGCACGGCGCCGACCGGAAGGTCGACGGCGGTCTCGGCGGCCGAGCGCGCCTGGTTCTTCTCGGCGGTCTTGGTGGCGGTGGTCTTGGCTTTCGAAGATGCGGCTTTGCTGCCGTTGGACTGCGTTGCCATGGAGAGAGATTCCTTCCTGTGCGGTTGCCTGCCTGGGGTTCGCGCGAGTTTAGCGAACGTATGTTCCAGCGAACAGGTGTTCTTAAACCCAAGCGGCGGCGCGGTTACTCGGCCGCCCTGGCGATCGCCAGCCCCCGCTCGCCGGCGGCGGCGGCGATCGGGTAGCGGGCGTCGAGGCCGAGCGGCGCGCGCTCCGGCGGCAACTCGCCGAAGGCGACCACGCCGCCCGCCTCGCGGACGATCAGCTGGGCGGCGGCGGCGTCGACCGAGCGGCAGGGGCGCAGGCTGAGCATCGCGTCGAGGCGCCCGGCGGCGACGTAGGCGGCGGTGATCGCGATCGAGCCGACCACGCGCAGCCGGTAGACGCGGCTCGCCAGGCTCTCCAGCGCCGCCAGCGCCCGCTGCGGCTCGGCCGCCTCGAGGCCGAGCAGCTCGAGCTTCTCGCGGTCGGGACCGACCGCCACCGGCTCGCCGGCCAGCGTCGCCCCCGCTCCGCGCCGCGCGGCGAACTCCTCGCCGGCGCCGAAGTCGAAGACGTAGCCGAACTCGACCGCGGCCATCGAGTCGGCGGAGGCGACGGCGATGCTGAGGCTGTGCGAGGGCAGCGTGCGGCGCGCGTTGAGCGAGCCGTCGATCGGGTCGATCACGACCCGCGCCGCGCCGCCGTCGCCGAAGGCGACCTCGCCGCGCTCCTCGGAGACGGCGACGAAGGAGGCGCCCTGGGCCGCCAGCGCCTCGAGCTCGGCGAAGACCAGGTCCTCGCAGCGGCGGTCGATGACCAGCGTCCGGTCGCCGCCCTCGCCCACTCCCTCGTAGACGGTGCGCTCGGCGATCCCGGGGGTTTCGGCGAAGACCTCGCGCTGAGCGGTGACGATTCGCCGGCAGATCCCCAGCCAGTCCGCGGAAAGAACGTCCACGAAACGATCCTATGGATGGCGGGCACTCGGTAGCGTTGGACCATGCTCGCTCTCGCCGAGGCACAGGAACGCGCCGTCCTGCACGGGAGCGGCCCGCTGCTCCTGCTGGGGCCGGCGGGCACGGGCAAGAGCGAGGCGCTGGCGCGCCGCTTCGCCCGGCTCGCGGCGGAGGGCGTGGCGCCCAACCGCATCCTCGTCCTGGCCGCCAACCGGCCGGCCGCGCGGGGGCTGCGCAAGCGGATCGAGGCGCAGCTCGACGGCCCCCACGAGGAGCTCTGGATCGACACCTGGGCGCCGCTGGCCGAGCGGCTGCTGCGCGAGTACGCGACGGCCGCCGGCCTCGACCCGTTCTTCAGCGTCCTCGGCCCCGCCGAGCGGCTCGCGATCCTGCTCGAGCGGATCGACGAGCTGCCGCTGCGCAACCGCGAGATCCGCGGCAACCCGACCGGCCTGCTCGCCCGCCTGCTCGAGCAGATCGACGAGGTCAAGGCCGGCGCTCAGCCGCCCGAGCCGGAACTGGCCGAGCTGATCGCCGCCCACGACCGCATCCTCGCCGCGGCGGGCAGCGTCGACCGCGGCGACCTGGCGCTGATGCTGGGACGGCTGCTGGACGAGCGCTCCGACGTCCGCGCCGCGATCGCGACGCGCTTCGAGCAGCTGATGGTCGACGAGCTGGAGGAGACGAGCGCGGCGCAGCGCGCGCTGCTCGCCTCGCTCGCCCGCGACAACCCCAACCAGGTCCTCGCGCTCGAAGCGGGGGAGTTGAGCGCCGCCAGGCCGGCGCGGCTGCGCGAGTGGGCGCTCGGCGTCCACCCAGAGGCGACCGAGGTCGAGTTCGCCGAGCGCTTTCGCCGGCCGGCGCCGCGGCGCTGGCGCTGCGCCAACGAGCGCGCCCAGGCGCAGGCGGCGGCGCGCGAGGCGGAGCGGCTGATCGCCGACGGGGTCGCGCCGGAGGCGATCTGCGTGCTGGTCGAGGACCCGGCCACCGACGGCGGCGCCATCGCCGCGGCGATGGAGGAACGCGAGATCCCCTTCCACCTCGCCGGCCCGGCGGCGCTCTTCCAGCTGCCCGAGGTGCGCGACGCGATCGCCTGGCTGCGGGCGCTGGCCGACCCCGAAGACTCGGCCGCCGCGGCGCGCGCCCTCACCCGGCCGCCGATCGAGTTGCGCCCGGCGGACCTGGCGCGGCTGACGACGATCTCGCGGCGGCGCAAGGTCGACCTGGTCTCCGCCTGCGAGGCAGCGCTCGAGAGCCCGCAGATCCCGCCCGAGGGGCGCGAGCGCCTGCAGGCCTTCCTGAAGCTCTACGGGGAAGCCTCGGCGGCGCTCGAGGAACGCCGCGCCGACGTCTTCGTGCGCCGTCTGATCGAGCGCGTCGGCCTGCGCCGCCAGCGCCTCTACGCGGCCGAGCCCGAGGTCGCCGAGCGGCTGCTCGGCCTCTCGCGCCTGGCGGAGCTTGCCACCGACTGGGCGGGGCGCCAGCCGCACGCCTCGACCCGCGACTTCGTCCGCTACCTGAGCGCCGTCGCCGAGGCCGGGCTCGAGCCCGCCGACGGCGAGGAGCCGCCCTCGCCCGGCTCGGTCCAGGGCCTGGCGCGCCGCGCCGCGAAGGGCACCGACTTCGAGCACGTCTTCGTGCTCGGCGGCGATTCGGCCGGGGTGCAGGCGCGCGCCTCGCTGGTCGTCTCGCGGATCGGCCGCCCGGGCGAGGCCGCGGCGGCGGACGAGGAGGAGCACGCGGAGGAGCTCTTCGGCCCGGCCGAGGGCCTGCACGCGACCTACCGCCGCCTGCGCGAGGAGGTGCTGGAGGTCTCCTGGCAGGCTGGGCGCGAGCTCTCCGAGCCGCGGCTCGACACGGTCGTCGACGTCAACCGGGCGATCGCCCGCCACCTCGAGCTGCTGAAGCTGGCGGCGCTCGCCCAGCGGCCCGGCGAGGAGGCGACGGCGGAGGCGATCGAGGCGGTCAACGGCCTGCTGCGCCAGGTGGCGACGCCCGAGCAGCAGGCGGAGCTGGAAGCCTCGCCGCTCGACGCCTACCTGCTCGACTCCGAGCGCGAGCGCGGCGGCCGGCGGCGGCTCTTCGCCGCCCGCCACGAGCCCTCGCTCGAGGCCTTCCTGCCGACCCGCGGCGACGGGGCGCTGAGCCTCTCCGCGTCGGACCTCGACCTCTACCTGACCTGCCCGCTCAAGTACAAGTTCTCGCGGGTCTTCGGGATCCCCCAGGAGCCGACGATCAACCAGCGCTTCGGCATCCTCATCCACAACGTGCTGGAGCGCTTCCACAAGGAGGAGCGCGAGGGCGAGGAACCGGGGCTGGCGCGGCTGATGGAGCTCTTCGAGGCGGGCTGGCGGCGCACCGGATTCGGCAGCGGCGACGACGAGCTTCAGTTCCGCGACCGGGCCCGCGAGGCGATGCGCCTTTATTTCGAGCGCGAGGGCGAGCGCGAGGGCGAGCCGGTCTGGCTGGAGCGCAAGTTCGACATCAAGATCGGGCCGCACCACGTGCGCGGCCGGGTCGACCGGGTCGACCGCCTGCCGGGCGGCAGCCACGAGCTGATCGACTACAAGACCGGCGAGCGCAAGAGCGAGGCCGCCCTGGAGAACGACCTGCAGCTGGCGCTCTACCGGCTCGCCGCCCGCGAGGCCTGGGAGGTCGAGGCGAGCAGCGGCAGCTACTACTACGTGCTCGACGCGGAGAAGGTCGCCGCGCCGGTCCGCGCCGACGACGCCGAGCGGGTCGAGCGCACCGTGCTCGAGGTCGGCGACGGCGTCCTCGGCCAGGACTTCGAGCCGCGCCCGGCGCCGACCACCTGCTCGTGGTGCGACTACCGCCTGATCTGCCCGGCGGCCGAGAGCTGAGCGCTACTCGTCGCTGCCCTGCTGGCGCAGGAACTGCTGGAAGTCACGGGCGATCGAGTCGGCTGAGGGCAGATCCTCGGGCGGCTCGAGCTGCTCGGACTGCTCGGCCTCGATCTTCTCGACCAGCTCCTCGATCTCCGGGTTGGCGGCGATCGCCCGGTCGATCTGCTCCTCGTAGGAGGTCGCCTCTTCCTCCAGCTCGGTGGCGTCGACCGCGATCCCGGTCAGCCCCTCGAGCCGGCGCAGCAGGGCGAGCGCCGCCTTCGGGTTGGGCACGGCGGCGATGTAGTGCGGCACGGCGGCCCAGAGCGAGGCCGAGGCCATGCCCAGCTGGCGGCAGCGATCGTGGACGATGCCGACGATCCCGGTCGGCCCCTCGTAGCTGGAGCGCTGCAGGTCGAGCTCCTCGACCAGCTGCTCGTCGGAGGCGAGGCCGGTGATCGGCACCGGCAGCGTGTGCGAGACCTCGGCGATCAGGGCGCCGAGGGTGATCACCATCTCGACTCCGAGCGCGTCGGCGGCGGTGGCGATCGTCTCCGAGAAGGTGCGCCAGCGCAGGTTCGGCTCGGTCCCGTCGAGCAGCACAAGGTCGCGCTCGGCGGCCGGGATGCGAACCGCGATCAGCTGGTTGTGCGGCCACTCGATCTGCCGCGCCTGGCCTTCGCTGAGGACGATCGTCGGCCGCGTCGCCTGGAAGTCGAAGTACTCCTCGGGGTCGATCTCGGCGATCGTCTCGGAGTCGAAGGCGTCGCCGACCGCGGCGAGCGCCGTCGAGGCGGCCGCCGCGGCGTCGTTCCAGCCGCGAAACGAGCAGACCAGAATCGGGTCGCGCAGCTGCGGGATCTCGCCTTCCCAGCTGAGTGAATCCACGCTTTTGAGACTACCGAGGGGCGCTCAGCACCCGGCGCACGAGGCTGAAGGCGACGAAGAGGACCAGCGCCGCGAAGCTCAGTTCCAGCACCCGCTGCGAGACCTGGTTGGCGACCGCGACCCCGACCAGGACGCCGAGTGGCGAGAGCACGCCGATCACGGCGGCGTCGCGCAGGTTGACGTTGCCGTAGGCGTTCTGGCGCAGGGTGCCGACCACGGCGACGATCACGATGATCAGCAGCGAGGTCGACTCGCCCTCGACCTGGCTGAGCCCGAGGAAGACGGTCAGCGCCGGCACGAAGAGCACGCCGCCGCCGACGCCGACCAGGCCACCGGCAAGGCCGCCGACGATCGCGATCAGGATGGCGGCGACGACGTCCATCTACTTGACGATCAGCTCGATCGCGACGGCGACCAGCAGGGCGGCGAAGAGCAGTGAGACGGCGCGCTGCGGGATGCGCTGCTGGATCGCAGTGCCGGCGATCACCCCGGCCACGGCGGGGATCGAGAGCAGCACGCCGGTGAGCAGGTGGACGTTGCCGTAGATGCCGCCCTGGGCGATCACGCCGAGCAGGCCGATGAGGATGATCGCGCCGAGGCTGGTCCCGGTCGCCAGCCGCTCGCCGTAGCCGAACCAGAAGATCAGCAGCGGCACGATCACGGTGCCGCCGCCGACCCCGAAGAGGCCGCTGAAGGCGCCCGCCACGGTGCCGATCGCGGCGAGTTTGAGCATGTGGTTGGCGGTGGGCGGCGGAGCCGAGTCCATCGTCTCGCGATACTACGGGCGTGTCTCTCGGTACAGAGTCAGGGGAGGGGATCGGGGCGCCGCTGGCGCGGCTGCGCGCCGAGCCCGGCCACGCGGCGGTCCTCACCGACGTCGACGGCACCCTGGCGCCGATCGTCGGCCGCCCCGAGGAGGCGGCGGTGCCGGCGGCCGCCACCGAGGCGCTGCGGGCGCTGAGCGGGCGCTACGCGCGGGTCGGCTGCATCTCGGGCCGCCAGGCCCTGGAGGCGCGGCGGCTGGTCGGGCTGGACCAGATCGCCTACGCCGGCAACCACGGCCTCGAACTGCTGCTGCCGGGCGAGGACGAGCCGCGACTCGACCCGGCGCTGGCCGGTCAGGAGCGCGCCGCCGAGGAGTTCCTCGCCGGCCTCGACGCCGCCGAGCTGGCCGAGCTCGGCCTGCGCTCCGAGGACAAGGGGCCGATCCAGAGCCTGCACTGGCGCGGCGCGACCGACGAGCGCGCCGCCGAGGCGCGCGCCCACGAGCTCGCCGCGGCGGCCGGGCGGGCGAAGCTCGAACCGCACTGGGGCCGCAAGGTGCTCGAGCTGCGGCCGGTCGGCGGCGGCGGCAAGGACGCCGCGGTCGCGGCGCTGCTCGCCGACGAGCGGATCGAGGCGGCGGTCTACGCGGGCGACGACCGCACCGACCTCGACGCCTTCCGCCGCCTGCGCGAGCTGTGCGATGAAGGGCGGCTGCGCACGGCCGTCTGCGTCGGCGTGCTCTCGCCCGAGGGCCCACCGGAGATCGCCGAAGAGTCCGACCTGACCGTCGACGGCCCGCGGGGCTGGCTCGAGCTGCTGGGGGAGCTGGCGGGGTAGCCGCGTGCCGTTCACCGACCTGCTACGCATCACCGTGCTGCTCACCGGCGCCGAGGCGACCGCGCTGGCGGCAATCACCGCGGTCGCCGTCAACCGCGACAACGACGCCACGACCCTGATCGTCGCCGCCGCCTGGTGGCTCGCCTCCCTGCTGATCGGCCTCTACCTGGGCCGCCCCTCCCGCGCCGCCGACGCCCTCCGCGACAGCCTCGCAGGAGCCCGCACAGCCACGAGCCTGCCGCCCGAGCCGCCCAGCCGCATAGCGGTCGCCCGCCTCTGGCCGATTGCCCTCACGGCGGTAACGGCCGGCGCCCTGGGCGCCTTCTTCCCAGGCGTTGCCGCGATAGGCGCCGGCTACGCCCTGCTCGTCTCGCTCGCATGGCACTCGCGCGAGGGGGCGGTCGAGGCGGTCGAGCAAAGGGACGGAGTCCGCTTCTACGTCGTGCCGAACTCGGCCCTGCGACCGATCCAGCTGGTGCGAAGCCCGGGCCTGCGCAGCGACCGCCTGCGCGCCTGAGTGAACGTCCGGGCGGGCACGGTCGCCTCATGAGGAGGATCGCGCCGCTTGCCCTGGCCCTGCTCGTCGCCGGCCTGATCGGCAAGCTGATCCGGAGCGAGGTAGTGGGTCGGTTTGGAAATGGCGGGCAGACGAGGCTGCGCGATGTCCTAACGATGAACGTGGAACCGCACCGTCCGATGGCGTCGCGGAGCAGAACCTCGGTGTAGCTGATGGTCTCAAAGAAGACGGCAGAGATGCGGACATTCCAGTCTCGCGTTGAGCGCATTCCCGCTCCCCTTGAGTGCTAAATTGAATGGCGAATGGCCCGGGCCAGCCCCTCCCGCTTCGGCGGTATGCCCCCGGGCCTCCGTCGTTGTGGACTCTATTTGTGGCTACGGCGCGCTTGCTTTATTGGGCCCGCTAGCTTGCAAGTGTGACCAACGCCGAGATCGCGGACGCGCTGGAGGAGCTGGGCGTTCTCTACGAGCTCGACGGGGCGGTCAAATACCGGGTGCTCGCCTATGGGACGGCGGCGAAGGCGATTCGCGAAAGCCCGGTCTCGGTCGCCGATCTTGCGGAGGCCGGGAGGGCAACCGAGGTGCCGGGCGTCGGCAAGACGCTGGCCGAAAAGATCCTCGCGCTGATCGAGACCGGGGAGATCCCGGCGGCGGTGAAGCTCAAGGCGAAGTTCCCGCCGACCCTGGTCGAGGTGACACGGGTGCCGGGAGTCGGGCCGAAGACCGCCCGCCGGCTCTTCGACGAGCTCGGCGTCACCGACCTCGACGACCTCAAGCAGGCAGCCGATAACGAGCGCATTCGCGGTCTCAAAGGGCTCGGTCCCAAGGCCGAGCAGAACGTGCTGGCGGCGCTCGAGCGGCTCGGCGACCCCGCCCACAGCGCCGGCCGGGTGCTGCTCTCCGCGGCGCGGCCCGTCGCCGAGCAGCTTGCCCGGCTGCTGCGCGAGCACCCGGCCGCCGACCGGGTCGAGGTCGCCGGCTCGGTGCGGCGCTGGGCCGAGACCTGCAAGGACATCGACCTGATCGCGACCGCCGAGGAACCGGCCGCTCTGGCCGAGGCCCTGGTCGCCAGCCCGCTGGTCGCCGCCGCCGGCAACCCAGGGCCGAACGGCGTGCGGGCGCAAACCCAGAACGGGATCTCGGTCGACCTGCGGATCGTCGCCCCCGAGGCGTTCGGCAACCTCCTGCAGCACTTCACCGGCTCGCGGGCTCACAACGTGCAGCTGCGTGAGGACGCCGTCGCCCGCGGCCTCTCGGTCTCCGAGCACGGCATAACCGAGGTCGAGTCGGGCGAGGTCGAGCTCTGCGCCAGCGAGGAGACCGTCTACGAGCGGCTCGGCTACGCCTACATCGAGCCCGAGCTGCGCGAGGGGCGCGGCGAGCTGAAGGCGGCGCGCGAGGGGACCCTGCCCGAGTTGGTCGGGCTCGACGATCTGCGCGGCGACCTGCACGCCCACACCACGCTCTCGGACGGGCGCAACACGCTCGAGGAGATGGCCGCGGCCGGCCGCGAGCGCGGCTACGCCTACATGGCGATCACCGACCACTCGGCCAGCCACGGCTTCGGCGACCACGTCACCGCCGAGCGGCTCTGGGAGCGGATTGCCGAGATCGAGTCCTGGAACGGGGGAAAGCGCGGCTTCCGCCTGCTGGCCGGCTCCGAGGTCAACATCGGCCTCGACGGCTCGCTCGACTACCCGGACGACCTGCTGGAAGCGCTCGACTGGGTGGTGGCCAGCGTCCACACCTCCTTCGCGATACCCGAGGAGGAGATGACCGCCCGCGTCATCGCCGCGATCGAGAACCCGCTGGTCGACTGCATCGGTCACCTCACCGGCCGGCTGATCGGCCGCCGCGAGCCCTACGCGATCGACGTCGAGGCGGTGGTCGAGGCCGCCGCCCGCACCGGCACGATGCTCGAGATCAACGGCAATCCCAACCGCCGCGACCTCTCCGAGCAGCACGCCCGCCTCGCCGCCGAAGCGGGCGTGACGATCGTCCTCAACACCGACGCGCACGGAATCGACACGCTGGGCAACATGGCCTACGCGGTCGCGACCGCGCGCCGCGCCTGGCTGACGAAGGACGACGTCGCCAACACGAAGGGGTGGCGGGAGTTCAAGAAGGTTCTGCGCTCGTCCACAAGGTAGAGAGCGGTAGCAACAAGTTGTTGCGAGTAAACTAAGGATGTGAAAGGGTCGCCCGGATGACGACGGCGACCGGCCCAAGTGCGAAGGCAGAGGCTGTGGTTGAGGCAGACGGCGCCGGGCAGCCAGGAACGTTGCGCGTGCTGCTCGGCACGTCTGGGGCGCCACTGTTCGCCCTGGTTCTATACGCGATCGCCCGTCACTCCCTTTCGATCGGCGCCGTTGCTGCGATGGTCGCCTCGGGTGTGTTTGCCCTCGGTGGGCTGCTCGGCTTTCTCTTCGGCATTCCCCGCGTGCTTGCCTCCCAGGCAGAGCAGTCGGCCGGAGCAGCGAGCGGCGACGCGCCCTTTCGCTATCTGCCGAACTCAAACCTGGAGCAGGTCTCTGACTGGTTGACGAAGATCCTGATCGGCGTTGGGCTGGTGGAGCTGACCTCCCTGGTCAAGTCGATCGGCCTGTTCGCCGACACGCTCGAGCCCGCGCTGGAGCGGAAAGTCGTGAATGCGGCGCTCGGCGAGTTCGAGAAGCAGGGCAAAGCTGACGCGGAGGCCCAGAGGTTGACGTCACAGCAACTCGATCTCTCCGAGGACGATCCCTCCACGCAGGATCTCAAGGCTGCGATCGCGGCCGCCTCGGGCGGCATGAAGAAGCAGATCTTCGACCAGGCGCGGCGCGAGCGGCAGACCGGTTGGCGGGGCCGCAATCAGAGGCGGATCGCCGCCACCGAGCCCGTCTTCCGGGCGCTTGCCGCCGATGACAAGGAGGAACGATTCCACCGGCACTTTGCCCAGCTTGGCTACGTGCTGAAGGATTCCGACCACAAGGACCTCCGCGCTGCCGAGGAGAACCTGAGCAAGGCGATCGACATCCGCAATCGCAATCGCGAGAGCGGCTACCGGATATACGAGTTGAATCGGGCGTTGTGCAGGATTGCGCTCGACAAGCGCGAGCCGCCCCAGCCATCCGACCCTGAGACGAAGGAGCGCATCCTCGACGATCTGCGCGCGGCGGCGGCGGAAAGGTACCCGAGGGACATCATCAGGCGAGACGCTACGGTGCAGCGCTGGCTCAAGCTCAACGAGGCGAGTATCGATCCTTCGGAGGACGAGAGCTGAGGGAGCCCCGGGACCTCGCTATACTTTCTGAAGTATTGAGCGTGGAAACTCGACCCTCAGGAGACCGATTTCAGTGACAGGCAAGCTCCATGACGTGACAGACGCCACCTTCAAAGCGGAGGTCCTCGATGCCGAGGGGCCCGTCTTGGTCGACTTCTGGGCTCCCTGGTGCGGCCCGTGCCGCGTCGTCCACCCGGTGCTGGAGGAGATCGACGCCGAGCGCGAGGACGTGAAAATCGTCAGCCTCAACGTCGACGAGAACCAGCAGACCGCCGCTCAGTACGAAGTGCTCTCGATCCCGACGATGCTGCTCTTCAAGGACGGGGCGATCGCCAAGAAAGTCGTCGGGGCGATGCCCAAGCGGCGGCTTGAGGCAGAGCTCGAGCCGGCACTCGCCTAACGGGCCATGCCCTTCGTTCAGGTCCACTGGTACGAGGGCCGCTCCGACGAGCAGAAGGCGGAGATCGCCAGGCGAATCGAAGCGGCGCTGACGGAGGTGGCCGGGGTCTCCCCCGACCACTGCTGGGTCAAGTTCTCAGACTCGAAGAAGGCCGACTTCATCATTGGCGAAGCCGGCGGCGACTGAGCTCCGCCGGGGCTCAGGCCGGTGCGACAACGCGCAGGCCGGCGTTCGCGCAGGCCGTGGCGAGGCGCTCGTCATAGGTGAGCACGGCGCCGATCCGCTCACTCGCCGTCAATGCCGTGGCGAGATGAATGGCGTCGAGCGAGCGCAGCCCGGGCGGGCCAACGCGGCCCGCATCGCGACGGATCTCGGCGGTGAGCGGCAGCAGTGCGACCGATCCCAGCCGCTTGGCGACCAGCGCCGGCGTGGCCTTGCCCGAGCGCATCGCCGCCCGCGCGGTCTCGATGGCGAGGATCTCGCTCGCCATCAGATGCGGCCACTCCGAGGAGAGCGCCGCGACCAGCGCGGCGCTCTGTTCCTCGGAGACGACGAGCTTGACCATCGCCGAGGCATCGATATAGGCGAGGCCGTCCATTTGAGCCGCCCTCAGACCCGGTCTTCGCGGACTTCTTCGAGCGCCCGCGTGCCGGGATAGGGATCGTCGGGATCGAAGGGAGGAAGCGGACCGGCGGCGGCGAGCGCCTCGGCCATCGAAACCTTTGGCCACTCGACCCCTTCCCGTTCGAATTCGGCGATCGCCCGCACGGTGTCGTCCGGGGCGAGATCCCGGGCGCCGCGCAGGGCCAGTTCGCGGACGAGGCGAGAATCGGGCAGGTCGCCGAACTCGTGGCGGGCGGCGGCGATCGCCGCCGTCAGCTCGGGGTCGGTGGTGATCGCGATGCGGCGGTGCTTGGTTGGCATCGCGGCGGAGTGTAGCACTAGCGGTGTGACGTTGAAAGTGGGGGTGGCTGCTTGGGCGGTTGGCATGCCCGGCTTAAGGGTTTGGCGGGCAAATCTCTCCCCCCCTGGCGGCGCGATTTCTCCGCTAAGAGCGGGAAACGGAGATGCGGAGCTCGCGGCCGTCGACGCGGATCGGAGTGGCATCCGCGGCGCCATAGGCAACCGAGGTCGCCAGCACCTCGCCGGCGACGTAGCCCTGGTGCTCGCGGGCGGCGGCGAGCAGCTCCTCGTCGCCGCCGAGGCTGAGCTCGATCCGGTCGGAGATGTCGAGACCGGCGGCTTTGCGGGCGTTCTGGACGGCGTGGACGATCTCGCGGGCGAGGCCCTCGCGGATCAGCTCCTCGTCGAGTTCGAGCTGCAGGGCGACGGCGTGCCCGGCCTCCGCCTCGACCTCGTAGCCCTCGAGCGGTTGCAGCGCGAGGCTGACCTCGTCGGCGCCGATCGTGTGCTCGTCACCGTCGACGCTGATCCCGACCTCGCCGCCCGCCGCCATCACCGCGGCGACGTGGGCGGGGTCAAGCGCCTCGACCGCGGCGGCGACCTGGGGCATGCGCTTGCCGAAGCGCGGGCCGAGCGCCCGGTAGTTGGGCTTCACCTCGTAGCTGACCAGCTCCGACTCGTCGCTGACGAAGTCGAGCCCCTTGACGTTGAGCTCGTCCATGACCAGGCGGGCGCGGGCGACGATCGCTTCGCGCTCCTCCTCGCTGGCGACGATCACCGCGCGGCGCAGCGGCTGGCGCACCTTGGCCTTGGCCTGAGCGCGGGCGGCGCGGCCGAGCTCGACCGTGAGCCGCACGGTCGCCATCTCGCGCTCCAGCTCGGCGTCGGCGAGGGTCGCGTCGCGGACCGGGAAGTCGCGCAGGTGGACGGAGTCGGGCAGCTCGCCGAGGTCTTCGCCCTCACCGCCGGCCAGGTTGAGGTGGATCTCCTCGGCGAGGAAGGGCATGAACGGGGCGAGCAGCGCGGCGACCTCCAGCAGGCAGTGGCGCAGGGTGGCGAACGCCGCCCGGTCGCCCTCCCAGAAGCGGCGGCGCGAGAGGCGCACGTACCAGTTGGAGAGCTCCTCGACGTAGGCGGCGATCGCCCGGCCGGCGGCGGTGCAGTCGAAGGCGTCCATCCGCTCGCGCACCGTGTCGATCGTCGACTGAAGGGTGGAGAGCGCCCAGCGGTCGAGGTCGTCGACCGGCTCGGGACGGCCACGGAGGTCGGCGGGGCCAAGGTCCTCGGCGTTCGCGTAGAGCACCCAGAAGGAGTAGGTGTTCCAGAGGGTGAGCATGAACTGGCGCACCGATTCGCCGACCGTGTCGAGCGAGAAGCGGTAGCCGGACCAGGGCTGCTGCGCGGTCAGGTAGTACCAGCGGAAGGCATCGGCGCCGTGCGCGTCGATCACCTCCCAGGGCTCGACCACGTTGCCCTTGCTCTTCGACATCTTCTGGCCCTCGGGGTCGAGGATCAGGCCGAGGCAGACGCAGTTGCGGTAGCTCGAGCGGTCGAAGAGCAGCGTCGACTCGGCGAGCAGGGTGTAGAACCAGCCACGGGTCTGGTCGATCGCCTCGCAGATGAAGTCGGCCGGGAAGCGCTGCTCGAACTCCGCTTTGTTCTCGAACGGGTAGTGGAACTGGGCGAAGGGCATCGCGCCGCTGTCGTACCAGGTGTCGATCACCGACTCGACCCGGCGCATCTCGCCGCCGCAGCGCCCGCACGCGACCGTCACGGCGTCGATGTGCGGCCGGTGCAGGTCCTCCGGCACCTCGGCGGAGGAGCGCTCGGCCAGCTCGGCGACCGAGCCGGCGCACCAGGTCTCCTCGCAGTCACCGGCGGTGCAGCGCCAGATCGGCAGCGGCGTGCCCCAGTAGCGGTCTCGGGAGAGCGCCCAGTCGACGTTGTTCTCGAGCCATTTGCCGAAGCGCCCGTCCTTGATGTGCTCCGGGTGCCAGCCGATCGTCTCGTTGTTGGCGAGCAGCCGGTCGCGCGCCTGCGAGGTGGCGATGTACCAGCTCGACTTGGCGTAGTAGAGCAGCGGCGTGCCGCAGCGCCAGCAGTGCGGGTAGGCGTGCTCGTAGACCTGCTCGCGGAAGAGCAGGCCGCGCTCGCGCAGGTCGTCGATCAGCGCCCGGGTGACCTCGGGATCCTTGACGAAGCGGCCCTCGAAGCCGCTCACGCGGCGGTCGAAGCGGCCGTCGAGCCCGACCGGGTTGAAGAGCGTGCCGGCGACGGTCGGGTCGAAGATCCCGTTCTCGGCGGCGACCTTGAAGTCGTCCTCGCCGAAGGCGGGCGCGATGTGGACCAGGCCGGTGCCGTCCTCGGTGGTGACAAACTCGCCGGCGACGACGCGGAAGGCGTTGGCGGGCTCGTCCTCCAGCTCGAAGAGCGGCCCCTTGTATGAGCGCCCGACGAGCCGCGAGCCGGGGAAGCGGTCGAGAACCTCGGCCTGATCGCCGAGGACGCGCTCGAGCAGCGGCTCGGCGACGACCAGCGTCTCCCCGCCGCGGCGCGCCCGCACGTAGGTGACGTCGGGAGCGACGGCAACCGCGACGTTGCCCGGCAGCGTCCAGGGAGTCGTCGTCCAGACGAGCAACGACTCGCCGGCCTCGCCGCCGTCCTCGCCGAGCAGCGGGAAGCGCACGTATATAGAGGGGTCCTCTACGTCCTGGTAGCCGAGCGCGACCTCGTGCGAGGAGAGCGCCGTGCCGCAGCGCGGACAGTAGGGGACGACCTTGTGGCCCTCGTAGAGGCGCTCCTTGTCCCAGAGTTGCTTCAGCGACCACCAGACCGACTCGATGTAGGAGTTGTCGAGGGTGACGTAGGGGTCGTCGAGGTCGATCCAGAAGCCGATCCGCTCGGTCAGGCGGTTCCACTCCTCGACGTACTCGAAGACGGAGGCGCGGCAGCGCTCGTTGAACCTGTCGATCCCGTACTCCTCGATCTCCTGCTTGGAGGAGATCCCCAGCTGGCGTTCGACCTCGATCTCGACCGGCAGGCCGTGGCAATCCCAGCCCGCCTTGCGCGGCACCCGGTAGCCGCACATCGCCCGGTAGCGCGGGTAGACGTCCTTGAAGACGCGGGCGAGAACGTGGTGGGAGCCGGGGCGGCCGTTGGCCGTGGGCGGGCCCTCGTAGAAGCTCCAGACCGGCGCGTCCTGCGCCTCGCGCTGGGCCAGCGAGCGGTTGAAGACGTCGCGCTCGCGCCAGCGCTCGAGCGTGCGCTGCTCCAGCTCGGGGAACGACTGCTTGGTGTCGACGGGGCGGAAGCCGGGCATCGGAGCGTGATTCTAGGAGCGGGGCGCGGATCGGCCGCCGCCGGCCCGGCTCGGTACGGAATAGTCTTCGCGCCCGTGACCGTCTATGACCTGAACGGAAAGGTGGCGCTGGTCACCGGCGCCGCGCGCGGGATCGGCTTCGAGACCGCCCGCCAGATGCACATGCGCGGCGCCTCGGTCGCGGTGGTCGACATCGACGCCGAGGAGGCGCGCGAGGCGGCCGAGCGGATCGGCGAGCGGGCGATCGGGATCGCCGGCGACGTCACCGATGCGGGGGCGATGCGAGCGGCGGTCGCCGAGACGGTGGAGCGCTTCGGCGGGCTCGACGTGGCGATGGCCAACGCCGGAATCGCGCCGCCGACCCAGACGACGACGCGGACGATGCCGCCCGAGGAGTGGGAACGGGTGATCGACGTCAACCTGATGGGCGTCTGGCACACGGTGCAGGCCGCCCTGCCGCAGATATCCGAGCGCAACGGCCAGATGGTGATCGTCGCCTCGATGGCGGCCTTCGCCGGCGGCGTGATGATGAGTCCCTACGCGACCTCGAAGGCCGCGGTCGAGGCGCTCGGCCGCTCGCTGCGGGCCGAGCTCCTGCCCTTCGGCGCCAGCGCCACAGTCTGCTACTTCGGCTGGGTCGACACCCGCATGGTCCAGGAGGCGCTCGACGATCGGGAGTTCGGCAGCAGGATGCAGGAGACGCTGCCGAAGTTCGTGATGAAGCGGATCAAGCCCGACGAAGCCGGCGCCGCGGTCGTGCGCGGGATCGAGGAACGGGCGCCGCGGGTCTTCGCGCCCAAGTGGTGGCGCTACGTCTTCGCCCTGCGCGGCATCCTGATGCCGCTGATGGAGAAGCGGATCCCGAAGGACCCGCGGGCTGTGGCGGCGCTGCGCGAGGCCGAGGCGCGGACCACCGGCTCGGCCTCGGCAAAGTCCTGATGCCTTGACGGTCCCATGGGACCGTCAATCGATCAACTCTCGCGGGTCAGCCGCTCGAGCAGGATGACGACCGACTCGTAGGGCTCGCCGGTGGCGCGGGCGAGGCCGATCTCGCAGGTGCGGTTGCTGGAGAGGCGGGCGTCGAAGCGCCGCCCCGCGAGCTCTTCCGCCTGCGGGCGGGTGGCGGACTCGGTCAGCTCGGGGTGGGAGATGCCGCGGTCCCCGGCGAAGCCGCAGCAGTGGGCGGAGGGCGCGACGTAGACGTCCTCGGCGAGCGCGCCGGCGAGCCGGCGCAGGCGCGGAGCGAGCCCCATGTGGCGGGTCGCACAGGTCGGGTGGACCGTGGCGGAGCCGACCTTCTCGCCGATCTCCAGCGCCGGCAGCAGGCGATCGTGCGCCCAGGCGACCGAGTCAAGGATCTCGAGCTTCGCAAGCCGCTCCGCGTTCTCCTCGGTCAGCACCCCCTCCCCGGGATCGGTCACCGCCTGCGTGCACGAGGCCGCGTCGATCACAACCGGCAACCGCCCCTCATCGCTCCATCCCCAAAGCTTCCCCACCATCTCATTCGCCTTGTGCCGATGAGCAGCATCGAAGCCCTTGGACCCAAACGGAAGCCCACAACAGCTGCCGGCAACCTCGTCCGGAATCCAAACCGGCAGACCGGCCCGAGCCGACACCGTGACAAGCGCCTCAACCGGGTTCCCGTCGAAGATCCGGTTCGTGCAGCTGGGGACGTAGACCGCCGCGGCGTCTCGAGGATCGGCGGGTGACCCTC